>Ga0182018_10003191_pt1 | contig 15089 bp, 13 predicted proteins | sample 812P2MmetaG_FD_120490 | JGI IMG/M metagenome (GOLD analysis project Ga0182018, IMG submission 120490) | Permafrost microbial communities from Stordalen Mire, Sweden - 812P2M metaG | ecosystem: Environmental > Terrestrial > Soil > Wetlands > Permafrost | place: Sweden: Stordalen | collected...
ACACGGTGGACGGCCGAATCGCGCGGCTTCTCGGCGCAAACAGCGATTTCGGGCGGGAATTCGATTCGCTGGCGGACGTGGTGAGCTTCGGTATTGCCCCGGCGTTCCTGGCGTACGCGTGGGGAGTGCGCAGCCTGCCGATCAGCGAGGCCGGCCAGGCCGTTCATATCTACCAACTCGGCTGGCTTGTGAGCTTCTTCTTTGTCGTTTGCTGTGCATGGCGCCTGGCGCGGTTTAACGTTCAAGGCATGGCGCCCGGCGGGTCCGGGTATTTCGTTGGCATGCCCACGCCAGCGGCGGCAGGAATGATAGCGGCGACGGTGCATGCGATCGGCTTGCCAATCGTCAGCGTCAGGTATTCGGTGCTCTGGCTTCTCTTGATGGTCGGTCTTGGCGTTTTGATGTCCAGCACGGTGCGGCATTTCGCGTTCAAGAACATTCGATGGAACCGGAGGCAATCGTCGCGCGCGTTCGTGCTCATCGCGCTGGCGATCGGTTCGATCGTGCTCTATTCCCACCTTGCGCTGTTGCTGATCGCGTCCGCTTATTGTGTCCACGGCATCGTGCTCGAACTTGTGCGGCTGGTTCGACATCGGCTTACTTCCCGGCTCGCCTGAAATATGTCCCCACGGCTCGCTCGCGCTCAAGGCGTGGCCATTGCCGGAGCGTCCACGCTCCTCGGCAAAGAACTGAAGCAGGTCCTCGAAGACCGCAATTTCCCGGCGACGGAAATCAGTTTGCTCGATGAGGACGTCGCGGCCGGAATATTGACCGTAGCGGGCGGCGAGCCGGCGTTCATTCAGCAAGTGACCGAGGATAGTTTTGAAAAATCGCGCTTCGTATTTTTCACCGGCAGCGAGAAATTCACCGTAGCGCATTACGAGAAGGCGTTGAGCTCCGGCGCGACCGTGATTGATTTATCGGGAGGCCTTCCATCCGAGGCGCATCCGTTCACTTGGATAGCGTCTCTCGATCGCGTGCTTCCACCTCCCGCTGTTTCGCCGGCCCCGGCAGAAAAGAAAGCGCTATATAGCTCGCCTGGCTCCGGTGTGATTATCGGCGCGACAGTAGCTGCGGCGCTTAAGGAGTTCAATCCGGCTCGCGTAGCGATTCTTTTCCTTCCGCCCGTGTCGGAAGCCGGACAGCCCGGTGTGGACGAACTCATAAGCCAGACAACAAACCTTCTATCGTTTCGCGTAATCGAACGAAGTGTGTTTGATTCTCAGGTCGCTTTCAATTTGTTGGCGGAATTCGGCGAAGAGCGAAAGCCCCCAATGCACACGATGCAATCCGTACGCGAGCGAGTCGCGGAGGGCATCGCTCACTATTTGTCGGATCGGACGATTACTCCGGCCGTGCAATTGATTCAGGCACCGGTGTTTTACGGCTATTCTTTTGCAGTTTACGTCGATTTCGCGACAGCTCCGAGCTACGCCAATATGGAGGCTGCGTTTCGGACGCTCGAAGTGCACATCCGTGAAAAGGATGAAGCGGCGCCGGATATCGTCAGTGCGGCCGGCCAGGCTGAGATTCAGCTGGCTCGGATCGAGGGCGATCCGAAAGTGATGTCGAGCGTGTGGCTCTGGGGAGTTGCGGACAATTTGCGGCTCGGTGCGACGAACGCGGTGCGTATCGCGGAGGAACTTCTTGTCGTTCCGGCGTGACGGCGGGCGCTTGCCCTTCGGCGGCGCGGTAAGCGCTGCGATCGCGGTCGGGGCCATTATCATCTTGGTGGGAACTTCCGGATGCGGCTACCATGTCGCGGGCCGGGCTTCGATTCTTCCGTCTGAGTGGAAGACAATCGCGGTGCCAGCCTTCGTGAATCACACCAACCGCTATCGAATCGAGCAGCGGTTTACGGCGGCCGTCGTCCACGAATTTCTGGCGCGCACGAAGTATCGAATCGTACAAAATGAGAATTCGGCGGACGCGGTGTTGCATGGCGAAGTGCTGACGATCGAGACGAGCCCCATTCTTTTCGACGCGACCACGGGGCAAGTGACGACCATGCTCGTAACCGTCCACTCGAAAGTGAGTCTCGTCGGCCGCGCCGATCAAAAGGTGGTGTACGAGAATAAAGATATGGTGTTCCGCGACGAATATCAGATCTCGAGCGACGTCAAAAGTTTCTTCGAAGAACAGAATCCAGCTCTCGAAAGAATGTCGCGGGATTTCGCGTCGCAGGTGGTTGCCGACGTCGTGGAGGGCTTCTGATGCCGGATGTGAAGCTCGATGCGCTTCTCGGCAAGCTGGCGAGCGGGAAGCCTGTGCCTGCGATTCTGCTCTACGGCGACGACGTCTATCTCCGCAAGCTGTGCCGCGACAAACTGATTGAGACTTACGTTCCTGCGGCTGCGCGCGACTGGGCGCTAGCGCGATTTTCGGCCGCCGACGGCGAGTGGGATCAAGCGTTCGGGCGGGCCGTGACGGTTCCGATGCTCGCGCCGCACCAAGTTGTGATCGTCGAGCGGGTGGAAGCGATTGATGATCTTGGTGAGGATGCGCGCGAGGCTGCCATGGAGACGCTGAAGAATTACCTTGCCGATCCCGCTCCGTTCACCGTTCTTGTGCTCGAAGCTTCGGCGCTCGATGGGCGCAAAGGGCTCTCGAGGCTTCTCGCTGAGAAGGCGGTAAAGGTCACGCTCGCGATGGATAGCGAACAGGCCGCGGCTTTAGCGGTTTCATCGGCGAAGGAATTCGGCGTCGAGCTTGAGCCCCGCGCCGCGAGCCTTTTGGTCGAAGCCGTCAATGCGGAACCCGCGCGAATTCGCGTGGAGATCGAGAAGCTGTCTCTTTACGCGCAGGCGAAGGGGAAGATCACGGCGAACGACGTGGAGGAACTCGTTGTTTCGGCTCGGAAATTCACGGTGTGGGAAATGGGAGATCTTCTGGTGGAATCGCGGACCGACGCCGCGCTTTTATTTCTCGATGGCTTGCTGCGAGATGGCGAACAACCGCCTATGATTGTGGGCGCCCTCGCTTGGATGTATCGAAAATTAATTGAGGCGCGGGAAATTCCGCCGCGCATGAACAAGTTTCAGGCCGCGCGGCAGTTGCAGATGAATCCCGATTCAGCGGAACGGGCGATGAGCCAGTCCCGGCGATTCTCAATTCACCAACTGACCGCCGGGCTTGCGGCGCTGGCGGACGCCGATAGCCTTTTGAAATCCGGAGTCGCAAATCCGCGAGCCTCGATGGAATTCCTCGTTACGCGGCTAGCCGCTCCTTCAGCAAGTTCGAAGTCATCGGCAGCCTAAAGGCGCACGAACTGGCTGTGGGCAGCAAGAAGACACCCACGCTCGGGATATCATCCCCGACAGGAGTTGGACACATGAACAAACAAACGGTGGGCTTGAATGTTGGCCTCGCAATCCGCGCGGGGAAGCTCGATGCATTTGAAACTATTGCGCGGGCAATGGCCGAGGCCAGCGAGAAGGAACCGGGGACCCTCGCGTACGATTTTTATTTGAGTGTTGATGGCACAAAGTGCCGGCTCGTCGAGAGATACGTCGATGCGAATGCGGTGCTGGCGCACTTTAAGGGCCCTGCGGTGCAGCAGTTTGTGCCTAAACTGCTCGAGTCGTCGAGCATCAGTAGCTTCGAGGTTTATGGAGATCCCGGGCCGGAGGTGACCAAGATGGTTGCGGCATTTAAGGCAGAGATCTTCCTGCCACGGCACGGCGTTAGCCGCTAAGGGAAGGCAACGCGCCACGGCGAGGCCACCTGGAACGCGGAGTTTGCGATTAGTCCTGAGCTAAGACTTCTTTTCTGCGCGGAGTGCGTTGAGGGCTAGCGTCAGGCGGGACTTGTAACGGTTCGCCGTATTTTCGGACAGAACGTGCTTGCGTATCGCGCGATCTACTTCGGAGAACGTTGGGCCGACCAGTTTTGCAGCGGCGGCGGCATCGCCTGCGGAGAGAGCGGTTCGAATCTTGCGAATCGCGCTGCGGACGCGCGTGCGATTGATACGGTTCGACACCGCGCGATGCGCGGACTGGCGAATATTCTTAAGGATCGATTTCGTCTTCTTCTTATGTTTTACGGGCGTGCCTTGCGGCATTCAGCGCTCCTTGATTGATTGTTTGACGCTATTTAATCGATTGAGATAACAAAGTTAACCGACGCTGCGCGCTTTGTCAATTTCACCCTCTGTGACGAAATTCGCTGTCGAGTACGTGCTGGCCGCCTTGACCGCACTTGAGGCCTGCGCTAGGCTATTTGGAGTGGCTTACCGACTAGCAGACCAACCAGAATCCAGCCGCCAAAATAGATGAAACAGACCGTTCGACTGCTTGGAGATGTGTCGGAATTCTGCGGGACGCTCGATGAGAACCTGAAGCTTTTCGAAGCGACTCTTCAAGTCATCACCAATCTGAGGGATAGCGAAATCGAAATCGAAGGCGATGTGGCACGCGTAGCGGAGGCTGCTCGCGTGGTAAGCCAATACAACGAACTTGTCCAAGAGGGCCACGCGCTCGGAAGCACCGAAGTGAAATCGCTATTTCGGATGGCCGCGCGAGAGCCGGAGGCGACGCTGAGCGGCGCATTTTCCCCGACGCGCGGACCGCGGGCCTTCGGCAAAAAAGGCATTGCGCCCAGGAGCCCAAATCAACGGCGCTACATCGAAGCGCTCGAATCCTTCGACATGGTTTTCGCCATCGGCCCAGGCGGTACGGGGAAAACTTATCTCGCGGTGGCGATGGCGGTATCTGCGCTGATTTCGAAACAGGTGAATCGCATCATTCTCGCGCGCCCGGCCGTCGAAGCCGGTGAGCGCCTCGGGTTTCTGCCGGGCACGCTGCAGGAAAAAGTCGATCCTTACATGCGGCCGCTCTACGACGCTTTGCACGACTTGCTCGAAGCCGACAAGCTCGAGCGGTTCCTTGAGAAGGGAATCATCGAAGTTGCTCCGCTTGCATTCATGCGCGGCCGGACGCTGAACGATTCGTTCGTGATTCTCGATGAAGCGCAGAACACGACCAGCGAGCAAATGAAAATGTTCCTCACGCGCCTCGGCTACAACTCCAAGGCGGTGATCACAGGCGACGTGACGCAAATCGATTTGCCGATCGATCGCCGCTCCGGTCTTGTCGAGGCGATTGATATCGTCGGAAAGATCGAAGGCATCGCGTTCGTTTATTTCGATGAGCGCGATGTGGTTCGCCACAGCCTCGTGCAGCGAATCATCAAGGCGTACGACGAGCGGGGTTCCCAGCCGAAATCCTCGGGCCGGAAATCTGGGAATGGAGCTCCGAGAGAGGGCACCCCGCGAGCTCCTCAACAGTAGGCGCCTTGCCAATGATCACGAACCATCAAAGGCGCGTTCGTGTCGCTCTGGCACCGCTCGAGCAGTATTTCAGCCGCGTGCTGAGCGTGCTAGGACTTTCGAGTGACGCGGCGTCGGTCCGCTTCGTGAACGATTCTCAAATGGCAAACTGGAATCGAGCGTATCGGGGGAAGCGCGGCTCGACGGACGTTCTCTCGTTTCCCTCTGACGAGCGCAAGAATCGTAGCGGGCGCACACTCGGCGGTCGAATTCGGGCCAGGAAGCGCTTCGCCAGTAGGAACGAATACCTCGGCGACATTGCGATCTCGCCATCCATCGCGAGGCGGAACGCGCGGCGCTTTGGCCGTACGCTCGCGCACGAGCTGCAAATTCTCATCCTGCACGGCGTTCTTCATCTCATGGGCTACGATCACGAAACAGACCACGGCGAAATGGAACACTTCGAAAGTCAAGTTCGCGTGCGGCTGGGATTGATCTAAGCGATGCCCATATTCCTCCACACGTTCGGAGTTCTCGGCCTGACTTTGGGCCTCGTTTTATTTTCGTACATTGACCGCGTCTACCGTGAGATGGGCCGCGTGACGACACGTCGAATCGACGAGCACATTGATACGTTCGAATCTGAAATCGAGCCGCGTCTTCATCTCGATAGGCCGCGCGCAACTCTCGCGTTCAGCCTGATCACGCGCTTGTGGCTCGTGTTGGTGGCCGTGGAAACCGCGCGCGGTATCGTCTTCTTCGTTCCTGACAGATGGGAAGCGGTTGTCGAGACGGTTTTCTTCCTGACCGCGGAAGTAGTCGTTGCGATGCATCTTCTGCCGTCGGTTCTGATATCGCGAGCGTCCGGGCGCTGGATCGCTCCGCTGATGCCGCTCGTCCGCTTTTTCGTTTTTTTGACGTGGCCGATTCAAGCGGTAATGGTTCTGATGGTTTCATTTCTGCGCATCACCGAGGAATCCGACGATATCGGGCCACAACCGGAGCAGCAGCAGGGGATCGAGGCGCTGATGGATGCGGCGACGGAAGAGGGAATCCTCGAGCATGATGAGGCGAGATTGATCGAGCAGGTGGTGGAATTCAGCGATAAGCGCGTGCGGGAAGTGATGACGCCGCGGCCCGATGTCGCCGCGATTTCGGCGTCTGCGACGCTCGAGGAACTGCGGCGGCTGGTGGTCGAGCGGAAGTTCTCGCGAATTCCGGTGTATGAGAAAAGTCTCGATGACATCGTGGGAATCGTGGTCTCGCGGGATATTTTGAAGGTGCCGGACACGGAAGCGGGGCATCGCACGGTTCGCGAAATCATGAGACCGGCGCTGTTTGTGCCCGAGACGAAATTTGGCTCGGAACTGCTGAAGGAGATGCAGCGCAAAAGCCAGCAGATGGCGATGGTGATTGACGAGTATGGGCTGGTCGCGGGAATTGTGACGGTCGAAGATCTTGTCGAGGAGATTGTCGGTGAGATTGGCGAGGAAGATCGAGTGCCGGCGCCGGATGTCGTCCGCGAGTCATCCGGAAGTCTGGTGCTGCGTGGCAGCGTTGGTATCGAAATCGTGAAGGAGTTGTTTGGTGTTGATGTGACGGAAGGATCGGAGCACGAGGGAGCGGCGACGCTGGCCGGTTTCCTAAATAGCGTGGCCGGGCACGTCCCAGCCATCGGCGAAAAAATCGAGTATGACGGCCTTCAATTTGAGGTTTTGGAGGCCAATCAACGCAAAGTGCTCCGATTGAGAGTTCGGCGCGTGAACAGTGCGGCGGAATCTAGAACGCAGTAGACTCCACATCGTTAACTTCTGCGGGGCTCACTTCTGCGGAATCGAAGGCATAAGGAATGAGTTTCAAATCTGGATTCGTTGCTGTGATCGGCCGGCCGAACGCGGGCAAGTCCACGCTCGTGAATGCGCTCGTGGGGAAGAAGGTAGCGATCGTTTCGTCGAGGCCGCAGACGACGCGCAACCGCATCCAGGGAATTGTGAATCGCGACGACGCGCAGATCGTGCTGATTGATACGCCGGGGCTTCACCAGCCATCGAATGTTTTGAGCCGGCAGATGATGGAGGAGGTGCAGCAGGCGGTGGAAGGGATCGACATCCTTTCGCTCATCGTGGATTCCACGGCCGCGTTCGGCGCCGGCGACCGACACGCGCTGGAGTGGGTGCGGCGATTTCACGGGACGAAGTTTTTGCTTCTGAACAAAGTGGATCGCATCATGAAGCAGCACGTGCTGCCTCTGATCGATCGTTATAGCCACGAAGCTGAATTCGATCAGATCTTTCCGATCTCCGCACTGAAAGACGACGGCCTCGCCGAGTTGACGGGAAGCTGGATTTCTTACCTGCCCGAAAATCCGCCGTATTTTCCGACCGACCAATTCACCGATCAACCCGAGCGATTTCTGGCAGCGGAATTCATTCGCGAAAAGGCGATTGTCGCGACTCGCGAAGAAGTGCCGCACTCCGTCGCTGTGTTGATTGAAAGCTTCGATGAGTCTGACAAGCTCCTTCGGATTCGCGCGACGATCTACGTGGAAAAGGATGGGCAGAAGGGCATACTGATCGGCAAGGGCGGCGCAACGCTCAAGAAAATCGGAACGGATGCACGTTTGGAACTCGAGGGGCTGCTCGGAAGCAAGATTTTCCTCGAATTGTTCGTCAAGGTTCAGCCGAATTGGCGGCAGAGGCCGGCGTTGGTGCGGCAGATTGACTGGCGGCGTCAGCTCCAAGAGATGGGAGAGAGGCAAGAACAAGACCGGGAACCAGAACCAGAGCAAAAACCGGAAGAAAAAGATGGTGCGTAGCCGAAGCCCGCACGAAGTCTAGCGAGCGGCGCGCTCCGGCTGGACGCCCGTAATTCCCAATGATTTCATCTTGCGGTAAAGGTGGCTGCGTTCGAGTCCAAGGGCGGCGGCCGCGCGCGTCATATTCCAGCGATTTTCCTCCAGCTTGCGCAGCACAAACTCGCGTTCGTATGCCGAGCGAGCTTCATGCAGACTGCCGTAAGGTTTCTGCGGGCTACTGGGCACGCCGCGGAAGACCTCGGGCGGCAAGTGATGCGGCTCAATCCGCGTAGCCGGGCACATGATCACGAGACGTTCGATCAGATTTTTCAATTCGCGAACGTTTCCCGGCCACGGATATTGCAGCAACACTTCCATCGCGGCCGCCGATAGCTCTTTGGGCTTCTTGCCGTAGGAGCGGCAGAATTCATTGAGGAAATGTGCCGCGAGAATCGGGATGTCTTCGGTGCGCTCGCGAAGCGCGGGGACAGTGAACGGAATTACGTTCAGGCGGTAAAACAAATCCTCGCGGAAGGCGTTACGGGCAATCTCTTCGTCGAGTTTTTTATTCGTCGCGGCGATGACGCGGACATCCACGCGAACAGTTTGATTTGAGCCAAGAGGTTCAACGCGCTGTTCCTCGAGCGCGCGCAAAACCTTCGACTGAGTTTTCAGACTCATGTCGCCGACTTCGTCGAGAAACAACGTGCCGCTGTCGGCCTTTTGAAATTTGCCGAGTTTATCTTCACTCGCCCCAGTGAAGCTGCCTTTGCGGTGGCCGAATAGTTCGGACTCGATGAGCTCTTCGGGAATGGCCGCACAATTCAATTCGACGAACGGCTGCGAGGCGCGTGGGCTCTGAGCGTGAAGCGCACGCGCGACCAATTCTTTGCCAGTTCCGCTCTCGCCGTAGATCAGCACGCGCCCATTGGTCGGAGCCGTCAGAGCAATCTGCTGCCGCAGCGCCTTCATCGGAACGCTGCTGCCGAGAATCTGAAATCGCTGCTCGAGTTCCGCGCGCAGCCGGCGATTCTCGGATTCGAGCCGAAGATAGTCGAGCGCGTTTTTGACAACCAGGACGGTTTTGTCGAGCGAGAGCGGCTTCTCCAAAAAATCGAAAGCGCCGAGCTTCGTCGCGCGGACAGCGGTCTCGATGTTCGCGTGGCCGGAAACCATGACGACCATTGGAGGAGTGTCGAGCTCGCTGATCTTCTCCAACGTCTCCAGGCCGTCAATCTTGGGAAGCCAAACGTCAAGAAGAACAAGATCAAACGACCGATCGGACAGTGTCTTGAGGCATTCCTCGCCGGAGGCTAAGGCTTCCACCGAATAGCCTTCTTCGCGAAGTAGGGCGGCGAGAGATTCGCGAATCCCGCGTTCGTCGTCCACGATGAGGATGGAGGCAGGCACGATTAATCGTCCGCGCCGTCGGTGTTGAACCCTGTTGCGGATTCAAAATCGGCGCCAGTAGCATCCGCGACTGAGTCTGCCGGCGCCGTCACCTGCGCGGGAGATTCGGCGGCAGGGAAACGAATCAGGAATCGCGCGCCGATGGGATTGTTATCTTCCACGCGAATCGTTCCGTTGTGCTCGGCGACAATGCGGCTGGCGATCGCGAGTCCGAGGCCAGTACCGCGGTCTTTCGTTGAGAATTGCGGCTGGAAAAGGCGATCCTTGTCGGCGGGCGAGATGCCATGGCCCGTATCCGAAACTTCGATTTCCACGCCGTCACCATCGGCCCTTGCTCGGGTGGCCACTCGTAATTGCCGAAGCGTCGAGCCTTCCATTGCTTCGGCGGCATTGTCGATCAAATTAACGAGGACCCGGCGCAACAATTCGGGATCCGCTCTTACGGTAGCCAGATTCGGCGCCAGGTTGGTCTGCAGCGTAATTCCCTCGAGGCGCCCCTGAAACAGTGCCACCGCGCTCGAAACGATTGCGTTCAGGTCCGAAGGGGCGAGGCGCGCAGAGGGAAACCGCGCAAATTGCGAAAATTCATCAACGAGCGACTCGAGCGTATGCACTTCGCGCTCAATCAGGCCGGCACATTCGGCAACGAGCGATTCCAATTCCATTCGCGCCGGCGGGCCGCTCGAACGCCCGAATCGATCGAGGTAACGCTTCAGACGCTGCGCGGAAAGGACAATCGGGGTCAGCGGATTTTTAATCTCGTGGGCGATACGCTGCGCGACCTCCTGCCATGCCGCCGCCCTCTGGGCGCGCAGCAACTCGGTGAGATCGTCAATCACGACCACAAATCCCGAATTCGAGCGGCGCGGGCCGAGCGAGCTTACCGTAACGGCGGTGCGGACCAGACGCCCGGAAGCGGCGATTTCAATTTCCCGGGACGCAACACCCATTCGCAGGGCGCGCCGCATTAAAGACAGCACGGCGCGCGCCGCCTCTTCTCCGAATAACTCAGAGAGCGTGTGCGCTTGCACGCGGGTCTCGCCGAATATTGTCGAGACGGCCGAATTGACGCGCGAGATCTTTCCGTCGGCATCGAGCGACAGAACTCCCGTCGGAATATTTTCGAGAATTGCTTCCATCAACTTGCGGCGGCGCTCACGCTCTTCAAATGCTTGCTGGAGGTTGCGCGTGAATTCGTTAATCTGCCGGCGCCCTTCGCCAAGTTGAGCTGTCATGTCGTTGAAGGACGAAACAAGCGTGCCCAGCTCGTCCTGAGCTTGCACCGTCACGCGATGATCGAAATTTCCGCGCGCGATTTCCTGCGTTGCTTCGGCCAGGGCCTGAATCGGCACGGTCACTTGCTTCGAGAGAAATAGCGCAACCCACGTCGTCGAGAAGAGAAGCAGAACCGTGATCAGAAGCAGAGCCAGTAAGATTTGGTTCTTGTAAAGGCGGATGTGCGTGCGTTGCTGCTGGTAGTTGTCGGTTTCGCTCTCGATCGTATTGAATCCCGCGAGAAAATCCGGGCGAAGTTTTCTCGCGACGTAAAGCCGGCCGCCATCGAATGGAGCGGAGCCGGTGATGTATGTGTCGCCATCCGTCTGCCAAATTTCCGCACCCGAAGGAAGCAGCCGCGCCTTGTGGAGGTGGTCAGGAAGGAGGCTTGCCGGTGCAGCGTCAAGTATCTGGCCATTTCGGTCAAGAGCCCATACCGCACTTGGCGGAGCAGTCGGGCCAACGGAGTCGTCCATCATTCCGCGCGCTCCGGCGGAAAGATATATAGGAATCGCACGCGCGGCGCGATCATTCAGGCGGTCGTGTACTTCACGGCCCAACTCGTCTAGCAGTTTCTGGCTCTGAGCGTTGGCAATTTCGAGCGGCTTCGGAAACCACAAGTTCAGCGTCCGGTTGACAAGCGAATAGCTGAACAAGAAAAGGAAAACCAGTGGCAGCAACGCAATACCCATCGCGCCAAAAACCATCTTGGTCTTGAAGCGAGATCCTAGCTGGCCAGCTTTGCGATCGGCCCACAGCCGGAGAAGATTTCTGAGCAGAACAAGTCCAAAAACCAAAAACGCCAGAATTATGAAGGTCGATAGCGCGAAGAGAATGACCAGAGCATCGCTTCGCTCGGGGTGAACCGGAGCGTTGAGTGACCCAAGGGTGAAAATAGCCGCAGCAAGCAGGACGAGCGATAGTCCTCCGACGGCGAGCCAGAGCTTTTGCGTCCACGGCCGTTGGCTCAACGTCGCTCCTTCATGGATTGATCCGGCGAGGGCATTTCGCCGCTAAACTTATGCGACCGGCGCGAATAATTTCCAGTTCGCGAAGGATCCGGAAACAACGGCCGCCGATAGAGAAGACGCCATTGTTCTCATGTTGCGACACGCCCGGAAATGGGGTGGCCATATCAATTTGCGAAATTGCGGGACAGACATTTTCCGGCATAGGGAGTGCGGCAGCGAGCATCTTGTTTTGAAGATAACGACGCCCTGAAGGCAAGTCAAGCCGCGTGTGTGGCTTGGAATTCACACCTGTACCTTCGTACAGGGAGTACCTATTTCAGAACGACGGGCCGATGCGGTGTCCGACGAGCGTGAGCGCGCGTGCTAGCCTTTGGTTTCCCGGCGCAGTCAGCCGCAGGAGCCGAAGTATGTCGTCGAGGCTGGGCGAAATTCTGGTAAAGGACAGCCTGATCTCCCAGGATCAGTTGAAGCAGGCGCTCGACTACCAGAAGAAGAATGGCGGCCGCCTGGGGACCTGTCTCGTAAAAATGGGCCTCGTCAGTGACGAGGATATTACTGCGGTGTTATCCCGCCAATACGGCGTCCCGTCCATTAACCTCAAATTCTACGAAGTAGACGCGTCGGTTATCAAGCTGGTTCCGCAAGAGACGGCCATTCGTTACCAGATCGTGCCCCTTTCCCGTGTGGGCTCGACTTTAACGATTGCGATGACCGATCCGACGAACGTTTTCGCCATGGACGATATCAAGTTCATGACCGGATTCAACGTAGAACCGGTGGTCGCGTCGGAATCGGCCATCAGCGAAGCGATCGGGAAGTTTTACGGCTCGATTGAGACCGGCGAAGAGATTGACAAGGTAATGAAGGACCTGGCCGGCGAAGAAGCCGACCTGGAACTCGCGGCAGAAGAAGCGGAAATGGACCTGGCGGAGCTAGAGAAGGCCGCCGACGAAGCCCCCATCATCAAGCTGGTTAACCTGATTCTGACCGATGCCGTGAAGCGCGGAGCGAGCGATATTCACGTCGAGCCATACGAGAAAGAATACCGCGTCCGATTCCGCGTTGACGGAATTCTGCAGAACGTGATGACGCCGCCGCTGAAATTGAAAGATGCGATCACCAGCCGCGTAAAGATCATGTCCAAGCTGGACATCAGCGAAAAACGGCTGCCGCAAGACGGCCGCATCATGATCAAGTATGTGAAAGACGGCAAGAAGAAAGAACTCGATTTTCGCGTTTCCATCGTTCCCACGCTCTTCGGCGAAAAAATCGTCATGCGCTTGCTCGACAAGGAGAACCTGCGCCTAGACATGACGAAACTCGGTTTCGAGGCCGAGTCACTCGCGAAGTTCGAGCGCAACATCCTCAGGCCTTACGGAATGGTTCTGGTAACCGGGCCGACGGGATCGGGAAAAACAAATACTTTGTATTCCTCGGTCGCGCGTCTGAACACGCCGGAAACGAACATCATGACGGCGGAAGATCCCGTCGAATTCCAATTGGCCGGCATCAACCAGGTTCAGATGAAAGAGCAGATTGGGCTGAATTTTGCTTCGGCTTTACGGTCCTTCTTGCGGCAAGACCCCAACATCATCCTCGTCGGCGAAATCCGAGACTTCGAAACTGCCGAAATCGCGGTCAAAGCCGCATTGACGGGCCACTTGGTGCTGTCCACGCTACACACCAACGACGCACCTTCGACGATCAGCCGGCTCATGAACATGGGTATTGAACCGTTCCTCGTGGCGACGTCGGTCAATTTGATTTGCGCGCAGCGCCTTGTGCGCCGAATTTGCGCGAACTGCAAGGAGGCCTCGCCGATTCCCGCGCAGGCTTTAATTGACGCAGGCGTGCCGCCGGACGAAGTTCCGAATACGACGGTCTACGTCGGCCGGGGCTGTAGCGTGTGCAACAACTCGGGCTACAAAGGCCGCGTAGGTTTGTACGAGGTGATGGAAATCAACGACGATCTCCGCGAGTTGATTCTCGTCGGCGCCTCTTCGCTTGAGCTGAAAAAGAAGTCGCTCGAAATTGGGATGATCACCTTGCGGAAGAGCGGTTTAATCAAGATGGCGCTGGGGCAGACGACGATGGATGAAGTGCTGCGCGAAACTGTGCTGTAGGAGAAGAGACGATGGCCGGGATAACACTAAGCGAACTTCTGAAAAAAATGATCGAGATGGGGGGCAGCGATCTTCATCTGTCAACGAACAGCCCGCCGCGCATCCGCGTCCACGGCAAACTGCGTCCGCTCGACATGCCACCCCTAACGGCGGCCGATACGAAGGCGCTTGCCTATAGCGTGCTCACCGACGCGCAGAAGCACCGGCTTGAGGAAAGCCTCGAGCTCGACTTCTCCTTCGGCTTAAAGAGCCTGGCGCGCTTCCGAGGCAACTTGTTCCACCAGCGCGGCGCCGTTGCCGCCGTGTTCCGGACGATTCCATGGGAGATTAAGGGATTCGAAGCGCTCGGATTGCCGACGATCGTCAAACAGCTCTGCGACAAGCCGCGCGGCCTGGTGCTCGTTACAGGTCCTACCGGGTCGGGAAAATCCACAACTCTTGCCGCCATGCTCGACAAGATCAACTCCGAACGCGACGAGCACATGATTACGATTGAAGACCCGATCGAGTTCCTGCATAACCACAAAAAATGCCTCGTCAATCAGCGTGAAATCCATTCCGACACGCACTCATTCGCCAATTCGCTAAGGGCCGCACTCCGCGAAGACCCGGACGTCGTGCTCATCGGCGAAATGCGAGACCTGGAAACGATCGAATCAGCCTTGAGAATTGCGGAAACTGGGCACTTGACGTTCGCTACGTTGCACACTAATTCGGCCATCTCGACGATCAACCGTATCGTGGACGTTTTCCCGGCGCACCAGCAGCCGCAAGTTCGCGCGCAGCTTTCGATGGTGTTGGAGGGGATCCTTTGCCAATCGCTTCTGCCGCGCATTGACGGGCGGGGGCGCGCGATGGTGATGGAAATCCTGATTCCCAATGCCGCCATCCGTAACCTTATTCGCGAGGACAAAATTCACCAGATCTATTCCGCGATGCAGACCGGAACAGGCCAGACCGGTATGCAAACTTTCAATCAGAGCCTGGCGAATGCGTACTACCAGAAGCAAATCACTTTGGAAGTGGCGCTTGCCCGGTCGTCGAACCCGGACGAATTGCAGGACTTAATCAATCGTGGGGTTACGTCGGCTCCAATGAGTGCGCGTGTCCCATTGCGGCGATAAGAACCGATAGGAACGAAGGAGAAACCCATGCCGGTCTACACATTTCGTGGAACGAATCGCCAGGGCGCCGCGGTTACAGGCGAACGACAGGCTCAAAGCAAGACCGAGCTTGCGTCCATGTTGCGG
>Ga0182018_10003192_pt1 | contig 15085 bp, 15 predicted proteins | sample 812P2MmetaG_FD_120490 | JGI IMG/M metagenome (GOLD analysis project Ga0182018, IMG submission 120490) | Permafrost microbial communities from Stordalen Mire, Sweden - 812P2M metaG | ecosystem: Environmental > Terrestrial > Soil > Wetlands > Permafrost | place: Sweden: Stordalen | collected...
GCAAGCCCGCGAATTTGTCCTAATGGTGAAATTCGGAATGTCGCCGCTAGCCGCGCTCCAGGCTGGCACCCTGAACGGCGCAAAATTACTAGGTTGGCAAAATCAAATCGGCGCGCTGAAGCCGGGCTACGACGCCGACATCATCGCCGTCCCCGGCGACCCGCTCCAAGACATCGCGGCGCTGCAAAAAGTGTCCTTCGTAATGAAGGACGGAGTCATTTACCGCAAGTAGGACATCCGTTAGAGGGTTGTGGGTCGCGGCTTTAACCGCGACATAAGGCGTCTAAGAAAACTTCCTTTCGGCGGAATTTTCGCCGAGCCTTCCGGTGTGCCTTTGAGCTTGACTCTCGGAATTTTCGCGGTTAATGCTTCGCCTTGCTTCCCGTATGGCTGCCCGTCTTGGCCCCGCTCGATTTCGTCGAGACTTTGCTTTTCGTCTTGCCCAGTCCTTGGCTCGGAGTTTTGCTCGACGCCTTGCTCTGCGTTTTCGCTCCACTCTTCTTCGCCGTACCGCTCGTCATTAGCTGCCCGGTCTTCAGGTTCACGCAAACGGAGTCCAACTGTGCCAACCCTCCATTCGCCGACGGTGAGTTAAACGAAATATAAAGCGTCTTCGCATCGCAAGTCACGTCAAGTATCCAAATTTCACAATGGGATCGATCACCCCTCACCTACAAACCTCCGGCGAAATCGCCTTCCGTCTCACATACAACGTCCAGTGTCAGCATCGCATCTGCTGAAGAAATGAAAGCCGATCCCAGGCATCCAGCTGTACTCGCTTGCGCGGAGCGCTAAGTTGACACCTTCGACCTCCATCGCCGCTGGTGTGGAAAATTCGCGAGCATTCGCGGCCATCTTCTCCGCCGGCCTGCTCTGTGGCGCTATGGACATCACCGCCGCCTTCATCACCTGGTGGCCTAAAGGCGTCAAGCCCGCTCGACTCCTGCAAGGTGTCGCGGCCGGCTGGCTTGGCCCCAAGTCATTCGATGGCGGAATGGCCACCGCCGCTCTCGGCCTCGCGTTCCATTTTCTGATCGCCTTCACCGCGGCCACCGTATTTTACGTGGCAAGCCGGCAACTTACTTTCATGATCAACCGCCCTGTCGTCTCAGGTGTGCTCTACAGCATTGCCGTTTACCTCGTAATGTACTGGGTCGTGATGCCCCTCTCGAATTTTCACGGCACCAAAACCGTCACATCATCAATCATCGCCATCATCACGCACATCGTCTGCGTCGGCCTCCCCATTTCCTTGGTCATCCACCGCTTTTCGCGCTAGCCCGCCCCAGCTAATGACGAATTTGAAATTCATCACTTGTATCCCCTGCTGGCTGGGATCGCCCGTTCTGGCAACCCGCCCTGCTACTTGTGTTATATTCCCCCCCGCGTCGTAGATTCTTGGCTTCAGGCATACCTTGGCCATCCGAAGGCGAAGTCGTGCATCACTTTCCATTCGCGCGCAAGAGCAACCTATGTCTCGCCCTTCGGTTCAAAGAGGAATCTTCACGGAGGCTTTATGAAATCGCGGTTCCCGGCTTTTGGGCTCTTCGTAGTTTTGGCCCTTTGTCTATTCGCAACGCCGGCTCATGCGCAGACAGCCGAGGGAACCCCCGGTTCCGCTGTATCGCCCAAGTACGACATCACCCAGGAAGTAACACTCGCCGGCACGGTGAGCAGTGTGGTGAAGAGTACAACCCCCGAAATGCAGATGCTTGGTGGCTCTCACCTCATCGTGGAAACAACTTCCGGCAAAATAGATGCAAGTTTGGGAGGGTACGCCGTGAAAGCGGTTGGCGCTCTCTCCGTTACGCCCGGACAGCAAGTTCAAGTTACCGGTGTGATGAAGACAATCAGGGACCAACAAGTTTTTGTCACTCGCCTCGTTCAGGTAAATGGCCACGTATACAAAATCCGCAACGAACACGGCTTCGTTCTCGCGCCGGAACCGCGCAAGGGCGTTACAAAGCCCGAGGCGAAAGGAGCGCAACTGTGAACCGGCGAAATCTCCTAATCGTTCTCGTTGCTCTCTGTGCCTTGGTCAACGCGGCATGCGGCGGCAATAGTTCGTCGACCCTTGCGATCATAATCACAACTGCTCCCACGAGTATGGTTGTCGGTTCAACCGCCAACGTAGCTGCTACCGTCACCGACGACCCTAAGAACGGCGGAGTTACTTGGAATTGCACGCCTACCCCTTTTTGCGACGCCGCTTCGTTCAATCCCGGCCAAACAGCTAGCGGGGCGAACAGCACCTTCACGGCTCCCTCAACTGTCCCGCCGGGCAGCGCCCAAGTAACAATCACAGCCACTTCTGTAACCGACACCTCCATCAGCAGCAATTCCGTAAATATAACCATCGGCGTCGCCTCAAACAATTTCTCATTCTACGTAACCGGCAAGGAAGCAAACGACGTCGGAGACACCTACTCGATCGCCGGAGTTGTGACGATTTCCGCGGATGGTTCGGGCAACGTTCTTGGCGGCATAGAGGACTACAACGACGGTGACGGAATTACGTCCCCGCAGCCCAATGGTGACTCGATCACAGGCGGATCGTTAGCTCTGACGGATGACGGTTCCGGCAACGGAATCTTGACCCTGACGATCCCCGGCAATACGAAATTGGGCGTTAATGGCGTGGAATCTTTCGCCGTGAACTTCCCGAACTCCAGCCATGCACTCATTACGCAGTTCGACGGAACCGCAACGTCGAGTGGAAGCCTCGACCTTCAGACGTTGACAACCATTCCTTCCTCTGGCAGTTTTTCCTTTGTTGCCTCCGGTGCGGGAGTTGACGGTGAGCCGGTCGCAGACGGCGGCATTTTCACCATCACTGGTTCTTCCATCGCGGGAATCGTGGACGTCAATGACGGCGGAGCTTTTTCGAGAAACACTGCCTTCTCCGGGATGCTGGGGATCGCGGACACGTTCGGTCGCGGCACCGTAACCAATAACTCCGCCTTCCCCGTTTCACTTAACTACTACGTCGTTGCTCCCGAAGTGATTCGGATCATCAACGTCGATAAGACCGACACGGCCGTCGGCTCGGCATTCGGTCAAGGCAGTAACTCAAATTTCTCGAACGACTCAATCCGCCAGTCCGTATTCTCCCTTGAAAACAATCCATCGGGATACGCGGCAGCGGGTCAGTTTTCTACTTCAGCTGGAGCCGCCGCGATTCGGTCTAACTCTAACGCTATCGTCCGCGAGATTCAGCCCGCCAACGAGTTCAATGGCGTCGGGGATTTGAACGAATTGGACGGGGCAGTGTTGACCGCTGCGCCCATCACCGGCACATACAATCTTGCCTCCAACGGATATGGAACCTTTAATTTTGATGCCGGCTTTGGGGATGTCAGCACTCTTGGAATATATGCTGTCGATCCGGCCCTCAACATACTCGATCCCAATAACCCGTCAGCCGGTGGAGGAGGTGCTGTCCTTGCCGAAATGGATGGAAACCTTGTAGGCGTTGGGGCTCTGCTTCCGCAAACCGATATCACCGTCGCTCACTTCGCAGGGTTCTACGCTTTCGGAGGCCAGGGTCAAACTTTCGCCGGCTTCAAAGAATTCGATTTCCTCGGCGGCGCTTCGGTCTCGGAGGCGAACGCTGCACTCGCTGGAACAGGTTTTCTTAGCGACCCGTTCGCAACACTCACCGCCGGCGTGGAATCTCAAACCGCTACGTTCACGGCAACCGCTTCTCCCGACCGCGCAAACCCGGGGCGCTACACACTCAATCCGGTTGCTGTCGCCAGCTCCGCGAGTGACTTTGCGCCATTTGATTTCACCACCGTCACCGCCTATCAGGCCAACGGCCAACAGTTGTTCTGGCTCGCAGTCGATCCGCACACCGAATTCGGCGGCTCCCTGCAGCAGAACCCGGCGTCGGTCCCTCCGGATGCAAAGAAGGCGAAGCTGAAGAACCAGAAACGCTAGCCCAACGAAGCCACCCGGTGGAACGCGGCCGGTTTCAATTAGGCCGTGTCACTCGAGTCATCCGCTTCCCCCCTGGCGCCGGTTCCCAATTCGGGAGCCCCTTGTCTCTCGCGATAAAATAGAATTGACTCTTTTGTCATCGAACGTCCTTATTCGTGTTATATTCCGCCCAGCGGTTACGGGTTCCTAGACACCTGTTCCATCTTGGCATCGAACGAGAGGTCTTTGATTCGTTACTATTCTGAAGAATGTGGGGCGATCGAAGTTTTCTCCTTTCGGTTACAAGAAAAAATTCCATGGAGGCACCTATGAAATGGCGGTTCCCGGTTTTGGGGCTATTTGCAGTTCTGGCCTTGTGTCTTTTTGCTTTGCCCATCTATGCGCAGACAGCCGCAGTCACAACTCGACCCGTCGCACCACTCAGGTACGACATCACAAAGGAAGTAAAGCTTTCCGGTACGGTAAGCGAAGTGGCGAAATCGCCGACCCGCGGAATGAACAAGGCGGTCGGTTCTCATCTCATCTTGGAGACAGAGAAGGGCCCAGTAGATGCAGATTTGGGAGCAAGGTCGATAAGGGCCAAAAGCGCCTTCTCCGTTACAGCGGGTGAATACGTTGAAGTGACCGGCGTGATGAAGACCGTGAACAATAAGCAAGTCTTTGTAGCTCGCCTCGTTGAGCTGAATGGTCACGTCTACAAAATCCGCAACGAACACGGCTTCGTCTACCATCGAATATCGCGTGACGGCGTCACGAACTCAGAATCGAAGGGAGGGCAGCTATGAGGCGAGGAAGTCTGTGGATTGCACTCGTTGTACTCTGCGTGATGGGTAATGCGGCCTGTGGCGGCAACAGCCACCATATAACGCCTCCGGTGCTCACGAACAATTTCGTGTTCTACGCGGCTGGCGAGGATAGTCTCGGCAACACTTACTCCATCGTTGGAGTTGTGAACGTTACTGCCGATGGCAATAACACCATCACTGGCGGCGAACAGGACTTTAACGATGGACTCGACCCTGCCGACGGCGGCATCGGCACCTCACCCCAGCCCACAGGTGACACGATCTCGGCTACTGGATCGTCTTTGGTCTTTAACCCCGACGGTTCTGGAAACGCGATCCTGACTCTGGTCACGAGCAATGGGGCCTTGGGCGTTAGCGGCACCGAAACTTTTGCATTATCCTTCGCCAACGGTGACCATGCGCTCATTTCCCAGTTCGACGGTAGCGCAGTATCGAGTGGAAGCTATGACCTTCAGAAGCTCCCAACCAGCCCGATAAGTGCTACTTCGTTTTCATTTACCACTTCCGGCGTCGGTCCTGCGCAAGAATCGGTGGTCGAAGGAGGCGTGCTCGAGTTGGATGCTTCCGGTAACGTGACCGGTTCCGTGGACATCAATGATGGCGGAGCTGTTTCGTTTGCCAATTCTCCCACTGGGGGTACGGTTTTATCGGCAAGCGACACTTTCGGCCGCGGCATTGTTTCCGGCAGTATTGACGGCACTCCTGCAGTCGTCAACTTCTACGTCGTCAACTCCGAAGTGCTTCGCATCATCGATGTAGACACTACCGACACAGCCGTCGGTTCGCTCTACGGTCAAGGTGCTCAGCCAACTAGCTTCAGTACTGCTTCAATCACCCAATCCGCCTTCACGATTTCGGGCGTCAATACCTTGGAGCCCTATGCGGCAGCGGGTCAGTTCTTTACCTTCGCTGGAACCCCTGATGCTAAACCTCGCCCAATGGGCCGTGTTCACTCTGACGGTGAGACTGCATGTTCGGGCGGTTCTTGTTTCATCGAGGGAATCGCGGATGTGAATGAATCGCTTCTGGACGGACCTATTGTGCTGGCACAACCGTTCAGCGCCACATCCCAAATGAACGCAAGCGGGTATGGGGCATTCATCTTTAACGGGGACGGCCCGACATCCGATATCGTTCGGTTCGGAGTATATGCGGTCGACCCAACCCTCAACATACTCGATCCCAATGACACAATTGACACCGCGCAACAAGGAGGAGCTCTAATTGCCGAAATGGACACAAACCTTGTCGGCAATGGACTCCTGATTCCTCAAACCGATGAGACCTTGAGTGACATCGCGGCAAATGTTGTGTTCAATGCGCAGGGAAATGGTCTTACCGACACCGATAGCACTGAGTTCCTCGACGAGTTCGATTTACTCGGCGCATCCTCGGTAGCAGCGGCTGTGGCGACTCCGGGCTCTGCCGGCCCGCCAGTCGTAGCACCCACACCAGCTACGGCTACTTTCGCTGGTGAAGGCTTCATCGACGATCCGGCTGGGATACTCGCCAGCGGCGGGATCCTGGACAGCGGCAGTACCTTCGGTGCAACCTTCACGGATGACGGCTCGGGATTTGGACGCTCCACATCCGGCGCTGGGGGCTTTACGGCCACCAGTAGCACCGACGCAGGAGCCACATTTAGTGTCACCGCCTACATGGCCAATGGCAGCCAGTTCTTCTGGGTCGAAACGGACGTAGACAGCACGTTCGCCGGTTCGATACAGTCGAGTACCTTCACCGTTCCAGTTTCCACGAAGGCACCGGCAAAACCGAAGAACAAATAACAATAACCCTCAAGAACCAAAGTGTGGCACGGCCGGTCCAATCCGGCCGTGCCACAATCAATTCTTCATTAAGCTTTCAATTCCGCCCGGTGTAACCTTTGTGTCGAGGTGTTTTCTTAATGCGACCACTTGCAGCGTTCATCCTTTTATCTTTAGCGGCATTCTGCTTGCCCGCTCAACCGCAGGGTCCTCCCACAAGCATCGTGGTCAAAGAGCAGAGCCGAATCGAATTCCACAGCAGCTCGACGTTCGGCAAGACGGTCGGGGTATTTCATTCCTGGGACGCAGATCTGAAGATGCCCACCGAAAATTTTGCCGACGCTTCTCTAACTTTGGAAATCGACGCAGCCAGCGTGGAGACCGGAAGCGGTCTCAAGGACAAAGAGGCCAAAGGAAAGAACTTCTTCAACGTGAAAGAGTATCCGAAGATTCGTTTTGTATCGAAGACCATTTCTCCTGACGCCGATCCCTCCAAACTGCACATGGATGCGGAGCTTACGCTGCGCGGAGTCACCAAGCCGGTTTCCATCGCTATCATCCTCCACCCGCGCGAGAATGGCCTCCAGCAGATTGAAGGAAATTTCTCTTTCGACCGGCGGGAGTTTGGAATGATCCATAATGTCTTGTTCGACAAAATAGCCAACACCGTCTTGGTTCAATTTCAACTGGCGGTCAGGAACGCCTCCCCGGTCGTCAACCCAGCTACAAGCCCGTGATTGCAGCAGCCGGTAAAATCTGTTGACTTCGCCGTTCCCCTCCTGCAATCTATTCGTGCAATGATGAATCTCAGCCGGATGACAATGTGCATGGCGTGTTGTCGCAATTGTTGCGTACGCCTGTCGTCCGCGCCTGGGGCCAGCTAGAACAGCATCTAAATTCTAAACGCTGAGTTCAAGCCCACCGCCAGACGGCAAATCTGGTAGGTGGGCTTTTTGTTTTTGGGGGGCCTTATGGAAACTAAAGAGACAAAAGCCCAGAAAGTCGAGCGGCTGAAAAGATCGCTGAATCCCTGGCAGTATCTCGCGGAAATTCGGCGCTTCGCTCGCGAAGGCTATGGCGCGATTCCGCCGGAGTGGCTCGGCACTTACTTCCGATGGTGGGGCGTCTATCCTCAGGGTGACGGTGCCGGAGCCGTCGGCGGCACCGCCGGTGAAGGCAAAGCCGTGCCGTTTTTCATGGTGCGCATCCGCATTCGGAACGGCTTGCTCAACTCGAACCAGCTTCGCACCATTGCGGACCTCGCTGAAAAATACGGTGGCGGCGTTGCTGACCTCACCGTGCGCCAGAACATCCAGCTTCACTGGGTTACGATTGAGGGTCTGGCCGAAGTGCTCGACGGCCTCGAACGCTGCGGCCTCTCCTCGCTGGCTTCTTGCGGTGACGTCACACGCAATATCACCGGCTGCCCGCTCGCGGGAATGGACGCGGATGAAATCTGCGACGCTTCTCCGCTCGTCGACCAAGCTACCCATCTGCTTGCCGGCAATTCGGAGTTCTATAATCTTCCGCGCAAATTCAAAATCTCCATCACCGGCTGCCGCGTCTGGTGCACCTATCCCGAAATTAATGATGTCGGCCTCACCGCCGTCGTGCGCAAACGGCTCGAGGGTTTCGAAACTGGTTTCTCCCTCCGCGTGGGTGGTGGCCTTTCCACCAAGCCCCATCTCGCTGAGCGTTTAAACGCATTCGTCCGGAGGGACCAGGTGCTTCCGGTAATTCGAGGTGTAGCGGAAATTTTCCGCGGCGCCGATGTTCTGCGCGAGAGCCGCGACCGTGCCCGCCTGAAATTCCTCTTCCTCGAGCATGGCTGGACCCCGGAACATTTTCAGGAGGAACTCGAACGCCGTATAGGCTTCCAGCTTGATCCGGCCGAGCCGGAAGATCCTCCTGCAGACATCTACCGCGATCACACCGGCATCCATTCGCAAAAACAGGATGCCTATTCCTACGTCGGAGCGGCCGTGCTTCGCGGTCGCATCGAGCCACGCCAGATGCGCGCTGCTGCCGATCTGGCGGACCGCTTCGCCTCCGGCCAGCTTCGCACCACCAACATGCAGAATCTCTTAATCGTAAACGTTCCGAAGAACGCAGCCGCTCCACTCGCCGATGCACTCAACTCCGTCGGTCTCAGCGTGGACGCATCTTCCTTCCGCCGCGGCGCTGTCGCCTGCACCGGCACGGAATTCTGCAAGCTCGCCATCACGGAAACGAAAGCTTTTTCCCGTTGGCTTGTGGAAGATCTCGAAGAGCGCCTTCCCGGCTTCGCCCAGCACCTCAAGCTTCACGTCACCGGTTGTCCGAATAGCTGCGGCCAGCACTGGATCGCCGACATCGGCATCGAAGGCAAAAAACAACGCGTGAATGGAGAAATGGTGGACGCCTACTATTTCTGTGTCGGCGGCGCCGTCGGTCAGTTTGCGTCCATCGCGCGGCCCATCGGCTACCGCTGCCCGGCGAGTGACGTTCCGGCTGCCATCGAGCGGCTGCTGCACTCTTATATGGAACTTCGGCGGGGCGACGAAAATCTCCGCAAGTTCTTCGCCCGCCACTCCGACGAGAAGCTGCGCACTTTTCTCGCCGGACAGGAAGTCGAGGCCGTGCCGCGCGAGGCCGCTCCAGGGCCAGCACCTCACGGAGTGAACGGCTGATCTATGCGCGGACCTCGTTCAACTCGAAGACGAATTTCGCGCGCCTCGCTTGCGCTGGTTCAAGAAGATCGCGTGCGTCCCGCGCGCAAAGGAATAGAACGCATGCCTCTTTTCCCATTGTTCCTTAGGCTCGAAAATCGCTCCTGCTTGGTCGTTGGTGCAGGCGTGATCGCGGAAGGCAAGATACGAAGCTTGCTCGAAGCGGGCGCCACCATCTCCGTCGTAGCGCCGCGCGCCACTCCGCAGGTCCGTGAATGGGCCGCAACTAATGCGATCGCCTGGCTGCGCCGAAAGTTCACGCCCGCCGATCTCGACGAGAAGTTCCTGGTGGTCGCCGCCACGCCTGTAGCCACCGTGAACGCGCTTGTCTTCGAGGAAGCTCGCCGGAAGAAGATTCTGTGCAATTCCGTTGACGATCCCCCCCACTGTGACTTCTTCTATCCCGCAATCGTCCGCCGCGGAGATTTGCAAATCGCCATTTCGACAAATGGCAAGAGCCCTGCCTTGGCGCAGCGATTGCGAGAGCAGCTTGAGCGGCAGTTCGGCCCCGAATACGCAGAAAAGCTCAGCGAACTCGGCGCGGCACGAGAGCGCTTGTTCCTTTCTCGAATGAATCCTGTGCGTCGCCGAAAACTGCTGCTGCGCATGGCGCGAGAAGTTCGATTGTCCGGAGGCAGATGAACGCGACGGTCTATCTTGTTGGCGCCGGACCTGGCGACCCCGACTTGCTAACCCGCAAGGCGCTGCGCTTGTTGCAGTGCGCAGATGTTGTGCTGCATGACGATTTGGTCTCGCCCGAAATCCTGCAACTGGTCCGCTCGGGCGCGCTGACACAGAACGTCGGCAAGCGCTGCGGCCAGAAGCGAATCACGCAGCAGCAAATTCACGCGCGCATGATTGATGCTGCTCGCCAGGGAAAAATCGTGATTCGCTTGCAAGGTGGTGACCCGCTGCTCTATGGACGCGCTGGCGAAGAGATGGACGCGCTTCGAAATGCCGGCATCCAATTTGAAATTGTCCCGGGAATAACCGCCGCGTTCGCCGCCGCAGCCTCCGCCAAAATTCCTTTGACCGACCGTCGCCTAGCTTCAAAAGTGATTTTCCTTACCGCCCATCACTGCAAAGAAGATGTTCCGGCAGACTTTGGCTCCGCCATTTCTTCCGACTCCACGCTAGCAATCTATATGCCCGGACATGACTACGCCCGTCTCCAAAACCAATTGCTCGCGAGCGGCGTAGATCCGGAAACGCCTTGCCTCCTAATCTCCCGCGCGATGCGGCCCGGCGAATCTTTTCACGCGACTGTGGTCGGAAAGCTTTCTCTCGCTCCGCGCGTCTCTGCCCCCTCGATCCTTTTGGTCGGCCTGTTAGCCAAACCGCCTCACCGCGCTGACGCCGCTATCGCTTTCTCGCGAATCGAGGCCAATCAGAGTTATTCAGCACTTGAAAATATGACGATGCAATGTGCTTCCGTGCTCGACGATGGCCCGGCGCCTTCCCCTACGATTCGAAATTCAGGAAGAGGTTGTTGAGGGATTCCGCGAGTGTAGGGTGCGCGAACGTGGCATTGTGCAGGGCGCTGCAGGGCAGTTTGCCCATCATCGCCACTTCCAGGATCGACATGATTTCTCCGCCTTCCAGCCCAAGTATCGCCGCGCCCAGAATTTGATCCGTGCTGGGATCAACCAGGGCTTTCATGAATCCGCGAGTTTCATCCGTTTCCAGCGCCCGCGCCACGGAAGTCATCGGCATTCTCGCCACGCGAACTTTTTTGTTCTGTGCGCGAGCTTCGCTTTCCGTCAGCCCGATTCGCCCGAGTTGCGGATCGATGTACAGCGTGTAAGGAACCATCCGTCTGTCGGTTGACGCGTTTCCCTTCTCGATCAGGTTCGTGCGCAGTATGCGGAAGTCGTCGTAGGAAATGTGCGTGAACGCCGGCCCGCCCTTAATATCGCCCAGCGCAAAAATCCCCGGCACGTTCGTTTCCAATTTCGAATTCACTTGGACGTACCCGCGTTTGTCGGTCGCAACGCCCGCCGCCGCAACATTCAACGTATCCGTGTTCGGAGTTCGCCCCGTAGCCACCAGCAAGTGCGAGCCATCCAAGTCCCACGATTCGTTGCTCATTTCCATGCTAACGGTAACGCGAATCTTCGCTCTCTCTTTGGTAACTCTGGTTGCCTTCGTGTTCAGCAAAACTTCAATGCCGTCTTGCTTCAAGATAGCGGCAACCGCACCAGCCACGTCCGCGTCCTCCCCCTCGAGCAGTTGCCCGCCCGACTGCAAGATCGTCACGTGGCTGCCGAACCGCCGAAACATCTGCCCAAACTCCAGCCCAACGTATCCGCCTCCGAGAACGATCAAATGTTCCGGCACGCTGCTCAATTCCATGATCGATGTGCTGTCGAGAAACGGCGCGCCCTTCAGCCCCTCGATTGCCGGCACCTTCGGCCGCGCCCCCGCGTTAATAAAAATCCTCTCCCCGGTAAGCAAGCGCTCTCCGCCATCGCGCAGCCGCACCAGCACCGACTTCGCTCCGGTAAAACTCGCTTCGCCAAAGATCAACTCGAGATTCGGGGTGTGTTTAATGCCTTCTTCATTGCGCGTGCGAAACGCGTCCACAATATTGCGCTTGCGCTCCCGGATGCGTTCCATGTCGATGCGAATGTCGCCGGTGTGAACGCCGTAGTCAGCGCCGCGTCCCGCGAGATACGCCACTCGCGCGCTCGCCACCATTGTTTTCGTCGGCGTGCACCCTTCGTTGACGCATGTCCCGCCTACGTGTTTGCGCTCGATCAGCGCCGTCCGAATTCCCGCGCGCGCCAAGGACATGCACAGCGGATTCCCGCCCTGGCCGGAGCCAATGACAATCGCTTGGAATTGATCGGAGGGGTTCATCGAAGAAATTCCTCAAGTTCCCAAAATAATTACGCAGCCGTCAAGTTAGGTGCGCGCCGCCCGCTTAGAAGCACGAGACAATTACGATCGCGCCGCCAATCGCGATCGCATCTTCCAAAAGCGCGATCGGCAGATCCCGACCCTTCAACGCCTTCACTAGCCCGGTGCGTGCGTGATATCCCGCAAACGCGCCGACCACGCCGCCAACCGCACCCAGCAGAGCGCCGAGCGCAATCGTTTGTGCCCCCGCTGCTGCAAGGCACGCCCCCGAAAGTCCGCCCGTAACAATTCGCGTAATCAGTCCCGCCGGTGCCAAGCGGCTGGGAGTGGACGGAAGCTGATCCGCATATAATTCAAGCAGAGCCAGCACCGTGAAAATAATCGCGGCAGGAAGCCTCCCCATAAACGAAAGCGGTGTGCCGTGCAGGAACTCATGCCAATATCCAGCACACGCGATGACCGCAAGCGGAGTCAGCGCCCTCAACCCCGCGATCACCCCAATCAAAAACGCCAGAATCAGCACCTCAGTAGAACTCATCGCCCCTCCTTTTTGATCGCGCCCGTAAACGCGATCCGACTCATCGTCAGGGCACGGCTTTAGCCGTGCCATACTGCCCCGCAGCCGAAGGGGTTTTAACCCCTGAGGCTCTCTCCCGGGACCGCCAATCTCCCGATTGGCGCCGTCTCATCGCCTCGTCCTCACATTCGCCGACATTACCGATCGCCAAATTTCACTTCGCCGCAGCGACCGAAAGATTCACCCTCGGCGCATTGGGCGAACGGCCCACTCGGCCTGCTTCGCCTTCGCGCGCTTGCTCCTTCACGTCGCAGCCTCCGTCAACAGCGCTTCCATCTTCGCATCCAGATCCTTCGCCACCTTCATCGCTTCCGCATTCCCGTACGTCTCCAGAAAACTCGCCATCGTGTCGTAGCTCAGATGCACTCCATCCGCGCGCTCATCGACCAGCACCGTCGTTGGCGCATACGAGCCCGCGTCCGGCACATGTTCCACCATTTTCTTCATCACCAGCGGATTGCCAATCAAAAGCCGCATCACCCGCGGCGTTTTCTCTCCGCGATCTTTGCGCACGACTTCCCCGTGATCGAATCGCATGAATTCCATCAACCCCGTCGGCCCCAGCGCCGGCTGGATCGCTTGTTCCACTTCCCCGTAAGTTTTCGCTGCGCCGATTTTCGCAAACATCGCGCGCATATCCGGATGCCCCACCCCCGCAGCCAACTTCGCCACCACCTCCTCAAATCTCTTCGAAGAGGTAACGCTAAACCGCTGCACGCTAATCTGTTTGCTTCCCATTCTTGTTTCAATCCTTCCTGATCCGCGCGAAAAGTTCGCTCGCAGTATACCCCGATTTATCTGGAGTGGTTACGCCGCGAAATCGAGCAACAGATCTATGGCGAGATGCCAGTCGCAAGCCGATTACAGTGGTGATATTATCTGGCGGATGAAGCAAACGGCCCCTTGGATACGGCGGACGTCAGTGCACTTGACCCCCCGAAACGCAGGGAGGGCAGTCATTGGTCTCGGAATATTGTGCCTCGTGGTTCCGTTCCTCATCGCCGTGGCAGTACTTCCCATCGCAGCCTACAAATTGAGAACTATGGAGCTGTCAGGACTTGATTCTCGGGCAAAAGCTCTCCAGAGCGAAATCACCGCAATTCAGAACCTGGCTCGCCTTAAATCTTCACTTGAACGCGATCTTAAACACCCCGGCGTTGACTCCAGCCCTCCAAACGAGAAGAAGTAACCGGCGGTCTGCGATTTCTCGCCGAGCTTTTCCGTTCGCCCCGTTCTACAATCACCCCACCCATGAGCCTGCGCAAATCTGACTTGCAACTCCTCGCAGCCTCTTGCGCCGCGATCGCCGTTGTATACGTCGGGATCAACGGCCCCTGGACGCCCCGTCACATCGCAGGTCTCGCTCTAATCGCTCTAGGATATTCCGGTTGGCTCACGGCCCGCTTGCAAATCCGGGAATTTTTCACCGCGCGGGCGGAGGCGCGTGGACTCGTGACCACCGGCATCTACTCCAAAATCCGCAATCCCATCTACGTTTTCGGCTTGCTCCTTTTTGCCGGAATCGTGCTCTATTTGGCCGCGCCGTGGTGGTGGCTGTTTTTCCTGGCCCCGATAATTCTCGTCCAGCTCTGGCGCGCCCGGAACGAAGCCCGCGTCCTCGAAGCCAAATTCGGCGACTCTTACCGCCAGTACCGCGCCAGGATCTGGTTCTAAACCCCCAGTTTCCGGTTCCCCGCTCACAATGCACAAAACGGACGCGCGAACTGCTAGGAAAAGCAACCAGCGCCCCAGGGCAGCAGAAGAACGGAGTGGCGATCGTTACTACATTAGAAAACTCTAATAGATTGTGCACTGTCTTGTTTAGGACAGTTTCGCAGACCTCATCGTGTGAAAATGAAATTCACATTCGCAAAAACATCATTGCATAGAACCGTTCAGCCGATTGACAAGACAGACTTGTGAGACAGGAAGGGTCAAATGAACAAATCTGTAGAATTCCGCGGACGCGTCAAGGGGAACGGAGGTGCTGTCGCTGTTGAGAGTGTCGCAGACATCCTCGAGCGTGAAATCCCAAATCTGATTAACGAATGGCTTGCTCGAGTCGAGCAGGAACCGGACCTGACGCGTATCCCGCTGAATTTTGAAGAACGCACCGGTCATCTTCCCCGGCTCCTGCATGATGTCATCAAGCGCTTGCGCCTGGACTCCGGGACGAAAGCTCCGATTTCAAAGGCTGCCGCTGACCATGGGGATTTGCGCCGCAAGCAAGGCTACACGGTGGCGATGGCAGTAGAGGAGTCTCGCCTCCTTCAGGTCAGCATTTTTACTACGCTGCACAAAAACGTAAATCAGTTGGAATTCAGCGCGCTGCTTCCGGACGTTGTGACCATCGCGGACGAGGTGGACGCGCAATTGAAAGAACAGATGCTGCGTTTCATGGCCGCAGATGCTGCTGAAAAAGCCAGCGGC
>Ga0182018_10003193_pt1 | contig 15079 bp, 13 predicted proteins | sample 812P2MmetaG_FD_120490 | JGI IMG/M metagenome (GOLD analysis project Ga0182018, IMG submission 120490) | Permafrost microbial communities from Stordalen Mire, Sweden - 812P2M metaG | ecosystem: Environmental > Terrestrial > Soil > Wetlands > Permafrost | place: Sweden: Stordalen | collected...
AGACGAGGCGAAGGCCATGGCAAAAGCCGGCGCGGACCTTTTGATCGCACACATGGGATTAACCACGAAAGGGACCATCGGCGCCAAGACGGCGATCACTCTCGATCAAGCGGTTGCCCGCGTTCAGGCCATCCAGGAAGCAGCCGTCTCCATCCAGCCCGAGATTCTGGTCCTCTGTCATGGCGGCCCGATCGCTGAGCCGGAGGACGTCCGCTACGTCCTCAGCCGGACCCAAGGCGTCTGCGGATTCTTTGGCGCCTCGAGCATCGAGCGCCTGCCCACGGAGCGTGCCATTACCGAGCAGGTAAGGAGTTTCAAAAGCCTGAACATCCACACGGAACGCAGCGAAAGGAGCAGGCATGTCTAAGCTCGCCAGGTTCGTAAGACCCGCCGATGTCGAAACCCAGGTCTTTGACTGGGGAACGATCAAGTGGCTCAGCGAACCGCGCGTCACTGGCACGGAACGCTTCACCATGGGTGTGGTGCTCTTGCAGCCTGGGAAAGGCCACGCGCGGCACAATCATCCGGGAACAGAGGAGATCCTGTACGTGGTCTCCGGACAAGGCAAACAGATGATCGATATCGACGGCGAACAGTGGGAACCCGTCAGTGCCGGAGATATGATTCACATTCCAGCCGACATCTTCCACGCCACGGTGAACAGCGGATGGGAGCCTTTGAAATTGATCGCCGTCTATTCGCCGCCGGGCCCCGAAGCGCTTCTGCGCGCGATGCCGGAGTGCCGGGTGCTTGCACCGGGCGAGCTGCCCGAAACCTAGCGCGATGATCCCCAAGACCATTGCGCTGATCGGCACGTTCGACACCAAAGGCGAGGAGTTCTCTTTTCTGCGTGACCAGATAGAGAGTGCGGGCCTGCGGACGCTGATGATCGACGTCGGTGTGCTTGGCAGTCCGCCCTTTGCGGGCGACATCTCGCAAGCTGAGGTGGCTGCGGCGGCAAAGGAGGATCTCGCTGCGCTACAAAAGCAAAGAGACCGGGGTCGAAGCGTCTCCGCCATGGCGCTTGGGGCAACCGCGATTCTGGGGCGGCTCTATGCGCAAGGGGTCATCCACGGTGTGGCTGCGTTAGGCGGTTCCGCCGGCACGACCATTGCAACCGCAGCCATGCGTGCGCTTCCCTATGGCTTCCCCAAATTGATGGTTTCAACGCTGGCCGCCGGCGATACCAGGCCCTACGTGGGAACCAAAGACATTTGCATGATGCCTTCCGTGTTGGACATCTCGGGGTTGAATCACGTCTCCCGTCGAATCATCAGCAATGCCGCTGGGGCGATTTGCGGCATGGTTGCCGCGCAACCGGCCGGCGCCCTCGACGACAAGCCCGCAATTGCGGCGACTATGTTTGGCGTCACGACGCCTTGCGTCACGGCAGCGCGGCGCATTCTCGAGGAGAGAGGCTACGAGGTTCTGGTTTTCCATGCTACCGGTGCCGGCGGCCAGGCGATGGAGCAGTTGATCGATGACGGCGCATTTCGAGCTGTTCTCGACCTGACGACCACGGAACTCGCAGACGAGGTGGCAGGTGGTGTCATGAGCGCCGGGCCGCACCGGCTGGAAGCAGCCGGCCGCAAGGGCATTCCCCAGCTGGTATGTCCGGGCGCGATTGACATGGTGAATTTCGGGCCTGTGGAAACGGTGCCCGCCCGTTTCCGGGGCCGCGAGCTGTACGTTCACAACCCCACGGTCACGCTGATGCGTACAACGCCGGAAGAGTGTGCGGAGATCGGGCGCATCACTGCCACCAAGCTTAACCGCGCGAGCGGGCCGGTGACCGTGCTGATTCCGCTGCAAGGTGTTTCCGCCATCGACAAGTCCGGGGGGCCGTTCTATTCGCCCGAGGCGCTCAACTCTTATTGCCGTGCCTTGAAGGCGGCACTTAGCTCCGCGATCAAGCTGGTTGAGCTTGACGCCCACATCAACGACGAGAGCTTTGCGCGTGCCGCCGCCGACCTGCTGATGGAATCGCTTGGCGCCGCACGGGAAACAAGGTCGGCGGAGGTTCTCTAATGACCTATCACGTGCAGCGTAAGGCTGCCGCCGGTCAGCTAGCCAAGCGCCGCGGCATAGAGTATTGAGCCGGATTTCGAGGTGGTAGAGCGAATGTCTTCTGGAGTGCAGATCCGGTTTGCCAGTCCAAAGAGAAGAGGTAGCGACCTCCCGCGCTCCAGAACCGGACCTTTCTTGAACTTACCGAAAACCAGACTTTCCAGGAACTTCATCACAGCCGAGCGGGTCGAACCCAAGAAATGATCGCTAGCTCGGTCAGGTGGTCCGAATCTCTTACTCGGCAGAGCTAATGCGTCGTCTATACGACGAAGTAGGCAGTCGTCTGTTCCGCCGAGAAAATCACTGCCATACTCTTCTAGGTCTAGAAGCAAATGCTGAAAAGCGTCGAGTGGATCGCTTGAGATTGCCCTGTTTGCGCCAGTTGAAGCGCGGGCCGCGGTCGCGTGGCTGCGGCTACGCAATACCGGCCTGATTCAGCATCGAAAAAAGCAGTGTCCTCATGGGCGCGTCACGCTGCCACTTGCCGATCTCTCCTCCGGCCATACGGATGAGGCACAACGGAAGCCAATATCGCGGTGGCGAAGATCGGGTGGCGCGCTGAGCCGACCTGAGACTCGCACATCCCGCGAAGTGTTATAGAACGAACCGCCCTTCAGGATGTGCTCGCCTGGTCCTTTACCGGCGTCCTGTACCCATTCCCAGACATTTCCTAGCATGTCCCGTAATCCAAATCCGTTAGGCAGCTTTGTAGCCACTGGATGTGTAGTGTCATTGCTGTTTGGGTCGTACCACGCCAGAGACCCAAGTGGTTCTGTCGGCACCTCCGCAGTTCCACCGTAAGCGGCCCATTCCCACTCCGATTCGGTCGGCAGCCTCATGCCGATCCGGCTGCAATAGGCAGTCGCGTCCGTCCAGCCAACCCGGTCCGCCGGAAAATCCGCTCCCTTGTAGAACGAGGGAGCGGCATTCATGACCCGCTTGTATGCCGCCTGGGTCACCTCGGTGCGGCCGATCCAAAAACCGCTGGCAACGACGATTTTCTCCCGGTGCCGTTCGAGGCCATAGCATTCCCTGTCTTCCGGCAGGCAGCCCGTAAAGTAGCTGCCGGGCGGTATCCATTGGTAGGTCAGACCATCCCGCGGATTCACCTTTGAAGAGCCTCCGGGAGCTGCGGGGGGAACAGCGGCCAGAGCCGCTACAATGACCGACAGGCCCATAACCCGGAATTTGCCGTTCGGACTCGAAAACGGCAAAACGATACACCTTTCTCGCCGGTTACCGACCTTAGGAGGCGTTTTCCCTCCCGGAACTTCGGGTGTTCTGGCGATCTGCATCTAGATGATCCATGCTACAGCGTGACGGGAAATCGCCAAGTATTCATTCCAGCGAGCGCCAGCCTGGAAACGTAGTTTGGCCTGATGTCAAGAACGGAAACCAATCATGGGGTAATTCGGACTCGCCCTGTTCTACGGGTTGATCGCAGCATTTTCTGGAACTCTTTTGTAACGGCTGCCGTAACTGAGTATTGAGCGTACTTCGGAGGGTGTTGTGCGATCTCGCTTCGACTGGGTCAACAGATGTTTCGTCATCCTTTTTCTAATCGAGATTCTTTCAGGGAGTTCTGTAGCACTCCAGGCACAGAAGTCGGACAGTTCGACCAAAGAGTTTGCGTTAGTCGGTGCCCGCATTTATCCAGCACCCGGCGCAAAGCCAATCGTGAATGGCGTCATTGTCGTTGCAGGCGGAAAGATTGTCAGCGTGGGAGAGGCTAGTACGCTTCAAGTTCCGAGGGGCATGCGGACGATCGGTTGTTCGGGGAAGATACTCGTCGCGGGACTTTGGAATGCCCATGTCCACTTCATGGAGCCAAAGTGGGATCATGCGGCTGATCTTCCTGCCCCACGATTGACAGCGCAACTCCAGGATATGCTTACCGGCTATGGTTTCACCTCTGTTGTTGATACAGGTTCTGTTCTAGAAAACACAATTGCGCTGCGAAACAGAATCACAAACGGGGAAGTTGCTGGACCTCGAATCCTTACCGCCGGAATGATCATCTTTCCCAAGGACGGCCTCCCATATTACCTGACAGAAAACTTACCCCCTGACATGGTTGCGGCCTTAGCAAAAGGTGAGGCTGCAACACCGGCTGATGCAGTACGCATCGTGGATGAGCAGATTGCTCAGGGCGCGGATATCGTTAAGCTCTATGCAGTGAGCTGGCTTCGGCGCGACGGCAAGCCTGTACCGTACGCGATGCCATTGCCAGTGGCAAAGGCCGCTACAGATGAGGCACACCGCAAAGGCAAGCTGGTCTTTGCTCATCCCTCGACTATTGAAGGGGTGGAGCTTGTCATTGCCGGCCACGTTGACGTGCTCGCGCACACCTCCGAGGAGTCGGACAAGTGGGATGAGGCATTAAGTGCCCGGCTCAAAGCAGCAAACGTCACGCTGATCCCAACGCTGACTCTCTTTAGCCGGGACGATAGCTTCGATTCGATCTTGAAAGAAGTAAAGAGCTACTCCGATGCACACGGCCAAATCATGTTCGGTACAGATATCGGCTACCTGAATGATTATTCCGCGCTGACAAAGGAATTTGGCTATATGGCGCGTGCTGGAATGACATTTCCGCAGATCCTGGCCTCCTTGACCACAACCCCGGCTGCGCGTCTCGGCTTCGCGGGAACCACAGGTCAGATAAAAACGGGAATGGACGCGGACCTGACGCTTCTGGAAGGCGATCCCGCTCGTGATATTAATGCTTTCGCTCATGTTGCACTGACCATCCGAAGCGGGCAAATCATTTACCAGAAGCGGTGAGTTCTGCGAGACATGCATTCTGGCACCGAGGCCATGCTCACGAGACTACTTTTTATTTGGTTGGCTGGTCAGTTCATGCCAAATCGCCAAGTCACTCACTGACGATGAGCGCATTCCACATGGACGAATAGTCGACTTCTCGTACAGTACCCGCGGCGGACCGTCGTCCCTAGCCATCCGCACCCCAGATTTCCGGATTGCCGTTATACGGCCAAGTGGACTGGATTTGTAAACACTGGCCGACTTATCGTTACAAATCTGCGTGACCTTGACACAAGCGGCTAACGCCGTCCGCTGGTTAGAGATCGAGAGTTATCTCAGCTCCAGACCTGTAGCGGAGGAAGAGACCACGGCTGAAGGTCGCCACTCTGATCAAGCAAGTTGCTCGGTGCGTCGCCGCCCAGGATCTGGAAGTCATGGACCATGTGCATCTGATCGAAATATCCAAACTCGTGAGCGATGCTTAGCCACGTGCGCTGCGGAAAGAAACGCTTCGCATCGAATGCTCTCTGAAAGCGTCTCGTTCGTGCGAATGCCTTCGGTGTGAGACCCACCTCTTCCAGAAAGCGACGTTCGTACTGTCTCACACTTAGTCTTGCGTGATCGGCAATCTCGCCGATTCGAATCGCGCCGTTGCGATCCAGCATGTGATGTGCAGTTCTTGCAATCAGAGTGCTCCCTCGAGCACGAGAAGCGACGGGTATTAGATAACGCTCAGCTGCGAAGATGCGCTCCTGGAAAGTCTTGCACTCTGCCAGCTTCGACCAAAGGTTCAGAATCTCCGGTCCCAGGAGATCCTCAGCGTCATATTCCTTGTTCACAATGACATTTGAGGGGATGCGAAAGAGCGGCCACAACGACAGAGGCTTAAAAAAGACCGCGAATGACTGAACATGACCGGAGAAACTTTGGCTTCCGCAGGGGGGCGTCAATGCTCCGAAGATGTAGGCTTTTGGAGCTACCCTGCTCCTTCCATTCGGACGGTTAAGCGTGGTTTGGCCGTCGAAGTTAAAACCTATTCCCTGCTCCAGGGCAGAGCAATCCGGCTGCGAGAAAAGGGCGCCCGTGCATTCCATCTCGCGATGCCCATATACCTGCACAAACTTGCTAAGTTCAGGTCGCGGTTTTGCTGTCTGAATCGTACGCACGATGTGCCCTCCTTCTTTGCGGGCCCGAGGTCGACGAGATCCTGACAAGTGCCGTCATTCTAGTCCTATTTAAAGGAGACAGCACGAAATGTCGCATTTCTACTAGGCCGGCATCTGTGGCAAGGCCGATAGTGAACTCACGCAATGCGTGTCGTTGGTTTGAGACACGGGAGCTGCCATGAATATGCAAGCAATGCTACGCCGCGTTGCCAGGATGACGCTCGTGGGAATCGCGCTTCTGCCTCGCGTTGGAATGTTCGCCCAGTCTCCTCAAGTAAAGGGAACGGCTGTTCCAAAGATGTGGGACGACGAGGCGATGAGAGCGCTCGAAGTTCCGCTGGCGAACCCCATCGGATCGCCAAAGCATGCTCCAGCCGATTACTACTACCGGATCCCGGTGCGCAGCATCTACAAGCAATATCCCGTCTACGCCCCGGGCCGCGAGCCCGCCGGATACATGGAATGGCTCAAGAAACAGGAGCCTGTGATCGTATGGGATGACGCCTCCCACAAGCCAAAGCTGCAGGCCGAAGCGGATTGGATCAAAGCAGGCGAGATCGCCTTCGATGCCCCGAGTATCTATTCAACGGACCGGGGTGGTTTTCGGGTGGAAGACGTCACCAGCAGTGCATGGTATGAAAGGAGCGGTGTGCCGCTCACCTCCAACGGAGTTCTTCCGTTCATGCACTATGTCATCCGGGAGAAGGGAAAAATTGAACTTGGTTCCTTTTCCTGCGGCATGTGTCATACACGTGTGATGCACGGAGGCGTCGTCGTGAAGGGAGCACAGGGAAATTTCCCCTCTGGCCCTGCCCTGGCTCAGGGACAAGCTATTCCCTGGCCTTTATGGCAGGCACTCTTCGATGTGCCGTGGCTTCACCCGGATCCGTTAGACCGGCTCAAGCCCTTGTCCGAGGAGCAGGTTCGCATATTGCTTGCCTCAGTTCCTCCAGGAGTCGCAGTACGCCATCGCGGGAGTCTGTTCGAGCCAATCCAGATACCGGATCTCATCGGCGTGAGAGACCGTCATTATCTTGATCGAACCGGTCTGCAACAACAGCACTCCATTGTCGATCTCATGCGTTATGCCGCTCTCAATCAGGGTGGGGACGCGCTCGCCAGCTTCGACGGCTTCATTCCTGCTGACATACCCACATTTAAGACCTTGCCTGAGCCCACGAACGCCGGAGGGCGCTACAGCGACGAGCAGCTTTATGCACTCGCGCTCTACATCTATTCCCTCAAGCCACCGCCAAACCCGAACAAATTCGACGCATCGGCAGCGCGCGGCCAGAAGATCTTCGCGCGCGAAGGATGCGCCGCCTGTCACACGCCGCCTCTCTATACCAACAACAAACTCACTCCCGCGGAAGGCTTCACGGTCCCGGCCGACGCCCGCGCGAAGTATGAGATATTGAGCATCTCCGTTGGCACCGACTCCGACCTCACTCTCAAGACCCGGCGAGGCACCGGCTACTACAAAGTGCCTTCCCTCAAGGGCGTCTGGTACCGCAACATGTTCGGTCACAGTGGGTGGTGCGCCACTCTAGAGGATTGGTTCAACCCCAACCGCCTCAAGGATGATTACATGCCAACTGGCTTCAAACCGTACGGCGAAACGACCTACGCCGTAAGGGGCCACCCCTTCGGCCTTGATCTCACTCCACAGGAAAAGAAAGACCTGATTGCATTCCTCAAAACGCTGTAGCGCGAGTTTATCCCTCGCTAAAAATATGGATTAGTATCCAGAAACGCCGTTCTCGTCACTTGGCCGAATAGTCGGCTTTTCGGAAAGTTAACCATGAACGCGGTCGGCGCGGCTTCAAATCTCCGAGAAGCCGGTTCGGTCAACTGCGGAAGACATAGGTAGATCGTGTACCTCGATGAGTGCATTGGCCTGTTGGCAACGGCCCACGTTGCGGAAATCCCTGCTCGCGGACCGGCTTTTTACGAATGGGAAGCGCGACACCTGGGCTCGAAGAAATGGACTGAATAGGCATGGGCCACGCGTAAACAGGCAATCGAACTGCGCCATGATCCGTTTGTTTACCCTATGTAGTATTCTATAATTGATTCGAGGCGTTTATACGAGACGAGTCAACCAGTTTGCATGAGAGGTTCGCCATGGTTCTCCGCTTCACCCTGTCCATCACCCTGCTGATCCTCGGACTACCGAATGAAGCCACGCTGAAGGCGGAGGCTCCGGCGCAGGCGTGCAAAAGCACGGTTACCGGGACGCTTGAGATGATTCCGCTTGAGAGTAAGGTGTTTGGCAACAAACGTCTCCTGCGAGTGTGGCTGCCTCCCGGCTACTCCGAGCCCGTTGCGGCCGCGAAACGGTATCCCGTGCTCTACCTCTTTGATGGGCAGATGCTTTTTGACCGTTGCACATCCCAGCCGTTCCAGATGAGTGGCGTGTTGACGAAACCATGACAGAGTTGATTGCCAAAAAGAGAGTGGAGCCGTTGATCGTTGTCGGAATCGACAATGCCGGAGCAAACCGCACCGATGAATACTCTCGGTACGGCGCGGTGGCGAACGCGCCACAAGAGCTGTCTGCTTTCATCACGACCGAAGTTCTCCCGCTGATCGATGGCCGCTACCGGACTATAGGCGATCGGGCTCACCGAGGCGTGGGGGGTGCATCACTGGCCTCAGTAGCCGCACTGACCCTGTTGCTGGACCAGCCGGATACCTTCGGTCTGGGGCTTCTCGAGAGCACGTCGATGCAAAATGGGAACGGTAGAGTGCTACAAGAGACGTCCCCGGTCGTGCAGGGTCCGATACGCGTGTCCATCGGCGTGGGTACGGCAGAGGTGCCACCGGCAGAAGCTGCTGCACATGGATTTCCCTACTTCGACGAAGCCTTTGTTGAAATGAGCCATACGCTCGCTGAGAACCTGAAGAAAAGTTTGATGAACCGGCCGGAGGTGAAGCTCACCGTGGAGCAGGGCGGGCAGCACCAGCCCAAGTACTGGAGCGAACGTTTCGGTCCTGCTGTGAGCTTCCTGTTCCCATCTGAGACAAAGATCCAAAAGTAAGCGTGGCGCAGCGTTCGAGAGATGCAGCGCTTCAGAGGTCAACGAGTGACAAATCGTCCATGCACTCACCGACGACGATGTGCATTCCACATGGACGTATAGTCGGCTTCTCGTACAGTTACCCGCGGCGGACCGTCTCCCTCGCCTTCCATGCCCCAGATTTCCGGATAGAGTACTGACGTTTTACGGCCACTTGCTGACGACATAAATCCATCCGAATAGCTGGATGAGCGCTAAGGTCTGTTGGCAACAGTTGAGAACTGCTTCCGGTTTGCGGGTCATCCGTCGAGAATGCTTGTCGGGCACTTCAACCACAGTGCAGAGTTGAACACCTTAGGCGACAAGGCAGATTTATGAAAAGGCGGTTCTAGGCTGCGTTAACGATCATCTAGCGAATAGCGCAAGAGGAAAGGCATTTCCTTCAGCGCGGCAACCCGCATTATTAGGATGCAAGTGGTCTCCACTGTCGTATGCAGGAAGCAGCTGCGTGGAGTGGTTTGGGTCTCGCACGACCGCATCAAGATCGACCACGCCATCGAATTCACCGCTGCTACGAATCCAGTCGTTAACCTTCTCACGTACGATTTCCCTCTCGGGAGTATAAAAAGCCGTTACCAGCCCCTCGAAGGCCGAGTGCTCAAACGGCGGGTTTGTGGTCCCAATAACAAGAATGCCCTTGCGATGGCCGCGCGTGATGAGCTGACGATAGCCGGAAATAATGTCGTCAGCACTTACCTTTTGGCTTGAAGGAGTGAACGGGAATGCAGGGAAAAGGATGTCATTGATGCCCAGACCCACGATAACGTACCTCACTCCTGCTTGTGCTAGCACGTCACGTTCGAAGCGCGCCAGGCCTGCCTGGCCTAACGCAGCTCCAAATGGATTGTTGGCGTCCTTTGGGCTGTCATTCAGCAGGCGATTGCCGATGATGCCTTCATTCAGGACGCTAATCTCGGCGTTCCTGCCAGCGCTTTTCTGCAAACGCTCGGCAAGCACGTCCGGCCATCGCCCATTTGTGTCGGCTGTGGTCCCGTCCCCGTCCGTAAGTGAAGAGCCAAACGCCACAATAGCTACTGCACCAGGCGAAGCACCGACATCAACCCCGGTCAGGAACGGCCAGGAATGAATCTCCTTTGCGATGGGGAATTTCACCGCCGCGGTAGAATCGCCGGTTTCGGGGGAGACATAGCTGGTCTGCTTCGCCATACTGTGTGACGTCTTCGCCTCCGTGCACTGAGGAAGAAAGAGGCTGATCGCCAAATCCGACAGCGCCGGCAGGTCCAACTCAACCGGATCGCTTACCACCATCGAGCCCGCTGGGACTGTCGTGGACGATTTTCCTTGAAACTTCAGACTCCGGTCGGAGCGCGGATCGATCTCCGCGCCGGTGGTCCGCCGGGCGATGTGTACTCCGCCAATCAGCAAAGGCCCATCTCCGTAAATGTTGGAGATCTTGATTCTGACCTTCGGCCCACCTACGCTCGTGTGCACGATGAGGCGCAGGCTCTGGTTCCGATAAGTCTGGAGAGACGCGGGCACAAACGGCTGCACCGATGTCGCCCAAGTCCCCACCCACTGTTTGGCATGCCGATCAGCGTCGGTGCCTGAGGCGATCACTGAAGCTGTAGAACCAAGCAATTCACACGCCAGCTCGACTGCAACGAGCAATGCAGTCACACAAACCATCAATGTCCGGAATTTCCGGCGGTTACGAACTGCCAAGATTCGTTCCTCGTTCTTGTTCATGAATCCATTGCTCCTCGTCAATGGTGCTGACGTCCAGCGGGTCTTAATATACTCTATAAGTCAGTCAACTGACTATAAGAGAACGTAAAATGCTAAAAAAGAATGCAGACAGTCGGGCCCGGCTCTTACAAGCCGCCGAGAAGACCACTTATCTCTACGGGTTCGCCAATGCTTCGATTGCCGACATTGCGAGGGCGGCCAAGGTTCCTCTGGGTAACGTCTATTTCTACTTCAAGACTAAGGATGAGATCGGCAGCGCTGTCATAGAACTGCGCTTTTCGCGATTCAAGAAGCTATTGCAGGACCTTGATAAAACGAACTCCCCCAGGGAGCGGCTATGCGGATTTGTGGACATCAAGATCAAAAACCGTGAAAAGCTGGCACGCGGCGGCTGCCCTGTCGGAACCTTGTGTTCCGAACTCCAAAAGTATGGCGGCGCCGCAGCAAAGAAATCCAGAGTCCTGTTCGCCGAAGCCCTGGCCTGGATGGAGAAACAATTCGAGGCGCTTGGCAAGGGAGCCGATTCCCGAGGCTGCGCCGTACATCTTCTATCCGCAACGCAAGGCGTATCCGTACTCGCCCATACTTTCCACGATCCAGCCATGATCGCAAGGGAGGCCGAGCGGCTCAAGGAATGGATTCGAGCACTCTAAGCTGGGGAATTAGGTCGTGCCGGGAGAAAATTCGGGGACGGCATACCTATTTATCTGAAGAGGCAATCATCAATCCCTTCGGCAATATTTGTGCTGTCCCTACATATGCCTCCTCCTGGCTTCAGCCGGGGAATCATTCGCCTCGCAGCGCGATCATAGGGTTGACTGCCGAAGCTCGCCTGGCAGGTAAGAGGCATGCCAAGGAGCCCACGCCGAGCAGCAGCAGGGAAGCGGCCAGCAGGATAAGAGGGCTCGCTGAGACGTTCTCAATCCACTGAGCAAGAAAGCGGTTGAGGCCGAAGCTCAACCCGAGCCCCACGACGATACCCAGGCCGACGCTGACCCCTGCGGACGCAAAGACGATTTTGAGGATATGCCACTTCTGGCCGCCGAGCGCCATGCGGATACCGAACTCATTCGTGCGCTGCAAAACAGAGTAAGAAACCACGCTATACAGACCGATGGCGGCCAGCAGCAGCGCGATGAGAGAAAAGGCAGCGAACAGGACCGAAACCAGACGGCCCCGGGCGAACACCGGCTGATTGTGAATCCATGTCTCCAGAGCCCCATCCTCCCAGAGGGTGGCTTGCTGGTCGGGATTGATAGAAACAATGAGTTGCTTGACGTTATGGGTAAGGGTGCGCGGATCCACCTGGCTTCGTACCAGAATCTGGGTCCACATCCACATATTGACCGTATACGGCAGATAAATTGCCGGCTTGGTGGGTTTGTCCAGTCCATCGTCGAGCGCGTCCGCGGTGACCCCAATCACCTGCAGCCAACCGTCGCTGCCAGGCGCCACCAAGGTCTCCGTCGAATCGCTCTTGAGTGTGGGTATCCTCATCGAGCCGCTCAGGATATCGCGATCGGCGTAGTACTGCTTCACAAACTTCTCGTTGACCACGGCCATCAGAGCGCCATGCTGGATTTCTGTCTCGGTCCACAATCTGCCCCTCCTGAGCGGAATCTCCAGGGTGCTGAAATAGCGCGCATCCACGAAGTTGACGCTCGCTTTCTGATCTTCTGACGGCGTCTTGCCTTTCAGTTCGAAGGCCTGACTCCAGCCGCTGTCAGGGGGTGTGGCGTTGGTGGAAATGCCGGTTGCGATGACCCCTGGCACGGTCGCGAGCTTGTCTCGAAGCTGGGTGAAGTAGTTCGACCGCTCCGCCCAGGTGGAGAAGGTGTTCTGGTGAACTGGAATGCCCACCGACATCACGTTGTGCGGGTTGTAGCCGAGGTCTACGTGCATCATGTGCAGGAACCCTTCGATGGAGGCCCCTGCGGCGGTCAGCAAAAGCATCGTCAGGGCGATCTGGCTGCCTATCAGCACAGCGTGCAGCCGCTTGCCGCGCACGCTGCCGGCAACCCTTCGCGTACTGGACTGCATGATCTGGCCAATTTCCGGGCGCGAGAGCTGGAGCGCGGGAAAGAGTCCAAAGAGTATGCCGGTCAGCAACGCAAGCCCGACGCTGAATAATAAAACGGGCACGTGGACGTGAAAGTCGGCCTCGTTCGGGAAGGACTGTTTCGGGAGCCGGGCGACAATGAGCCCGAGGCTCTGGTAAGCGAGGAACACGCCGAGACCACCCCCAGCCAAGGCCAGAATCAGCGATTCGGTGAGCAGCTGGCGGACGATGCGGCCCCCGCTGGCCCCCACCGCGGAACGCACGGCGAATTCATGTTGACGCGCGGTGCCGCGAGCGAGCAGAAGAATAGAGACATTGCCGCAACCAATGGCCAGCAGCAGTCCTACGGCGCCAAAAAGCAGATAGAGTGTCTTGCTGATGGTGTGCGTCACCCAATAGCTCAGGTTTTGTATCTCGATCTTTGTAGTGCCTTTTGGGTAGTGGTCGGGTGTTTGTTTTGCGAATTGCTTGAAATAGGGCTCCAGTTCAGCGACTGCGACTTCCGGCTTGACTCCAGCTTTTACCTTCACGAACGTGCCGTATTGCTCGTTTGGGGAACCGGAGAGTTTTAGCGGCAGATAGACATCTGCGCCGAGAAAGCCGAAATGGGGCGGCATCACTCCTATCACCGTGTAGGTTTTGCGCACCAGCTGAATGGTCTTGCCGACGACCGACCGGTCACCGTTATAGTGATGCATCCAGAACTTGTAACTCAGCACGACGACGGGTTGTGGATCCTGCCCGTCGGGTGCGTCGGCAGGGAGGAAGTACCGGCCGATCAGGGCGGGCACGCCCAGCATCTGGAATACGTTGCCGGTGAAGTAGTTGGCCTGCACATCTTCCGGCACATCGCTGCCGGTGACGGTCAGGTTCCAGCCGTTAAATGCGACGACATATTCGAGTGAGTGGGCTTTGGCCAACTCACGTGTTTGCGGGCCGTTGAGCCCATAGTTCTGCTCTTTACCGGACTTGTCCATCAGGGCAATGTTGTCGATACGATCGGCTCCCTGGTAGGGCCAGGGGTTCATGAGCACGGCGTAGATAATGCTGAAGACCGAGACCGTTGCTCCAATGCCCAGAGCCAGGGAGAGGATCGCTGTCAGAGAGATCCAGCGATTCTTGTAGAGCTGACGTCCTGCGTAGCGCAAATCCTGAAGGAAGGTCAACATCGTCACTCCTCTGGCCAGAGTCAGTGCTCCTGCATTCTACGTTGCAGCGAGCTGATCGGTTCCGTTGCGTTCGTGGACGCATGCGTGACGGGGCAGGTCTCAGATTGCCGAAAGGGGAGAAGGCCTGAAGCAAGTTACTCAAAAACTGACTTTGCGACAGTCACCGATCGTCGTGCAAGTCGACTGCAAATGTGGTGAGTGCGCCCCTCACTTCTCCGGAAAGGCCGTTTTATCGTGCAAGTGTCCTTATGCCCAGTCGATTGCCTTTCGATCGGGCACGCTACTGTCAGCTAGAGCAATCGCCGACGGATCCGCTTCTTTTCCTTGCGTACAACCAGCCAAGGTATAAACACCGCGAGCGCCCAGTGGTAAAGCACCGCTAGTTTATATGTCCAGGAGCTCTCAAATTCAGAGTGGAACATTATGAGAATGCCGATCCCCGTAAATAACAATGAGGGAAGCAACGTTCGCCGTAAGAGCGAGCGCCGGGCTTTTAACCGCTCTAGCTCCTCTCGGACTTCCCGTCGGGTACGCAGCACCAGGAAGTGCGAAGCAAGCGGAACGTATTCAGGTGTACCTAGTTCAATAGGCCCCTTGACTTCCCCGAGAGACATAGTGATGTGTGTTGACGCGGTTCGAAGCCTGGTACTGCTCCGAACCCAGACTGGCGTTCGGTCGCACCGTCGTTCTCCGATAACGCTATGAATTGGAGGCTAGGCGGCTTGCTCCTGCTCTTCTGCTGGGCTGCGGCCTGAGGCGTCACGACGCCTGATGGAATCGCTCGGCGCCGTCACGGAAACAAGGGATGCTCAGGTAAATTGTTGATTTGAATGGTCGGGGCGGAGGTTGACGTCCTGCACTAAGTTAGGCTTGACCGCCGTCTCGAACCCTGCCGCCGTGACTGTGTGAGCTGGCAAGTACCAGGTTTAATCAGCGGAAACCCGATCAAATCTGAGCGTATCGTATTGAATCGATTACTATTAATGAACCTAATATCATATATCGATCGTTAAATACGCGCGTTTTATTGACATTCGACCGTTATCTCCGTTAGTGTTCTCACTC
>Ga0182018_10003194_pt1 | contig 15073 bp, 9 predicted proteins | sample 812P2MmetaG_FD_120490 | JGI IMG/M metagenome (GOLD analysis project Ga0182018, IMG submission 120490) | Permafrost microbial communities from Stordalen Mire, Sweden - 812P2M metaG | ecosystem: Environmental > Terrestrial > Soil > Wetlands > Permafrost | place: Sweden: Stordalen | collected...
TGAGATAGTCGGATGCTTCCGGGCACTCCGCTTCTTACCGTCGCGGCGCGGTGAGAGCAGGCCCGGCCGGTGTGGGCAGGCACTCCGCTTCCTACAGTCGCGGTGCGGTGAGGGTAGGCGCGGTGTGAGGGAGTCTCGTACCGACCCTAGACCTACAGCAGCAGGCGAATCAGCAGCAGGCTGGTGAGACATAGAACGATGCTGGCCGCGGCGCCCGTCAGCACGGCCCGGCCACCGGTGTGCGCCAGGAAGCGGACGTTGACTTCCAGCCCCATCGCGGCCATCGAAAGAGTCAGCAGAAATTCTCCCAGGTTGGCTAGTAAATCGGCCAGCGGCCAGGTTCCGAAGCGGAATTGCAGCACCGGGAACAGGCTCAGCGTGTTGCACAGCGCCAGCGCCACGAAGCCGTACACGAACGGCGGCACCAGGCGGGTATATCGAATCGCCACGGTTGCGCCGCGGCTGCGGGCGTGCAGGAATCCCACGATGAACAGGAACGGCGCCAGCAAGGTGACGCGCACCAGCTTCACCAGCGTGGCCAGCGCTCCGGCCTGCGCGCTGTAGGCGAAACCGGCCGCCACCACTTGCGGAACGGCGTGAATGGTGGTGCCCGCCCAAACGCCGAAGGCATCGTCGCGGAGATGGAGCATGCCGCCCACCGCGGGCAGCACGAACATCAGTGCCAGTCCCAGGATATTCACGGTGCCGATGGAGAGCATCAGGTCCTGATCTTCGGCCTCGATGAGCGGCGCCACAGCCACGATGGCGCTGGTGCCGCAAATGGCCGTCCCGGCGCCGATCAGCAGGCCGGTGCGATGCCACACGCCGAGCACGCGCGCGAGCCAGATGGTGACCGTCATGGAGACGACCATGCAGATCACGGTGATGAGCAGGGCCGTCGATCCCACCGAGGCGACGCGCAGCAAATTCAGGCCCGCTCCAGTGAGCACGATGGTGACTGGAATGACTCGGCGCGCCAAGCCTTTGGCGCTTTCAATGACTGGCGCTGGGAGCGGGACCAGGTTGCGCACCAGCACGCCGGCCACGATGGCGATGATGGCGGCGCTTACCGGATAGCGTGCGCCCGCCGCCACGACCACACGGAACGGCGGAACCGGCAAGTAGTGCAGCCCGTAAGCCAGGGCGGTAACCAGGAGCGCGGGCACATAGGCCCACCAGGGCCGCGCGGGCGCCTTTTGTTTCGGCCCGGCCGACTCGGGCAACTGGTGGATGCCCTCCATCGAGTCGAGGGACAGCAAGGCTTCGTCGCTGATGTAGCCGTAAGCGGAACTCTGGTGCAGCGGTTCCCTCCGGATGCGGTGTGAAGACAACAGTATAGCGTGCGCGGCTAACTGCGCCAGTTCGAAGGTGCAGTCGGGTTTTCCGGCAGTCCGCTCCTGACGGTCAAGGCTCGGTGACTGAGCGGTTGCGGAGCATGGTGGAGGGACGCACAGGACGCCTATTTTGGTTAATATGTGTTAATCTCCCGAGACCCCTCAGTTGCAATCCGAACGAAACAGTGGTAACTATGTACCTAATCAGGTCTTTATAACCAATTCGTTCGCTAGCCCTATTTGCATTTTGTCGTCAATGGAAAATTCGAGGTTAGTCCAGGACCTGGGAGGGTCTTAACCATGAAGGGTTCGCCGTTTTTCAAACGTCTTTGGCCGGCGATGTCCGGCTTATCGATTCTGCTGTTTTTGGCTCAAGCGCCCGGCGCCTACGGCCAAACCATGACTACCGGCGATATCGTCGGCACGGTGACCGACGCCAGCGGGGCGGTGGTCCCGAATGCCAAGGTCACCGCGAAATTCGTCTCGACCAACGAAGTGCGCGCTGCCGTCACGAATCCGAGTGGCCAGTATCGCTTCGCCCTGATGCAATCGGGCGATTACCTGGTGACGGGCGAAGCCACCGGCCTGAAATCCAAAACGGAAAAATTCACCCTGATTGGCGGCAACGAAACTGCCATCAACCTCAGACTGGAGGTGCAAGGCACCCAGGAAGTAATCGAGGTCCAGGCCCAGGCCGCCATCCTGCAGACCGAAAACGCCAACATCACCAGTGGTTTCAACACCAGCCAGGTTAACATTCTGCCGGCCGGTGGCGGCGATATCACCACCATCGCTTATACCGTTCCCGGAGTCATCCAAGGCAAGGGTTCCGACACTTTCACCACCAACGGCCTTCCCGGAGCCACAAACCTATTCACCCTCAATGGCTCCGACGACATGGACCCCTACCTCAATATCAACAACTCCGGGGCCAGCAACAACCTTCTCGGCGCCAATGAGGTAGCCGAAGCATCCGTGATCGTCAACGCCTATAGCGCCGACTTCGGACGCATGAGCGGCGCCCAGGTCAACTATATCGGCAAGACCGGCAGCAACAATTTCCACGGCAACCTGTTCCACAACTTCAACGACAAAATCTTCAACGCCAACTCCTGGTCCAACAATCGGGCGGGTCTGCAGGAACCGCGGTCCGATTCCCATAACTTCGGGGGCTCCTTCGGCGGTCCCATCAAGAAGAACAAACTGTTCTTCTTCGTTAATTTTGAGGCATTGGATTACGCCGTACCCACTTCGGGCGTAGTACGCTTTCCGTCTCCGCAGATGGAGACTTATGCCCTGGCGCATGTGGACGCGGCCGCCGTGCCTCTCTATCAGGACATGTTCAAGCTGTACGCCGGCGCCGCCGGCGCCGCCGGCGCTGTCCCGGAAACCAATGGCAGCGGTCCCTTGCAGGACAGCAACCTCCACCTGGGTTGCGGCATCCAAACCTTCTGGAACGCCGGCATCGCCGCGCCCGGCGGCGGCGTTTTCGGCACCACCGTGCCCTGCACCTACGCCTTCGCCCAAAACGCCAGCGAGGTTAACAAGGAGCAACTGGTCACCGTTCGCGGCGACTACAACATCACCGACAAGCAGAAGATCAGCGCGCGCTACAACTACGATTGGGGTGTTCAGGCCACCGGCCCGAGCTTCATCAGCCCGATCTTCAATTCGACGAGCAACCAGCCTTCCGACCAGGGCCAGTTGACGTATACCTATGCCATCTCGCCCACCTTGGTGAACAACTTCATCGGTTCGGCCTCCTGGTACACGGCGATTTTCGGTGTGCTTGATTTCGCGGCGACCACCGCGGCGATGCCGGAAACCATCAGCGTGGGCGACGCCGGCTGGACCAGCGTCGGCGCCAGCTTCCCCAACGGCCGCAACGTAGGCCAGGCTCAGTTGGTGGATGACCTGACCTGGATCCATGGAAAGAACAGCTTTAAGGCCGGCGTCAACTACCGGTTCGATAAGATCACCGATACCAGCATCGCCAGCAGCTCTTACAAGGGAAGTTACAGCTTCTCCGATTTGACGGACTTTACCACCGGCGCGGTCAACGCCACGGGAAAGGGCGATTCCTTCGGCCAGAGCTTCCCCGATATTTACGCCGCCCACATCCGCATGGCCTCCCTGGGCCTTTATTTGCAGGATGAATGGAAGGTCAAGCGCAATCTGACCCTGACCCTGGGATTCCGCATCGAGCACGACGCCAACCCGGCCTGTCTGGATAACTGCTTCGCCCGCATGAACACCCAGTTCGGCCTGACTGGCTATGTCGGCGGCGCCAGTGTCCCGTACAACCAGACCATCACCACCGGCTTGCACAACGAATACCAGAGCCTGCAATCCATCATTCCGGAACCGCGCTTTGGCTTCGCTTGGAGCCCCAATTCCAAGACCGTGGTGCGCGGCGGCATCGGCCTGTTCGCCACTCTGTTCTCGGGGAGTACGGCGGCCAATGTGTTTGGCAATGCCCCCAGCAAATTCAGTCCGAGCATCACGTTCGGTGAAGTCGGTATGCCCACCGATACGGCCAGCTCGGCTTATGCGGCGGTAGCGGCCTACAACACTTTCACCTCCGGATTCGGAAAGGGCTATAACTACACCCAGATGGTGGCGGCGCTGTCCCCGATTCCATTCGGGCTGCCCAGCTACTACTCGCCACCGAACAATTTCACGCCGCCGCAGACCACCGAGTGGAGCGTCGAACTGGAGCGCACTCTGGATTCCCACGATGTCCTGGCGGTAACCTACGTCGGTAATCACGGCTACAATCAGGCGCTAACCGATAGCTGGGCCAACTCCTACCTGGCGCTCACGAACGGCACCAACAAGTATTACGGCACCGATTTCGGGGGAGCGACTCCACTCCCGACGGCCGCGCCGGATCCCCGTTTCCTGTCCATTAGCCAGGTGCGGACCGCAGCCTACTCCAATTACGACGGCATGACGATGCAGATCCGCCACGCCATGAAGTGGGGCTTCCAGGGCCAGTTCGGCTGGACCTGGTCGCACGCATTGAACCTTGGCACCATCTACAACCCGTACAACTTTTACCAAGGCTACGGTAACGCGAGCTACGACGCGCGCCATACCTTCGTCGGCGATCTCATCTGGACCGAGCCGCACAAGTTCGCCAATGGCTTCCTCCAGACGGCGCTGGGCGGCTGGACCCTCGGCCTGAAGTTCTACCACTACACGGGCTTCCCCTTCTCGGGGTCCGACAGCAAGATCTCCGCACAGATCAATTCCGCCGGTGGAATCGGGAGCCTGCTGCCCGAGGTCATCGACCCCAACATCCAGAGGAACTGCACCGCGGTGGTCGGCACCTCCACTCCGCCGTGCTACACCCCCAGCCAGTTCGAGACCTACAATTCGACCTCGGGCGTTGCCACACCGGTACAGATGGACTTTGGTGAAACCGGCCCTGGCACCTTCCGAGGCACCCCCTACACTGACATCGACTCGCAGCTCACGAAGAAGTTCTTCATCAAAGAGCGGTACGTATTCGAGTTCGGGGCCCAGGCTTACAACACCTTAAACCATCCGAACTTCGCCAACCCGAACGCCTCTGTTACGTCGGGCGTGACGATGGGGACGACCGGCAGCAATATCGGGCCGACCACCAGCCCTTACGGTTCGTTCCAGGGCGCCGCGCTGGTTTCCTCACGCGTCCTTGTGGTGACCGGGAAGTTCACCTTCTAATCGTTCCAATCCAGTGGGGCAGGCTCGCGCCTGCCCCACGTTTCCCCCTTTGTAGTTTGCGGTGTTTCCCCTCGCTTTGACGGGAGTCGGGTATTTGCCGCACTCCGCTCCTTACCGTCGCGGCTCGGTGAGAGGACTTCGGCACGGCCGGGACGCTTGTGGAGAAATGGCCGTTAGACGTAAAAGCCGTCGATGGGATAACCGGGGAAATCTTTGGCGGCCTGCGTTTGAAGGTCCTGGCAGAGACGGTGCAGGTTGTCGGCTACCTTTAAGAAGGTGAAGGCTGCCTGCGTGTGGGGGCCATATACGCTCACAACCACTTTGCAGAGTTCCCGCAGGCGAGCGTTCACCGCCCGCATCTCCGCGCCTAGCTCCCGATGTTCCTCCAGGGTTAGAGGTGCGGGAGTCTGAGGACGCATTCCCAACCCTCCGAAGACAAGCTCATAAGAAAATTTATGGTCGCGATTTGGCTCGCCAGGGCATTCGTGCGCCAAGGCGTGGGACGTGTGGTGCCACCGGCTACCTGAGCCAGTTTATCATAGCGCCGGTGAGTCCTGTGCCACCCTTTGGCAGGGCCTATTTTAACGCCTACGTCTGGGCCAGGCCGTCCCCCCTGGCCGGCCTGACGGGTTGTGGAAGTGCTTGATTCTTCGACTGAGCAGCGGGGCGAGGGCGTCCCGCGCGGACCTGGGGGTCCGCCCCACAATAAATACGGAATCCCGGCCGAGGGAAAAACATGCGGCATTGGGCCCCGATAGGGCCGCTACGCCAGCTTATCGATGTCGATCCTCGACTCCCAGTGTTCGTTGGAACGGAGCAACTCGTCCCAGGTTACTTCGCGGCCGGTGTAGGCGGCCCGGCGGCCCAGCATCGCGGTCAAGGCGGTCTCGACGCCCAGGGCCGCCTGGTTGTGGAATTGTCCGCTGGCGATGCTGCCGAGGAACGACTTCTTCTTCTCGGTATCCGCTTCCGCCAGATTGTCGGAAAAGGAACCGCTCGCCGAGAACGCGCCCGTCTGGCCCTGGCTTTCGCTGCCCGCCCAGGTCCACGGCTCGTCCCCGGCGATGCCTAACGCACCGGTATAGGGCGATTGCGAAGCGCCGCGCGTGCCGAAGAACCGCTGGCTCACTTCGAACGGCCCCTTGCCGAATTGCGTGGAATTGAAGCTGACGTGCACGTTCCCGGGGTAGACGAAGATCGCGTCGAAGTGCGAATAGCAATCGTCCCCGGGCGCGCCGCGGCCCTCCCTTCCGCCGCGGCCGATCGCGCTCACCGGATGGCCTTTGAGGACCCAATTGCAAATGTCGATGGCATGGATATTCTGTTCGACGATGATGTCTCCCGAGAGCACGCGATCCTGAATCCAATTGCGCAGGCGCAGAACATCCCCGGTGGCGCCAGCCCAATGGCGTTCGTCCTGAGCCGGGCAGTAGTAATGCGCCTCCCCGGCGGCGATCTCGCCCAAGGCGCCGGCGTGGATGCGGCGCACCAACTCGACAAAAGGCGGCGCCGAGCGGATCTGAAAACCGACATCGAGGCTGATGCGGCCTTCGGCTTGCTTGCCGGTCTCGAGCACCCGTCTGGCGCCGGCCACATCCACGGCCACCGGCTTCTCCAGATAGACGTGCTTGCCCGCGGCCACCACTGCCCGCAGATGTTCGGGATGGAAATACGCCGGGGTAGCGATTACCACGGCATCCACCTCTTTCGATTCGGCGATTTGCCGGTAGGCGTGAGGCCCTACGAAGGTCTGCGACACCCCTGGGTATCCTTTGGCGCGGTTGGCGTTGTCGAAATTCTGCCTGGCTTTGTCGAGCTGGTCCGGGAACAGGTCCGCCAGCGCGGTCAGCCGCGCGCCGGTGTTCTGTATGATATTACCGGCGTGGGTCGAGCCGCGCCGCCCGCACCCCAGCAGACCCACTCGCACCGCCGAGTTGGCTTCGGTTCCGCGCACCAGGCGTGGTTGCAGAATTGTAAACGCGCCCACGGCTCCGGCGGTTTTCAGAAAGGTTCGACGTTCGGTACTTTCCCTGTTCATGGGTCACCCAATCAGTTTTTCGAGATAGGCCTTAGCGGCCAGGATGTCGGCGGTCTGTTTCTCGCCGCTGATCTCACGTTCGATGGTGAGGGGATTGCGATAGCCGATCTTCTTCAGCTTGTCCACCAGAACCGGGAAGTTCACCACGCCTTCGCCGATCGGGACCTCCTTCCCCAGTTGCTTGGGATCGGTCGGATACAGGCCGTCCTTGGCATGCACCCCCTGAATGTATGGCGCCAGCACATCGACCGCATCCACTGGATTGGCCTTGCCGTAGAGGACCAGATTGGCTGCGTCGAAGTTCACGCCGACGTTGTCGAGGCCGACGTCGCGAATCGCGCGAACCAACGTGATGGGCGTTTCCTGGCCGGTCTCGCAGCGGAACTTCTGGTTATTCCGGCGGCAGTACGCGGCGACGGTGCGGATGGCCTCGACGGTTTCCTGGTACGCGGGATCGTTGGGATTCTCGGGAATAAATCCGCAGTGGCCTTGCACCGCCGGGATATTGGCCTTGACGGCGAAATCGGAGATCTCTTTCATGCGGGCGATGCGCTGCTGGCGGTACTGGCGCGGCACCAGGCCGATGGTCAGCGGCCCTTGATAGAAATCGTATACCTCCGGGCCCGGTCCACCGCAGACGGCTGAGGTTGCTTCCACACCGTACCTGTCCAGGGCGCGGCGGAGGTTGGCGGCGGCATCGTCGCCGGCGTCCTGCACCGAGACTTGACAAGTGGGAAATCCGAGATCGTGCACGCGTTTGATCGCGGCGTCGGATTGCCTGGGGATGCCGAGGATGATGCCCAGCCGCATCTTGGTCCCAGGCGAAGTCTGCTGTGCGCGCGCCTGGAAGAGGCCGCCCGCGGCTGCCGCGTACAGAACGGTTCGGCGATTGTAGGTTTTCATTGGCAACGATTCCGATAGATGGGTATCCGGACTGTGACTGGTCTTTACGCTTTCAGGAACCAGCGCTTCTTATACATACCGTAAGCGATCGCGTACATCAGCAACACATAGCAGATGGCGTAAGCGAGCGATGCGTTCTTCGGGGAGGCCAGCGGCGCGAAGAGGTTCTGGTAGATCCATTGATGCACGCTCGGACTCCCCAAGCCGCCCACATGTTTCAGGCTCAGCGCCGTTTCCACTAATTCGGAAGCCATGTACACGGCAATGGCGTTCATGCCCATAATCACCAGCGGGCGCACATGGCGCCGATAGCCCTTGCCATCGATCAGCCACACGAAACCGGCGAAGATGACGAAGTCCATGCCGGCCATGAACAGGCTGAAGGAACTGGTCCAAAGTTTCTTGTTAATGGGAAGCCAGATGTTGCAGATGAGCCCCAGGGCGATGAGGATGCTGCCGGCCAGGTACAGCCAGGTGGTGCGTTCGGAGAGGTCGCGCTTCAATTTCAGAATCTGTCCCGCCATGATGCCGAGCAGCGCGGTGGCAATCGAGGGCAAGGTGCTGACGAGGCCTTCGGGATCCCAATCCTTGGTTTCCGCATAATTATGCGATCCCAGCACCACACGGTCCACATAGTTGGCAAAGTTGTGGCGCACGGCCAGATCGCCCGCGCCATAACCCGGCACTGGCGCCAGCATCATGAGGAGCCAATAGGAGACCAGCAGGGCAACGATCCAAACGATTTGCATACGCCACCGGGCGGTCAGGAAAATCGCGCATGCGATCAGGTAGCAGACGGCAATTCGCTGGAGGACACCGGGAATGCGCTGGGTGGACAAGTTGAAATCGGGCGCGGCATACACAATCAGGCCAAGGACAAAGATGACGCACGCCCGTCGCAACGCCTGGAAAAAAAGGCGCCGCTTGGGGACTCCGGCCTCCATCCGCTTGCCGAGCGATAGGGTAATCGCCACCCCCACGATCCAAAGAAACGAAGGAAATACCAAATCCGTGATCGTCCAGCCGTTCCACGCGCTGTGATTCAGCGGACCGTAGGAGTGGGGCCCGCCGGCCGTATTCACGAGCACCATGAGCGCCATGGTGGCGCCGCGAAACGCATCGAGGGAAATGAGGCGCGCGGGCGCTGCCACGGCGGGCGGCGCGGGCGAGGCCTGCGCCAGGGAGGACGTTGGGGACATCTGAGCCATTTTTCGCGGTTCCGCCGGGAATTCCATTTGGGACTCCCGATTCCCGGTTAGTATACACCCGGACGCCTTGCCTCCGATAGATGATTGAGGTGTACTAAGGTGTACTCCTGGATGCATATTCCGTACCGCTGGAGCAACCCGACTTCTCAGCAGGCGGTCTGAATCAAAGCAGCAGAATACGCCCGAATCGGATCTTCACGGCAGACGAAGCAATCATCGTCTACCGCGCCGGACACATTTCCGAGGCGAAGCTGGATGAGGTGATCTACCGCCTCACTGCGATCCTGAAACAATCGTAATCGGTGCGGAGAAATGGCGTCCCCAAGGGGATTCGAACCCCTGTTATCGCCGTGAAAGGGCGGTGTCCTAGGCCAGGCTAGACGATGGGGACTGGGCCGCGGAAGGCGAACATCTCTACTGTAGCTTCCGGGAACCAGCCGCGTCAACTTTACAACTGCGCCGACTCGTCCTCCGGCGACACCTTGTGCTTGGGCTTCTTGCGTTGGGACTTCGGTTCCATCGTCTTAGCGGAGGGAATGCGGCCCACCCGCTCGCGCGCGATGGCCTTCACTTCTTTCCCGAGATCAAAGCCTTTCTTCTTCCGTGGCAAGCAGCCTCCGCAACGCCTTCGCCAGCATCTCCGGGCTGAACGGCTTCAACAGAAAAGCCACCCGGCCGGGAGCCTGGGCCGACAGAGCGGTCATGTCCATAGGATACCCGCTGGCGGTCAGGATGCATAGCGACGGGTTCGAGCGCAGCATGCGCGACCCCAGTTCTTCCATGCTCATCCCCGCCATGCTGCCGTCCAGCACCGCGGCCGCGAATGCCGAGGGATCGGCTTCCACCAGCGCCCACGCCTTGTCGGTGGTGTCCGCCGTGGTCACCGAGTAGCCCAGCCGGCCTAGAAAAAGGCTCATCATGCGGAGCAGCGGTGGCTCGTCGTCTACAATTAGGATGCGCCGGGTGGTTTGGTCCATGGCTAAGAATTGTATGATTGATTTAGGAGATTCTACACAGAATATCTCACATTTAAAACAATAAAACAAAGAAAATATAGGTTCGTCGGAAGAATCTGTGGGTGAGTTCCGCCTCCGGCAGCTTGCCAAGTGAGTGATATAAGGCGAGTTCGGTGACTCGGAACGTTCCCAACCCGTAGGATTTTCTCATCGTGACTTTTGCTTTATTGTTCAGACCCTCGATGACACCGCTGGAAAACTCTTTTCGGGCGCGAAAGTAGTTGAGGGATGAGTTCGCGGTGGGCGCGTAACGTTCTGGCAACTTTCTTCAGCGGTTCGATCCGCGAGCGCATTACTTGACGACACCACCGGCAGAAAAACTTGGCTGCCCACGCGGTGGACTCGTAATTCCACAGGTGCCGGAAGTCTTCCTTGAGCAAATAGGCACGAACGCTCCGGAGGTTATAGCGCACCAGATCCTTCAGTTTCACTTTCTGGTTGTCGGTGAGGTTTTCCGGGCGCTTCAGCAGGCACCAGCGAGACTTCGTCAGAACCGATTCGTATCCATCCGCCTTCATGCGTCTGGCTTCCGCGGAGCGGATGTGATGTCATCGAGCGCCTTATTCACCTTGGCGACAATGTGAAACCGGTCGAGGATGTTGAGGGCCTGCGAGCACTTGGCGCGAATCACCCAGATAACACATCAGCAGGGCAGATGGCAGATGTAAATGTTATTTATTTACGACGCCGAAGGCATATTAGCAGTTTCTGCGACAGGATGGGATGCGCGGCTCATGGATGTTCATGGATGCCATGGATGCGATATCCGGGAAATGTCGGCGCGCTTGAAAGGCGGTTATGGGGGGCGGAAGCCGGGCCGGAGAGAAACAGTGAGTCTATTGACGTTTATCTGCGAAGGGCTTGAACGGCGACCGCTGGTCCTGGAGATGCGGCATCCAAGGTGTTGGCGATTGGAAGCCGCGTCTCGAAGGTGGTGACCGGAATGCGTTTGCCGGCTTCTCCGATTGCACTGGCCCTCCTTCTGCTCTTGAGCCGGACGTAGAGCGGCAGCGGCCGGTTTCTTTCTGTCCTTCTTGTGCTTCTCCGCGTCCCCGCGTCTCTCCGGTAACTTCCATCAAGCCCTTTGTTTTCAGTGCGTGCTGCCTGGGAAATTGCAATCCGGTGCACATCTTTTCGCGCGCTCATCGAGAGCCACCAGCCTCGCGCGCCTGACGTTCTCAGAGTATGCCACGCTTCGCGGCTGCCGAAAAGTTACCCCGATCAATCAATGCCGACGACAGTCGGCGCTAGAGCTCTCCGGTGAATCGTCTTAGTTCAGAATCGCGGTGTAGAGCGTCTGCGCGCCGGGCACGTCGGTGCCGTTCTCGTTGACGGTGAATGTCAGCGGCACGGCGGAACAAGTGGTGCCGCACGAAACGTTCGGCACGATCACGTTGAACTGGTATTCGCCGATGGCGCCTTCCACCAAGCCGGCATATTGCACCTGGGCCAGGACTCCACCGAAGTAGAACTTAGGAGCCAACGGCAGCGTGAGGCCGTTGGCGGCCTGCGGAATTTGGCCGGGTGGATTGCCGGGCACCGGACCGAAGCCGATTCCATACATCACGATCGTCTCGCCTGGCATTGCGGGTCGCGAGGTAATGCCGGCGAACGAGCCGGTGGGGAAGACGTAGGTCAAGCCGTCGGTGAATAGCGCCCCCACGTATTGTTTTCCGACGATGCGGAACACCGCGGGCGCGTACAGCCCGGGCTGTTGCAGAGTAGCCGTGATGTTGTACGCGGCGCTGGCCCCGGCGGGAGTGCTCACGATCACCGCCTGCGATCCCAGGCCGATGGTGCCCGGCACTTGTGCGTTGATCTGTCCGGGGCTGATGTACTCGACGAAGGCGGACTGGCCGCCGACCGAAACGGTAGTGAGGTTGAGCGAAGTCGGTGCGTCGATGCCTGTGAAATCGGTGGTGGCCCATGGGCGCGTGGCGGAGGCCAGGTTTGTCCCGTAGATCTCGATCCAGGAACCGGGCGCTATCGACGGGAGAGCGCCGAAGTCGCTGGCGCTTTGAACGCCAGGGTTGCCGGTGGTCCTGATGGCGGGAGCCGGTCCCGGTCCGCCCGGTGCGGCGCTCGGGGTCATCATGCGGATCACGTTGTTCGCGAGGTCGCAGATGTACAAGTTCCCGGAAGCATCGATCGTGATCGAGGTCGGCTCGTCGAATTGAGCGCTCAGCGCGGGGCCGCCATCGCCCGAATACAAAGGAGTAATCAGGGAGCCGGTGCCGGCGATGGTGTGGATGATGCCGTCGGGAGTCACCATACGGATGACGTTGTTAAAGGTGTCGCAGATGTACACGTCGCCGGCGGAATCCACCGCGATACCGGTCGGATGGTCGAGCAAAGCGTTGGTGGCCAAGCCGCCGTCACCGGTGTATCCGAACAGGGCCGTAGCGCTACCGGCCACCGTGGAAATAATGCCGCCGGAGACCTTGCGGATCTGGTTATTGTTGCTGTCCGCGAGATAAATATCGCCGTTCTTAGCCACGGCGATTTGCCTCGTGCCGTCCAGATGCGCGGATAAAGCCGCGCCGCCCTCGTTCGAGAATCCTTCGGTGCCGCTGCCGGCAATCGTGGTGATGTCGAGGGTAGCAAGCGTGACCTTGCGGATTCTGAAATTCCCGCTGTCGGCGATATACAGGTTGCCGGCGGAATCGAATGCGATTCCGGCGGGCTTGTTGAGTTCGGCGTCGATGGCTAAAGCTCCGTCGCCGGCGAAACCAATCCCCAGAGTCTGCGAGCCGGCAAACGTGGAAATAACGCCTTTTGCGTTCACCATGCGGATGGCGCCGTTGTTGACGTCCGAAAAATAGTAGTTTCCTTGGCCGTCCACGGCTATGGTGTCGGGGTAGTTGATCCCGGCGCTGATGGCCGGGCCTGCGTCTCCGCTATAGCCGGTGGGGGTGGAGTAAACCAGCGTCGCGATAATCCCCTTGCTCACCTGGCGGATCGCGTTGTTGAACTGATCGGCGATATACATGTTGCCGCTGGCGTCGAAGGCGACGCTGGTAGGGCCGTTGAGTTGGGCGGAGATTGCGGCCAGGCTATCGCCGGCGTAGCCCCCGATTGCGGGGGGCCCCATGCCGGCGATGGTGGTGATGGTATAAGTCGGCGGAGTCTGCGCCTGGCACAAAGCCGGCAACCACAAGGACACGATGCCGGCCAGCCCGGCGATGGCCGCCCGGCTCCACTGGCGCGTGCGCGCTGGATTCATTTTTATCGAATGATGCATTGCTGATTACTTCAGTTTCTCATATCCGTTTCGAACGGAAGTCTGTTTCAGGCGATGCACACTGTGAACGCGCGGCCCACTCGTCACCAGATGTGGCAAGCGTTCTCGCGCATCATCGGTTGGCCCACCTTGCAGGAAAAGGCCTGGCCGAACTGGGGCATATTGGCCACTACGCCATTGATGCGGTATTCGTTGGGCGAGTGCTCGTTGGTGACGGCGTTGAGGCGCTTATTCTCGGGCCGCTCGTCTCCGCAGGCCCATTGGGCCATCCCGACGAAGAAGCGCTGCTCGGGCGTGAATCCGTCGGCCGGCTTGAGGTCCCGCCCTTTGGTGGCGGCCTTCCACGCGATGTAAGCCAGCGTGGTGCCGCCCAGATCGGCCACGTCTTCGCCGAGGGTCAGCTTGCCATTGATCTTGATATCGTCCACCACGGGGTACTGCGAATACTGATCGGAAACGCAGGCGGCCCGCTGGACGAACTTGGCGGCATCCTGTTTGGTCCACCAATCGCGCAAGTTACCCTTGGCGTCGAACTGGCGGCCTTCGTCGTCGAAGCCGTGGGTCAATTCGTGGCCGATGGTTGCGCCGGTGTTGCCGTAGTTGGGCGCATCGTCCATCCGGGGGTCGAACAGCGGCGGTTGCAGCACGCCGGCGGGGAAGTTGATGTCGTTCATCTGCGGGTCGTAATAGGCGTTGACGGTGGGGGGCGTCATCTGCCACTCGGCGTGGTCCACCGGCTTGCCGATTTTGGCCAACTGGCGTTTGGATTCGAAGATCGCGGCGCGCTCGACGTCGGTGAGAAAGTCGCCGCGCGCGATGTCGACGGAGCTGTAGTCGCGCCACTTTTCGGGATAGCCGATTTTGTTCACCATGCCATGCAGTTTGATGAGCGCCTGCTTTTTAGTTTCGGCGCTCATCCAGGCGATCTGCTCCAGTTCGCCTTCCATGGCCTTTTCGATTTCCGCCGTCATGGTGAGGGCGCGGTCCTTGGTGCCGGGCGTGAAGGTCTTGGCCACGAAGACTTGGCCGAGAGCTTCTCCCAGGTCGCGGTCCACGAAGCTGACACAGCGCTTCCAGCGGGGCCGCATTTCGGCGATGCCGCGCAGGGTCTTGCTGTAGAAATTGAAAGTGGTCTCGACGAACGCGCTCGCCAGGTATGGCGATGCGGCGTGCACCAGGTGCCAGCGCAGGTAGGTCTTCCACTCCTCCATCCCGCGGGTCTTGAGCTGGTGTTCGACCTCTTTGTAAAAATCCGGCTCGGTGACGTTAAGCGTGGCGGGCGCCGGCAAGCGGAGGCCGTCCCAATACGCGGCCCAGCCGAAGGTGGGAGTGAGCGCCACCAATTGCGCGCGAGTGAATTTGTGGAAGAGCTTGTAGGGGTCGCGCTTGTCCACGCGCGTGAGTGTCGCTTTGGCCAAGGCGGTCTCGATGGCCATGACGGTCTGCGCTCCCGTGCGGCCGGTGTCGGGGGAATCGCCCAGCAACTGCAGCATGGCGGCGACGTGTTCCAGGTACTTGGCGCGGATTTCCTGGGACTTGGCGTCGGGATTTACGTAGTAATCGCGATCGGGCAGGCCGAGGCCGCCGGCGGAGGCGAAGGCGATGACGCGGCTGGAGTCGGCGAA
>Ga0182018_10003196_pt1 | contig 15062 bp, 23 predicted proteins | sample 812P2MmetaG_FD_120490 | JGI IMG/M metagenome (GOLD analysis project Ga0182018, IMG submission 120490) | Permafrost microbial communities from Stordalen Mire, Sweden - 812P2M metaG | ecosystem: Environmental > Terrestrial > Soil > Wetlands > Permafrost | place: Sweden: Stordalen | collected...
CATCGAGCCCATCGATCCGAGAAGCGAGACGAGCCCGAACGTTCGGAGGCCCGCGTCTTTGCCTCGCCATTCGCGTTCGAGGCCGACGAAGAGCCCGACCAGAAGGGCGAGCATCAGACGTCCTAGGCTCTCGTACGGTACCCACGTAATCGTCGGTGCGAGCGAGTTCATCGGTCGGAGCGTGCCTGGGGTCGCCGAGTCATCGAGGATCTGCCCCGAAGTCCGTCCAAAGCGTAATCGAGCCCCTGTCACGGAGCCCGAGGATCGCCCAGCGCATCCGGGCACGATGGCGCCCGAAGCTGCGGCCGTCCACCTTTCTGATCGACTCTCGAGACCTGCCCCCCCGCGGCTCGTTGCCGTCGGCGATCTGCATGGCGACCTCGACCGCACGCGTCGCGTGTTGCGCCTCGCGGGCGCGACTGACGCCAACGACGGATGGATCGGCGGGGCTCTGGTCGTCGTCCAGACCGGCGACGAGATCGACCGCGGAGACGACGACCGCGCCATCCTCGACTCCGTCGATAAATGGCAGACGCAAGCGGCAGCTGCAGGGGGTCAACTCATCGCTCTTTTGGGCAACCACGAATTGATGAACGCGGCGCTCGACTGACCTCGGTGCCAAACGAATCGTGGGTCACCGGTGCAGAGCACGGGAATCACGAGCGCCTGCGAAGGCCGCGTCTGGCGCATCGACGTCGGCTTGTCCCACGCCTTTGGCGGCCCCATCGAGGCCTTGCAGATCGAAGACGACCAAGTGGTCGTCCTTCATGAGCACTGATTCCCTCTCGATGAACTGCGCCGGTCGGCGAAACGGCTCGCCCGGTTCAGTGCTGGCTCTGGCAGATGATGCACCCGTCGCCTTCGCAGGGCCCGGTGCGCTCGACGCAGAGGCCGAGTTTCCCAGGCGCGAAGAGGCAGGACTGACCGACGAGCGTGCACGTGGTCACCGGCTCGCTGCTCTTCGAGGCGTTGCCCGAGCTGGGCGGACAGGCGCACACGGCCAGGGCGACAGCGATCAGGAGAGCGCGCATCCGGTAGCTGCTCAACGCTTCAGCGGCCGCTCGATCAGCACGGCCAGGAGCAGCGCTGGACCGCCGTGCGCTTGCCACGCGTGATTCGTCCCGCGCTGGACCACGACCTGACCCGGCTTCAAGCGTGTCTCGCTGCCTTCCAGGATTAGCGACACGTCGCCCTGAAGCAGGCAGATGATGTCGATGGTGTGCGTCTCGTGCATCGCGGGGTGCCGCCCCTGATCGATGATGTGCCGCTCGCCGTCGGCGCCGGCAAAGGCTGCTCGCATGGCCTTGTCCAGGTTCGCCTTGGGCACGCCCTCGGGAAGAGGCGACACCACGAACCACCGCACTTGCACGTTGCCTGGACGCGGCCCGAGCACGGGACGCTTGGCACCGAGATCCTCGTGCTCGCGCGGATCGAGCGGGCCCGAGGCGGCATCCTCCCAGATTTCAAAGAGCCCCCCGAGGTTCGTATCTCCAATCGTGGAGGAAGGGCCGCCGTCGAGGATGACGACCGACTGCCCGTTCGCGTCGTCGCCCGTGATGACGCGTCGCATGGCTTCCTGAAACGAGGACATGACCTTGCTCCCTCAGCTCGAGATACTGGCCTACTACCATGCGTTCGACGTGACCGTCCCGGGTCGACGTGTTTCCGGCGCCCTCAGGACGTGCCGGGAAACCTAGACGATCTCCTGGCCAAGCACCCGCGCGCCGCATGGCTGCAGCTCGGCATCCGCAATGATGTTGTTGCCGACCGGCTGACGCGATGTTTCACGGGACTCGGGACGTGCTCATCCGCGACCCGTGAGCGGTGCCGCCTTTGGCCTCTGAAGAGCGACGGCCCCGCGAGCCGATCAGTATCGGCGAGGAGACGACGGCCGGCGTCATCCAACAGTTCCCAGTCGGCGTCGTGTCGTGGAGAATCACCCCGGGCCCCGACGGCAACCTGTGGTTCGCGGAGAACGAGTCGAGCGGGGTAGGGCGGATCACTCCAACGGGTACGGCCAAATCCTTCCCGGTGCCGACGCAGAACAGCAACGTGAACGGCATCGCGTTGGGGCCCAACGGCACCGTCTGGTTCACGGAGCAGGGCACCGACAAGATCGGGCGCCTCACGGTCTGCGCGAGCGGCGACGCGACGCCGGGGGATGCGGGCAGCGACTGATCGAACCGAGAGAGGAGTCGCGACCCGTGCCGATCTCGGGAATCCCTTCACCAGTGAGTTGCCCCGCAGCAAGGTCGCTCGCGCACGCATGCAGGCGTTCGCGGAACGTGGCGAGGTCCATCTCCTGGACGCGTGCCGGACATGCATCGAGCTTCGCGAGGCCCTTCGCCAGGAGGCGCGATGCGGCCTCCCCGGACTTTATCACCAGGAGCTTGTGGAACGCTGCGGCGACCTGAATGAGCCCCTGGAGAAACTCCCGCTCGTTCTTGTCGGTCGCTACTCGCCAGCGCTCCTCCCACACCTCGTGAGCCTCGAAGAACTCTCCGAGATCGAAGAGACGCGCGCCGCGGGCGAAGGGATCATCCACCAAGCGCCCTTCGTAGCATCGACGGCCCACGGCCACTCGCACCGCCAGGGTCGATCGTCACGCCACAGCGCGTGGGCATCGCCGCCGTCCGGCAAGCCACGCGCGATGGTACAGTCGCGACGCCTGCCGTCGTGGGGCCCACGATGCACTTCACGGGCGGCAGCCGGGGCGCGCTCGACGCCCCGGGAAAGCCCGAGGCCATCCACGTGAACGCTGTCGTCGATCCCGCACCTCTCGCGCCGCGAGCCCTTCGACGCATCATTTTGGCGGCGTCGCTCGGAACGCTCTTCGAGTGGTACGACTTCTATCTCTACGGGAGCCTGGCCGTCTTCTTCGGTGGGCTCTTCTTCCCGCCGGGCAACGAGACCGCGCAGCTTCTCGCCAGCCTCGCCACGTTCGGGGCGGGGTTCGGCGTTCGCCCGCTCGGCGCGATTGTCTTCGGTCACCTGGGTGATCTCGTCGGCCGCAAGTACACCTTCATGGTCACGATGGCCACGATGGGCCTTGGCACGGCGCTCATCGGCGTTCTGCCCACGTACGAGCGCTGGGGCCTCGCGGCGACGGTGCTCCTCGTGGCGCTTCGCCTCTTGCAGGGGCTCGCGCTGGGCGGCGAATACGGTGGCGCGGCGACGTACGTGGCCGAGCACGTCCCCGACGACAGGCGTGGCTACTACACGAGCTACATCCAGACGACGGCCACGCTGGGGTTCTTCCTCAGCATGGGCCTCATCGGGACGACGCGCGTCAGCCTCGGCGAGGCGGCCTTCAAGGCCTGGGGCTGGCGAGTTCCATTCTTGCTCTCGTTCGCGTTGCTCGCAGTGTCGCTCTACATCCGCGTCAGCATGAAAGAATCGCCGCTCTTTACCAAGATGAAGAGCGCCGGCAAGGGCTCGAAGAATCCGATCAAGGAGAGCTTCGCCAACCGCGAGAACCTGCGTTACGTGATCGTCGCCCTCTTCGGCGCGACGGCGGGCCAGGGCGTCGTCTGGTACACGGGCCAGTTCTACGCGCTCACCTTTCTGCAGGCCACGCTCAAGATCGACTGGAAGACGGCCTACGCGCTCGTCTCGTTGGCACTGCTCCTCAGTACGCCGCTCTTCGTGATTTTCGGGCGTGTCTCCGACTCGATCGGGAGAAAGAAGATCATCCTGACGGGCTGCCTGCTCGGCGCCCTCACCTACCTGCCGATCTTCATGGGGCTCAAGCACTTCTCCAATCCGTCGGGGTTGTCCAAGGCCAACCCCGACGAGATCAACCATGTCGCGATGGTCCTGCTTCTGACGGTGCAGATGGCCTACGTCTGCATGGTCTACGGCCCCATCGCGGCGTTCCTCGTCGAGCTGTTTCCGACCCGGATCCGGTACACGTCGATGTCGCTGCCCTATCACCTGGGCAACGGATGGTTCGGAGGTTTTTTGCCTCTCATCGCGACCGCCGTCACGGCTTCGGCCTGGGCCAAGGCCACGTTCGGGCCGGCGGCCATCTACACGGGCCTCATCTACCCAATCGCCGTTTGCCTCGTGACCTTCGTGGTCGGGACGGTCTTCATCAAAGAGACGCAGACGAACTCGATCGACGTGTGACGCTCCCGAGTCGGTCGTGGCGGCCGACGACCGCACGCGATTCAAGAAGAACCGCGCTGCAGGCTGCGTGACTCACACGGCGAGCACGCGGACGGTCGGGAAGTGGCGCTGGAGATGTCGAAAATCCGCGATGTCGCTCGTGTAGACGACACCACCACCGCGCAACGCCGCCGAAGCCATGACGACGGCGTCGGCCAAGGTTGCGCCTCGTATGCTGCCAAGGGCTTCTCCGGCGGCACGACAGAGGGGCGGTTCCATCCCCTCGACGAGCACCGAGTCGAGAATTTCTTCGCGGTCGTCGCTGCGGCCGCGCCACCACTCGACGTAGACGACCGCAGGTACGACTGGCAAGAGGCCTCGGCGTACGATGGCGCGGAACGCGTCCCACGCCGCGCGCTTGCGCCGCTCCAACGCGATGAGCATCCCGGTGTCGAACGTGAACGTCACGCCGCCCGCCGTCGCGTCCTCCTGTGGTGCGGCCCTTCACCCTGCCACTCAGCCTCAATGCGTTCGGCGGCCCCGTCGTCGAGAGGCGGGATCCCGTACTTCTCGAACAGCCTCTCCGCTGCAAGGAACTTCGCCTCGCGCTCGGCAAACTCCGCGAGCATCGCGGAGACGTTTCCCTTGTGACGCCTCGCGGCGAGCGCTTTGAGGTTCTTGAGGGTCACTTCGTCGAGCGAGAAGCTCGTCGTCCTTGTCCTGCCAGGGCGCATAGTGGCACTGTAGCACAGCGTGCGGTCCTTGCCCTTAGAACCGCGCTCGTTGAGCTGACCGTCCGAACATGATCGCCAAGCGCGCGAGGCTGTCTAGGCCAAAGGCTTGCCATCCGAGATCGTATTTGGGGTCGTGCTCCTCGTCTTGCGGGCAATGAGAGTCGGAGCGCGACAATCGGCGCACCGGGATGGACTCGCTCGCGAAGGAGGGCAACGAGCAAGCGGACGGCGTCGACAACCTGCGCTTCTTGCCCGAACCCTTTGCGATGGGGGCTCGCTGGCTTCGCCTCGATGGCGAACACCGAGGCCCGTCACGCAGGGACTCGAGCTCGGAGTCGGGGTACTGTCCGTTACTCGCTGGTGACCGAGGCTCGCTCCGCGACGACTTCGTCTTGTCTGGCTTGTCCTTATGCTCCCGAGCGCGATACCGGGGCTCAGGAGTCGGGGCTCTTCGATCAGGAGTCAGGTCCTTGCGCCTCCGAGTCCAGGAGGTTCAGGCCCGGGGACAGTGATTTGCGCAGGTCGCGAGCTCCTGTGTGCAGGGTCCGCGGACCTGGGCGTCGGGACCCGACGACAGAACGTCGGTCACCGGCTTCGTCGGCTCACTCGTCGACGATGGCGGCGAGGTCCGTGGTGATCTTCGCTTCCGAGCTCGCGCCTTTCGCTCAGGAGGGTGCCCGCGACGTTCAAGAGTCGGGGCCCTTCGCTCAGGAGCACACCCGCGACGGTCAGGAGTCAGGGCACCTCGCTCGGGAGCCGTCTCCTTTCCTCAACTCGTCGTCTTCCTTGGCTGAGGTCCGCGCCGCGGGCCCTCAGGACCGGGGCGGCGAGGCTCGGTCTCGGACAGATCGGCCGCCGTCTCCGACGTCCGACGAACGGTACCGCGTTCCGCAACGCAATTCGCTGCCTTCGCAGGCGACGTCCCTCGTGTTGTACGGAAATGCGCCGACGAGCTCGGCGCGGCACCCACGGCGCGTTCGCACTCTCCGGAGGAGTAGACATGCGGGTCCTTCTGGTCTTGGGCGACGACCTCCCAGTGAGTGAGGTCGCACTCGACGGCGCGGCGGACGACCAGACCCGACATGGCTTCCTCGGCTCGTAGCTTCCAAGCCACGGCTTCAGCCAACCTGCTGGCGCGGCACTTCGTCGTCGACGCTCCCAACAAGGTCTGGGTGACCGACATCACCTACGTCTGGACGCGCGAGGGCTGGCTTTGCCTCGCGGCCATCCTGGACCTGTACTCGCGCGCCGTCGTCGGCTGGGCCATGAGCGACAGCCTGTCGCGCGAGCTCGCCCTGCGGGCGCTCGACATGGCGCGTGGCTCCCGGCACCCGTTGCCGGGCCTGGTGCATCACTCCGACCGAGCCTGAGCAGTACGCGAGCGCTGACTACCGGCGTGAGCTCGCCGCCCACGGCATGGTCTGCTCGATGAGCCGCAAGGGCGACTGCTGGGACGCGGTGGCCGGCCTGGTGCTTTTTGGGGACGGGGTCTTCCTGTCGGATGAAGCGAGTGGCAGTGGTTACACGTCGACGTGCGCCATCACCCAGCGGCGACCGAGGTCGGTGACCCTCTTCGACGGGAAGATCGTGTTCAGGCCCATCGAGACCCCCGCCGGTCCTCGGTTCCAGCTCGAAGGCACCGCCTCACCGGGTCGCCTACTCGGCGTGGAGGATGCAGGTGTTCCTAATGGGGTGTCCCCAGGGGGACAGCCGGTATGGTGAACATGAGAGGTTACGAGACGTTGAAGGGATGGACGGTGCCGATTTCCCTCACGGCGTAGCCACGGCCATGGTCGGCTGAGCGTCCCCGACGCGATGTGGCGGCCGGCGCTATACTCCAGCCAGATGTCCTCCCCCGAAGCAATCTACGCAGCGATCCTGGCTCTTCCTGTGCCGGAGCGGCTGAAGCTCGTGGAGCGCGTCGTGCACGATGTCGCCGAGGCGGAATCGAAGGCGACTGGGGCGGCGGACGCAGCGCGGCTCGTGGGGATGATGGCGGACGAGCCTGAGGTGATGGACCAGGTTCTCGATCATGCGCGCAATCTGCGCGCGCGGCTCACCGTCCGGGCACGTGGATGACTCGAGCCCTGCTCGATACGGACATTCTGTCCGAGTTGATGAAGGGGAAGGACTTGCGGGTGGCCGAACGCGGGCGCGCGTACCTCGCTGCAAACGGGCGATACACCATCACGGCCGTCACGGCGATGGAGATCGCGTACGGCTTCCGCCGGGTGGGACGGATCGACCGCCTGGAGAGGTTCGAGGCGTTCTTGCAAGCGCACGAGGTCCTACCGTTCGATGGCGAGGCGGCCCTCCTCGCCGGAAAGATCGACGCCGACCTCGAGGCGCGTGGGCGGCCGGTCGACCTCGGTGACGTGATGATCGCGGCGATCGCGCTCCGGCACGCGTTGCTGGTCGTGACCGGCAACGTGGCACACTACGACGCGATCAAGGCCACAGGACTCTCCCTTGGGATCGAGAACTGGCGCGAAGGCTAGCGAAACCGTAAGGCTCCAATAGAGGGCCACCTCGACGAAGCCGCGTGCCGTGACGAGGCGACGGATGTCGGGCTCTTGAGTCTCCGTGTGCTGCTCGCCCGCGGAGACGCGCAGGTACAAGGCGACGCGCTTCCACGCGGGGCGGCCCCCGACTCCGAGAAGGAGTTCCTCGAGCGCAGCTGCCGCCACCGCCGGCGTGCGTCGCTTGCTCCGCCGGAGGAGCGCGCTGCCGGCCGGAAGCGGCGGCGCAACGAACACATCGAGACCGACGTAGTCGATGGGGCAGTCGCCCTCGTTGACGCGATCGCACGGAACCGCGACCCCGCGATCCTGGGAAGCGCGGCGTGCAATCGAAGGCAACGGTGCGACCCTGCATCGGTTCCGACAAGCGACGATCGCGCTTGGCGCGACCGATCCGCCGCGGAAGCTTGCGGTTCCAGTCTGTCATCGCCTGCTCGCGCGAGCGGACTGCACTACGCCCCGACCCAAAGACGACGAGGTAGCCCGCCTCGGTCGAGGCGTCTGCCTCCGACGCGGGGCATGCCTGCGGGCTCGACGAGCAGATGGTGATCGTCATCGCGTGAGAAGAATCCACGGTCACTGGCCGCGTCGGTGGTGATCGGTGCGAACAGCGCATCAATGGCACTGGACGAGGACGTGGGAGCGGGGCTCTCGGGCACAAGGGGCGGATCGGCGGAGAAGCGCTGCTCGCAGCCGAAGAGTCCCACGATGGCGACGTACACGAGGCTCCGCATCCGGAACGGCAAGAGCCGCACGGTCGATGATGATCATTCAGCGGTACCGACCGTCTCCTTCAAGTCCTCGTACAGCTCGCAACACGCCACACGCACAGCGTTCTCGTAGGCGCTCTGGTAGTGCGCGCCCATGGGGTCGGTCGGGAACGATCCCAGCCGGCTCCGCCCGGACGGGCCGAACACCGCAAACCCGTCCGCGGTCGGTGAGATCTGCACCAGTAGCCCGATGCCCCCCGATGGACTGGAGCCACTCGGCAGCCTTGCTGGATACTTCACGGATCCGCGGGAACTCGCAGGATCCACGCGTGCGTCACGCAGCCCTTCGGTACTCGTGATGAAGCCCGCCGAGCACTGGCAAGGTGATGATCTCCCCCTCAACGGGGCGTTGTGCGGGCACAGGGGTCTGCTGGCGGAGCCCTTGGTGAGGGCGTGCGCCGTTGTGGTAGCGAACGTACTCGGCGACGACGCGTTGAAAGTGCCGGTCGTCGAGCATCAGGATGTGGTCGAGGCACTCGCGACGCAGTGAACCGAGAAAGCGTTCACAGATAGCGTTCATGTCCGGTGCACGCACCGCCGTGCGGACCACCCGGATGCCGGTGGCTCGGGCGAGCGCATCGAAAGCGGCCCCGAACTTGTCGTCGCGATCGCGGATCATGAACCGCGGCGCCACACCCAAGGGGGTCGCGTTGCGAAGCTGCTGCGTCGCCCACGCCTGCGACGGGAAGCGTGTCGTCGCGGCGAGCATGACTTTGCGGGTGGCGAGTTCGATGAACACGAACGCGTAGATCGGGCGGAAGAAGACGTCGTAGGCTTGCAGAAAGTCGCATGCCCAGATCTCGCGGGCGTGGTTTCGGAGAAACGTCGACCATCGCTGTCCTCCGGGCCTGCCCTTGCGCACGGAGCGCACGTACTTCTGGATCGTACGCTTGCTGACGCGGATGCCGAGCTTGAGCAACTCTCCGCGGATCCTCTCGGCACCCCAAAGCGCGTTGTCGGAGGCCATCGAACGGATCAGTGCGATGGCTTCCGGAGCGACGCGCAGCTTCGGGCCTGGTCGACTGCGCCACCTCCAGAGAGCCTTGAATCCGACGCGGTGCCAGCGAAGAAGTGTCTCTGGTTGGACGATGCGCAGCACGTTCCTCCAGGTCGGCGTGACGGCAGCGAGCACGACTAGGGCGATCCGGTCGAACCGCGTCACGCGCGGCCTGGCGACCGAGCGTTGCAGCACGATGAGTTGGTGTCGGAGCAACGCGATCTCGGCGAGCAGCGACCAGCGCGGGCGAAAGATGTCCGCCACCGCGGCGGCGAGCACGAGTACGGATTGGAGCATGGGCGCGCAAAGGGTAGCGCCGAGGCCCGGGATTTCTCGCTGCTCCGGGAAGTAGCCAGGGCGGGGCCGCCCACGCAAAGCGGTCGACCTCCGCAAGCGTGTGCTCGAGCTTGCGCGCGACAACCCAGGCTGGGGCTACACCCGGATCCGCGATGCGCTGCGCGGGCTGAAGATCGAGATCGGCCGCACCACGGTGGCCAACATCCTGGCGGAAGCCGGCATCGAACCGGCGCCAGAGCGCAACCGCAAGCGCACTTGGCCGCAGTTTCTCAAAAGCCATTGGGAGACGCTTTACGCGTGCGACTTCTTCAGCGTCGAGGCTCTCGGGGTGTTCGGGACGGTCCGCCACATGGTGTTCTTCGTCATCGAGCTCAAATCCCGCGCCGTGCAGATCGCTGGAGTCCGCATCGCTCCGGACGGGAGCTGGATGAAGCAGATCGCACGGAATTTGCTCGATCCCGCGGACGGATTCCTGCGCAACGCAACCCACCTGATCCACGATCGGGACACGGTGTTCACGGAGGCGTGGACGGCGCTGCTCGAGACCGGCGGCGTGAAGTGCGTGCCAATTCCGGCACAAAGTCCCAATTGCAATCCGCATGCGGAGCGCTTCGTGAAAACTGTCCGGACCGAGTGCTTCGATCACTTCGTCATCTTCGGCGAGCGTCACTTGCGCCACTTGATCAAGGAGTTCACGGAGCACTACCTGACCGAACGCCACCACCAAGGGATCGGCGGCCAAATCATCACGCCGAAAGCATCGCCGAGCAACGACAACGCGACGCTTGACGCGATCGGGCGCCGATCGCGTCTCGGTGGACTACTCAATTACTACCACCGCGAAGCTGCGTGAGGCGCGGCTGCGGATTTTCGGACACAACGGCTACGCCGAGGAAGCGTAGCGGTGGCCTGATCGCGTCCTCACTCGAACGTGTTCGAATGGTCGCAAGCCCTTTCAGCGACGGTCGCACACTGCGATTCGGCTAAGGGAGACACATACCTAAGGCTTGGCACCCGCACGCCCCCGTCGTCGGACAACAGACAGGGGTCCCGAGGGCACAAGCCGTGCACGACGCGGCGTCGCACGATCCGCCCCCGGAGGAGCTGGACCCGCTCGCTGCCGCGCACGCGCCTCCGCTGCAGACCTGGCCCGACGCGCATGCGGCGCAACTCTCGCCGCCCGTTCCGCACGCGGTGGGGTCCGTGCCGGCCCGGCAGTGGTTGGTCATGTCGCAGCATCCGGAGCAGCTCCCCGCGCAGGTCGCGGCGTCGTCTTCAGTTCCGGTCGACACGACCCCGCTGGATGACCCGGAGCCGCTCGACGACGAACTAGTCTCACCGCCGCTGGACGATCCGGAGACGGTCGCGCCAGCCTCGCTCAACTCCGCACCGGAAATGTGGCCGCCGCAGCCAAGGACGACGAGGCAGAGCACAACCGGAAGCTCCTTGCGGTGTTTCATTGCGTTTCTCCCCAATAATCACGCGGCGGCGCCGTAAGCCGCTTCGAGCGATCCACCCCGCATATCTCCCGCGGCGTCAGCCGGTCTCTTCAATATGGTACTTTGATCGCCGTTGTCACCACACTACGTCAGCGATGTTGCACGAGCTGAGCACTTCAATCTCCGCGACATGCATCTGCGTGGCACCTCCGCTCCCCGCCACACCTGCCGGCCAAGGGATCGTGCCCTCGTCGCTAGCATACTTGCCAGCATCCGGCGAGGAAAACGGATCCGCGCTCCCGAGCACCGCCGTGACGATTCCCCCGTCGTACACCGACGTAATATCGACCTGGCCACCTGGGTCCAATACGCCAGCGATCTGGTCTGGCTCACCCGTCAACACGCCGGGCACGTAACCCATGGCATTCCACTCGACGGCCGCAATGTAGGCCATCGGGACTTGCCCCGTGTTTACTATCACCACACTGGTCACGCCGGGGCACGGGGCGCCACATCCCGCCGGCCCCACGCCGTTCGGGGGTGGCAGAAACTCCCAGTTGTCGCTCGGGCACGTCATTGGGCGCTGCACGATTCCGTTGACGACGAACGCGAATCCCGCGAGACCAAGCAAAGCAACTTCATATTTCACCGAGGCGTCGCCCACGACCACCGACCCATCGGGGATGGTGAAGCCGCTGCTTGACCCCCCCCTGGCATCGCCCAAACCTCCACCGGAGGAGCTTTCGCCGCTGCTGCTTCCCGACATAGATCCGCCGCTGCTTGCACCACCTTCGCCCGCGTCTGGCGTAGCAGTCGAAGTGATCCCGCCACCGCATCCAAAGTGTGACAAGGCAACAACCAACCAGTAAGCCTCAAGCCAACTTACGCGCCGCATTTCTCCACATTAACATACCGCACGGCTAATCATCGATCGGATCTCGGGGTGCGACGGCGGCAACCCATCCCCGCTCGAGAATGAGTAGCTTCTCGTAGGCTCGACCAAGGACTATCCAGCCGGGTGGGCCGTTGCTGCGCAAGTGTCCTCCGAGCGCGGCGAGCGCCATGTAGACCTCATGGTTACTCGGCGTCGCGCTCATCGGTCTGGAGCCGCACGTGCGCAACAGGTGCAGTTGTCTCGCGGACAGCTCGACGCAAGGAGCTTCGGGCTCGCTGCGCGCATCGTCTCGCAGAGCGAGCAGCCGTACTGCGATGGGAAGGAAGATCGCCAGCGCAACGCGAAGAGCTTCGTAGCTCTCCATCTGCCTTTTCTCGATCTGACACCCGGTCTTCAAGGCTTTGAAGAATTCTTCGACCACCCACCGCGCGCGGTAGGCATCGACCACCGCGGCCACCTCCTGCGCGGTTGCGATGGGCTCGTTGGTTACCAGGTACCACGCAATCGGCTCGTCCCCTTTGGGGCAATCGCGTTCGGTCACCGTGACGATGTTGACCTTCAAGCTCGGCGGAGAGCCGGGGGCGAAGTTGCTCGAGCGAGAGAGCTCGACCGCCATCGCCGAGACAGCCAGGGTCGCCTCGCGGGCATTGCGAGCTGCGTGGTAGTCGTGCGGGCGTCCCGGGGCGCGCGGGTTGATCCACACCTCGCGTCGAAACAGGCATTCGGCGCGGCCGACCACTTGCTTCAACTTCTCGTGTTCGCCCACCAGCTTGCGGTTGGTCGACAGCCGGATGACGTAGCGAGCTGCCCGCGCTTCGAGCTCAGAATACAGGTCGTAATTGTCGCCTTCGCGGTCCATGACATGAATGGCCCGAGCCGGCGTGCCCAGCAGCTCTTCGCACGCTCGAACGGCCCGTGCCCAGCGCAGCGATTCACGGTGCGGATCGGTACGTACTCTGCGTTGGTTTCGATCACTACGCGGCGGTCTGGTCCGCGCCCAAGTCTCGGTCCGCAGCACGCCAAGCGGCTTACGCGCAAGGGTCAATGCGAGGCTTGTGTGAACGAAGAATCCACTCCCCCCACGCCGCGCGCGACCACGACAGCACTATCAAGAAGAGCCAGAGCGATCGGTGCCCCCCTCCCTCGACCGGGACCTGGCCGATGTGCGCCCAGTCGATCTGCGCCTCCTCGCCGATGAGCGGACTGAGCCGGAGAAACGCCTCGCGCTCGCCTTTCGGCCGGACCTTCTTCACGAAGCGGCGCAGGGCACGCACGCTCCCGGAATACCCTCGCTCCCGGAGCATGTCCCAGAGCCGTGTCGAGCACAGCGTGGGGTAGCGCTCGAGCGTCTCACCGATGAAGTCGACGTACGGGGCGATGGTCGACGGCGGCGGCGCAGCCGTCTTCGTGCGCGGCTTCTTCGGCAACCGACCGATCACACGTCGCACCACCTCGTCGTGCACGCCAAGCTGCGCGCAGATCGTGCCGATCTTCCAGTGCTCGGCGTAATACAAACGCGCGATCTCCGCCTCGACCTCGCGCGAAACCGTCACGCCTTGTCTCCGTCGACTGCCCGGAGCCGCCGGACATCACCGAAGCTGCCCACGCCCCGGCGTCGCTCCGATGCAGACGGCGCGATGTCCACCTCGTAGTGCAGTGTGTCGGCGCCGAATCCGAAGCCGTCCGAGAGGCCCTGTGCGCAGGAAAGCTCCTCCGACTCCGCAGAAAGCACAACGCGCACCCGTGCGTCGCAGAAGAGCGACAGCCCCTCGAGCAGTGTCCGCGTCGCCAGGCGATGCGCTGCCGTCGCAGCGGGTAGCTGAGCCTTGAGGACCTCCCGCCCGTAGCGGTCGGTCATCAGCATTCGGGTCGCACTCGTCGTCAGCCGTATCCGTACCGTCGCTCGCATGGGCGTGGGGCTCCTGCGGCGAGGACCACTCGCCCGCGCCGGGCACCTTGCTCTCGCGGCTCGAATGGACGGAAGCCGTATACGTCATCGACCGCCGCCGCCTCACGTACGCCCTCTGCCGGTCGCGATGGTCCGCCCGTCCCTCGTCGCTGGCCTGGTGCCGGGCGTTGGCCCTGGCTTGGGCCTGCCGGCGGCCTCGTATCCGGCAGCCGGTCCCGCAGTAGATCTGCCCGCGATCACAACGACGACAGACGAAGAAGATCGACCGACAACCCGCACACGCTGCCTGACGCAGACCCTCCACCCGACCCTCGCGGCCGGCGACGCTGCCACCGATGGCACCCCCTGTGGATGGTCAGATTTTCCCGGAAATGAGTGGCCGCTTACAAGTCAACCTCCTGACCGCGCTCTTCATCCTCGCCCTCGGGTGTGGCGGGAAGGCCCAGGCCGGGTCCGGAGACGGAGGCGGCAGCGGTTCTTCGGGATCGAGCGGAGGGGGATCGGGCTCAAGCAGCGGGAGCGGCGGCATCGTCGCTGCCGAGATTCCCGACGCCTTCCCCGTGAGGTGCGCTCAGTACACCTTCGTACTCGACCCCGATGCCGCCGCCAACACGTGCGCCTTCACCCCGGCCGATGTCGCTTGCAGCACGAACGCGGACTGCACCACGTACGTCGATGTGCAGTGCAGTTGCATCAGTCCGATTTATGGGGTGAGCACATCGAGTACGGCTCGGTGCACGCCCCCGCCGTGCCCACAGAGCGATTGTTCGAGCGGCGCTTCGGGCTTCTACACGCAGGACTGCCAACTTGTCCCCAACCAGCAAGACGTTGCGGTCGCCTGCGTCGACCACCAGTGCATGACGTACGCGGTGGGGTCGTAGCGACATGTCGAACACTCGTGTCGGCCAAGACGCTTGGCTCGGGACGGCGGAGCTGACGTTGAGTTTCTGGATCGGCGGCCGGGACTGCATTCACTTCGGCGTGAGCTTCAGCACCTTGCCCCTGCCGGTTCCCCGGGCGCCCCAGGCCCCGCGGCGCGCCGCGCTGAGCAGGGCGTGGCGGAAGGAACCGCTTCCGCTGCGGGACGACGCCCGGTGGTCGCGGCCTATCCGAGGCTGAAATATCGGGAGATCGTCAAGATCGTTCGTGGGTGGATCCCACTTTTGATTTGACCATTCCAGCGCTTATCCACATCAAGGATCCAGCAGGGGTGTCGGTGGATCCCACTTTTCTTGAATCGTATTGACCAAATACGCACCGCGAGGATCCACCTATTTATCTTGCCGTGCGCCTTGCGGCTTCGGTCAGGAGGAAACCATGTGAACGCCAACACGTGATTGCAAACCTGACGCAGCGACCTGGCGGGTTGAACTCCCGCCCGGCAAGGCAGGGCCG
>Ga0182018_10003198_pt1 | contig 15058 bp, 12 predicted proteins | sample 812P2MmetaG_FD_120490 | JGI IMG/M metagenome (GOLD analysis project Ga0182018, IMG submission 120490) | Permafrost microbial communities from Stordalen Mire, Sweden - 812P2M metaG | ecosystem: Environmental > Terrestrial > Soil > Wetlands > Permafrost | place: Sweden: Stordalen | collected...
GCCAGTCGTGTAGGTGCTTTGCACAGTTCCGGCTGGGACAGCGCTAGTAATAATTTGCAAAGTACCTGCACTGGGTACGGTTGAGGACTTGCTGGAAAAACCGATGCAGCCGCCCAGCCCCATTCCTACGTTGGCCAGAACCATCAACCAGATAATGCCGAACAGACGCTTACAGGATCCAGTCTTCATCTTGGCACTCGCGCCGCCAGGCAAACCTAAGCCGGCATCTCGCGAAGTTGTAAGCCGCCGCATTGGCAACTGGTTGCCAAATTCCTTGCTTCTCAGATTTGCGGCAATTGGTTTGGTCATGGTCTGGGCCTAACTCAGGCGAACGGCGTGTTGACACTCGTTTACGTACAGTCATGAGTATAGGAAGCGCGGCGGAGAAATCGCCCGGTCGAGAGACGTAAACAGGTACAGGTGGGTGTTCCTGTCCGTAGGACTGGGCCTGTTGACACTCAGGATGAAATGACAGCACTACCCACAGCGGAGGTCATAAATCCTTTCGCACGGGCGCCACCGACTCACCGCCAAGCAGGCAACGCACCTTGTCCGTCGTCTTTTTAAGTCGCGTCTTAGTACTTTTATTGCGGAGTTTCGCGGGGGAATGGACCAAGTCTTAACGTGGGTATCTTGAGTAGGGAATCGAGCGCTTATGTCGGTGCCGCTCTACCCTTGGTGGTGAGACTCAACGCCGGACGTTAAAGGCTAGAGATCTGACATGATTGTTGGGCTCCACGGCGTTGGCTTCGGCTCTTGTCCAATTTCCGAGACTCATCTTCGCTGCTGCCCTAGCGAGTTCTACCGTGGGTCGTTCAAAGGCTATTCATACGAACGACTGGGCCTTGAACGCGACTATGGGGTTGATCTTCGCCAGTGGCTAGCAACGGCGTTGGTTGCCGTGCCGCCGCAATACTTCGTAAAAGACCGTTTCCACCTTGCTTGCTGTTAACTCGACCGTGAAATGATTCTCCACTCGTTGGCGTCCCCGGATCCCCATTTCTCTCGCGCGCACCGGGTCAGCGAGGATTTCACATATGGCGTCTGCCATCGCTTGCACGTCGCCCATGGGAACCAAGATTCCTGTACTCCCATCCTCCACGATCTCGGGTACGCCTCCGCCGTTCGTCGCGACAACAGGTTTTCCGGCAGCCATCCCTTCGATAATCACTTGGCCGAAAGGTTCCCCGGTCATGGAGGCGTGTACCACTAGATCGAGCCCCTCGATCACTTCTTCGATATCGCTGCAAAATCCAGTAAATTCGACCAGATTCTCTATCCCCAGTTTCTTTGGTAGCTGCCGAATTTCCTCGTCGTACTTGTGCTCATCAAAAAGTGCGGCGCCAATGACGAAAAAGCGCACATTCGGAAAGCGCTCAGCGACGGACTGGGCAGCCTGCAAAAAAATATGTTGTCCTTTCCAAGGCGAAATCCTCCCTATCAAGGCGATGCGGAACACCTCAAGATGTCGCGAGCGTTCTTTCGATAAGCTCCTTGTCCTCGTGCCGTCGTGGACGACCGCAGACCGCCCGTTAACTCCGAAGTCAGTACCGTCGGGTCGATCTGGTCCCAGATGTAGGGTACGGAGTGTGGCGGCAGAATTTGCTATCACGTAGGTTGGAATGACGCGACACAGCAACCGAAAGACTCGAACAACCGGGCCTGGAAGGTAATCCATTTCGATTCGGTCTCGGACATGCCACACAACCGGACATTGTGCCAACCGACTCGCAATTCCTCCAATGACGTCGGCTTTCAGGGAGTTCGTGTGAACCAGATCGATCTTGTGGCTGCGAATAAACTTCGCGAGCTGCAGAATATAGGACAGTCCGCCCAGGATTTCCCGAATCTGGAATAATGTTGCTAGTCCGAGGCTATTTTTCCTATTCGTTGCTAGGCCGACGGGTAAGGGCAGCGTATAGGTGTCAATTTCCGGTCCCAGCCTTTCGACAAGGGGGCCGGCGGCTCCCAGCACCACGATGGATTTTATCGTTCGGGGGTTCAGGTGCCGCACTAGGTTCAAGAGAGCAATTTCGCCGCCTCCAAGCGCGGCTGTATGATCGAAGAATAGAACCCGAATCGCGGAAATAGGATCTGTTGGTTGAGTGCTCGAAGGTTTCATTGCCGGAACAGCATAACGATTACGGTATCCACTGCGACCTTAGCACAGGTTTGAATGCGGGTTTACGAATTGCCTCTTGGCTCTGTCTTTGCCGATGTAACTTGTGGAATCCTCGCGATTTCTTCAATAGCACTGGCACCTTGCCGGAAGACAGTATGGTGGAGCGAAAATCACAAGTAAAGAGGCTGTGTAATTCAGATTTATCTCAATTGTGATCAGCGGCTTACAAGAACGTCATAAAGCAAAGGTATTCATATCGTGCATCGAATTTTTGTGGTTGGATTTCGAAGCAGTATATCGTACGGTGACTAGTCGCTAGTCTAGTAAACACGGTTCTTTCAGACGCGGCCCTCCCCCGCTGGCCTACTTTTTTTGGGTGCGCGAATGCGCGAATAGGTCAGAAATGCGATCCGAAGAGCGCACAACTAAAGGGAAGGTGATATGCAGACCGCAATAACAAATGTTTCAAAGGGTGGTCTCACACCAAGAGCCGTTGTTGAAGCATTATTTCGGCAAAAGCAGCTTTTTTTCTGGATGGCCTCGCTCATCCTTGTGGCAACGGTACTCGCAACCTTTCTGAAGCACAGACAATACTCGTCGGAAATGAAATTTCTTGTCCTGAATTCGCGAGGGAACGTTGTCATTACGCCTGGGCGAACGACTTCGGCGAATGTGGCCAGCGATGTAAGCGAAACGCAGGTTAATTCCGAACTAGAGATTCTGCACAGTCACGATGTTCTCGATCCAGTTGCGGATCCCGACTGGGCGCGCGTCCCCGAGAACCAGCGCACTCCGGTCGCTATTCGCCGGCATGAAAGGCGGATCAGCGCCTTCGAACGACGATTTGGTACGGAGATCGTCCGCAAAACGAACATCATCAACGTCAATGTTGTCGCCGATACGCCTGAGATGGCCCGGTTGGACCTCGAAAATCTATCCGCTGGGTATCTCGCTGAACACAGGCGTTTGCAGCGGCCGAGCGGCGAGTCTGACTTTTTCAAGTCGGAAGCGGAACGCATCCGGACAGGTTGGGACAAGGCCAGCCAGGACCTAGTGGAATTTCAACAGCAACACCAAATCGTCTCGCTCCCGGAGCGGGAGACGGTCCTCAATGCCCAAATCACCGAGCACGAGCGCGATTTGCTAGCCACCGATGCATCCCTTCATGAACTTGACGCCCGGCAGGCAGCCAGTTCTACCCGCCTTCACGATCTGCCGATGCGACAGACCACCGTGGAAACGGTTATGCCGAATCAGCAATCCGCTCAGACCCTGAATACCTTGCTCGTTGAACTTGAGAACAAGCGAACCGCTTTGCTGACTAACTTTAAATCCAGCGATAGGTTCGTCGCGGAACTCGATCAACAAATCGCCACCACTAAAGCAGCTCTGAACGAAGCGACGGTAAGCACGTCACGCGCAAAGAGCACCGATGTCGACCCCGCATGGCAGCAGCTTCATACCAGCTATGTGCAAACTGAGATTAACCGCCGCCAGGCTATGGCGCATCGTGCAAGCGCCGCTGCAGAACTAGCGGCCCTCCGGCAAGACTTAGCCAACACGCAAAAATTAACAATACAGTTCAACAACCTCGAAGCGCAGGCAAACCAAGCCAAGCAGAACTATGAGCTGTACTCGCAAAAGCGCGACGAAGCCCAGATCGAAGACGCTATGGATGAACAGAAGTTAATCAACGTTGCTGTCGCTCAACAGCCCACATTGTCGTACGTAGCGGTAGCCCCAAAACCGGTTTCCAACGCCATATTGGGTGCCGTCACCTCGCTGTTTCTCGCCCTGTGCGCTGTCTATCTGGCCGAAAGCGGACGGAATACGATCGCTACTCCTCGCGAACTTGATGGCGCCTCCCGGTACCCGGTGCTCGCTACCATACCTCGAATTTCCTTGTGGGAAGGCCGCATTTTTGAACGCCCTCGGGACACCGGATTCCAACTACCCGCGCTTCCTTCGCCAGCCAGCGTGGATGAGGCTTCGCTGTCTTCTTCTCATACGGTCTTGAACCCTTGGGGAGAAGCCAACGCATGACGTTACTAGGCGATTTGATGGAGACTGAGCGGGCCGAAATGCAACTAGCTCACTTGCGCATGATTTGCCAAGGTTTGCTGTTCAGAATCGTTCAGCAATCTCGCGAATGTAAAAACCGGGGTTTCGTCGTGGTGTTGACCTCGGCGACTCAAGGCGCTGGCGTAAGCCGGATCACGAATGCTCTTGCAGACGCGCTGAACAAAACGGGCGGGCAATGCGCTATTACGCTGGACTGCAGAAACATGGACTGCGATCGGTACGGTTATGTGGATCCGATCGACATCAACTATCGAAAAAGCACAGAAAATCTCTGGCGAACGGAGATGCCCACCGGAGACAACTGGCATGGTATTCAGGAAGGCCTGGCCAGCGCGCTCGATAACTTCCGCCAAAAGTATCGATACGTTCTAATTGATTGTCCCTCTCTGCGAGAAACGCAAGATGCGGTCCGCTTGTCTCCATTGGCGGACGGAATCATCCTGGTGGTGGAGGCGAATCGGACCCAGAAGGAACAGCTTCTGTACGCAGAAAAAACGATCGAAGGCGCCAAAGGAAGAATATTAGGTCACGTTCTAAACAAGCGGTCCTATGTCGTACCTGACTGGCTGTCGCGTCGTATGGAAGCGATCGGTATTTAGGTTTATCTCATGTTGAAAGCAAAGACTATGAAACACTGCTACCGCATCCTGCTCCTGGCATTTGTAGTTCTGGCATCAGTGCGAGCTGATGAACCGCAGTTGCATCATCGGCCTCGTTACACGTTGCGCGCAGGTGATGTGCTCGAACTGCAGTATCGCTACACTCCGGAGTTCAACCAGACGGTAACGGTGCTGCCGGATGGTTACGTGAACCTGAACTTGGTGGGTGACGTCAGGGTAAGCGACCTGACTGTGGAGCAGGCTCACGATCTCATCGTCCAAAAGGCCGCAGCTCGGCTCAACGAGCCGGAACTCAATCTAATCCTGAAGCAATTCCAACAGCCCTATATCGTTGTCGCCGGCGAAGTGAATAAACCCGGCAAAATGGACCTCCGGGACAACACAACTGCCATGCAAGCGGTCCTTTTGTCCGGCGGATTCCTAGCGTCTGCGCAGACCAGCCAGGTCCTGCTGTTCCGCAAGATTAATGGCGACACCGCTGAAATTAAAGTGTTGAATCTCGGAAAACTCCGGAAGACGTCCGACCTCGAGCACGACATCATGCTCGAGTCAGGCGACATGGTATTTGTTCCAAGAGACAAACTAGAGAAAGTCTCTCGCTACATAAAAATCCTAAATATTGGAATGTACTTCAACCCGCTCCAGTACGTTCCTTAATCCCGGCTCGGGTATTTCGGAAGCGCTCCCTATTGCCGTAGTTGTTCCGACTCTTTTTCAAGCAGCGAAACAGATAAGATTCGAAGGATATTAGAATTTGAGCACAGGAACATCCAAAATATTGGCGGTGACTCAGGCGCCGTTTCCAGCCGAAAAGGCCGCGCGACGTCCACACGCGCTGGGTTCGGTAGCGGCCGTTGTGCAATCGGTTGGCACAAAATTCTTCATCATCGCAGTCAATGCCGCCACCGGCATTCTGTCCGCGCGCGCGCTCCAACCCGTCGGCCGCGGTGAACTCGCCGCCATGATTCTCTGGCCTATCTTTCTGGCCAGCGCCCTCACGTTTGGCCTCCCCAGCGCTTTGACTTTCCGCCTCCGCAGCAATCCCGAGAATCGCTCCCGCCTGCTGGGCGCCGCGCTCGTATTGGCTACTCTTACGGGCCTGGTCGGCTCCTTGGCCGGCATTATCTTTATGCACGCATGGATTCCACAGTATTCCCATCAGGTGATTCAGTTCGCCCGTCTGTTTGTTCTCAATACGCCAATGACCGCCGTACTGATGGTTGGCCGCGCTGCTCTTGAAAGCCACGGCGATTTCACAGCATCCAACAAATTGCTGATTATTCCTCCGGCTCTCACTCTGTTTTGGTTGATCGTATTGTGGCGTGTCGGGCTACTCACACCTATCAACGCCGCGTTCGCCTACGTTGTCGTGGGAATCCCGCCCTTTATTTGGATGCTCCTTCGTCTGTGGCGCATGTTTCAGCCCTCCTTCGATTCCTTCATAGATTCCGCGCGATTGCTACTCTCCTATGGCATCCGCGCCTATGGAATCGATCTCTGCGGCACCATGTCGATGTACATCGATCAGGCCCTCGTTGTTCGCGCTCTGGCGCCCCAAATGATGGGCACCTATGTTGTCGCGCTTAGCCTCTCCCGCATTTTGAATGCTTTTCATGCCTCCGTGGTGATGGTGCTGTTTCCCAAGGCCGTAAACCAACCGCCCGACGTCGTGCGAGGAATGACCAGCCGCGCCGCACGAATCAGCACACTCCTGACCGCCGTAGCAGGCGTCGGAATCGTTTCTTTCGGCCCCCACCTGCTCTCCTTGCTCTACGGCCGCGAATACACCGGCGCGACGACCGTGCTGCGCATCCTGGTTCTCGAAGTCGTGCTCTCTGGCGCGACCTTCGTACTCTCTCAGGCTTTCATGGCTTTGGAGCATCCTGGTGTGGTCACCGCTCTTCAAGTCCTGGGTTTGCTTTTCACCCTTCCGCTCATGCTGATTCTCGTGCCCAGACTCGGTATCGTCGGTGCTGGACTGGCACTTCTCGTTTCCACCACTGCCAGACTAATTTTTGTCCTCGCCAGCTTTCCGTTGTTTCTGAAGATGCGCATTCCCAATGTCCTTCCAAAGGTGGAGGACCTGAGGTTCATGGCAGTCCACGCATCCGAAACACTCCAGCGTTTACGGAACAGGCGTTTAGTCGCTGTGGACGGAGCCGACTAATGGGCGAATCTCTGAATATTTTCGTTCCCCATTGCTCCGATCTGCTGACGGATCACTTGCCCCACGGAGACGGGCTCATCGCACACGGTTTCCTCACCCACCTAGCTCGCCGCGGACACCGCCTTCACGTCGCGGTTGAGCGAGTGGATGTACGCGAACCTCTGCATCCAAACATAGCCATCCACCAAATTCCGCCGCCGACAGTGGGCCGCATCTTCTCGCGGATCGAATACATGTTCCGTATTCGCAGCCTGTTCAACAGCCTGCATAAGATTCATCGCTTCGACCTGATTCACCAGTTGAATCCGGTTTTCACCGGCTTGAGCCTTTCGCTAGTTGGATCTGGACCGCCATTGGTGTTGGGCACCTACGTTGCACGCTGGCCCGACGACCCTGATTCCATTACGTCGCGAGGGAATTGGCTCCGCCGCGGGCTTGGGTTGGGTCGCGGCATGATTGCTGGAGTGCAGCAGCGCAATGCAGACGCGATTGTTCTCACCACCCCAGCAGCGCGCAACCGGCTGCCTCGGCCAAACGTGGTTCGCGATCGTGTTTACATGTTGCCGCACGGCATTGATGCAGACCTCTTTAGCCCCGAAACAGGCTGGGACTCCGACACTCGCCTGCTCGAAGACCAAGCAAATCCATCGATTTTATTTTTTGCAAATGTTGTCCCTCGTAAGGGCATATTCACGCTCATAGACGCTTTTAGGGCGGTGGCACAGGAATGCCCGAACGCCCTCCTGCGAATCGCAGGGGATGGTTCGGCATTGGCAGAGGTAAAGCGCCAAGTCGCTGGCTTTAACTGCGCTGGCCGGATCGAATTTCTCGGCCGTCAAGAACGAACGGCAGCACCGCGGTTATACAGAAACTCAAGCATTTACTGCCTGCCTTCGCATGGCGAACCCTACGCAACTACAGTTCTTGAAGCGATGAGCTGCGGCAGGCCGATCGTCGTCACCGAGGGTGGCGGCCTCCCCTACATGGTCCACGAACGCGGCGGCAAAAGAGTTCCGGTTGGTGATCCCGTTCTGCTTGCGAAAGCGTTGCTCGACCTTCTCCGAGATCCTTCTCAGCGCATCGCCATGGGCCGCTATAACCGGAAGCTCGTGGAAACAACCATGACTTGGGAAAATGTAGTGCGGCAGTTGGAAGAAATTTACCGTGAGACGCTGCGGAGAGCCGTATCAACGCGACGCGGCCAGCACCGCAGAGAAATGCGCATCTTGGAGACGCCTTCGGTCTCAGAAGTTCAGGAGCGTGTCTGATGCGAGTCTCTCTAATAGGCACAGGTGTCCAGACGACTCGGTTGGGCTACGGATGCGCCAGCCTGATGGGCCGTCTGAGCAAACGGGAATCTCGCCGCATTCTCGACGTAGCCTTTGACGGCGGCATCCGTCACTTCGATACCGCGCCTTTGTATGGCTATGGCGAGTCCGAAGCTTTACTCGGGGAGTTTATTAAAGGCCGTCGTGATCGCCTTACCGTCGCCACCAAGTTCGGTATTCAGCCGCCCAAACGCTCGGTCGCTTTAGCGACGGCGAAATCCGCAGCCCGAGCCGTGGTCACCGTATTTCCTGGGCTGCGCAAACAAATCCGGCGTCACGCGGAGCAGTTAACGCAAACAGGATGTTTTACGGCAAGCGAGTGCACGAGAAGTGTTCACACTAGTCTTCGAGAACTCTGCACGGATTACATCGATATTTTCCTTATGCACGAGATAACACCGGCTCAGATCACGCCCGAACTGGTCGCAGCCCTCGAAGCTGCTAAGCGCAAGGGACTTATTCGCGCGTATGGAACCGCGACGACTTCTCAAAATACGATTTCCATCCGAGCCCAGGAACTACCATGCGGCGACATTGCGCAATTCCCGAGCAGCGTGTTTGACAATGTCCTCGCTCGTCTCCCAAATCGCAATGCAGCTGGGATCATTACGCATTCCTCGCTCGGCCTAAGTTTCAAAGCCTTGACCGAAGAACTTGCATCCAATTCCGAACTCCGCGAAACCTGGTCTCGCGATCTCGGTTTCGATTGCTCTGACCTACGCAGCGTCGGCGCTCTTCTCCTCCAAGCTGCAATGGAAGAAAACGCTAGTGGCATCGTGCTTTTTTCATCGGTCAACGAGCAAAACATCCGTCGGAATGCTGCGCTGTTGAGTGACCAAAGATATTCCGACCGGCAGGTGCAGGCGGCGAAATGGTTGGTACTTGATTTCCTGGGGCGAACAACCGCTATCGGGGCGGAGATGGCGCCACAATGATTCAGGACCTCAGAATGCTCGAGGACGGAGTGCAATTCACTGCGGATGTGTGCCTTGTCGGAGCGGGTGCAGCTGGCATCGCACTCGCTGTCGAGCTCATGGATACAAATCTATCCATCATTCTGCTGGAGAGTGGAGGCTTGGAGCCGAAGGAGTCGGATCAGAATTTGAATGAAGGAGACATTGCTGGTCTTTTCTACAAAGGTTTAAAGCACGGACGCGCTCGCTCCCTCGGTGGTTCCACGAAACTCTGGTTCGGTCAATGCATTCGTTTCGACCCCATCGACTTTGAGAAGCGTCCCTGGGTTCCTCATAGTGGCTGGCCCATCGGAGCCAAGGATCTCGACCCGTGGTACCAAAGAGCTGAGCGCATGTTCAGCATTCAGGGGGAGAGTTACGACGACGAGGTATACAAGAAGATGCGCACACCCGCGCCTTCTTGGAATCAGGAGCGAATCAGGACCCACTTTACGATCTATAGCCCAAAGGTAGATTTGGGAAGTCTCTATGGGGACCGTTTGGGACGTTCCACTCAAGTGCGGGTTCTTCTGCATGCCAATGTAACCGAGATTCAGACCGATGAAAATAGTCGCAAAGCCGAGGCTGTGCATGTTCGCACGCTGGCCGGAGGCCGGGCGCATATTCGCGCCAACGCCATTGTGCTCTGCGGCGGCGGCATCGAAAATGCCCGTCTGCTCCTTCTTTCCAACCGCTTCAACCCTAAAGGTCTCGGAAACGACCATGACCTGGTGGGACGCTTCTTGCAGGACCACCCCAACGGGTTCACGGCGACGTTGGAGACCAATGACACGCGTGCGTTGAGTAACCTCTTCGCATTGCAATATCAGGGGCCGCTCCGCTATTTTCCGAAGTTTCCACTCGGCTTCGCCACCCAGCGAACTGAACAGGCATTGAATTGCACCTCGCACTTGGTCTTTGAATATGCGGAGGAGTCGGGAATCGCTTCCCTCAAGGAGCTGTACCGTTCGCTGCGTCGTCGGAAACTGCCGCCAAATCTAGTCACTCAGCTCAAACGCATAGCTTTGCATTTGCCCGAAGTTGCTCGCGCTACGGCGCGCAGGTATTTTCTCGGCAAGTCGCCGCTCGGCAAGCCGCGCCGTATTCTCCTGCAATGTCATACCGAGCAACAACCCGATCCCGACAGCCGCGTCACTTTGTCTCCAAACCGCGACGCTCTTGGCCTGTTTCGTGGAAAGGTGGACTGGCGCCTCAACCACAGCGAACGCCACACCGTGCAGGTCATGACCACCGCCATGGGCGGTGAGCTTAAAAGGCTCGGCCTCGCGCTATTGAAACCTGAACCTTGGCTTGATGAGCCGGGTGAAGACTGGAAAACCAAGCTTAGTGATTGCTTCCATCATATCGGTACCACGCGCATGTCCGATTCTCCAGCCACGGGCGTTGTTGATCGCAACTGTGAGGTCTTCGGAGTTCGTCGATTGTATGTCGCGGGGAGTTCAGTTTTTCCGACTTCTGGATACGCTAACCCCACGTTGACCATTGTAGCGATGGCGATGCGGCTCGCTTCGCACTTAAAAACGGAACTAAGGAGCTGACGGTGAAGGACCGATACTCGAGACTATCAGGACACCTGGCCGGCGCCGACTCCCTTTTTGCATTTGCCATGGCCCTGGCGTCTGCCATCTACGGGAACAGCGGTCGCATGCCGCCTGGCGGCGTTCGTGAGTTCTTGGCCATGCGCATTACCCTTGCCAATGCTGTATTCGCCGGTCTGTTCATGATTGCGTGGGCCTTTTGCTTCCGCGTTTTCAGTCCCCCGGAACCTCGCAGCACTCTGGGTACTGTGGCGGGCATTTTCAAGGGTTGTGCGGCGATGACGACGCTGTTGGCTCTCTACTTGTATGCAGCTCACACTCAGGGCCCGACATTAAGGATCGCACTGGTTTTCTTTATCAGCTGCTTTACTTTTAAAACCTGTCGCTTGGTCTTTCGCAGTTGGATTGCTGCCCGCGATCCCGAACTCGTCATTATTCTCGGTAGCGGCAGAAGAGCCAGTAAAGCTTGGCGGGAAATTCGTACCCAGTATCACTCCAGCGTGAAACTTCTGGGATTCGTCGATGAGCAACCGGTCAGCGAAATGGCTCCCGATGTCGCCACGCGCTACCTCGGCACCATCGATGATTTGAGCGATCTCCTGTTGCGCAACGTTGTTGACGAACTCTTGATCGCTATGCCGATGAAATCCTGCTACGAGAAGGTTCAGCAGGCCGTGGCCATCGCCGAACAGGTCGGAGTGCACGTGGCATTCATGCACGATATGTATTCGACCACCCTAAGTCATTCGGCTCATCGCGACGTGGAGCTTTTCAGTGATTTCGCACCCTTCCACGAACGCTACGTTACCCGCCAGGCTGTCAAGCGGGTTTTCGACGTGGTTGGCTCGCTGATCGGCTTATTTTTGTTATCGCCCCTGTTCCTGCTGATCGCCACTGCCGTAAAACTTACCAGCAAGGGACCAATTTTCTTCGTACAAGAGCGATATGGCTTTCGTCGCCGTACTTTCCACATGTATAAGTTCCGCAGCATGGTGAAAAATGCTCCTGATCTGATGAACGAACTCGAACGCCAAAACGAAGCAGCCGGCCCCATCTTCAAAATGCGCCGTGACCCGCGCGTCACACGGCTAGGGCGCTTCCTCCGCGCTGCCTCGCTCGATGAGCTGCCGCAACTTCTCAATGTCTTGTTCGGTCACATGTCCTTGGTGGGACCACGACCTATGAGTGTCCGTGATGTTTCCCTTTTCAGCGAAGCAACGCTCATGCGCCGGTTTACGGTAAAGCCGGGCATCACCGGCCTATGGCAAGTCAGTGGCCGCAGCTCGGTCAGTTTCGATCAATGGATCAAGCTGGACTTCAACTATATCGATGATTGGTCTCTTGCTTTGGATTTCTGGATTTTGGCGAGAACCGTCAAGGCAGTCGTCAAACGCACGGGTGCAGTGTAAGCGCAGCAAGGGGGCCAGAATGAAGATCGCAGTCGTTCACGATTATTTCACGCAACTCGGCGGAGCCGAAAAGGTCGCCGAGGAGCTCTATCGCATGCTGCCGGATCCCTCTCTGTTCGCGACGGTGGCTTTTCCAGATTGCATGCCTGGCCTGTTGAAGGATGCACTCGTCCGCACCTCCTGGATGCAGAATCTCCCTGGCATCGAACGCTACTACCGCCTTTATTTTCTTCTCTACCCGTTCGCAGTCTCCGATCTCGATCTCTCGGCTTACGATCTAGTGCTCTCCAGCTCGTCAGGTTATGCCAAAGGCGTCCAAACGGGCCGCGACGCTATTCACGTCTGCTATTGCCACACCCCCATGCGTTGGGTCTGGAGCTTCGACAATTATTCCCAGCGCGAGTCCTATGGCTTCGGCAAGCGTACTATCCTCCCCATGCTAATTCGTGCCTTAAAGCTGTGGGACGAAGGCGCCTCCCGCCAGCCCGATCATTTTGTCGCCAATTCTAAGGTCGTAGCGGAACGCATTCTCCGCGCCTACGGCCGCTCCGCCGAGGTTATTCATCCGCCCATTGACACTGATAGATTTCACCCCTCCGGCGAAGGCCCCGAAGACTTCTACCTCGTACTATCGCGCTTGGTCTCCTACAAACGCATCGACCTTGCAGTTCGCGCCTGTTCCGAGTTGGGAAAGAAACTCTTTGTTATCGGCGATGGACCAGACCGCGCCGGCTTGCAAGCCGTGGCCGGCCCCTCGGTAACTTTCCTCGGTCGCGCCTCCGACGCGGACGTTGAGTATCTGGTTGCCCGCTGTAAAGCTCTCCTCTTCCCTGGCGAAGAAGACTTCGGTATGGCGCCCTTGGAGGTAGCCGCCGCAGGCCGTCCCACCATCGCCTACCGCGCAGGGGGAGCTCTGGAAACCATCGTGGAAGATAGCACTGGCCTTTTCTTCGATCGTCAGACTCCCGAAGATCTCGCAGAGGCCATCGAGCGTTTCGAGCGCCACCACTGGAATCCCGACGTCCTGACAAAGCACGCTGAAGCCTTCGGCGTAGAGATCTTTCAAGAACGCTTTTGTTCGTTTTTACGACGCATCGGCGTGCCCCTGGAGGTTACGGCGCCGTTGTTCAAATCATCACAGGGCGACGGCGTCGAGAACTTTTTCGCGGCACACGCATAACGTCAACGTCGACGGCAGAAATGTTTCCGGATCGATGAGCCAGCACCCGCTCCATTTTTTCCAACCGGGCGGCGTGCCTTGAGATCGCCAACACCAGGAATGAAAAGGAACCAATGATTCCGTTTCACGAGCTCCAGGAAAACCCGCCCACACCGGCCAACGGTTCTGCCTCTAAGCCGCGCGTCCTGATCCTCCCCAATGCCGCCTCCTGGATCATCGGCCAGATGGCCCTCCACGTCATCCGCCGCTTTTCCGACCGCTACGAATTCTGGCTCCTGACCGACAAAATGCTCCGCCTCCGCCCAGACCTCGTCCAAGCCCTGCTCCCCTCGATCGACTTCATCTTCCCGCTGAGCGACAAAGGCTACCACCTACTGCGCCATGCCGCCCAATCCACGCCATTACCCCCTAGCATCCTCTGGCTCCACCACGTAACCACCTGGAATCCAGCCATGCTGGAAGCCCTGCAATCTTCCTTCGAGGTAATCGCCTGCACCCAAACCTGGAAGCAGCAAGTACACCTGCAATCGCCCGCCAACCTCTCAATAACGGTAGTCCCCCATGGCGTAGACGCCCAAGCTCTCCGCCGAGTCGCGCCCCAGCGAGAATATTTCCACATCCCCCCGAACTCCTTCGCCATAGGTTTCGTCGGGTCAAAAACGAGCAATTACGACGAAGGCCGCAAAGGCCTCGACACCCTGCACGATATCCTGAAATCCGCCAACCAAAAAATCCCCAATCTTCACATCTCCTTCCTGGGTCTAGGTTGGAAAGAAGAAGTTCAATCTCTGCGCGCGCAAGGCATCTCCGCCAACTACGTAGGCTTCATCCCCGAATCCCGGCTCGCTGCCTTCTACTCATCCATCGACGCTTACCTCCTAACCTCCCGTGTAGAAGGCGGCCCCTGCACTGTCCTGGAAGCCATGGCCTGCGAAACCCCAGTTGTAACCACTCGCGTAGGCCTAGTTCCGGAAGTAATCATCGACGGCGTGACTGGCTTCTCCGCCGAAGTAGGCGACGCCCCATCCTTAGCGACGCATCTGCTATCTCTGGCCAATTCCCGCGCCCTGCGCGAACAAATCGGCGCCGCAGCCCGCGCCACGGTCTCCACTCACCGTTCCTGGGACGAAACCCTCCGCCAACTCGAACGACCTCTAGCCCGCATGCAATCCCGCGCTACCACAAAGTCCTCCTGCGCTAACCTCGCGACCAGCAAGGCCGCCGCCAACCTGTCCCGCGCTGTCCACACCGTAGACGACCTGCTCTGGGGCGTAGTCAGTTGCGCCCAGCGCCTAATCTCCCCCCCAGTAGCCCTTCGACTGATCCGCTCCTGCTGGGAAGGCTACACCGCCACCGACATCCTCCGCGGCCTGGGCCTGATCGCTCGCCTGAATTTCCGCCCAACCCAAGTCCGCAAACTTCTCAACCAAAGCCCCAGTAGCACAGACACTCTTGGCTCTGCTCCGACCCAGACATTCCCAGAACCCAATTCGAAAGGCGCCGAGACCGTTGGTTTGTAGTCAAAAGTCCCCAGTTTCAAGAAAGAGAAGCAAAATGCTAAGTCCCTGGCAAACAAAACGCATCGTTGCTTTACCCCAGCTCCTGCGTAATCGCATCCGTGGCCCCGAAGACTTAAAA
>Ga0182018_10003199_pt1 | contig 15056 bp, 14 predicted proteins | sample 812P2MmetaG_FD_120490 | JGI IMG/M metagenome (GOLD analysis project Ga0182018, IMG submission 120490) | Permafrost microbial communities from Stordalen Mire, Sweden - 812P2M metaG | ecosystem: Environmental > Terrestrial > Soil > Wetlands > Permafrost | place: Sweden: Stordalen | collected...
GAGGGATGGCCGAGTGGCTGAAGGCGCACGCTTGGAAAGCGTGTATACGGGAAACCGTATCGTGGGTTCGAATCCCACTCCCTCCGCCAGCGACCCTGTTCGCGGCTGTTCGCCGGCGACCGCGCCGCAAGAGGAGCAACGGCGAGCAATGTTCGTTCTTGATCGGACGCATCAGTAGCGTGGCCGATTTCAACGCGCGTCAACAGGCCGGAGAATGATGATCCTTCTATTCTTGCGCAGATAGAAGTGGCGCCGTCAGCGGCGTAGGCCGGCCCGCTCCTGCCCTTAACGGCGCTTCTGCTCTTTAGCAGCCGCAACCGCCCACATAGTAGCTCGGTGCGCAACTTGACGACCGGGCCGACTTGCGGCTAGCGATCAGGACAGGGCACGAAGGCCGTCGAGCACGCCTGCGTCCTGCGAAGCAACTTCCCAGCGGCGAGGCATACCTGAAGCTGTGAGACCAGAGCGTACCATCGTTGCCCGTCTACTTGCGAAGCCGGAAAAACGCGACGAACTTCTCGAGTTGCTCCGTGGTTTCGTCGATCAGTCGCGCAAGGAGCCTGGCTGCGTCGATTATCATCTGCACGTGAGCGACCGCGATCCGAACCTGTTTATCTTTTACGAGAACTGGCGGACCGCGAAAGAGCTGCGCGAGCACCAGAAGAGTTCTGCTGTCGCGCTTTTCTGGCCCAGGCGCCTTGGGTACCTGCAAAAGGACGTGGAGCTGGAAGCCATTACCATGCTGAGCGAGCATCATCGCATCCAATCCTGATTTGCCAGGGCTCGGGTGGCGCCTCCGACGCGGTCGGTATAGGTGCCGGCCACGCGCCGCAGGCTCTTGCGGTTTCGTCCGCCCTGTGGCCGAGTCGATTGCATAATCAATAACAAGGATCGGTGATGACCTGGGGAGATTACGCCGGCTACAAATGCCTAATGTTCGAGCGGCGCGAACGCATTCTGCGCGTCACGCTCAACCGCCCGGATACACTCAATCAGGTCGATAGCGACATGCACCACGACCTCTCGGTCGTGTTCGAGGAGATCAATCGCGATCCGGGTTGCGATGTGGTGGTTTTGACCGGGGCCGGCCGCGCCTTTTGCGCCGGCGGCAGCGCCTCTTGGATGCAGGGGATGATCGACGAGCCGGCCGAATTCAGCGCCATTGGGCCCGATGCTAAGCGGATCGTGTTCAGCCTGCTGGAGTTGGAAAAGCCGATCATTTGCCGGCTCAACGGCGCCGCCGCCGGTCTCGGCGCAACCATCGCGCTATTGTGCGACATCATCATCGCTTCCGACAAGGCGGTGATCGGCGATCCGCACGTGAAAATGGGGTTCGTCGCCGGCGACGGCGGCGCAGTGATTTGGCCGCAGCTCGTCGGCTTTGCCCGCGCCAAAGAATTCCTGATGACCGGCGAAATGCTCACCGCCGACCGCGCCGAACGTATCGGGCTGGTCAATTACGTCGTGCCGGCCGCCGAGCTCGACGCCCGGGTGGATGCTATGGCGGATACGCTTGCCCACGGGGCCACGCTTGCGATCCGCTGGACCAAAACGGTCGCCAATATTCCACTGCGGCGGCGGGCGCACGAAGTGATGGACGCTTCGGTAGCCTACGAGATGATGAGCAATATTTCGGCCGACCATCAGGAAGCCGTGCGCGCCTTCCTTGAGAAGCGCAAGCCGAAATTCTCTGGGCGGTGAAAGCATGGGTTACGCAGTCGAAGAGCCTTCGCATATCGTGGCGCTGCGCGAGAGCCTGCGGCGCTTTGTCGAGCGCGAAATGCCGCGCGAAGCCGTCCGCCGCTGGGACCGCGAGCGCACTTTCCCGGTGGATGTCTTCCGCAAGCTCGCCGGGCTTGGTGTTTGCGGCCTGACCATTGATGCAGAATACGGCGGTGCCGGACGGGACCTTGTGGCGGCCGTCGCCACGATCGATGAGCTCGCCCGGCGCGGGGCGGCGATCGCCGGCCCGTTCATCCACTGCGCGTTCTATGGGGGTCTTAACGTCAGCGCCAACGGCTCGGAGGCGCAAAAGCATGATCTGCTGCCGAAGCTTGCGCGCGGCGAAATTCTCTTCGCTTACGGTCTATCCGAGCCCGACGTCGGCGGCGATCTTGCGAGCGTTACGACGGGTGCGCGTCTGTCCGACGACGGAAGCTCGGTCATTCTCAACGGAGTCAAGCGCTGGTGTACCGGTGCACGCTTCGCCGATTACATCCTGTGCTTGGTTAAATCCGATCGCGATGCTCCGCGCTACCGCAATCTCTCATTCATTCTCGTACCGCCCACGGCGGCGGGCGTGACCATCAAAGACATTGACCACATCGGCCTTCGTTACGCGGCAACGACCGACGTCATCTTTGATGACGTGGTCGTGCCGGCGGGCAATATTCTCGGCGGACCCGAGGCCTGGAACAAAGGCTGGCAGCAATTGGCCGGCCCCGCGCTCGATGTGGAAAAATTGGAGATTACGGCCACCGCCTACGGTATTGCCGCGGCAGCGGTCGACGACGCCTGGGCTTACGCGCAGGAGCGAAAGCAGTTTGGCAAGCCGATCTGTGCGCATCAGTCGGTCCGTCATGCACTCGTCGAAGCAAAGACCAAGCTGCAAGCCTGCCGACACATGATCTACCACGCCGCGGCACTCGCCGATGCCGGCCTTCCCTGCAGCGTCGAAAGCTCGATGGCGAAGCTCTTCGTCGGTGACACTGCCGTCGAGATCGTTCTCACCTGCCAGAAGGTCATGGGCGCCTACGGCTGCGCCGAGGGCTACGATATGGAGCGCTACGTCCGCGACATCTGCGTCATGCCGATCGTCGGTGGCTCATCCAACATGCAGAAGAACAATATCGCCGCGCGCCTCAGATTGCCGGAATGAGCACGCGATTGCCCTCCTGGCTTACCGACCGCCTGGCATTGCCGCTGGTGGCGGCACCGATGTTTCTTGTGTCCGGCCCGGAACTGGTTCTCGCCGCCTGCCGTGCCGGGATCGTCGGCGCTTTTCCATTTCCCAACGGCCGCACGCTTGCCGACCTGCGCGGCTGGCTCGAGCTGCTTGGGCGCGAACTGCGCGATACTGACGCGCCGTACGCCGCCAACATGATCGTACACCCGACCTACGCGCGGCTCGACGACGAACTTGCCTTACTACGCGAGTTCAAGCCGAAAATTGTCATTACCGCGCTTGGCGGACCGATCCGGGTCATCGAGGTAGTGCGCGAATACGGCGGCCTGGTCTTTGCCGATGTCAATAACGTTGCATTTGCGCACAAAGCGGTAGCCGCCGGTGCCAACGGATTGGTATTGGTCTCATCCGGAGCCGGCGGCCATACCGGTGAACTCTCCGCTTTTGCATTTCTGCAAGCCGTGCGCGAGTTTTACGACGGCCCGATCGTGCTCGCCGGCAGCATCGCCACCGGGGCTGCCGTGCGCGCTGTGGAAGTCATGGGGGCCGATCTTGCCTATGTAGGGACGCCGTTCATTGCCGCGCAGGAGAGCAGAGCAGCCAACGCCTATAAAGATATGGTAGTCGCCTCGACGGTGGCCGATCTCATCATCACCGACGCGTTCACCGGGGCGCGCGCCAGCATGCTGATACCGACAATTCGCGCGGCGGGATACGATCCCAAAGCCTTGCCGTCGGGCCGCAAGATCGACGTCGGCGATCCGCAAGCCGAATATAAGGCCTGGAAGAACATCTGGTCGGCCGGGCAGGGGGTAGGTTCAGTCAAGGCAGTCGAACCGGCCGCGGCGATCGTTGAGCGCATCAAGCGGGAATACCAAAACGCGGTCGAGGCCCCAAGGCCGGCGTGGCGCGCCATCCGGGAGGCGTAACATGAAGCTGTCAGACGCGGCAAAAATCGCCGACTACCACAAACGCGGTTGGTGGGGCGATACCACCATCGACGATATTTTCCGCCGGCATGTGGCGGACGATCCCGGCGCGCTGGCGCTTATCGATCCGCCCAATCGCACGGCACTCGACGGTGGTGCACCGCAGCGGTTGAGTTGGTCGGAGCTCGACGGCCTGGTCGACCGCATGGCCACCGCGCTGATCGCAGGGGGTGTTGCCGTCGACGGCGTCGTTGCCGTGCAGTTGCACAACGTCGCCGAGTTGGTTGCAGCTTATCTAGCAGTCGCACGGATCGGCGCCATAATCGCCCCGTTCCCGATGCAATATCGGGAATATGAACTCAAACAGCTCGGCGAGTTCGTCGCGCCCTCCGTCTTCCTCGTCAGCAGCGCGTCCGAACCGGCAGTGCGCGCCGCCATCGGCCCGGCCGCATCCGTTCTTACGCTGGTCACAATCTCCGACACAGCGGCGGATCGCGCGTTGCTCGCACGCCGCCGCGCCGACGTCCGCAACGGCGCCGACGATATCGTCACGCTGTGCTTTACCTCGGGCACGACTGGAAAGCCCAAAGCTGTGCCGCGCAGTCATAACGAATGGCTGAGTATCGCGCTCGGCACGATCGACGGCGCGGGTCTCAAGCCGGGAGCGCGCATGCTCAATCCGTTCCCGCTGGTCAACATGGCCGGCATCGGCGGCATGATCGTGCCGTGGCTCATTCTTGGCGGCGTGCTCATCAACCATCACCCGCTCGATTTGCCGGTTTTTCTTGGACAAATCCAAGCCGAGAAGCCGATTTACACGGTCGCACCGCCTGCGCTCTTGTCCATGCTGCTGATGAACGAGGCGCTATTGTCGAAATTCGATATCTCCTCGCTGCGAGTGATCGGATCAGGTTCGGCGCCGCTGCCGCCCATGATGGTTCGCGGCTGGAGCAATCGCGGCGTCCCGGTGACCAACCTGTTCGGCTCGAACGAGGGCGTCTGTCTCATTTCGGGCATCGAAGACTTCCCGGAGCCAGAAAAGCGGGCTGAATTCTTCCCGCGGTTCGGCGCCGAGGGGTTTGTCTGGAATGCGCGCGTCGCGCAGCAGCAATGGACCAGGCTTGTCGATGTGGAAACCGGCAAGACGATCGATCGCCCGGGGCAGCCCGGTGAATTGCGTATCAAGGGCGGTATGGTGTTCGCCGGCTACTGGAAAAATCCGGAGGCGAACGAGGAGGCGTTCGATGCCGACGGATTTTTCCGCACCGGGGACCTGTTCGAGATCGCCGAGGATAAAGCGGGGAGCGCACGTTATTACCGCTTCGTCGGGCGTGCCAAGGATCTCATTATTCGCGGCGGCGTGAACATTGCGCCGGAAGAAATCGAGGGTCTTATTGCCTCGCATCCGATGGTCGCGGAAGTCGCGATCGTCGGCTATCCCGATCCGGTCATGGGCGAAAAAGTGCGTGCAGTCATCACCCCACGCGGCGACGCCAAGCCCACGCTGGAAGATATCGTGTCTTTTCTCGATGCGCGGAAAGTCGCAAAATTCAAATTGCCGGAGCGGCTCGACATCGTGGCGGCGCTGCCGCGCAATGCGGTTGGAAAAGTCCTCAAGTATCGCCTGCGCGAGGAGCCATCGGCGTGAACGCGATTGTTGAAAAGGCGGCAACGCTGAAATTCGGCATCAAGGCGCGCGCCGCCGAAATCGAGAAGGCCCGCCGGCTACCGGCGGATTTGGCGGCAATGCTCGCGAAGGCCGGGCTCTTCCGGCTTGCTGTGCCGCGGGAGATTGGCGGACTCGAAGCCGATCCAACGACCTTGTTCCGGGTCATCGAGACGGTCGCCGAGGCGGATGCGTCCGTCAGCTGGTGCCTGATGATCGGCGCGACCTCTGGCGTCAGCGCCGCTTATCTTTCAACATCCGTAGCACGGGAAATTTTCGGTCAGCCGGAGAGCATCGTCGGCGGCGTCTATGCGCCAATGGGGCGCGCGGTCGAGGATGGCGACGACTATATCTTGAACGGCAGGTGGCAATGGGCGTCTGGTTCGATCAATTGCACTTGGCTGATGGGGGGTGCGGTAATCGTTGCCGATGGGCAACCGCGCCGCCTGCCGAATGGCGCCCCGGATGCGCGAATGCTCCTGTTTCCCGCGCCCGCGGCGCAATTGATCGATACCTGGCACGTGAGCGGTCTCTGCGGCACCGGCTCGGGCGAGATTCAGGTGACTGATGTGCGCGTGCCGAAAGCCCGTTCATTGTCACTCGTGATCGATAAGCCGGTCGCGAAAGGTCCGCTGTACGCCTTTCCGGTATTCGGCCTTCTCGCGCTCGGCATCGCGGCGGTGTTGCTCGGCAATGCGGAAAGCTCTGTTGAGGAGCTGATCGAACTTGCCGGCGGCAAGAAACCGCAAGGATCATCGCGGGTGCTGGCCGAGCGCGCAACGGCGCAGGCGGTTCTCGCGGACGCGGTCGCCCGATTGCGTTCGGCGCGCGCCTTTTATTATAACGCGGTCGAGAGTGCGTGGGACAAGGCGCAGACGGAGGGAACGATGCCCATAGACATGCGCGCCAACCTGCGCCTTGCAGCGACCCATACGGCGCGGACTTGCGCCGCCGTCACGCGCGACATGTACGAACTAGGCGGCGGCTCGTCGGTGTTCCTGAGCTCGCCGCTACAGAGGCGGTTTCGCGACGCCTACGTCGGTATACAGCACATGATGGTCGCGCCGCAGACCCACGAACTGACCGGCCGTTTCCTGATGGGGCTGCCAACCGACGCAAGCTTTCTGTGAGACGGCGAAAATGCAGTCGCGACGCATTGTTCTTGCTAGCCGCCCGCAGGGCATCCCGCGCGAAACCGATTTTCGCCAGGAAGTGCGTGACCTGCCGGCGCCGCAGGAAGGACAGATTCTGGTCGCCAACGAATACATATCGGTCGACCCGGGTATGCGCGCCCGGCTGAGTGACGAGGCAACCTATGCCGCTCCGCTCCAGCTTGGCGAGACAATCGAAAGCGCCACCGTTGGGCGGGTTATCGCCTCGCGCCATCCTAAATTCAGTGCGGGCGACTGGGTGGCCGCCGCTTTCGGCTGGAGCGAGCACGGTCTCTCCGATGGACGCGGAGTCCGCGTCGTTGCCGAGCGGCGTGTGCCGCCGTCGGCGCAAATCGGCGTTCTCGGCATTCCCGGACTGACCGCCTATTTCGGGATACTCGATATTGCCAAACCGAAGGAGGGCGAGATCGTCCTCGTGTCGTCGGCGGCCGGTGCCGTGGGATCGGCGGCCGGGCAAATCGCGGCGATTTATGGGGCGCGGGTCATCGGCATCGCCGGCGGGGCGGAGAAGTGCGCCTGGCTGCGCGAAATCGGCTTTGCCGACGCCATCGACCGCCACGCCGAGCCGGACGTTGACGCTGCCGTCGCGGGTAAGTGTCCGAACGGGATCGACATCGTCTTTGACAACGTCGGCAATTCTTTTCTGAGCGGTATGCTTCCCTTGATGCGCCGAAACGGCCGCATTGTGGTCTCCGGCCAGCTGGCCGACTACAACACGTCGCCCGCCGCCCGCCCCGGTCTGCGCAACACGAGCCATATCATCACGTCACGGCTGACGATGCGCGGGCTAGTCGCTTTCGATTATTTTCGGGAGTTCCCAAAAGCGTGGAGCGATCTCGCCCAGTGGATCGTCGACGGAAAGCTGAAATACCGTGAAGATATCGATAAAGGGTTCGAGAAACTTCCAGCCGCTTTTATTGGCCTGTTCACCGGCGACAATTTCGGCCGCAAGCTGGTGCAGATCGAACGTTAGAACTTCTGGATCGCCTCCGCGCCCGCTTTTTGTTGCGCCGTTTTCTTCGTGGGTGAATTTGTAGGTCAATCCGACGAAATCGTGAAAACATGAGTCAAACCAAGAAAAGGACGGGCAGCTGAAACGTTCGTCCAATTCCCGCCCAGCATCGCTCATATGCAGACAGGCTCGTGATGTAGGCCAGGATCGTCGCCGAAACCTGCGCGCGGCTGATTGGTGTCGATGACCCGTGGCTCGCGCAGCGCCGGCGCCCGCCGACATCATCATCATCGATCGCCCCGATCCCCCGACCTCCATCGTCGCCCCGAACCAGAATCTGCGAACAACAATTCCGCTAAAAAGAAATGGCGACGTCAACCAGCAGCCGCTGCGCCGCCCAGGGCGGCTCGAGCCGATCGCTCTGCTCGGCGCAGCCGCGGCCGATGCGGCTCGGCCTGCCGGTGCGCCCACCTCGCGCGCGCGTGTGGGGGCAGAGACAATGGTGAATTGCTTCATCGGGATCGACTTCATCGGCGACAAAGCCTTGGACCCTGTAGCCCGTGTTTGGGCAGCGATATAGAAAAGGGGGCATCTGGCTGGTCGCTGGGCGGTCGAGACCTCAACCTTCACTCAAGGCTCGGCCAAGGCCGCCCATGTTCGCGCCGGCAATTATCAACCCTACGCTGATTTGGGAGTTCGTAGCGCTAAGACAAATCAATGGCTTGGGCTGCCGATTGGGCCGGCTCCAAGGACTTTCCACGGGATTTGGGCCAGAATCGGTTGTGAGACCCACTGCGAACTCAAATGGCCAAGGGTGGCGCGGACCTATGCGGCCATATTACTCTCGCGCCGCCGCGAAAACTCCAGGGCTTTGTCGTTGACCGAGCCGAAGCGCAGGCTGACCAGGTCCAGCACGTAATTCTGGTGAAGCTTCCACGGCTTCTTCGAGCCTTGGCTCGGGAATTGATCAATCGAGCGCTGAAAATAACCGGAAGAGAAATCGACGAACGGCTCCGACTTCACGGAAGCGTCGTGCTGGCGCGGCGTGCAGGCAACATAGCCGTGCCGATCCATATAATTGATCAACCTGACGACATAGGCGCAAGTCAGATCGCACTTCAGCGTCCAGGAGGCATTAGTGTAGCCGAACGCCGCGGCAAAGTTCGGCACGTCGCTGAACATGACGCCCTTGAAATTCATTGTGTCGGAAAACTTGACCGGCTTGCCATCGACGATAACCCGGATGCCGCCCAGTAATTGCAGCTTGAGCCCCGTCGCGGTGACGATGATATCGGCATAGATTTCGCGGCCCGATCGCAGGCGAATGCCGGCTGCGGTGAAGCTCTCGATCTGATCGGTCACCACGTCCGCATTGCCCGACTTGATGGCACGGAAGAAATCGGCGTCGGGCGCGAAGCACATGCGCTGATCCCAAGGCTTGTAGCGCGGGGTGAAATGGGTCTTGACGTCGTAGTCGGCGCCAAGCTGCGCCTGCGCCTGCGCAACGATCCATCGCTTGACCGCCTCCGGCTTGCGTCGGGCGAGATTGTAGAAATAAAGCGCGAAGAGCGCGTTATACCAGCGCGCCAAGCTATAGGAGAGCCGCACCGGTAGATACCGGCGCAGCCATTTGGCGACCGCGTCCTCCGTCGGTCGCGAAACGATATAGGTGGGGGAACGCTGCAGCATGGTTACGTGCGCCGCGGTTTTCGCCATAGCCGGAATAATCGTCACCGCGGTTGCACCGCTGCCGATCACCACAATGCGTTTGCCCGCATAATCGAGATCTTCCGGCCATGCTTGCGGGTGCACGACACGTCCGCGAAACGTCTCAACACCGGCGAATTCGGGCGTGTAGCCGGCCGCATAGTCGTAATAGCCGGTGCAGCTAAAAAGAAAATTGCAAGTGAGGTGAGCCGACTCATGCGCGGCTCCGCGCTCAACTTCGACCGTCCAAAGCGCGTCGACGGACGACCATGACGCGCTCTTCACCTGATGCTTGAAGCGGATCTTACGGTCGATGCCGTAGGCTTTGGCTGTCTCGCGAATATATGTTCGGATCGAGTCGCCGTCGGCAATAGCGGCATTCGATTGCCAAGGGCGGAACGAATAGCCGAAGGTATACATGTCTGAATCGGAGCGGATGCCGGGATAGCGGAATAAATCCCAGGTGCCGCCGATGGCGTCACGGCCTTCAAGAATGACGTAGGACTTGCCCCGGCAGTAGGTCCGCACGTGATAGGCCGCGTCGATCCCGGACAGTCCGCTGCCGACGATGATGACGTCAAAATGCTCCTCGATCATGGTTTAAGTCATCTCGCAGTCAGCCGATCGCAACTCGTTTGCGGCGCGTTGCGCCATGCGCGCGATGAATTTCGCAGCGCGGTCGGCGGATGAAATGAGTATCATATGTCCGCCACCTTCGATCAGCTCGAAGTCAGCGCCGGGCAATTTTGACGCCAGCGCTTCGCAGTGCGCAGTCGTTTCGAGGATACCGTCGTCGGTCCCGTACAAAACACCGACCGGGATTTTCAGGCCGGCGTAGCGCTCCTGCATCGCGTCAAGGTCTTCCCTTGGCGCCACCAGATCACATGAGGCGCCGATGAAGTTTTTTGGCCGCAGAAATAGCAGTCCGCCACCTTTCGTTGCGAAGTCACGCGTCACCGGCTGCGGACCAAACAGACTGCCGAGCGCAGCGTCGCGGTTCTTTATCGACAAGGGCACCGCCACGGTCCAGGCTACCAACCGGCGAACGAGCGGCGATGCAATGGCGAGACCCTTGAACACCGCCGGCACTTTGTCTGGACGGCGGGTCACCGGCGCGATGAGCGCTAAGCGGTTGACTTGCTCAGGATGGTTCATTGCCAGCGCTAGTGCGATCGCCCCGCCCAAAGAATGGCCGACGACCAGCGGCTGCTTAAGCCCGAGCGCTTCCGCAAAACGGGAAATCGTGGCGGCCTGAGCGCCGATCGTCGCTGATGCATGCGGCGGGCGCGTGGAATAGCCGCTGCCGGGTCGGTCCAGAATGACGACCCGGTAATCGTTCTTGAGCCTCTCGAGCAGCGAATGGGTGAAGTTGCGCATCTGCCCGGCCAGGCCGTGAATGAAAAGAATCGGCGGTCCGGAACCCTCGTCGAGATAGTGGATGCGCGATCCATCGACTTCAATGAAACGGCCAAGCGGCGGCACTGCCTTCTCGACCTGCCGCGCCGTCCACGCCGAGAATAGGGCGAGTCCGCCCAGCACGAGGCCGAGCAGAACAAGCCCGAGACAGACGATCCAAGCGGAGACGATCATCGGCGTGCTCCTGTTGTTGCCGGCCTGCAAGCGTGCACTGTGGCACTTAATTCGACAATTTTCATTTCTTCAACGCCGCCCCAAGCAAGCTCCAGTATGACACAGGGATGAGCCGCTCGATGAGCGCAATCCTTTTGGCATCGGAGCCGACCAGCACTCGCGGCTTGCGGTGTTCGATGCCACGAACGATGATTTCACCGGCGGTTGCGGGCGACAGGGTGAGGTAGGACTGGAAGAGTTTTCGTCGCTCTGCCGCATCTTCGGCGGCAATGCTTTGCGGCATCCGTGCGTTCTCCGCGATCGAGGTGGCGACGCCGCCGGGATGAACAACGGTGACTCCGACATGCGTTCCCGCAAGCTCATGCCGCAACGACTCCGAAAAGCCGCGTACGGCGAATTTGCTCGCCGCATAGGCAGTCTGGCCGGGCGGCGCGATCAGGCCGAATAGGCTCGACATGTTCACAATGCGCGCTTCATCGCGCAGCCGCAAAAGCGGCAGGAAAGCCCGCGTCATGCGCACGACGCCCCAGAAATTGATGCCGAACAGCCATTCGAAATCGGCTTCGGCGGCTTCCTCGAAGCTGCCATGAAGTGCGACGCCGGCATTGTTGACAAGAACATCGACGCCAGCATGTTCGGCGGTCACAAGCTGCGGAAAGGCGGCAATCGCCTGCGCGTCCGAAACATCGAGATGATGGCGGCTGATGCGTAAGCCCGGCGCGGCGATCGCAGCCGCCGCGCGCGCGAGCGCCGTGTCGTCAATATCGGCGAGCGCGAGATGGCAACCGCGTTGCGCCAAGGACATGGCAATGCCCTGACCGATTCCCGCCGCAGCGCCGGTTACGACGGCTGTCCGGCCTTGCAGCTTCAGCACGGGCGAAGTCTCTTGTTATTGGTGTTTACGAATTCACTCCCTGCCGGCAGAGGTAGCGGTATTCCGGCCAAGGTGTCCAGTGAGCAACGTCGCCCGAGAGATATCTGCGGAGGTAGGAAGACGACACGCCCACGCATATTTTATAATACCGGCCATGGACATCTTGGTTGGACTCTCGCCGGTACACGGCGCGCATGGTGGTCAATCTGGTCTCTCAGCAGCTCTAGGGCAGACACCATGGTCACCGCGACTACAAGAGGCAGTCTCGCCAACGCGGCTTTTGCCAAGCGGATCAGGTCCGACCGGCGCCTGATAACCGCCGTCGTCGGCAAAAAACCAAGCGACGACTAAATCCTCTTCCCCGCTGTTCCGTGCGGTGCCAAATTCATACGCGCGCTTGCGCGGACCGAAGGTCAGATTACCCGCCTCAAACTCGTCAGACGGCAAATGTACGGCCGCGGCAAAATCGATCTGCTTCAGGCGAGGCTGATCGGCGCCGAATGAATCATCTGCACCAAAATTGCGTCAGAGCCAAAATTGCACGCCGAATGACATCGTTTGCTTTCGTCGACGCCAGCGGTTCCCGAATGCGCTCACTGCGCAACTCACTCAAATTCCAGCGCAGATGGAGCACGGGAGGTTCGAAGAATAAACGGGCAGTTTATGTTGCGGAAAGTGCACTTCGCTGCTCTGATAACGCAGGGTCCAGGCACGCTTAGCGCTGCCGCGCGAGTGGGAACGGCGGACATGACCGATCAGGCCCGATCGCCACTTGCCGACCGGCTTGACACACTGCTTATCCGCCTTCAGCTCGGCAATCTGAGCAAGACGTTGCTCAAGCGTCTCACCGGCGGTGCCAATCAGGAAACCTGGGCGTTCGATGCCATCGATCGCGCCAACGTAACCCCGCTGATCCTCCGGCGCCTTTCCGACGACGCCTTGCCGAGCGAAGACACGGTCACTCCAGAGTGCGAAGCGCATTTGATCCGCTGCGCCGGAGAATGCGGCGTGCCGACGGCGACCGTCCGTCACATCCTCGAACCGCGCGACAATCTTGGGCGGGGTTTCATATCCACGCGTATCGAAGGTGAAGCCCTGGCGCGCCGCGTTTTGCGGGATGCGGCGTTCGCCGACTTACGCCCCCGCCTCGCCTTCCAGTGCGGCGCGATCCTCGCGCGCATCCATGCGGTGCCGCTGAACAAGTTGCCGGCGCTGCGGACGCGCTTTGCAGCCGAGCAGCGTGATGAGCTTTATGAAACTTACCGGTCATTCGGCGGCGGCAGTCCCGTGTACGAGCTCGCCTTTCGCTGGTTACGCGCTCGCGCGCCCGCAAAGCCGAGCGCGCCGCGGCTCCTGCATGGCGACTTCCGCAATGGCAATCTGATCGTCGGTCCTGACGGCGTGCGGGCCGTACTCGATTGGGAGCTTGCTCACATCGGCGATCCCGCCCAGGATCTCGGCTGGATGACTGTGAATAGCTGGCGCTTTGGCGCGATCGACAAAGCGGCTGGCGGTTTCGGCAGCGTCGAGCAATTGCTCGAAGGGTATCGGGCCGAAGGCGGCGAAGCGATCGACATCGAGCGTGTGCTCTATTGGCGCACGTTCGGTTCGCTCCGCTGGGGACTGATCTGCCGCTCGATGGCCCGCCCGGCACAGGCTGGCATGCCGATCCCGCTGGAACGGGCGATGATCGGCCGACGCATTTCCGAAACCGAGCTCGATCTCCTGGACATTTTGGCTCCTGAGGCAAACCGATGAGCGCACATCCTCCCGCCGGCGAACTTCTGCAATCGGTGTCGCATTTTCTACGCGATGCGCTGCTGCCGTCTTTGGATGGCGCGCAAGCTTTCAACCTCCGGATCAGCATCAATGCCATCGATCTGGTGCGGCGCGAAATAGCCATGCAGGACGCGGCCAGCGAGCGCGAGCGCGCCCGCCTCGCGTGCCTCCTTGGCGGCGGGGCGTCGCTCGAAGCGATGCGGCAGACTCTGTGCGAGAAAATCGCGTTCGGCGCGATGACGCTCGATCAGCCGGGATTGCGGCAGCACCTGCGCGCAACGGCCATCGACCGGCTTGCAATCGATCAGCCGAGTTATTCCGCATATCTCGCGGCGATGACGGGAAATCCCGCGGATGACGGAAGCAACAACGAAGCGCCGAGGAGTTAGAGCATGTCGTCAAACGCAGACATGAACTTCAATCTGCCCGACGGGCTTACCGACTATCTCGGTCGGTTGGACGCTTTCATCGAGGCTGAAATCCGCTCGCTCGAACAAGCCGACGACAACATCCGCTTCTTCGATCATCGGCGCGAATGGGCGCGCACCGATTTCGACCGCGGCGGCCTGCCGCGACCCGAATGGGAAGCGCTGCTCCAGCGTGCGAAGGATTTGGCCGACAAGGCGGGGCACTACCGCTTCGCCTTGCCTAGAAAATATAGCGGCGCCGACGGTTCGGATTTGTGGATGGCGGTCATTCGCGAACATTTCGCGGCCAAAGGTCTTGGCTTACATAATGACCTCCAGAACGAACATTCGATCGTAGGCAATCTACCGTTCGTCGCTATGCTCGACCTCTACGGGCGGCCCGAGCAGCAGGCGATGATCGAAGGCAGCATCACCGGAAAATACCGCCTCGCCTTCGGCCTGACTGAGCCGGGACACGGCTCCGATGCGACGCATATGGAAACCCGCGCGACGCGCTCGACACGTAACGGCGCCGCCGGCTGGCTGATCGACGGCGAGAAGATGTGGACGACCGGCATGCACGTCGCCACCCATTGCGCCCTTTTTGCCCGCACGTCGGGGCGCGACGGCGACGCCCACGGCATCACCTGCTTCCTGGTTCCGGCCGATTCGCCTGGCGTGCGGATCGAGGAGTTTCTGTGGACCTTCAACATGCCGACCGACCATCCGCGCGTCAGCTTCACCGATGTTTTCGTTCCGGAGCACGCGCTGTTCGGCGAGGTCGGCGAAGGTCTGGCGCTGGCGCAGTGCTTCGTCCACCAGAACCGGATTCGTCAGGCCGCCAGCTCGCTCGGCGCCGCCGTCTATTGCATCAACGAGAGCGTGAACTATGCCCGCGTGCGCAAGCCATTCGGGCGGGCGCTGGCGGACAACCAGGCGATCCAATGGCCGCTTGTCGAACTTGCGACGCAGGCCGAGATGCTGCGCCTCTTGATCCGCAAGACCGCATGGGAGATGGATCAGATGACGCAGGCCGAGATCGAACGCAAGCTCTCCGACAAGGTCTCGATGTGCA
>Ga0182018_10003200_pt1 | contig 15052 bp, 11 predicted proteins | sample 812P2MmetaG_FD_120490 | JGI IMG/M metagenome (GOLD analysis project Ga0182018, IMG submission 120490) | Permafrost microbial communities from Stordalen Mire, Sweden - 812P2M metaG | ecosystem: Environmental > Terrestrial > Soil > Wetlands > Permafrost | place: Sweden: Stordalen | collected...
CCCTTTTCGCCTGCGATTGCCCCCAAATTGGTGGAACCAACCACCCCCCGCAGGCGTATGTTTCTCCATATAGGGAGTTCCATATGCGAGTGCGTGTGTTGCCGCAGCTGGTTGTCCTGGGCATGCTGCTGGCCGCCGTCGGCTGCCACTTCCAGGTGGACAAGGGCCCGAACGGCGAGAACAAGAACGTCAAAATCGATACGCCCCTGGGTGGCCTGCACGTACGCGCCGACCAGACCGCGGCCAGCGATCTTGGCCTGCCCGTCTATCCCGGAGCCCAGGTCGCGCCCGGCCACGACGGCGACAAGTCCGCCGATGTGCACCTCGGCTTCGGCCAGTTCCAGCTCCGCGTGAAAGTCGTGACCTACGAAACCCCGGACCAGCGCGACAAAGTCATCGCGTTTTACAAGAACGCCATGGGCCGCTTTGGCGATGTGATCACCTGCGATGGAGACTCACCGGTTGGCACTCCCACGATGACCGGCGAAGGGCTCTCCTGCAAAGAAGAGCACCACAACAACGTGCAGATTAACGGCGTTTCCGATGACAGCGGCTTCACCCTGCGTGCTGGATCGAAGCACCACCAGCACATTTTCGCCATCAAGAGCGGCGGCGAAGGCACGAAGTTTTCTCTGGTCGAGCTGCAGCTGCCCACGGGCCTCGACGAAAGTTCATCGAAAAGCAGCGACTAGAACTGGTCTCATAAATCTATACCGCCGGTGAGATTACGGATGAGACCCGCCGCCCGGGGTCCCCATGCGCCTGCTGTTGGCGCGGTGGGGTGGTCCGAAGCGGGGCTCATGCTCCTGAACGAAGCCGGTGCGCCACGCATATGACCAGTTCTAACCCCATTTTCACCCTGTCATAACATTGCTTCAATGCTGCGACCAATCTCGCATTGCGCTCCCTGCCCGCGTGCGATAGGGTCAATTCATGGTCCCGTTGTGCCATCGCTGCGGAAACAGCCTGCTCGAGGGTGAGGGTTTTTGCCCCCATTGCGGCGCGCCCCAGCTGGTCGTCGACGCCTCCGAATCCACCGGACCCCAGCAGCCACCCCAGCGCCTCGGCATCGACCCCACACGCGTCCAGTGGCAAACCGCCATCATCTCGGCGCTCATCATCGCGGTCCCTGTAGGCCTGCTCTCAGCCCTTGCCGGTATGAGCTCCCTGTTCGTCATTGCCGGCGGATTCGGCACCATCGCCCTCTACCGCAAGCGCAGCGAAGCCTTCACCGATGGCGGCATTGGATGGCGCGTGGGCGCGATCCTCGGCGCCGCGGCCGCAGCCATTGCCAGTGCCACCGACGGCGTGCGCCTGGTCGTAGAGCGCTATCTCCTCCACCACGCCGCCGCCATCGACGAACAGTTCCAGAGCGTCGCCCAGCAGATGGCCGACCAGGCGCTGAAATCCAATACCGAAGCCATGCAGCAAGCCCCACAGCTGGTCCACCAGTGGGCCAGCTTTTGGCTATCACCCGATGGCCACGCCGCCATCCAGCTGCTCACCGCTGCCGTCGTCTCGACAGGGATGATTCTGTTCGCCGCCACCGGCGGCGCTATCGCCGGCAGAATTCTGTCCGTCCGCCCGAAAGCGCAGCGCAGCCTTTAGCCAGGTCGCAGTTCCGCGCTGTGCGATTGAGGAAAACCCGTACTCGCACCGTCTTGCCGTGCTTCCCACGGGCTCGTATCATCAACTTTACGACTATGTCAGATCTGCAGGCTGTTGCTACGCCCCAATTGCGCGAGAAAGGGCGGATCATGTCCGCCTCCGAGATTGAGCGCACCCTGGTTCGCCTCGCGCATCAGATTATCGAAAAAAACAATGGCGCGAAAACCATCGGCCTGGTCGGGATCAAGCGGCGTGGCGTGCCCATCGCAGAGCGCCTCGGCGCGCTCATCGGCGCCATCGAGAAACATCCCGTCGATACCGGCGTCCTCGACATCAGCTTCTATCGCGACGACCTGTCGACCCGCGATATCCGCCCCGTTGTCGTCCCCGGCTCCCTCGGCTTCGACGTCAACGGCCGCGACGTCATCCTGATCGACGATGTGCTCTACACCGGCCGCACCATTCGCGCCGCTCTAGACGCCCTCTTCGACCATGGACGTCCGCGACGCGTGCAGCTCCTGGTCCTCATCGACCGCGGCCATCGAGAACTGCCGATTGAAGCGACATTTGTGGGACGCTCCGTGCCCACCTCGCAGCGTGAGATTATCGAAGTCAAGCTGAAGGAAGTCGACAACGACGAGCAGGTCCTGCTCGTCGAGCGGGTGTAGCAGGCGCCGTCGGCGGTGAATGATAGCCAAAAGCTACCGGCCACAGGCTACGGGCTCCAACAAGAATGACGCTGACCAGGGCCACAGTCCGCACCCCAAAAAAGCTCTCCAGCCCCTCTTTTTTCCATCAGCCCATTCATCCGCATTCAGCCATCTCTGCCAACGACTTCTCCGTCGCCGAAGTCCGCCGTATCCTCGAATCAGCCGACGCACTCGAAAAAGACAACCCCATCAAGCGCGCGAACCGCCTGGCGAAGCGTCGCGTCGCCCTCCTTTTCTACGAATCCAGCACGCGCACCCGAACCTCCTTCGAACTCGCCGCGAAAGCCCTGGGCGCGGACACCACCCTGGTCAGCTCCCTCTCCTCCAGCATCGAAAAAGGCGAGTCCCTCAAGGACACCGGCATTACCCTCAAAGCCCTCGGCGCGGAGTGCATCATCCTTCGCAGCCCCTACTCTGGCGCGCCGTACCTGTTGGCGCGCGCTACAGGACTGCCCATCCTCAATGCCGGCGACGGCATGGCCGAACATCCATCGCAGGCCCTGCTCGATCTGCGCACCATTCTGCAATTCCTCGCCATCCGCTCCTCGACCGTAAATGAAAAGTCGCTGCGCGGCGTCACCCTCACCATCTGCGGCGACATCCTGCACAGCCGCGTCGCGCGTTCGAACGCGCTGCTGCTACCGCGCCTGGGCGCAAAGGTAATTCTGTGCGGCCCTCCCGAGTTCTTGCCGGACCTCGCCGCGGAAATGACCCCCGGCCTGGTCATCGAACGCGACTTCGACTCAGCCCTCCGCCAATCCCAGATCGTGATGATGCTCCGCATCCAGGCAGAGCGCCTCGCCGGTGTTCAAATCGACCTCGACGACTACCGCACCCGCTATCAGGCCAACGCCGAGCGCATCGCAGCCCGCGCGCCCCAGGCGCTGATCATGCACCCAGGGCCCATCATCCGCGGCATGGAAATCACCGCCGAAGTCGCCGACGGCCCTCACTCCGCCATCGCGAACCAGGTCTACAACGGCGTCCCCATTCGCATGGCTCTCGTCGCCCGCGCCCTCAGCACCGTAGCAAAGAAGCGCGGTCCCAAATGAGCCCGACACAGAAACCCCTGCTCATCCGCGGCGGCCGCCTCGTCGATCCGGCCACCGGACTCGACGCCCCGCGCGACCTGCTCCTCCGCGACGGCAAAATCGCCGCCATTGAAAATCCCGGCAAAATCAAAGCACCCGATGCCGAAATCATCAATGCGAAAGAAATGATCGTCGCACCCGGCCTCATCGACATTCACGTTCATCTGCGCGAACCGGGCCAGGGTTACAAGGAAACCATCGCCACCGGCACCGCAGCAGCAGCAGCAGGCGGATTCACCACCGTCTGCGCCATGCCCAACACCATCCCCGCCAACGAGACTCCGGAGGTCACCCGCTGGATGCAGGCGCCCGAGCGCGGAGCAACAGCTCGCGTCTTCCCGATTGCCGCAGCAACCCGCGGTTCAATGGGCGAGGCCCTAACCGACTACCCAGCTCTTAAGGACGCGGGCGCAGTCGCCGTTACCGACGACGGCAAGCCAATCCTTGGCGACGAGATTATGCTCGAGGCACTGCAAGCCGCCGCGAAACTTCGCCTGCCCGTCATCCAGCACGCCGAAGACACGCGCCTCACCGGTGGCTGCTCGATGAATGCCGGCGTCCTCGCCTTTCGTCTGGGCCTGCGCGGCATGCCTGTCGAGGCCGAGTCCGGACTCGTCGAGCGCGACATCGCCCTGCTCAAACAGGTGAAGAACGGCCATCTGCACGTCGCGCATCTCTCCACAGCCAGGGCCCTCGACGCAGTTCGCCGAGCTCGCCGCTCAGGCCTCCACGTAACATGCGAAGTCACGCCCCACCACTTCGCGCTCACTGAAGAACGCATCGGCCTCTACGACACCAACGCGAAAATGAACCCTCCCCTCCGTGCGGAGAGCGATCGAACTGCCATGATCGAAGGCATTCTCGACGGCACTGTAGACGCCATTGCAACCGATCACGCCCCACACGCCGCGCATGAGAAGGAGCAGGAGTTCGATCGCGCCCCCAACGGCATCACCGGCCTCGAAACCGCCCTTGGACTGGCCATCGCAGTTCTGCACGTCAAGCACAAGATGCCCCTCGACAAAATTCTCGCGTTGATGACGACTCGCCCAGCAGACGCTCTGGGCCTCAGATCGCGAGGCGGTCTCGCGCCAGGATTCCCCGCCGACGTTGTCGTATTTGACCCCGCGGAGAAGTGGGTTTTTCACTCCGCCGAATCCCGATCCAAATCGAAAAACACCCCCTTCGACGGCTGGGAATTGCAGGGCCGCGTCCAGCTGACCGTAAGCGAAGGCCGCATAGTATTCCACCGCCGGTAATCCACCCATCTCACCGTCGCTTCTTGTTTTTCCCAAAACGACGTGGTGGTCTGTAACGATTCTTGTTACTTTTGCCGGATTTCCCCGAGACAGGTGCGCCTTTTGCCACTGCCGCTGCGACATTTTCGCCGCGATCCTTCTTCTTTTTCGGCCGCAAAGCCCCGGCTCCGCTCGCAGATGCCGCCTCTTCTTCATCCAGAATCGAAAACTGCAGCCGCTTCTCTACCGCATCCACCCGGTCCAGCACCACCCGCACCCGCTCGCCCACAGAATACTTCCACCCCCAGCGATCGCCAATAATCTGCCGCGTGTTCTCGCGATATGTATACCGGTCGTTGTCGAAAAGTCCCAGGCTCTGAATCGGCACCAGTCCCTCGACGAACAAATCATCGAGCTCCACAAACAGCCCATACTTCGTCGCGTTCAGGATCATCCCGCCGAACGCCTCCCCCACGCGGTCCCGCATGAACTTGATCTTCTTCCACTCCACCAGCTCCCGCTCCGCATCCGCCGCCCGTCGCTCGCTCTCGCTCGACTCCTGCGCAATCCCAGCCAGCTCGCCCTCCGCTATCGGCTCGTAGGGCGCGCCCTGACCCTCCAAACGCCTCTCCGCCTTGTGAGCGGATCGTGATTCGCCGGGCAGCCTGTCCTGCGCAAGCTCCTGGCGAGCCGAATGGTCAGAATCCTTCGCACCGTGAGGCTCCCCCTTCGCAAGCACGCCATTTCCGCTAACCCCCGCCTCCAGCAGCGCCTTCGCAATCCGATGCACAATCAAATCCGGATACCGCCGAATCGGCGAAGTGAAATGCGTATAGCACGGAGCGGCCAGCGCAAAGTGCCCCTCGTTTTTCTCGCTGTACCGCGCCTGTCGCAGCGACCGCAGCATTAAGTAAGAGAGAATCCGCTCTTCCGGCTTCCCCGCGATCTTCTCCGCCAGCTTTTGATACATCCGCGGCGTAATCGCAATGTCGCCAGCAACCTCATAATTCCGTGGCGCGCGCCCTCCGCCATACCGATGCTCTCGCCGCTCGCTTTTCATCGTGAAGGTCCGCACCGGCAGGCTGCCGATGCCCAGCGAATAACCAAACGCCGCCGCGATCTCCTCGAACTCCACCACTCGCCGCGGCTCCGGCTTCTCATGAATCCGATAAAGCGACGCCACGCCCTGGTTCTCCAGCCACGAAGCCACGCATTCATTCGCAGAGAGCATGAACTCCTCGATCAACCGGTGTGCCCAGTTCCGCTCCGCCCGCGTAACCGACTTCATCGCCCCGAACTCGTCGAACTCAATCAGCGGCTCCGGCAAATCGAAATCAATCGACCCGCGCCGGTCGCGCTTGCGGTTCAGAATCTGCGCCAGTTCGTACATCCGCTCGAACTCCGCCACCAGCGACGCAAACTCCGCACGCGTCACCGCATCGCCCTCCAGGATCGCGTGCACCTGCGTATACGTCATGCGCCGCGCCGACCGGATCACCCCCTCCGCAATCTCGTAATCCAGAATCTCCCCCCGCGGATCGATCCGCATGAGGCACGAGAGCACCAGCCGCTCCTCATCCGGCCGCAAACTGCAGATGTCCGTCGAAAGTTCCTGTGGCAGCATCGGAATCGCCCGATCCGGAAAATAAACGGAAGTCCCGCGCAATCGCGCTTCGAGGTCGAGCACCGTGCCAGGCCGCACATACTCCGCCACATCGGCAATATGTACCTGTAACTCCCAGATGCCGTCCTCGCCGCGCCGCACCAGCACAGCGTCATCGAAATCCCGAGCCGTCTCGCCATCGATGGTGACAATCGGCAGCTCCCGAAAATCACGCCGTCCCGCCGCAACATCCGGATCGAAACGCGCCACCTCCCGCGCCTCGGCAAGCACCGCGTCCGGAAACACCCGCGGCAGATGATGCTTGCGAATCACCATCTCCACATCGACCCCAAAGTCGTCGTCCCGGCCCAGCACCTCAAGCACACGGCCCCGTGCCGCCCGCGTCGGCGTGGGCCAATCCGTGATCTCCACATCGACGACCAAGCCCTCAAGATCCACGTAGTGACGAGCCGCCCGCGCTTCAACTCCCAGCACCCGGTGCGGCGTAAGCGACTCGCTCGTGGGCGCCACCTCCGCACCGAACGGGATCACGACCGGCTGCGTCATCCGCTCATCGAAAGGAACGACGAAGTTTCCCCCCCGTTCGGAGCCGCTCCGCGCGTAATGAAAAATGCCCACCACCGTCGCATTGCGGCGCGTCAGAACACGCACCACCCGTCCCGACCTGCGCTGATCGGGCCCTCCGGGACGAGCCTGTCCAAAGCGGGACCCAAAACGTGGCGCGGCCAGTTCCACCAGCACCTCGTCGCCCTGCATTGCCCCGCCCATCTCACCCGGCGGAATAAAGACGTCCTGTTCGGTAGGGGGTTTTGCGCCAGCCCGAGCCGGCGTAGGCCGCACAAATCCAAAACCATCGCGATGCAAATCGAGCCGGCCCGCGACCAGGTCCTCGCTGCGAATGCCGGCGTGCCGAGCATCCGCCCTCCGCGCCGGATCCCTGCCAGTCGCGCTCGAGGCGGAACCTGCCTTAGGAATCGCCCAATGCTCGCCGTCGATCTGCGTCAGCTGCCGCGTACCAGTGAGCCGCCCCAACTGCTCGCGCAGTTCGCGCCGCTCCTGCCCGCCCCCGAGGCCCAACTCCCGTACAAGTTGCTTATAGCCGGCGCGGCCGCCCGGCAGCCGCTCGATGTGGCGCACCAAATCTCGGTCCGTCATGCCAGTTTCGATGGTACCGGAACCCCTCGGAACCGGGTCCGTTCCGACCCCGGCCCCGAATCCTGAATCACGTCTCTCACCAGGGCAGTATCGAGTTCGTTAACAATGACGCTCCGCCCGGACGCAGGAATGGGCAAAATCCCCCGTACCCCTGGGTGTTCACGAAAGAGCGACCCATTCCCAAAAGAGACCCGTTAGGGGATGCTAATTTGCCGCGAAGGTGTTTAATATGCAGATAACGGCGGCGATTGCGCGGAGGGAGAGCTTTCTCAAAGGCAAGAGGGTCGGCGCTGCACAGTTCTGCATGGGCCCACGCGAACCAACCAGCAGGCCGGTTGCAGGGCGCCAAACACAAACATCTTCTTAGAAGGGAGGAATCTTACATATGTGGAAACCCAATCAGCCCGGCACCGGTACCGGATCGCAAGGCCCCGAACCAACCCGTCCGGCGACCCCGGCAACCCCCGGTTTCGAAGCCAGCGCGCGCCCTGCGCCTGTGCCCGCGCAGAGCGCCGGCGAACAGGCCACCATCGGCAAGAGTCTCGTCGTCAAAGGCGAAGTCACCGGCTCCGAATCGCTCTACGTCGACGGCAAAGTGGAAGGCTCCATCAGCCTCCCCGGCAACCGCGTCACCGTCGGTCGTAACGGCCAGGTCGCCGCCAACATCACCGCGCGCGAGATCGTCGTGCTCGGCAAGGTGCGCGGCAATGTCACCGCCAGCGATCGCGTCGACATCCGCAGCGAAGGCTCGCTCACCGGCGACGTCACTGCACAGCGCATCTCCATCGAAGACGGCGCCTTCTTCAAGGGCGGTATCGACATCCGCAAGCCGGGCTCGAACGAGAAGGCCACCGAAGCAAAGCCGGTGACCAACGCCAACGCCGAGCGGCAGGTGGTGGCGCAGGTCTAAGCTTCTCGTCTGCGAACAGCGGAGAAGTCAGGCACCGATCAAAGGCTCCCAGCTGTGAATCCTGGCGAACACGTTGGCCACGATTCGCAAGCGGGAGCTTTTCGCTTGACTGCAGGCAGGGCCGCTTACCGGCCACGCCTGAACAGGCGCCTCACAGCACCCATACTCGCAATGCCCATCAATTGCGTCACGCCAAGATAGACCGCCGCATAAGGAATGAGCACGCTCGGGCCCACCAGCAGCGGCCGATGAAAAGGCAGGACCCGTTTGATCCCGTAACCCACCGCCGCTGCCAGCACCGCCACCAACCACAGCTTAAGAATCCGCGACGCCCCCGACGGCACTGCCCCGATCCGACCTTGCATCGAGCGGCGCAGCAGCACAAATTCCAGCCAGCCAGCAATCCCCGCTGAAAATGTCAGACCCGCCGTGCCCCATCGCTGGTCCAACCCCAGCAGCCGCGGCAACGGCAGTGCGCACACATAGCCCAAGCCCAAAGTAAGCACAACCCGCAGCACCGCAAACTTCAGCGGCGTCCTCGTATCCCGCAGCGCATAAAACGCCGAAGAATACAGCCGCCCCGACGTTGACGCGAGTAACCCCACCGAAGAGCCCGCCAGCACCGCCCACACAAACATCACATCGCTGTGCTGGAAATGTCCCGTGTGATAAATAAACCCGACAATGACGTCGCCAAGCAGAACGAAACCCGCGGCCGATGGGATCACGAAGAACGCAATCTGCTGCAAGCCCGCCGTGAGTCGTCCTCGCAACGCGCTGGCAATCTCTTCCGGGCTGCCCACCGCGCTCGACATCGCCGGCAACTCCGCCGCCGACACGGCCATGCCGAACAGGCTCACCGGCAGCGTGTAGAGCGTCTGCGCGTAACCAAGCGCCGCCACCGCCGCCGGGCCCAGAAAGCTGCCCAGCCACGCATCCACATAAGCGCTGATCTGCACCACCCCGCGGCTCAGAAAAACCGGAAAGAAATTCCGGCTCACCGTCCCCAGGTGCTCGCTTCGAAAATCGAGGTTCAGCCGCAGCGGCCACAGGAAGCGCAGCACCGTCGGCAGCTGCACTGCAAACTGCAGAGCGCTCCCGACCACCGACCCAATCGCCAGCAGCACCGCCAGACGCGCCTGGGCATGAGCCGGGCCCGCCCACGCCAGCGTCGTGATCATCGCCACGTTCCACACCACCGGCGCTGCGTACGAGAGAAAAAAATTCCGATGGCTGTTCAGAATACCCAGACACCACGCGGAAAGCACCAGCAGAGCTGCCCCAGGAAACAGAATCTGCACCAGCCGGATCGTCAAATCCCGCGTAGCGCCCTTAAACCCTGGCGCGATCAACTCGATCAGCCACGGAGTTGCATACACTCCCGCAGCCACCAGCACCGCCGTGATCAGAAACAACAGAGCGAACACCGCCTCGGCCAGCCGTGACGCCTCTTCGTGCCGATTCTCCGCGTTCAAACGCGCGTAAACCGGGATGAACGACGCCGAAAGAACGCCTTCCCCAAACAAATTCTGCAGGAAATTCGGGATGCGGAACGCCGCACGGAACGCCCCCGCCGCGTCCGACGTGCCGAAGTAGTGCGCAAACACCCGATCCCGCACCAATCCCACAAGCCGGCTCAGCAGAATGCCGGAGGCAACCGCGGCAGCATGCCCTCGCGAGGCACCCTGCGTTTTTGCTGAAGTCGGCCGCCCCTGTGCGGGATCAGCCGTGGAATCTGCCGGAGAAGAAGTCATCGAAACGGGATGCCTCGATTCTACAGATCGCGCGGCCACCCAGAGAGCTAGTATTCCCAGCTCCACCTCCCGGCTCCCAGCTCCCAGCTCCCAGCTAAAGTTGATCCATGGAGAATTTCCGGCTCAAAGTGTTTCGCACCGTCGCCGACGAAGCCAGCTTCCGCCGCGCGGCCGAGCGCCTCCACCTGAGCCAGCCCGCGGTCAGCCAGCAGATTCACGCGCTCGAAGAAGAACTGTCGACCACCCTCTTCGACCGCGGCAAAGGCCGCATCCGCCTCACCGAGTCCGGAGTCATCCTCCTCCGCTATGCGCGGAAGGGAGCACGGCTGGCTGAAGAAGCACTGGCGGCCCTCGACCGCACCCGCGGCGAAACGGCCGGAGAGTTGCGCATCGGCGCATCCATGACCGTCACTCAGTACATTCTTCCCCGCATGCTCGGCGAGTTTCTCAAGCAGTATCCTCGCGTCGAGCTCTCCCTCACGAGCGCCAACACTGAGAATATTGTTGCAGCCCTCGCGAAAAGGGAAATCGACCTGGGTCTGATCGAGGGACCAGTGTCGAGCCGCGATGTCTTTCGCCAGCGCTTCTTCGAAGACCGACTGGTGCTCATTGTCGGTCGCCGATATCCGTGGCCGGGAAACGGTTCAAACGCGAGTCCGAACAAGACGCCGCGGAAGGCAGCCATTCCTGTAGGGGCGCTGACCGAGGTTCCTCTGCTGATGCGCGAGCGAGGCTCTGGATCGCGCCACGTCGTAGAGCTGGCGCTGCGTCGCGCCGGGCTACGCCAGAAGGACCTCCGCATCGCTATGGAGCTCGATTCCATCGTCGCCATCATCTCCGCAGTCGAAGCCGGACTCGGCGCCGGCTTCGTCTCCGAGTGGGCCATTCAGAAAGAGCAGCGCCTCGGCACCGTGCGCGTCGTTCCCGTCGAGGGCCTCGATATTCGCCGCGATATGAATCTGATCCGCCCCTTCGGACCCGTCCCGGAAGGCCCCGCGGGAGCCTTTGAGCGCTTCGTGCTTGCCTCTGCAGAGACCTCCCGAATTCTGAAATAGTGCGCCAGGCATCCGCCTGAACAGCCTGCCCTGAGCGCCCACAAGGGACCGAGTCAAACGGGGCTCAATCCATAAGAAAAACTTATCGCCCATCGGAAAATCCGTCTGGACCCGCCGCCCACTACCCGTCATCCTTAGACCAGTGACAGACCAGTGACGAAGAACCTCTTCTACCTCGGTATCATTCTCGCCGCCGCCGGAATTCTCTCGCCGCCCGTGGCCCTTGCCGCCGGCCTCGCTTATGGCCTCAGCGTCGCCCATGGATACCACCTCGAAGCGCGGCGACTCTCCAAATTCCTGCTCCAGGCATCGGTCGTCTGCCTCGGATTCGGCATGAACCTCGGCCAGGTCATCAGCGTCGGCCGCTCCGGCTTTCTCTACACCGCCGTCGGCATCACCTTCGCCCTGCTCATCGGCGCCGGCCTGGCTTCGCTGCTGCGCGTCGGCCGTACCCCCGGCTTCCTCATCTCCGCCGGGACCGCCATTTGCGGAGGCAGCGCCATCGCCGCCCTCGCCCCCGTAACCGAAGCGAGCGACGAAGCCCTGGCCGTCGCCATGGGCACCATCTTCGTGCTCAATTCCGTCGCGCTCTTCATCTTTCCCGCCATCGGCCACGCCCTGCATCTCTCACAGGACCAGTTCGGTCTTTGGTCCGCGCTCGCCATTCACGACACCAGTTCCGTCGTCGGCGCCGCAGCTCGTTACGGACCCGTAGCACTCGCCATCGCCACCACCGTCAAGCTCACCCGCGCGCTGTGGATCGTTCCCGTCGCCCTCGGCACCGCCCTCGTCCGTCGCAGCAACGCCAAAATTCATCTGCCTTGGTTCATCCTTTTCTTCTCGCTCGCCGCGGTCCTCGCCACTTACCTCCCTGCCCTCCATTCCGATTACATCCAGCTCGCCCGTCTCGGAAAGCTGGGATTAGGGGTTACTCTGTTCTTGATCGGCACGACCATCTCGCGCCAGACCCTCAAAGAAGTCGGAGCCCGTCCGCTCGTCCAGGGCGTGCTCCTCTGGATCGTCGTCGGCACGGCTTCCCTACTGCTCATTCTCAAAGGGTGGATTCACTTGTGACAGAACCGCCGAAGCCCGCTCCGGGCAAGTCAGGCCCCCTCGTCGCCTTCTATCGCGATGGCGCCCCTGACGACGCCGGCCGCACTCTGGCCGAAATCCTCGCCTGGGACGACGACCGCCTCGAAGCCATCCACGACTTCATCCAGTGGCTCTTTCCGCTGCCCGAGCCAAGCGGCGCCAATCCCGCCGCGCCCATCCTCGACCCCGCCACCATCCGCACCTTCAAGACCTCCCTCGCCATGCGGAATCGGCTGCGCCAATCATTCGACCGTATGCTGCGCTTCTACGGATTGCATCAGGTCTCGAGCCCATCCGGCATCACCGTCGACCGCGCCCCCAACTTCGCTGCCCGCGCCCAGAACTGGCTCCGGCCCATGAACCACAATCACCTGCGCCTCACTCGCATACTCCGCTCCACGCTGATTCTCGGACGCGAACCCGAATCGAAAGCGCTCTTCCGGGCCCTGAACGCCATCTACCGCGAATTCCCCGACCGCATCCCCGCCCGCACCCACGCCTTCTGGAGCAGCGCCGCAGGTTCCTGATCGCGACCCTCTGTGATCTCTGTGTTCTCTGTGGTGAATCGCATTTCTCAAATGCCGTAAACTACCCCTTCCTTCCGAAACCACTCGCCAATGGGGAATTCCGCATGCAAGCTGGACGCCGCCGCCTCGCCACCCTCTCCCTTCTCGTTCTCGCTGCGGGCCCGCTGATGCTCAAAGCCCAGCCTCCCACCACCATTCACGGAGCAAACGGCATCACCCTCCCGCCCCCACCCGTAGCCACCGTCAACGTAGTCACCGACGACTACAACGGCACGAAAATCGAAGACCCCTATCGCTGGCTCGAAGACGCAAAGAGTCCCGCCACCCGCGCCTGGATCGACCAGGAGAATGCCTACACGCAACAGTACCTGTCACAAATTTCCACGCGCCCCCAAATCGCCAGCCAGCTCACCTCGCTGATGCGCGTCGATCAGTACTCCATGCCCACCCTCCGCGCCGGCAAATACTTCTTCAAAAAACGCCTCGCCGACCAGAACCAGGGCTCCATCTTCATGCGCATCGGCTGGCATGGTGAAGACCAGCTCCTCATCGACGCCAACAAACTCAGCGCCGACCAGAACACCTCCGTCACCCCAGTCGACGTCTCCGACGACGGCAACCTCCTCGTCTACGAAATCCGCGAAGGCGGCGCCGACGAGGGCTCCGTCCACATCCGCGATGTGAAATCCGGTCATGACCTCCCCGACGTCCTGCCCTCGGCCCGCTACTCCGGCGTCAGTCTCAGCCCCGACAACCACGCCCTCTACTACTCGAAATTCACCCACCAGGGCTCCAACGTCTGGTTCCACAAATTCGGCACGCCAGTCGCCGATGACCCCAAAATCTTTGGCGGCGAATTTCGCGGCAAGCAACTCACCGAGCTCGACCTCGTCGGCGTAAACGTCACCGACAACCACCACTACCTAATCGTCAACATAGCCCACGGCGTTCCCGCCACCAGCGAAGACTTCCTCGTCAAAGACCTGCGCAAGCCCGACAGCGATTTCGAAACCCTCGTCTACGGAGTCGAAGCCCACGTCCGCGTCATCGATGCCGGCGACCGCTTCTTCCTCATGACCGACTACCAGGCCCCCAACACCCGCATCGTAGAAGCCACCCCCGGCGCCGACCCGTCCGCCTGGAAGGCCATCGTCCCCGAAGGCAAAGAAGTCATCGCCGGCTACAGCATTGTCGGCGGCAAGCTCTTCGTCTCCCGCCTCCACGACGTCAAAACCGAAACCACCATCTACACCCTCGACGGCAGGCAGATCGGCACGCTCCCCTATCCCGGCATCGGCACTGGCTCGATCGTCTACGGCCGCCCCGGCCAGACCGAAGGCTTCTACACCTTCGACTCCTTCACCATTCCCCCCACCATCTATCGCTACGACACCAAGACCGGCCACTCCGACGTCTTCGCCGCGCCCAAAGTCCCCTTCGACTCCTCACAATATGAAGTAACCCAGGTTTTCTACACCTCAAAAGACGGCACCCGCGTCCCCATGTTCATCGCCGGCAAAAAAGGCCTGCCCCGCGACGGTAAGACCCGCCTGCTCATGACCGGCTACGGCGGTTTCGATCTGCCCATGCTCTCCACCTGGAATCCCGAATACGCCTGGTGGATGGAGCAGGGAGGCTTCTTCGCCCTGCCCAACCTGCGCGGCGGCAATGAATACGGCGAGACATGGCACAAGGCCGCCATGTTTGAGAACAAACAGAACGTCTTCGACGACCTCTTCGCCGCCGCCGAATATCTCATCGCCAACCACTACACATCCGCCGAACACTTCGCCATCCGCGGCCGCTCCAACGGCGGCCTGCTCATGGGCGCAGCCATCACCCAGCGCCCCGACCTCTTCGGAGCCATCTGGTGCGGCTATCCGCTTCTCGACATGCTGCGCTATCAGAAATTCGAGTTCGGCCGCCTCTGGACCACCGAGTACGGCAACGCCGAAAACCCTAAAGACTTCCCGTACATCGTCAAATACTCGCCCTACCAGAACGTGAAGCAGGGCACGAAATATCCAGCCATCATGTTCTTCACCGGCGACAACGACACCCGCGTTGACCCCATGAACGCCCGCAAGATGACCGCCCTCATCCAGGCCTCCACCGGAGGCGACCGCCCCATCCTCCTCCACTACTCCATCAAAGGTGGCCACTCGGCCGGCGTCTCCATAACGCAATTAGTCGACGACTACGCCGACGAGATGGCCTTCCTCTGGACCGAAACCAGCGGGATGTAAACGAAAAAGCCGGTGCGGAAGCACCGGCTTTCTACTAAGGCC
>Ga0182018_10003203_pt1 | contig 15038 bp, 19 predicted proteins | sample 812P2MmetaG_FD_120490 | JGI IMG/M metagenome (GOLD analysis project Ga0182018, IMG submission 120490) | Permafrost microbial communities from Stordalen Mire, Sweden - 812P2M metaG | ecosystem: Environmental > Terrestrial > Soil > Wetlands > Permafrost | place: Sweden: Stordalen | collected...
GGGTGGCGCCGAAAGGCGTGGGGGTTCAAATCCCCCCTTCCGCACCATTTTTACTTCTTTAGATTGAATATGTTAGAGGTGGTTGTAGATTTCCGTACAATAAACGTACAATGAATGCCGCGCGACCTACCTCTCCCGGAGGCATTCATGCTCAGCGTCTACACTCGCCATTACCGGCCTTGCACCCAAATTGATCCGTTTTACAGACGTTGCCATTGTCCAAAATGGATTAACGGCATCATTGAAAGGACTGGCGCGTTTGTGCGGGTCAGCGCCGGTACCCGCGCCTGGGAGCGGGCGGAGAAAAAGGCCCGACTGATGGACGCCAGTGCGGCCAACCCGTCGCCGGCACGAGTCACCGTGGAGGCCGCCCTCGACGCATTCATCGACCGGAAGCAGGGACAGCGGCTCTCGCGCAGCTGGCTATACAAGTTCACACTGATGCAGCGTGAGCTCGTTAGCTTCGCCCGTGGCCGGGGTCTCACCTACATTGACGAATTCAGCGACGACCAACTTGGCCTGCTCAGCCGATCTTGGAAGGTCGCACCGATCACTGCCCAGAAACGGCAGGAACGCTGGCACTCCTTTTTTTCCTATTGCGTGCGTAAGCGCTGGATACCGCAGAACCCAGTCGAAGAATTGGGTCCAATCAAGGTCAGACAGGTGCCTACTGGTTATTTTTCGCAAGAAGAGTTTCAGCTTTTGGTGAACCTAACCCACGATCTGTCGCATTGGAGCACCAATCCCGGACACCGGGTTCGGGTGCGGGGTCTCTTGCTTCTTATGCGCTACAGCGGACTCCGTCTGAACGATGCGGTGACTCTTGAGCGGGCACGCCTGACGGGAAATCGCCTATTTCTTTACCAGCAGAAAACCGGGTTGCCGGTATACGTACCCCTGCCGGCTCACCTGGTCGAGCTCTTGCGAACCCTGCCGAACAGCAACTCCCAGTACTTTTTCTGGACAGGAAATGGGTTGCATTATCGTGCCAGCAATTGCTGGCACGCTAGTCTCCATCGGCTCTTCAAGTGGGCAAACCTTGGGAAGAGGGCTCATCCGCACATGCTCCGCGACACATTTGCCGTCGAACTACTGTTGGCAGGAGTTCCCATTGACCAAGTGTCCATCCTGCTGGGACACTCTAGCGTGAAGACAACCGAGCGCCACTATGCTCCCTTCGTAAAGGCGCGCCAGGAGCAATTGGTATCCTCGGTGGAGAAGAGCTGGCAGCTGCAGGGACTACATTTGGTAGAGAAGCACGCCTAACAACCCCACCGCAGCTTGCTTTCCCCGGGGCCTCGGAGGAGCGCGATGAAGAAACGGCTTCTTGTACGCGCAAGCCAACCATATACGTGCTTGTGGATCGTTTCTTCTCTTTCCGTTGGATTACGTCTGGTTCCAGTTGTGGGGTCTGGTCACGCCCGGTTGCGGTGGCGGTGGCGGTGAACGCGGATCAAAACGCTTTGAGGAATGCGGAGACTTTGGTACCTGCGTTTATGCAGAGTCTCACCGCTCCCCCATTTCAGCACTCCATCTTCTTCATCGAATAACCGTCGCACCGTTTTTTCGCTGATTCCCCACAGTGTGGCCACCTCAGAAACGGAGTAATGCCGTTCCAGTGCAACGGAGTGCAGTCCTTCGCTTTGTACGGCCTTCTTTTCGGTCGATAGAGGGTACATGGTTCTGTCCCTACGCAAGCTGCGCGCTTGCCGCTGTTTCACAATGGAGCTTAGGCACGAGCAATTGATTGATTCTGCCGCCGAGTCCTGACTGAATGCGCCGGCATTGTTTTCATTTCCAGCCAGTCCGCGATTTGATGAGGATCAAAGCGGATGGAGCTTCGCAGAATGTGGTCGTCTTCAACTTCCTTGTGCAGGGTTCGCGTGGTAACGCGGAGGATACCAGCCAATTCCTCGACCGTGAGAGCTTTCTGTCTGGAGCGCAACCGCTCGATGAGGGTCATTTTGTGAATTTCTCCTGGTTAGCAAGAGTGGAATCCGGCGCCGAACCGCCAACCCGCGGTCCCTTCGGTCGCGTCCTGCCGGGCTAACACTCTGAGTCCTGCGCGCTGTTCTGTCCAATCACTTTTCAACCGATCGTTATTCCTGGGGGTTATAACGGTCGGCCAGCCAAAGGTGGAGGATTCGGGTAGTGGGCTACTTTGAAACTTTCTTGCTAGGCCAGACCCACAGAGCGAATGCACTAACGCTACCAGCAATGGCGAAATCACCAAGGAACCCCATCCAAAGAACGTGCCCATGGGTTGCATAGGTTCCGTCTTGCATGTACGAGAGCGGGAAGCCGTACTTTGCTCCGCAGTCGAGACAATGGGAACCGTCAAAGAGTTGCATGAACAGAAATACGACCACGCTGAGGCCGCTCACAATTGCGCACCTGAATACAAAACGCGTCATGCTACTCTTTCCGCCCTCCGCTGCTCGTGAGCCTCCCAGAGGGCGGCTAGATCCTCGACACTCCAGAGCCGATCTGTAACGCCACTATCGCCGGGTTCGCCCAGTCGTCTCAAAATGAAAGTAGCCCACTACCAAGATTCGGGCTGGGACTCGATTGGGAACCGACGCTGATACGATCGCAACGTACGCTAACGTAGCCAAAACGTTAGCATGCCATTCAACTTACCGACGCGGAATTCTCTGAATGGCTTTCATCAGAATTGAAGGCAAATCACTTTTGTCAATCGACTCTCAGCGCCGTTGCGGTGTGGTTGCTGACGCTCCCGTTGAACAGGAACCGCGCAGCCGTGCGACATTGGCTCTGGGAGGCGCATCGCTGAACACCCTAAACCGAACAATGAGGCTTACCAATTCGTTATGGCGAACTCATCACGACAGTTCGACAAACTAGCGCAAGAGCATTTGATCAAAAAACACCAACTTCTTTTCACTCGAACCGTAGCGCCTCGATGGGCTGAATGCGCGTAGCTGTGCGCGCCGGGAGATAACAAGCCGCGAGCGTTAAAATGGCGACTAGAGCTGCGACACCGATGAACGCCGCAGGATCGCTCGGGCTTACCTGGAACAGGAGTTTCTCTAGCAATCGCGTGAGTCCAGTTGCGGCTGCTGTGCCGACGATCACGCCTGCAGACGTGAGCGCCAACCCTCTCCCGATCACCAGCCATAGCAGATTCTCCGTGGGTGCTCCGAGTGCGCGTCGGATTCCCAGCTCACGCGTCCGCTGCACTACCCAATACGCAAGCATCCCGTAGATTCCGACGGCAGTCAGTAGGAGAGCCGCGCTCGCAAACACTCCGAGCAACAGCAGCACAAGACGTCGCTGCCCCATTTCCTCCTCCATCAAGTTGGTCATCGTTTTAACGGATGAGATCGGCAGATCGCTATCAAGGGCCAGGACTTCACGGCGAACTGCGCTGACGTAAGTGAAGGGATCGCCCGTCGTCTTCACCACAAACCCAATGGAGGGCGGCCCCCCTTGCAGCGCTGGCCGATAGAAGCCTCCCACGAATTCGCCTTCGAGGCTCTGTCGAATGTCGTCAACTATACCCACCACCTCGACCGGCGTCATGTTGACCCCGATCAGCACGTGCAATCCGATCGGATTCAATTTGGGATATTCGGGCCACACCGTCCGCGCCAACGTCTCGCTGATGATTGTGACTTCCGGCGTCGCATCGTGATCATGCGGAGTGAATTCGCGACCGCTGCGCAGCGCAATTCCCATGGTGCGGAAGTAGTCGGTCGTTATGAACTGAACGACGCCTAGAGGCCGCTTATTTAACGGCAACAGTGCCGCATCCGCTGATTGCACGGGTTGCCTCGCGAATCCAGTCATCGGCACAGTGAACACGGTTGTGGCACTGCGTACTCCCGGCAAAGCTTCGACACGTCTCACCAATTCTTCCTTAAATGCGCCTGCTTTCTGGGCCGTGTCGTAGCGCGTCTGCGGGAGCGACATTCGCATCGTCAGCAAGTTCGTGGTGTCGAAGCCCGGGTTAACACGGCTCAAACGCGCGAGGCTTTCAATGAGCAGCGCTGCGCCAATCAGCAGCACCATGGACAATGCTACTTGTCCTGACACCAGGAGACCGCGCGTGCTAAACCACTTTGCGATTCGCCTGCCCTCGCCCGAGACATGGCCAGACTTGAGTGCAGTGGCGAGATCCACGCGCGACCCACTGAGCGACGGCACCAAACCAAACAGCACGCCGGTCAGCACCGAAAGCCCGACAGTGAAAACCAGCACAGCCCCGTCAAGATGAATGTCGGTCATGCGAGGCAGATCGAGTGCTGTTGCTTTTGCAATGCCGAGAAGGGTCAATCTCGCGAACACAATGCCCAATACCCCGCCCACCAGGGCAAAGAGCAAACTCTCCACCAGCAGTTGCGACATGAGCCTTCCGCGCCCCGCGCCCACCGCCGCTCGCACTGCGAACTCCGACTTACGGGAGGCTGCCCGTGCCAGCAACAGGCCGGCTACGTTCGCACACGCGATGAGTAGCACAAACGTCACCGCACCGAATAGCATCCACAGCATTGTTTGCACTCCGGCAACCAGCTCTTCTTTCAACGGAAGAACCTGGGCGGGCTTGCCCTGCTTGGTATCAAGCATGCCCGGATGCGCGACAGCGTATTGATGGTTCAGCACGGAGACTTCTGTCGTTGCTTGCTGCAGTGAAACACCTGGCGCGAGTCGCCCGAAAAGGACCAATAGTGGGCTGAACGGCGTGACGTTCTCCGCCGGCTGAGGGACCCACACGTCGATTCCCGAATAGGGAAACTGAAAATCGGCCGACATCACGCCGATCACGAGATGCGGCGTACCGGCCAGCGTAATGGTGTGTCCGAGGACTTGCGGATCGCCGCCGAAGCGACGCTGCCACAGACTCGCGCTGATCAATGCGACGCGCGCTGCTTCCGGTTTGTCCTCCTCGGCCCGGAATCCGCGTCCCAGCAGCGGATCGACGCCGAGAATGGTCAGGAAACCTGCAGAGACGCGTGCCCGCTTCAGCGACTCCGGCGCCGTCCCACCGCTCACCGCAACGTCTTCAATCTGGCCGAGGTAGGCTCCAATCCCACTATACGAGCGCGCGCTGACCCTGATCTCGTCGTACCGGATCGGTGTTGCGCCGCCCGTGATCTGCACCAGGCGGTCAGGATGGCTGTAACGCAGCGGCCGCAGCAACACGGCACGCACCACCGTGAAAATTGCAGTATTCGCTCCAATCGCGAATGCCAGTGTAAGGACGATAGTCACGGCAAAACCGGGCTGCTTGAGCATGGCGCGCAAGGCGTATCGAAGATCTTGAGAGACAGAATCGAAAGGTCGGTTAATACTCATGAGGTCAGTTCCCTCGCTAAGGCGATGTTACGCCAGCAATCGACAAGGCTGCAGGATTATGATGGGGGCCGCGGTTCTCGCATCTTCGAGGGCTAGAATATGTTCGCACTTGCTCGTTATGCGCTTCGCCAGCTTCGAGAAAGTCCGGGTTTCGCCGCAACCGCCATACTGACGCTCACCTTAGGCATCGGCTCGTCGACGGCGATCTTCGCCGTTCTTGATGCGGTGCTACTGGAACCACTGCCGTTTCCGCAGCCAGATCGACTGGTCGCCGTGGAATCCCAGCCGGACCGCAGTGTTTCCATCCCAACCATGCAGGACTATCAGTCGCGCTCGACCACGTTCAGCAGTCTCGCTGCATATCGTCAGTGGTCGCCGACGCAGAAGACAATCGATGGCACGCCGGCGGGTCGTATTCTTGCCGTGTCGCAGGGCTTCTTCTCGACGCTGGGAACTCGCTTCGCACTGGGAGCAAGCTGGCCGATTACGGGGAATGAGCAGGACTGCCTTTCGCAGGCGGTTGTCAGCGGCGGTTACTGGAAGCGTCTAAGCGGAGGTGGTGTGCTCGGCAGCAGAATGCTGAATCTGGATGAACGAGACTTCCAGATTGCGGGTGTGCTGCCGCTGGAGCAGACGATTGAGGGGTCTTACGCTCTCAATCAGCCTGAGGTCTTTGTCCAGATCGGCTGCGACACGGAGGGGCGGCCAAATTCACGCGGCGACAGGAGTTTTGAATTGATCGGCAGGCTGCGGCCAGCGGTGACGGTTGGCCAGGCGAACGCCGATCTGGCGCGCGTAGAGCAGACCCTTCAGAAGGACTACCCGAACGATTATATCGACTACGCGGCTGCGCTCAAGAAACCGCCGGTCGTATTTCCCTACATTGAATTACTTGTTGGGACAGAAACGAAACCTGCGCTTCTGATGACCCTTGCAGCCTGCGGCTTACTGCTGGTGATCGCTTGCGCCAATCTTGCGAGTCTGATGCTGGCACGAAACGCTAGCCGGCGGAGCGAATTCGCGACGCGGGCGACACTCGGCGCCACGCTCGGTCAGCTAGTCAGGCAACTAACGGTCGAAAGCTCGGTACTGGTTAGCCTTGGCGCGGCCGGTGGCATTGTGCTGTCCCTGCTCGTTCTGGAATTGCTGAAGGCCGCGACGGTGCTGCATCTGCCCAGGCTAGCCCACGCGTCCATGCGTCCGGCAGTCATGTCGTTCGTTATTGTAGTTTCCGCCGTGGTCAGTTTGTTCCTCACGCTCCTGCCCGCCTGGCGAACGCTGCGACCGGGTCTGCTGCAGGATCTTCAAGGTACGGGACGAAGTACTGCCGGCCGCAGCCTGCGATTCGCCGGACGTTTGCTTGTGGTTGCGCAGCTCACTCTGACCGTGGTGCTTCTGGCCTGCGCGGGATGGATGATCGGCGGCGTGTATCTACTGTTGCACCAGCCGCTCGGCTTCGCACCGGATCATCTGCTGATGTTGAAAGCACAGCTTAGTTCGGACAATGTAACAAAGGCGGAAGCGCTGCAATCGGAACTGAAGTTGAGCGAGATGGCCGAGAGCTTGCGTCAAGTACCGGGTGTGATCTCCGTCGCTTTGACGGATCATCAGCCACTCGGACACGCAATCAATCGTTACGACTTCTGTTCCGATGCCCATCCGGAACAATGCCGGAGACCGGTCAATATTAATCCCAACTCTTACGCGATCAGCCCGGCCTATTTCCCCACCATTGGGCAATCCCTGCTGGAGGGACGTGACTTCAATCTGGCAGATGATGGCCGCAATCATGTGGTAATCGTCAACCAGGCTTTGGCGGAGCGCGAATGGCCGGGGCAAAGCGCGCTGGGACATCGCGTGCACACCGGGGAGATCCACATCGCAGAGGGCCAGAGTTGGGCTACGGTGGTTGGTGTTGTGGGCAATGTGCACAACTACGATCTGGTTTCGGAACCCGGACCGGACTTGTATATTCCGCGCGCGGAAAACCCGAGGGGATTTGCCAGACTTATTCTGCAGGCGAGTGGCGACCCTGGCCTGCTCAAGAATGCAGTCAGGACGAAGCTCAAAGCTCAGTCTCCGGAAGCGACGGTCTTCGGGTTCGAGTCCATGCCGGAAGAAATGTCGAGTGAGGTTGCGGAGCGTGTATTCCTAATGCAGGTGGCCATGTCGTTCGGTGGGGTCGCCCTGTTTCTCTCGATACTTGGAACGTACGGCCTGCTCGCCTATGAGGTGTCTTTGCGCGAAAAGGAAATCGGCGTCCGTTTGGCGCTCGGATCTCAACGAAACGGAATCGTCAAGCTCTTGCTCTATGAGGAGGGCCGCTGGCTTATGGCGGGCACGATTCTGGGACTTGCCTGCGCGATCGCAACGGGCTATGTCTTGCGTTCGCGATTCTACGGCCTACATTCTACATCCTTGTACGTTTTGTTGGGATCCACCTTGCTTCTGATGGGGCTAGCATTCTTAGCGATCGCGCTTCCCGCACGGCGGGCCGCTCTTCAAGATCCAGCCGAAACGCTACGCCGAGAATGACAGACGCAACGAGTCCGTCGTCTTATACTTTTTGTGGCTATTTGCTAATCATGAAAGTTTCCGATACTTCCAGTGCGCTGAAGCAGGTTCGCAGGACTGGATGGAAATTCCAGCGGACCTTCAAGACTCCCGTCAAGAACCTCCGGCCGTTTGTAGCAACGATCATTTCAGCGGGTCAATCATTTCATACCGCCTGCATCACAATCGATCAAGCCGTGTTCGAGCCCAAACATTGGATCGACCAGTTGATTCGTCATTCGCTGCCACCTCGGTACCAGAAAGGAACATCTGTGACGGCTGTGGGACAGACGGAAATTCACGAACTTCTTCACGCCGTTTTGAGCGATTGCGTGGATTTCCTATTTGTTCCCGCCCCGAAAACATTCGTGATTTATGTCGATCACGACGAGTACGCGACGTTCTATGCCAACAACCGTTCTAATCTCAACCGGGTCGCCGAGCCGTTGTTAACACAGGGGTTTGAAGAAGTCTCGGGGTATCAAAGACGGCTTTGACAGAACATCCTCCGAAGTTAACCTGAAATTGCGGTTGCGCTCACGACTGTCGATGGGCGGAAACGGCTGATTTCAGCAGCAATGCGTCGGATCGAGATTCTGGGCTACGGTCTTTTCGCTTCACTGAGTACAACACGTGAAGAAGGGAACGTTCGTTACTTTCGCTCACCTCCGAGTAGTGGTCAAATGTTCTTGTCATGGGCTTGCGTCAGAATCGTATGTTTGCGGGTTTGGTGCTTGTCCTCGGTCGTTTCTGCACGGCATGGGCCCAGGAGCAACCCGTCATCTTGGGCGTTCTGGAAGACACACCCGGTCGTTACTACGGCGATCCGAATTACCGCAGTGTGCGTATCGTCTTCCGCAAAGAAGGTCCGGACTGGAAGGCCTTTCCGAGTGATTGTCTGGGTCAGGCGTGCGCGGTGCAATACCCTCCAGCAATGACTTGGACGATTGGATTCGACGGGCGGAATGTCGGTCGCATCACAACGAGCAACGCAGGTGGCTCCCATTTCTACAGTGATATTGGCCAGCAGAAAATAGCAAGCCTGGAACCCATCCCCACAACAGGAAAGCCGTCTCAGGAATTCGCGGGGTTTCTCAATGGCCCTGTCTACCGCCCACTCATCGCAAACTCGAAGCCTTATTTTCGGGATCCCGAGCATTGGAAATCGACCCAGCTATCGAACGAGATCGTAGGGCTCTTGCGAAAGGCATTCCGACTGAAGTTTCCCAAGGTATCGAATTGTGAGAATGACGGGCAAAGCGTTGAGAAGCCGTGGCTATATAAAGACGAAGACATAAAAATCCCGAAAGCGTATTCCTCAAACGCCTCCTGGTCACATCTCTCCGACACGGGAAATCAAGTTTCTGGGCAAAGCGATGTGGCTGGTTGACGCTGGCGACTACGATAATGACGGGAGATCGGAACTCGTGTTTTCAATTGATGATTACGACCTTGGCGGCTATAGGCTTTTTTACGATCATTTCAAGAAGGAATCCGTCTTCGAGTTCAGCTACCACTGACGAACGGAACTTGCCCAAGTCCTTAACAACCCAGCTACAATATTCGAGAATGGGCCAGTCTCGGCACGCCAATAAAGTCACTGCTCGCGGGAAATGGAGCATCGATACCCGTCTTACGGCTCAGGTCGTTGGCAGCTACGCTCTCATAATTGTGCTAGCTGCCTTGTTGTTCCGAGGCCCAAGACAGGTGGAGAAGCTGCTCGTCAAGGGGACCGTTCAGGCTACCAGAATCGTGCCCGACTACGCACTTGAAGCGCCAGGAGGCAGTCAGCTAACGTGGAAGGCAGAATTTAGGGTCGCTTATTCCGTCGCGAACCGTGAATACTTGGTGTGGGCTGAGTCTGGTATTCGTGGCGATAGCGAAGTTGATGTTCGTTTGCGCCTGCCGCGATCTTACCCACCGTGTCGAGTGCAATGCGACCTCCAAAGACCCGAAGTATCCGTCGCATATTGCCGCTAAAGTTGACGGTTGATCGGTTAATGGATGGACCTGAAACAGATACTTCATCGCGAGCTTGGCAGGAAACCGATTAAGCTGGACACGCCAGTGACCAGGGCGATGCCATAGCTCTTCCGCAGAAAGCTAGACGGGTAATACTTTCTGTGTTGTTCCAACAATTCTAAAGAATGGCTCAACAGATTGGTCTTCCCGATGAGCTGTCCGAAGGATCGCGGTAATGGAGGATGCAGGGTTACTTTTCTGCCGGCGGGCAATAGCAGATTCAACTGTCTGCAAATGCGCTCCAACGAACCCATGCTCAGCACGATAGCTATCAGGAAGAAAATGGCAAATGACGACGAAGCCACTGTCTCACTCCAAAACATATCCCGAATTAGATTCATGTGGCCCTCGATGCCCGTGCTCGGATCTCCCAAAACGGCTGCAGTACCCCCTGCAGGCCCACGAAATGCCCCAAACGTTTGGCACCCTAATCGTGGAGCCAGTCTGAAAGCCCGTGCTGTCGACACAGCAGATGACACGATGAGGAAGGAACTTGTCAGCGAAGGCGTGGCATTCTGGTCATATTTTAGCGAGTCGATGCAAAACGGCCGCCCTCCCGCCCACGCAGTATCTTTGCCGCAAAGCATTTCTTTCCATGTTTTTCACCCACTCCCGATGAACTGACCCCTACTACCAGCGGCCGGTTAAGAGCCTCCTCTTGCGAATTGTCAGGAAGCAAATAACCAAAAGGCAGAGTCCGAATGTGGATCCGAGATAACGGTCGACAAAGTTAAGGCGTTCAAATTCTTGCTTGTTGATATAGACGGTCGTTCCATGGTTTACGAACACCTTGTATATTCTGCCGACGCTCGGCTGAGGAGAACGCGGCATCGTTGACGCATATTCAACATTGAGATATGCGCCGGCAGCTACGGTGAAGACTCCCACAGCGACAAACAGGCCGAGCACGACGTTCCGCAGTATTCCGTTAAGCCGTGACGACGTGGTGACATCAAGTGATTGGTTCAGGGCCATTGCCAATTACCATTCGTATCGTGTTTCGCCCGATCATTTGCGGCGGACAAGGCATTTGTCCCTCCATAGAGCCATCAATGCCGCCGAGAGTGTCCAGCGCTAGAATGCTGTTCGGCGCATCAAGGGTGATCCGGCATATACGCAGAGGGCGCACGCCGCTTCCAAATCAGCGTAGAGCTATGCCCAAACCGCACCTCAGCAACCGATTCTGGTACTGTAAGGTCGTACTCAAATGTTCCCGATGTTTTTGGTTTAACCAGCCCAATCGTGGCCAGATGAACCGAAACTATTATCATTGGCCCGTCTTTCTCCGTGGTAATACTACGAACAACCATACCGCTATAGAAGGGATGGCCAGAAATCTTTAACTCTATCGGGCGTGTCCCAGGAAGTTCTTCAACCTTTAAGTATTGAACATCCTTCGCATCGGGAATCACGTTAAAAAAACATGTTATACAAGGCTCTGCAGCCGTCGAGCGCCAGCAGAACCAGCGCGATAATGGCTACTCTGTATGCTATCTTCTTCAATTCGATGATCCGCCCGATGATCCGCCAAAGCGCACGGACCACAGTAGAACCCTTTGCAGCGGAGCGAGCGACAGCACGTACAGCTGCGCGGCCGTGTTGGACGCGCCGATCATTTCTGAGATGGACCCTTGCGGCCGCTCGTAGGATCCTGTATAGGGTTCGGTAGAAGAGCTGACATAGCGCCGCCTACCGGTGTCGCAATATTGTTGCCACCTAGATTTACGCTCGCATCAATAGGAGGTCGGCGCTGCTGGCAACCATCGTGAACTGCAAACATATTGTTGATCTGTCCAACTTCCTGTCGGAGCTCCTGGGCGCGACTACTGTAACTTTACAAATGAACTGATCCCTACTGACATCAGTATTACGATCAACATAAAAATTGAAAAGCTGGGGTAATTATCAGTTGCCACTTTAGGACTGACAAGCCCCAATTGCGCGGCGTATTGGGGGTCCGCTGAAATCGATTGCGAATCCAATACATAGAGATATAAATCGCAAGCCGGATTGCCACCAGTACGGCGCACGGCACGGCTATCCTTCCATGACCCTCCGATCCTTACGTGGACAACGATTGCAACGAAAAGGGCCACCGCTAGGAATCCAGGGACGCCGTTTCGCGCCCATCGGGCGAAGCCCTCTCGATCACTCACGGGCACCCGGTGCTCCAATCGGTCTTGCGCAGGGAGCGAACCCAAGGGCGAGAAGCGCCTTGAGGCATTGTTCCTCGACCGCAACTGCGAGAACAGTTGTTTGGCAGCTCAGAACTGCCTTCCTTGGCTCCGCCGACCTGGACAGTATGGCCCGAACGCGCCATTGGCCCAGATTAACTTCTTCTCAGATATTCCGGCGTTGGGATTTCAATAGCTATCTTGAGCATATATGGAATATGCCCAATCGCGCCATCGAGTTTCATGATTCCACCTCGACAGTCTTCAAGAAGACGGAAGGAATCTCACCCTTCGTTTTTCTGGCGCGTACATTCACGAGTCCGGCCGCGAGCCGGGCTTGGATGCGGGTTCTGGTTGGGTTCAAGAAGCTCTGCTTCACATCGGCGGCGCGTCTCTTAGTGGCGAAGTTCCCAAGCTACCTTGCAGCCTGTGGGATGGCGACATGCGGTTGGGGGGTGAGTTGTTTCAAATGATCCCGATCCCGCTGAACTATGAGGGAAACGTTGAAATCAACTTGGAGCAAGCTGGAAAAATACGAATTATCGGAACACATGTTCGACTAGAAATGGTCGGGAAGGCGACCTACGTCGAAGAATTTCCCGGTCATCGTTGACACTCCTGTTGCCCCTACCGCCGCCCCGATTGCAACCGGGTGGGGCGACCCAGTCTGCGGCGTGGTAGTCCAGCTCCTTTCTCGGCGCACCACTATCGCCTGATTTGAACAGTTACGCCTGTAATCGTGCCCCGTTAGGCCTTTCTGGTGTCCAATAGAGTATGCGTGCGCGTTTTATCGGTCTTCTGTTTCTTGCCACTTTTTCAAGCACCGGCCTTGCACAGAACGCGCCAAGAGCGGCGGTCGAGGTTTCCCTAAATCGCCAGAACCCGCTGCATTTACGGGCGACACTCACGTCGGGCGCTGCGGCAACGGTTAAGATCAATCGCTCCGATTTGCCGTGGGGCAACAGGTACAGCATGGTGTTTGCAGCCGCGAGGCCGAACGGAGAGGCTGTTGATCTAATGCTTCCGGTAGATGACCCCGGACCCAATGAAATATCTGTGAAGCAGGGCGAAGTGCTAACTGGAGATATTGATTTGCAGCGTGTGATCCGGGACATGAATGCTCTGAAGAAGTCAGACGTACTTCTCTTTTGGGCATACAAATCTCCAGCCGCGTTGCATATTCCGCGCTGGTCCGGCGGTTTGGTAGTTATCCCGCAACAGAAGTAGGAATGGGGATTCGTCAATTGACGTCAGCCGGCTCATGGCGTCGAAGGCAAACGTCGTTTGGTTTCGCAGAGCGTCAATGACGGCGGTGCGGTCGCCCTGAGTGTCGTACTGATAGGTGGTGGTGTTGCTTTGGGAATCGGTGATGCTGGCGATCAGACCGGCCCTACTCACGCCAAAAACCGGCTTGAATAGGCCACCCGCCAGCTATCCTATTGTGGACTATTGATCGCCTCATTTGAAAGGCTTCGCACAGAAATGACTATGCCAGCGTATTTGACCACTTGGAAATAGAGCTCTGCGTGCCCGTTATACATCACGTCCAGATGCGACGGGGTTACCCAATTCATCTTCACATTTGACACACCGGACGGGTATGCTGACTCGAAAGAGAACCCTAACACCTCTCTCGGAGCCTCTGAATCATTGGTCCGCTTCAGGTACACGCTAGTATAAACGCCAGCATTCCCGGGACCGAAGTGCTGCACAGTGCTTCCACTCGCAAGCCAATACCCATCTGGAGACCGGGCTTCTGCCGACCAAATCGTCTGGTGCTCCTGGCAGCCGGTTCCTAGTGCGCAGGCGATGATTACAAGTAAGATCGCATCGTGAATCGCAGGGCAGCCAACTGTGCTAGACCTAATGATCTCCCCGCGATTCATCGGCTCAGAATCAATTCCTACGGCAAGCATAGTGTTCCGTTCTTGTACGCATTATATCCGTCAATGATGTTCGGGATGTTATCTGCCGGCGCAGACGTGATCTCAGCCATTATTCTTCCCTCGTCGGACTTCGTGGAGACTGTGGTGAACAGGTCCCCGGACTGGTGTAGTTCTGGAGCCACGACTGGAGACAGCAACACCCCATACCCGAGAGCGCCGACCTATCGGCCAGTGCCATCTTCTTCACCGTAACCTCACTTTGCAGGCTCCATGGAAGACTTGACGAACCTGTCCTCCAAATGCCATTCCAGTTTCGCATCCATCGCAGCGAGGTAAATAAACGAGTTCCAGTCTCGCACGAAAAACAAATACGAAAATGCACCGCGAGGTAGTAACTCTTGCGGAACAGGCATCCTCGGACCTGAATCGCGCCTGGCCCCCCCCAACTATCACAGCTTGTTCGCCTCGGCATGCGTGGAAGTTGGATCAGGGGGTCAATGACGACGTACAGGATATTGAGAAGCTCCAAGTCGGCTCCCCTGTAGACTCTCTTTTGTCGTCAACCACAGCATCCGGGTCGCCGACACACAATCGCAGCCCGAATAAGCTCCGCCTGGATCTGTACTCAACGGTAACGGACTCGAGAAGAGCGTCATGAAAACCATTCGGAAGCAGATCTTCGATCTCAACTAATTACACAACAGCCCCAGCATTGGGATCGCTCAAGCCAACTGGCGGAGAAACTCTATGCGCCGACCTCATGCCAATCGATTATCTCTGCTCGATAGAGGTAGCTCTAGTTGCGCTGGCACTGGAGGTCGGTTGTTGAACCTGCTGAGAAATGCGTGCGCGAATTCTTTTGTCAGTCGCGATCTGTCATCAATCCGCCTAATCAGACATGTTGGGAAGGAGAGCGCCTTGTCAAAGAGCGCCTTCACCGCCATTCCCTTCGATTGAATCTCCTGAGCCATCGGTTTGGTGAGGATCGCTACACCCTGGCCTTCGGAAACCAGGTGAATTGCTTGCCGTACTCCCATAATGTCATGCGCCGTTCTTGGGACGATTCCAGCTCGGCTTGCTGTATTCA
>Ga0182018_10003206_pt1 | contig 15030 bp, 11 predicted proteins | sample 812P2MmetaG_FD_120490 | JGI IMG/M metagenome (GOLD analysis project Ga0182018, IMG submission 120490) | Permafrost microbial communities from Stordalen Mire, Sweden - 812P2M metaG | ecosystem: Environmental > Terrestrial > Soil > Wetlands > Permafrost | place: Sweden: Stordalen | collected...
GTTCCCGGTCCTGTTTTCGGCACCACGGACGGATTCCGGCAAGACAAGCGGGATCGTTTTCCATCTGACCGAGCTCAATGAATCGCAGGTTCTCCATACTCATCCTGCTGGCGCTGTCCGTCGGGATCTACGTCGGCAACGCCGCCCAACCGTCACTTCTCGATGACGCCGATGCGTCGCACGCCCTGGTTTCGCGCGAGATGCTCGAAAAGGGCGACTGGGTGGTGATGTATCAGGACGGCGTGCGCTACCTGGAGAAAGCGCCGCTCCACTACTGGATGGTAGCGGCGAGCTATGCTCTCCTCGGCCAAGGAGCTCTTCAAACCCGGCTGCCGCTCGCGCTCTCGGTGGTCGGGTTGGTGCTCGCGGTCTATTTTTTTGCCCGCTGGTTTTTCGGCGAGCGTGCTGGCTTTTATTCCGGGCTCGTTCTAGCGACCAGCGCCGGAACATTCCTGTTTACCCGCGTGATGGTTCCAGAAGCCATTTTTGCCCTGGAGATGACTGCCTTCTTTTATCTGTTCCTGCGCGCCTGGAACAAAACCCTCGATCCGCGCGTTGGCTACTGGGGCGCGTCGGTGATGATGGCCCTGGCGGTGCTCACGCTGGGGCTGATTGGGGTAATTTTCCCTCTGGGTACCCTTTTCTTTTTTATCGTCTTCACCCGCAACTGGAAGCGCTGGCGTGAATTGCGGATGGTTTCGAGCAGCCTGATTTTTCTGGCCGTCGCTCTGCCCTGGCATCTGCTCGCGGAACACCGTGCCCCGGGATTTTTCTGGTCCTATTTCATCAACGAACACTTCAAGCGCGCTCTCGGCACGCGGTACCCCCCGGACTATGAGGCGGTACCGCTCGCGCTCTGGTGGGCGCTCCATCTGGTCTGGTTTTTTCCCTGGAGTTTCTTTCTGCCTTACGCCCTGCGGGAGTTCCCGCGTCCGCGTACCTGGGGAAAGGCCCTCGAGCCGGCCCAGCAGGCGCGACTGTTGCTCTTCATTTGGGCGGGATTGATCCTGTTTTTCTTTTCTCTGACCAGCGGTTCGCGCATGGAGTACTACAGTTTTGGGGCGTGGCCGGCCATCGCCATCCTGCTCGGACTGGGCCTGGCCAGGGCTGAAGAAACGCACGCGCCATGGTTGCCGCGTCTGCAGGCCGGATTGGCGCTCGCCGGGGCGCTCGCGGCCCTGTGCCTCGGATACCTCGTCTGGTCTTCCCTGCATATCGCGGCCACCGGCGACATCTCCGGCTTGATCGAGTACCATGCGCTCTCCACCTACCGGCTTTCCATGGCGCATATTTTTGACCTCACTCCGCAGGCGTTCGCGGAGCTGCGGGGGCCAGCCGTCCTAGCCCTGCTGGTTTTTCTGGTGGGCTTCGGGGCGGCGTGGCTGTTGCGGCGCAGGGGTCAAGCAATGGCGGCGACGCTAACGGTTGCCTTCGCCATGGCGGTCTTCTACTTCGCTGCGAACTGGGCATTCCAGAAATTCGAGCCCAGAATGTCCTCCCGCCAGCTGGCAGACGCCATCCTTCCCTATTTGCGTCCGCAGGATCAAATTGTGCAGTACGGCGATTTCAATTCAGGATCGAGTATTCCCTTCTACACCCATCGCCACGTATGGATTTTCAACGGATGTATTGGCACGAACCTCGAATTCGGCTCAAAATATCCCGATGTGCCGCCAACATTTCTCGACGATCGGCAATTCCCCGCTTTCTGGCAGAGCTCCGACCGGATTTTCCTGTTCGTGCCGGAAGAGTTCGCCCCGGCTGCAATCTCGCGACTGCCGCCGAACCGAAGCTACCTGCTGGCCGCCAGCGGCGGTAAGTATATCTTCGTGAATCAGCCCTTGCGTCCCGATTTGCCGAGCTTGGCCTCGCTGCTCCGAGACCAGCGAACCTTGCCGCACTGAGAGCCTGGCTCGGCTGGCCGAACCGGCCCCGCTCGACGGCTGCTGGATGGGTGCTTTGCACAACGACGAACTATTTATGGAGGAAGCCCTCCGCGCCGCCCAGCGCGCGCTCGAGGCGGGCGAAGTGCCGATTGGCGCGGTTGTAGTTCGCATGGGCCGCGTCGTGGGACGGGGATGGAACCGCAACCTCACGGATTTCGATCCGACGGCTCACGCCGAGATCGTGGCGCTGCGCGAGGCCGGAGCCGCCATCGGCAACCATCGTCTGGGCGACTGCGAGATGTTTGCCACCCTTGAGCCCTGCGCCATGTGCTCGGGAGCTTTGGTGCATGCCCGGATCAAGCGCTTGGTGTATGGCGCCGACGATCCCAAGGCGGGCGCCGTCCATTCCGTCATCGAGGTCCTGAATCATCCAGCGCTCAATCACCACATGGAAGTCCAGGGAGGCGTGCTTGCAGGTCGTTGTGCCGAGTTGCTGCAAGCTTTTTTTCGGGAACGGCGGGGATAGCGATGGCCATTCGCAGGGCGTCAGACAAGACTGTTGCGCAGGCTGAGGCATCTAAGTTCCCACTTCGCGGTGGAGTTTGCGAAGACGCAGCAAGCCCCGCCTGCGAGGCGGCCGGGTGGTAAGGACAGGGAATTCGCTAGGTTCTGATCCGTCTTCTGTTACTGGGCAAGCAGCTTACCGATCTCAGAGACCAGCGATTTCGGCTTCTGCGCTGCGGCGGCGTGCGCTTGCGCGTAGACGATGAGAGCGTCGAAGCGCGGGTCGCTGCGCAGCGATTGCAGATTCGGTTCCTTCTCCATCCCTGCGCTCACGCTTCTGGGCAACCCGTGATCGAGAGCTTCGCGTAACCTCGACAGAGCCTCATCTCGTTGTCCCCGGCGGGCTGCGATGCACCCAAGGTTGTAGGTCGAAATGGCGGTATCGGGGTGATCGGCCCCGAGGACTCGCCGGCGGATGTCGAGCGTCTCCCGGTTCAACTTCTCCGCCTCGTCATAGCGGCCCTCGCTATCGAGAACGTTCGCCAGGTCGTTCATCGACATGAGCGTATCCGGCAGTTCGGGCCCAACGACACGACGCTGGATCTCGAGGGTCTGCCGCAACAACTTCTCCGCTTCGGCGTAGTGGCCGAGCTTGGTCAAGGTGTCAGCCAAGTTCGTCATCGACAGCAGCGCGTCCGGGTGTTCCGGCCCGAGGACTCGACGCCGGATGTCGAGTGTCTCCCGGTTCAGCTTCTCGGCTTCGGGGTACTTACCCAGCTTGGTCAAGGTTTCTGCCAAGTTGTTCATGGTCACCAAGGTGAGCGGATGTTCCGGCCCGAGGGCGCTCTGGCTGATGGCCAGCGCCTCCCGCGTCAATTTTTCCGTCTCGGCGTAGTGGCCTTCGCTATTGAGAACGGCGCCCAGGTTGATCATCGACCTGATTGTGTCGGGATGCGCCGGTCCGAGGACACGCCGGTTGATGGCGAGCGCCTCCCGATGCAATTGCTCCGCCTCACCGAATTTTCCCTCCAGATAGAGAACATTCGCCAGGTTGTTCATCGACATGAGCGTGTCGGGATGGTCCGGCCCGAACACACGCTGCCGAACGCTGAACGTCTCCCGATCCAACTTTTCCGCTTCGGCTCCCTGGCTTTCATGATTGAGGACGCTCGCCAGGTTGCTCATCGTCCTGAGTGTGTCGGGGTGGTCCGGCCCGAGAACACGCAACCTCGCATCCAGTGTTTCCCGGTCCAACTTCTCCGCTTCGCCGTAGCGTCCTTCCTGGTTCAAGGTCCAGGCCAAGTTATTCATCGAAGTCAGCGTGTCGGGATGGTCTGGTCCGAGGACACGTCGCAAAACGTCGACGCTTTCCCGCTGGAGCTTCTCCGCCTCAGGGTAACGGCCTTCTTCCTCGAGCGTCCAGCCCAGGGTACTCATCGACGAAAGTGTGTCCCGATGGTCCGGTCCGAGAGCGCGCCGCCTGATGGCAAGGGTTTCGCGCAATAACCTTTCCGACTCAACGTAATGGCCTTCCTTTTGGAGAGTCCACGCCAGGTCGTGCATCGACAGCAGGGTGTCGGGATGCTCGGGTCCGAGGACATCGCGTCGGATTTCTACGGCCCGCTCGAGCAATATCTGCGCGCGAGAATAGAGTCCGAGGTTGCCGTAAACCCTTCCCATCACGCTCATCATCTGGGCCTGCAGCGCGGGGTCCTTGGCCAAGCCCGCGGCGATATCGTTCGAAGCTTTGTCCAGAATTTCCCGCGCCGTGATGCTATTCCCGCGCGCTTCGCTCGGATCCGACACCTTGAACATGCCCGACATGAAGTCGGCGATGCGGTCGGCCCGGTCGCGCTCGGTCATGGTTCGTCGCAACTGCACCGCCTCAAGCGCGGCAAACCCGGCCAGCAGGAAGACCAATCCGGCGGCTACAGCTACCCCGACTCGGTGCCGCCGAACGTATTTCTGTACTCGGTATCGAGCGCCCGCAGGGCGCGCCAGGACCGGCTCGTGGTTGAGATACCGCAAAACGTCCGCCGATAATTCCGTCGGCGTGCCGTAGCGCCGCGTGCGGTCCTTCTCGATCGCCCGCATGGTGATCCAGTCGAGATCGCCACGGAGCAGCCCCACCAATTGCTTAGCCTCTGTTCTCCGCAGCTCCGCAGCCTTGGCGGAAGACTCGCGTTCCATCTCCACTTTCGCACTCGGACGCGGCGGGTCTTGTTCCCGCAATTGTTCGAGGACTTCATAGAGAGGCCGCCGCTGCCATTGCTTGGCGTCAAACGGAAGGAACCCGGCCAAAAGAACATAAAGAATCACGCCGAGTGAGTACACGTCGGTTCGCGTATCAATGTCTTTCACGCCTGGATCGGCCTGTTCCGGACTCATATATCCCGGCGTGCCCACGAATCCTGCGATCTGGGTAAATGAGACCTCGTCCGCCATTTCGGGCGTAGCCGCTTTCGCGAGCCCAAAATCGATGATGCGCGGCATGGGTTTTCCATCGACTGCGACCACCAGGATATTCGCTGGCTTCAGATCGCGATGAATAATCGCCTTCTGATGTGCGTGCTGCACCCCTTCGCACGCTTTGACGAACAGCTCCAACCGCTCCCGAATGGTCATTCGGTTTTGGTCGCAATAGTCGGTGATCGGCAAGCCCGGCACATACTCCATCACGAAGTAGGGCTGACCGTTGGGGGTGGCCCCGGCGTCGAAGACTTTCGCGATCGAGGGGTGGTCCATCAGAGCGAGCGACTGCCTCTCGGACTGGAAGCGATGGAGCATGGCATCGTCATACATCCCCGCCTTGATGAGCTTCAGCGCCACTCGGCGGCGCAAGGGCGCGGGCTGCTCGGCTAGCCAAACCTGCCCCATGCCACCTCCGCCGATCTTCTCGAGCAAACGATAAGGACCAATAAACTCGAGAGCTTGCGCGGGCGGCGGGAACTCCTGGGGGAAGGGATGCTGCGATAGGCCGTCGGAGCGCGCGTAACCGGAAAGCAGCGACTCGATCTCGATCCGCAACGACTCATCCGCGCCGCAGGCCTGGCGCAGGAAGCCATGACGCTCGCCGGGCTCGCGTCCGAGAGCCGCCTCGAAAAGCTCCTTAAGTTTCTCCCACTGCCTTGTTGGTTCCACGGGGGCCCCCTCGCATTTCGCGCGTCAGCCACGCCTTTGCCATGTTCCAGTCACGCTTGACGGTGGCGGCGGAAATATCCAGGACCTCGGCCGTTTCTTCCACCGTCATTCCGCCGAAAAATCTCAGCTCCACAATGCGCTCTTGTTGTGGGTCGCGACGCGAAAGCTTGGACAACGCATCGTCGAGGGCAACCACATCGACGCTCTGCTTGTCCGGCAGGTCCAGCGCTTCCTCCAGTTCGAGCTTGAACTCCGGTCCCCGCTTGACGGCGCGGCGGGTTCGCGCGTAGTCCACCAGAATCTGGCGCATTAATCTTGCCGCCACGGCTACAAAATGCGCGCGGTTCTCAGCCTGAACCGGGCTTTGGTCCACCAGCCGCAGATAGGCTTCGTTGACCAGCGCGGTGCTTTGCAAGGTGTGGTGCGAACGCTCCGCCTTGAGGCAGTAATGCGCCAGGGCATGCAGTTCCTTGTAGACAGAAGGAATGAGAGCTTGCAGCGCTTTTTCGTCTCCGGCTCTCCACCGGGCTAGCAATTGACTGACGGGTTCGGATTCTCGAGGCATGCTAGCGCACCCCGGGTGGACGAGCGCACCCAGCGCGCCTTTCACCCCCCATGGATGAACCAAGCGGAGTCAGAACAAAGGGATCGCTCGCCAAACCGGCCCTTCCCTTCGTCTAAGAAAATTCTCTGAGCCAAATCCGCCCGGATTTCCGCATTTACTAATGGGGGAGGAACACAGGCCGGGCCTGACCGCCCGCAAATCCCGCACCTTTCGGTTTGCGGGCGTGGCCCGGAGTTCGTTCTCTCTGAGCGCCCTGGTTTCCGCGCCGCTCGGCATGAGCAAGAGCAACTGGCTCTCCGGTGGCGGATTGGGAGACGCAGACGCCATGTGCTCCTCACAAGGAAGAATCCAGGATTAAGGGGGGATTTCGGCCCAATGGCAGAGGCAGCCTACTTCGAAGCTACCCCAAAGGCCCTTGCTAAAAACGGAGGAAGTTTATCAGAAAAAGCGGGGTTTCTAAACCGTGTTTTGCCGGGTGCTTTTCTCTCTAGGTTGATCGACCTGTGTGCAAAGTTTTGCGCTCCACGCCTGCTGAATCCGCTGTCGGAATGATTTCAAGGAAAAGTCATGACAAACCGCACTCGTCTGGGCTGCGCTTTATTAGTTTTTTCACCCTACTTTCAAATGCCAGCTCTCAATTGATCCATACCGTGGCGGGCGGAGGGCGGCGAACAATACTCCAGGTACCTCGGCAGCGACAGTGCCTTTAGGCGTAGTCGCAGATGCCAGCGGGAATATTTATTTCGCCAATGGCTTTGATGGCTCGGTCTACATTGAGGAGAGAACATGAATAAAACACTACTTGCCATTTGTGCCTTGCTCACATTAAGTGCAGCGACTGCTGCTGCTCAACTTGTGGTAATCAACAACGTTTCCATCAATTACACAAACAACCAACTCACCATCAACGGTTCAGGCTTCGAACCGGCTAAAAAAGCACCAACCGTTAACTTCAATGGAGCAAACCTAACGCTAGTCTCTTTCACGAAAAATGTAGTCGTAGCCCAGTTGCCCACTACAGCAGCCGGAACGTACCAGTTGGTCGTTGCCAATAGTGAAGGTTTGCTCTGGCTCTTCGACGTGGCTTATGGAGCAGTAGGGCTTCAGGGACCGATGGGACTTCAGGGGCCGCAGGGACTTCAAGGTATTCAGGGGCTGATTGGATTGACTGGACCCGCGGGTGCGGCGGGTGCAAAAGGTGCGACGGGTGCGACAGGAGCTACGGGACCAGCAGGTCTTATTGGACTTACGGGAGCAACGGGACCTGCGGGTTCAGCGGGTGTGGCAGGACCAATAGGACCCGCAGGTGCGGCTGGTGCAAAAGGTGCAACGGGTGCGACAGGAGCTACGGGACTAACGGGAGCGACAGGGCTTACGGGAGCGACAGGGCCTACGGGAGCAACGGGAGCGGCGGGACCAGCGGGTGTGGCAGGACCGATAGGACCCGCAGGACCTGCTGGTACTGGTTCGGTAGGACCCGCTGGACCCACTGGTGCAACGGGACCGACTGGCGCAACTGGACCAGCAGGAACTTCAGGAGCAGCACAGGGCGACTATACAACGGTAACAGCTTCGTTTGTACAGCCGTCTCCAGGTGGTCCAACCCCCGTGGAAGTGGGTAGCACGGCGTGGATGGTAGTAGGTCAGTATTTGTACATTCAAGGCGGCGGCTTCTACACCGTAATCAACATAACGAGTCCAACGAATGTTAACTTGGCGAGCTTGGGTTATCCGGGAGATACGACTCCGGGTCTCGTGGTTAGCGGTCCGGGCGTGAGTTCAGGCGGTGTTCAAGGTCCAGTAGGATTAGCAGGACCTCAGGGAACACCGGGGATAGGATTGATTGGTCCCATAGGTCCAGCAGGCGCAACAGGAGCGGCAGGACCAGCAGGAACTGTAGGCGCAACTGGAGCAGTTGGACCGACAGGACCTGCTGGTTCAACAGGAGCTACTGGACCAACTGGAGCCACAGGACCAGCAGGAGTTTCAGGACCGGGACAAGGCGACTATACAACTGTAACAACTTCGTTTACCCAGCCGTCGGTGGATACTACAGTCCCCGTGGTTGTAGGCAGCACGGCGTGGATGGTGCCAGGTCAATATCTGTACATTCAAGGCGGTGGGTTCTACACGGTAAGCAGCATTGCGGATTCAACAAATGTTGTATTGACCAGCTTGGGCTACCCAGGGGATGTAATACCGGAGACCACGGTTATCGCAGGTTCAGGCGTGAGTTCAGGTGGTGTTCAAGGTCCAGCAGGACTATTGGGTCCAACAGGTCCACAGGGGATAATGGGAGTAATTGGATTGACGGGACTCCCAGGAGCAACAGGAGCGACGGGTTCAACTGGTCCCGCAGGACCAGCGGGTCCAGCAGGAATTACAGGACCGGTAGGACAGCTTGGACCCTCAGGTGCAACAGGAGCAACAGGACCAGCGGGACCGGCTGGTGTGGCTGGACCAACAGGAGCAGTTGGACCGGCTGGTGCGACAGGAGCAGAGGGAGTTTCAGGACCAACTGGACAAGCGGGACCAGCGGGACCAGCGGGTGCGACTGGACCAGCGGGACCATCGAGCAACGCCTATGCAGCTTTCGCTACTGAGGCTACCGGTACCACCTTGGCGGATATACCTACAGGAATCGTTGCCACACTACAGATTCCCGCAGGTTCGTATCTGCTATGGGGGAAGTTCTCTTTCTCCAGTAGTATTGCACAAAGCGTTAATTGTCAGATTGTCATAACCGGGGCTGGGGGTTATGTAATAGACACTAATGATGTGGTCACGCCGGCATTTCAAACGGTGTTTGAATCGATGTCGTTGCAAGGGTCCGTAACGCTTGCAAGCAGCGGTGTTATTGGTTTGACGTGCTTTGCCGGCGCGACTCCTAGTGATGTTGTGCCTAACACTGGAAGTCTGATGGCGCTTCAAGTCGGCACCCTGAATCCGTAGTAGTCAAGCAGTGAAATGTGCACTGGGAGGCGGTGCTGAAGGACGAATCAATTGTAAACGTCAGACTAAGACACGGTTGACGAATTGAGTTCACGGCCGGCGTCAACAAGGCGCAGTGGTTCAAGGTGACCCATGCGGGTCAAGGTTGAGATATCGCGGCTTCACCAGCAATTCTCAGTTAGCGAACGCCTGTTGAACAGCAGTAATCTCGGAACCTCGGTGTCCACATGTACATGAGAATCGTTGGGCTGCTCATTGTCCTGGCTGCAAGCACGTTGTCGGCGCAGACAACAACGGCAGTTTCGCGGCTGGATCTGTCGCTTGAGCAGCGTCTCGACCTTCCTCAGCGAGTCGCCTCGGCTTCTCTCAGGCTCACGGATTTGGCCAAGCCGCATCTCCGATAGCCTTGCCTGACAACCCTTCGGACAAAACACCCGCCTGGATAGGTTTGGCAAAAGGTGCACCGTGTCGCACAAACACTGCACGATCGGTGGTCTGTGGTCGTTCCCTACGGAGATACTCGGCAATGGCCCTTCCTGTCTCGACCGGCAAGGGGAGGATGTCGACTACAAGTTAAGTAGCGGCCTTTTGACGCGCGTCGCTGGCGAAGCCGCGTCCGGTTACGCCGGCGACGGGGGTCCAGCCCTAGTGCTGTGCTCAACAACCCAGGCGGACTGGCGCTAGACGCGGCCGGCAATCTTTACCTCACCGACACCGGCAACTCTCGCATCCGAGTGGTGAACACGCAGGCCACCACCATCGCCGTGCTGGGGGTGACGATTGCTCCGGGCGATATCGCCACTGTGGCCGGCACCAGCACCGCAGGTTACAGCGGCGACGGCGGAGCCGCCACCAGCGCTCAACTGAACGATCCCGCTGCAATCGCAGTGGACCCGAGTGGCAATCTTTACATCGCGGACACTTTCAACCAGGTCATCCGCAAAGTGGTGGCCAGCGGAATCATCACTACCGTGGCGGGCACCGGCGGTTTTCCTGATAGCGGCGACGGCGGAGCGGCCACCAGCGCTCAGATTGAATTTCCAGGCGGAGTGGCAGTGGACGCGGCCCAAACCGTGTTCCAGATATCCCATGGTCAGGTTGGCATGGCCACTCACGCCTTTGATTTTTAATTGCAGCGCCTTGCGCTCCACCTCTTGCCCCTGTTCGAGGATGGCATCCGCCGGCAGAATCACACGCGCAACGTTGTGGAAATAGAGCGCCAAGAGCTTGCCCTCGTTCTTGAGCAGCAGGAATTCCGGCGCAACCCGAGGCTGCCCAACCGAGGGCAAACCGTTGGCGTCGAAGCTCGCCTCGGATGGGTTCGGCAATGGTTTGGATCCATCGAGCGATTTCTCCCCTTTCTCTGCCTGCCGAAACCCGACAATCTCGCCCGTGTACTCCTTTTGGCTGTTATCAACGATCGTAACCACCTTGCCGGCATTCGCCAGCAGCACGTCCGCCAGGACCGTGAGGCTCTGTTGGGTTGAGAATATATTGCGCCGAGCAACGACTTCGTCGAGCGATGCCCCAGCGTCATTTGGCGCAATCCACAAAGAGCCGAGAGTTGCATTCGGAACCGGTTCAAGATTCCCCACTCCTGCCTCCAGGTGGACCTCCCCCTGCTTTACCACGAAAGCCAAGCCATTCTTGAATGCAGCAACGGATGCCGTCTTCAGTTCGGGTCCCGACACTTCTCCGGAATGAGCACGGAGGGAACAAATCACCCAGACACCTAGCACCAAAGCGAACCGGCACCGGATCTTCATCAAGACCTCCCGAAAATTCAATCGACAATCATTATGAGTTCAGAACGGAAGGCGATCGAGATGCAAGTAAGGTTCCGACATCAACCGAACGAAAGCGGCTCCCGGAGTTCTCGGGACCACACAGCTCAGGAGGCGATGCCGTCGATCGAACCCGCGCGTTGCGCGGACGCTTGCGCTCGAACGACTCAAAAGCGATCGCGAGCTTGTAATCCCGAGTTCCTCTGCCATGGACGAGAAGACCACACGAGCCTTTGTACTTCCCGCATGGGAGCGGATGAAGCGGCAGTCCGGTTTCGAAAATGGATCCTTGGAGTGGCATTGGGAATTGGTATTAACCGCATTCTGCCGCCTGTCTTATTCTTGGGCGACCGTTACACACCGGCTGCGAGGCGTGCCGCGGCGATGGAGGGCGATCACTTCCTACGATCGGCCGATCGAGTATATCCGGCCTTAGAGTAGGACAGATTTGCTCGCTTCTCCCCGGAATTTCCTCGACAGCCCTCCACAGCAATGGCTCATCTTGCAGAAAATACAGGAATGGCACCGTTCGTGCATTAGATACACGGAATAATGCTGGACCCGACCAGCCTAAGGGGGGAAGTTATGCTAAATGTAATCGTTGGGCACATAGGGGAGTTGGCGGTCGTTGAGTGCGAGGGCAGTATTGTGCAGAGCGAAGCCGCTTTCAAATTGCGCGAAGCCGTGACCTCGCAAACAGATGCCCGGATTGTTGTGATTGAGCTCTCGGATGTGCGTGCCATCGAAGGCGGCGGGCTTGGAATGCTCGTCTTTCTGCAACGATGGGCACGGGATCACAACATCCGGTTCCTGTTGTTCAACCCGTCTAAGTCAGTCCGAAGCAGGTTGAAGCGGGCCAAATCGATCGCAAGAATCTATATTGCAACGCTCGAGGAAATGATGGCTCTGGTGGTATATGCCCAGGGGCGATACGCGCGAGTCGCTTGAGCCATGAGTTTTCGAATTCGTGCATGAAGAATGTAACCAAGGCAGCAGCCCAGGACGAGCGCGAATGCGCCTCCCTCGCCAATCTTCTAACCGATGGCTGTTGAAAGCCTCTCCGCGCCGTCCCCCTTCTCCAGACCTCTTCCCGCTGAAAAACGAACGGCCGAACTTAACTGGAAACCGTCACTCAAACTGGTACCGTAAACTCGTGCACTTCCCACTGGCAATGTGTTCACCATCGTGAATACCGCGTGGCGCGGGGAGTCCAGGACCAGTCCAGCGAGATGGCACGGGAATTGGAAGCGGCAGCTTCCCTGATAAAATGCTGGTGAACAACCCTGCGGTGCGGAGAGATGGCCGAGTGGCTGAAGGCGCGCGCCTCGAAAGCGTGTATACCTTTACGGGTATCGGGGGTTCGAATCCCTCTCTCTCCGCCAGTTTTTCCATGACTTAACTGCTGCTGGCTGCACATCGAAGTCTTATCTGGAAAGAAGTACGGGTCTACTGCGGCCCCGCCCAGAGCCATTCCCAATCGAGCGAGCCACCTGCTTCGCTCCGCTTCAAATCACCTCTGCCACGGCAGGAATCCGCCGCAAGGCTGCGGTCACACTCCAGCTGAGCGCGACTGTCGCGAAGAACACCACCGATCCTTTCGCAATCGCGGGAAGCGCCGTTTTGAGCAGTGCGTACTGCAACCAGCTCACAAAGGCATAGTGGATAAGATACATGCCGTAAGCGTTGTCACGCAGGCTGTCAAGTATTCGGCTGCGTCTGTTGGCGAACCGCACAAACAGTGCGAGGAAGGCAAATGAGGATGCCGTGCAAGAAAATACGAAACTGATTCCGCCGATCGCTCCCCACACCGGCAGAAAACTCTTGGCCGAGAAGCTCGCGAGGGAAATCGTAGCGGCCGCCACGAACGCCACCAGCGCCATCATGCCCCACAGAATCCAACGCCGCGCCAGGTTTCCTCGCGGCGCGAGAAGTCCCCGGTCGAGGCCGTAGGCTCCGACGCCCACGCCCATCAGGAAATACACCAGATAATGAAGGGGCGGCTGGTCTGGAAAAAGAATGGTCCGAAACTGAACCAGTCGGGCGGAGTGAACAGCAGTGCCAGCGGCACATACGCCAGGGCAGAGATGGCAACCAATAGGGCAAAGCATGTGATCGGGCGTCGCGATCCACCCGAGAATCTACGACCCAGAGCTTCGCCCCACTTGGGAATCAGCGCCAAGAGTGCCGCAGCGATGCCGTCGAAGGCGAGCAGAACCCAGACGAACCAGGCGGGACCGGCTGGCCAACTGCCGAGCGATCGCCACTCACGCCAAAATCCGCTCAGGCCGCGAGGCTCAAAGGGCATCGGTTGCTTGTCGATTGGTCCTCGACGACAGACCCTCGACGACTACGATGGACCAATCAGATTCCTTCAGAGCACTGGCGATCGGCTGCCAGGCCGCCGGGTGCCGAAACCTTTCCGGCACACCGAGCCGAGTCAAATATCGGTTTGCTGTTGGGTATGACGAGTGAGGTACCAGCAGGGTGGATCGTCCAGATGGGGAAAGAGGGCGTGAACGCAGGTATCCGCCTCGGAGTTGTGAAATACGTACTCGGTCTTATTGCCCTTTTCCTGGATCGCGTAGTAGCGATAGACCGTGACCGTGGCGAACGCCTCATGCTTCTGCCAGATTTTGTAGCGCAGAATCAGATAGTCCCCGGCGTAAACCACCACCAGAACAACGGCCAATGCAAGAGCGCCGATCGCCAATATGCGTTTCATGGACTGCTTCCCTGCCGTTTGCCCGAGCGTCTTTTGCTCGGTCGGTGCGCTCACTGAAATTACCATTTCGTGACGCACCCAGGATTTGGCCACTATAGCCTAGTCATGTCCCTGGAGTTTGGGGCGAGAGAAGACGGAAATAATGGTCCAATCCGCCATGCCTTCGATCGCAAAAAGGACTGCGCGTTTCGGCATGGCCGTGGCGTGCACTGCACTTCTGTGGACCCAGGCCGGCATGGTGCAAGAACGCGAGGCTGTGCTCGAATTTGTGCCGGCTCGTACCAATGTCGAGTTTGCCCTGAACGCTTCGTTCCACGTCGTTCACGGTACCTTCGATATGGAGCATGGTGCCATCCAGTTCGACCCGTCAAGCCGCGCGATCAACGGTGAGATTGTGGTGAATGCTGCGAGCGGCCACAGTGGAAACGACGGCCGCGACCGGCGCATGCATCGGGAGATCCTCGAAAGTGCGCGCTATCCCGAAATCGCCTTCCGGCCAGACCGGGTCCAGGGTACCGTAGAAGCCTCCGGCGCTTCGACCGTTCAGGTGCACGGGGTATTCCGCATCCACGGCCTCGAGCACGAGCTCACGATACCGGTGCGAGTCGAAATGGCCGATGACCACTGGACTCTAACCTCTCACTTCGTGGTTCCTTACGTGAAGTGGGGCATCAAGAACCCGAGCAATCTTCTGTTGCATGTGAGCCCATCGGTCGAAGTGGATGTTCAAGCCTCGGGGCTGAAGCCCTGGGCAGTCAGGGGTTCGAAGTGACTCGGCCGCCCGGGAACCGATTTGTCCCCGTGCAATTGATTCACCGCTGCGGTTCATAACACATTGCGCCCTTGAGGAGCGAATCGCTAGCACGGCTTTTGCCCGTGCAGGACTCCTAACCAAAGACTTCCCGCGATACCATAGCCTGGTCCTCAGTCAAGGGCCCTCAGTCTCGGGCCCTTGACATTCCTGGCGTTCGCCCGCACTATGCGGTGCATGAAATGCGCGGATCGTTTTTTCCTTGTTCTTCTGGTCGCAGGTGTTCTGCTTCAGCCTTGCTCTCTCCTTGCCGCCGATTCTGCGGGCGCAGTGGCCCGTCCACCTATCGTCGGCGTAGCCCACATCGGACTGAACACCGATGACATGGCAGCGGCCCGCGGGTTTTACACCGGTATTCTCGGGTTCCAGGAACCTTTCAGTCTGGACAAGCCGGATGGCAGCGGCCTGATGCTGACCTACTTCAAGGTGAACGACCATCAGTACATTGAGGTTTTTCCCGACCTCAAGGACCCCAGCCAGTTGCGCCTGAACCACATCTGTTTTGAAACCACGAACGTGGAGCAACTCCGTGCCTATCTGGCCAGCAAGGGCGTGACCGTGCCCGACAAGGTCTCGACCGGACTAGACGGGAACCTCAGCTTCGAAATTCACGATCCCGAGGACCACCTGGTGGAGTTTGTTCAGTACATGCCCGGGTCGCTGCA
>Ga0182018_10003209_pt1 | contig 15020 bp, 13 predicted proteins | sample 812P2MmetaG_FD_120490 | JGI IMG/M metagenome (GOLD analysis project Ga0182018, IMG submission 120490) | Permafrost microbial communities from Stordalen Mire, Sweden - 812P2M metaG | ecosystem: Environmental > Terrestrial > Soil > Wetlands > Permafrost | place: Sweden: Stordalen | collected...
CAAGCCTGCTTGTACGTGATGAGTTCAAACTCGCGTCCGTACCAGGGATGGTACGGATGAGTGACGCGAAATCGTCGTGTTCCGGCGTCACGTTGAGGTGTAGTCGCAGACCCACGCCAATGGCCGCGTGGAGAGAAATCACGGCACCCACCAGGATCGTCTGGTGAAGAAAATGCGTCTGAAGAAAATCAAGACGCATGCGGAGGCGAACACGTTTCTGGAGAAGGAATATCTGCCCGAGCACAATCGGCGGTTTCGGCGAATCCCGGCCCAACCCGAGGATTATCATCGAAGGGCTCCGCGGGCGGCGGAGTTGGAAGAAGTTTTTCACTTGGAAACCGGCGAGTCATCGGCAATGACTGTGCGCGGGCCAAGGGCAAAGTCACGGTGTGCGAGTGGGAGGACGGGCGCTTACAGATTCGCTATCGCGATCGGGCGGTGCTTTGGGAGGAGATTCGAGGTCCGGTTCCAGTTCAGGCAGTAAGACCCAGGGAAGCCACGGCCAAGAAACAAAAGCCTCCTACTCCTAAAGCGGATCATCCCTGCAGCCGTCCCGAGCGCGAATGCCAGTGTTGTCCAGATCGAAATCCGCCAAGCGGCAGTAGAGCGCAAATTCTTAGGCATGTTTGAGAACGTACCCAACACCACGAATTGTGTGAATCAGCGGTCGCGGGGTGTCATGATCCACTTTGCTGCGCAGACGATAAATGTGAACATCGACGACATTGGTTGCGGGGTCAATCCTCATCTTCCAGACATGGTCCAGAATCATGGTCCGGGTCACGACTCGACCTTCGTTCCGGCAAAGATATTCGAGCAAAGAAAACTCCTGTGGAGTCAGTTGCAGAAGGTGATCACCACGTCGTGCTTCACGACGTACCAAATCAAGCTGCAAGTCAGCAGCTTGAAGACGCATCGATTCAGTCTGTGGAACCGCCGACCTGCGCAGTAGATTTCTCAATCTTGCCAGCAGTTCCGGCAGGGCAAATGGTTTTGTGAGGTAATCGTCTCCGCCTTGTTCCAGTCCTCGAACACGTTCGTCTACGGAACGCCGGGCAGACAGAATTAAAACTGGTGCCGAACTACCTTGGGCGCGGCAACGTGCAATCAAGTCCAATCCATCCATGTCGGGAAGCCCAAGATCGATGATGAATGCATCGTGAATCCCTTCCAAGGCCATGGCTTCCGCGGCTTCCGCGGTACTGGCTGCATCCACCTGGTATCCGGCCTCCCCCAGCGCCCGTTTCAGGAACTGCTGAATGGATACGTCATCTTCGACCAACAGCAATCGCATAGGAGCTTCCCGCCAGTCCAAGACTTTACACCTCCAGGTGGGATGCAGGAAACTCCTCAAACGTTAGAACGGCCTTAGATAGGTTGCGGAAAACCTCCCTTACGCGTGGCCCGATTCGCTAAACTTCACCTAGATACTTGACATGAAACTATACTTCTGCAAGTATTGAAATATGCCTGTCGCCACAAGCAAGAAAAACATAGAGGAGGTGGCAAAGTATGCCGACATGCTTTCTGCCATGGGCACCGAGCCACGCCTTCGAATCATGCAATTGCTGCTGTCCGCGCATCCCGATGGCTTGGTCGTAGGCGATATCCAGTCGGAGTTGGACATTCCGAACTCCACGCTTTCGCACCACCTGGAGAAACTCAAGAACGAGGAGCTTGTGAACGTGCGCCGCGAAAGTACCTTTTTGCGGTACTCGGCCAACACGGAAGCGCTCCAGGAACTTCTGCAATTCCTCTATGCCGAATGCTGCACTCGAAACAAAGCGGTCAAACCGCAAAATATCGTCCAGCTTTGTAAATAGGAGATCACCATGAGCAGTACCGACATTAAGGAAGTAGTCAAAGAAAAGTATGGCCAGGCAGCGTTGCGTGTGAAGAGTGGGGGAAGTAGTTGCTGTGGAGCCACCGCAGCAAGCGGGTTAGGTCGCGACCCGATCACTTCCAATCTGTACGACTCCTCGCAGGCGGGACAAGTTCCCCAGGAGGCCATGCTCGCCTCGTTAGGGTGTGGAAATCCAACCGCGTTGGCGAAATTGAATGCGGGAGAAGTCGTTCTCGATCTCGGTTCGGGCGGCGGCGTAGATGTCCTGCTTTCGGCGAGGCGTGTTGGACCCACCGGCAAGGCATACGGTCTCGATATGACGGACGAGATGCTAGCGCTTGCCAATGAGAACAAGCGCAAAGCCGGTGCTGAGAATGTGGAGTTCCTAAAGGGCGAGATCGAGCATATCCCTCTGCCAGAGAACTCGGTGGACGTGATCATCTCGAACTGTGTGATCAATCTCTCGGCGGACAAAGACCGCGTATTGCGAGAGGCCTTCCGTGTGCTGAAGCCGGGCGGCCGCATTGCGGTTTCCGATGTCGTTACCCGAGGCGCGATCGCGCCAGAAATCCGCCAAAGCGTGCTTCTGTGGGTCGGGTGTGTGGCAGGGGCGCTCGGAGATGACGAATATCGCAGCAAACTCTCCGCCGCGGGTTTTGAGCGAATCGACATCGAGCCGACGCGAATTTATCGAGCAGAAGATGCACGTGAGTTTCTTTCGGCGGAAGGCGTCGACGTGGACGCGATTGCGCCACAAGTGGACGGCAAGTTCATGAGTGCTTTCGTTCGGGCCGTCAAGCCCGCAGGAGCGAAAGCGTGTTGCGCACCGACCTGCTGCAACTAGGAGAGCGGGAGTATGCAAGGACATTACAACGCTCTATTCCTGTGCACGGGCAATTCTGCGCGGTCGATCATGGCTGAGGCAATTCTCAACTCCAAAGGCCGGCCTAACTTCACGGCTTACAGCGCCGGAAGTCATCCCTCCGGAACGGTTCGTCCGGAAGCCCTGAGACAGCTCGAAATGGCCCACCTGCCAACCGAGGGCTTGCGCAGCAAGGCGTGGGATGAATTCTCTCTGCCTGGCTCTCCAAAGCTCGACTTTGTTTTTACGGTTTGCGACAACGCAGCGAAAGAGGTCTGCCCAATCTGGCCCGGACAGCCGATGACCGCGCATTGGGGCGTTCCAGACCCAGCGGCGGTTCACGGAACCCAAGCGGAAGTGGAACGAGCGTTTCGCGAGGCGTTTTTTATTTTAGAGCGCAGAATCAGTCTCTTGCTCTGTCTTCCACTGAAGACTCTCGACAGCCTTGCACTCAAGAGGGAGCTCGACAACATCGGACAGACGATGACACCCGTTACCAAAGAATAGCAACAGGTTCTCGACAAGCGGCCCCACTTCGAGGTTTTCCGCATTGCAGGGATCACAAATGAAGCCAACCAGTCGTCTCAGTTTTCTCGACCGCTATCTGACCGCGTGGATCTTCGCGGCCATGGTCGTGGGTGTTGTCTTGGGCTGGCTTGTGCCCGGAGTCGTACCGTTTCTGAATCGCTTCAACATCGGTACGACTTCCATTCCAATTGCAGCGGGATTGATTTTAATGATGTATCCACCTTTCACGAAGGTGCGATATGAGAACCTGCACGAAGTCTTTCGCAACAAGAAGGTGCTAGGCCTTTCACTCGTCCAGAACTGGGTGGTCGGGCCGATTCTGATGTTTCTTCTGGCCATTGTCTTCCTACGCGGATATCCGGAATACATGGCTGGACTGATCATGATCGGTCTCGCACGCTGCATCGCGATGGTCATCGTGTGGAACGAACTGGCGCGAGGCGATACGGAATATGCGGCTGGCCTGGTGGCCTTCAATTCTCTCTTCCAGGTCTTTTTCTACTCGCTCTACGCTTGGGTTTTTATTACGGTCCTCCCAGCCAAGCTCGGCCTTCGGAGCACCATCGTGAATGTGTCGATAGCAGAGATTGCAAAGAGTGTTTTTATCTATCTGGGAATCCCGTTCCTCGCCGGGTTTCTGACTCGTACCGCATTGGTCCGTTCTAAAGGGCAGCAGTGGTACAACCGGAACTTTGTTCCCCGTGTCGGCCCGCTGACGCTGATCGCCCTGCTGTTCACGATTGTGGTGATGTTCTCCCTAAAAGGTGGGTACATTGTTCGTCTGCCCTTGGACGTCCTGCGCATAGCCGTGCCGCTCTTGATTTACTTCGTGCTGATGTTTCTGGTGTCTTTTTACATGGGCAGAAAGTTGGGCGCGGACTATTCCAAGACCACAACGCTGGCATTTACCGCCGCCTCCAACAACTTTGAACTGGCCATCGCAGTTGCAGTGTCGGTATTTGGCATCAACTCCGGAGCCGCATTCGCGGCGGTCATCGGCCCCTTGGTAGAAGTGCCCGTGATGGTCGCATTGGTCAATGTAGCCCTCTACTTTCAGCGTCATTGGTTCGCCAATCCGCAACCAATCGTTATCGACCCAGTTGCCTCATCCCCGGGACGGTAGCATTTCTTTGCTGCAAGAACGCGGACAAACTCAACCGGCCGTGACTCGAATTCGAGAGTTCGTGATCCAACGTCTCTGTTTTGACCTTCCGATAAGTGCGCTGCCGCGCGAGGCCCGTCTCCGGACGTCAATCCCTTTATTTATCCTGGTTTGGTGTTGATGTTGGGGTTGGGTTTCATGGGTTATTCGCCTTTGGAAGGTAGAGCGGGTGACGATCGAGGTAGCTTTTTCGACGGTTGATCAGTCTGATATTCGCGGGTCGAGCCGCATAATCGTGATCCGTCGGGAGCTGCCTCACACTAAAGACGCGGGTCCGGCGGCAAGGCCTGTCGCATAGGAGAGAATGAGGATCCTCCTTACCATTTGCTGCTCGATCGCCACCCGCCCTACCTTCCATGATGTTTGCTCTTCGTTTTTCCTTCTAGGATGTGTTGTTTCTTGGATGAGATCCAAGATCTGCTGCTGCAGCTCAACTCGTGTTTTCGCCTCATGGTACTTCTGGACGTGACAACGGGGCTGCGCCGCAGCGGACTGTTCGCGCTGAAGTGGAGCGATGTTGATTTCTCAAGTCTGGAGTTGAATGTAGTACGCTCCACCTATCGCCGCATCGTAGGAAACTGCAAGACTAAGGCCTCGCGAAAACCTGTTCCACTCGACGCTCACGTGGCCGCCGACCTCTGGCTGTGGAAGGAAACGAGTAAAGACTCGAAATCCGATGATTGGATATTCGCTAGCCCACACACTCAGGTAAGTTTCCCTACTGGCCGGACGCCCTCTTGCTGAAAATCATTCAGCCGGCAGCGTCACGAGCCGGAATTAAGAAGAGGATCGGTTGGCACACTTTTCGACATTCGTACTCGTCGCTCTTGATCGCGAACGGCGAGAACGTGACTGATGCGGCATGTCAGCAGTCGATTCACGCTCGATGGCTGCTCACAGGCACGCAAGGGAGCAAAGAGACAAGCGCAGCAACCCGTTGTCCAGATGATTCTGCCACAAAGCCCAACCACGCGGATAGCTAAGGCAGGATCGGATCACTGGCGAACAATCGCCATCGCGCTCACGACCCTGTTCTAAACGCCATCGCCCTGTTATCTCAAGGCCACCACTCACCTCGACCCGCGCCGACTTCCTGCCGGGTCGGACTCACGATAAAGTGCTGACTGTTTACGACAGTTACACCGCGAAAACCAGCTAAACTCACACTGGGAGAACGCAAATGGCTGGTCGCGAACACCTTTTTGCACTCGTGGATTCTTTGCCGGAAGGGGCACTGGAATCTGCCGAAACGCACCTCAAAGCAATTCAGACGTGGCCGCCTAAGCGCCCCGAACAGAGACCCGAAGTGGAGAAGTTCAGGAAAGAACTTGAGCAGAAGCGGCAGACATTCCTTAGGGGCGGCGGTACTGGTTCATGGGCGATGGACCGAAACAACAAGACTACTGGCTCGTTCGGTAATAGTGAGCACAACTGGGATACGGGCGAAATGACGGTGAGAACGTTTCGCGTCCATCACGATTTTCCAATGGAAATCACAGAGCGACTTCGAGTGAAAAGCGACGGTGAGACCCTCGAATATGAGTTCCACATCAGCGGGTTGGGCAACCAGCACGGTTTCGTACTGCAATTCAGAGGCAACCGCGAGTAACTGTTGCGAAATCGCGATTGTGCTCACTAGCCGAGTTCTGAGCGCCATGGTCTGTTTATCGAAAGTCCCGCCACCCACCTCGATCTGCGCCGACTTCCTGCCATGCGGGACCTGCGATAAAGTGCTGACTGTTATCGGAAACATGTCCCTCCCCCACCTGTACACGCCGCCTCCAAGGGCGGTCTTTACTCTGTGTTTCTGACAATTGTCACGACACCAGCGTGACAATACTCACTATTCCCGAGCGCTTCTGAGCGACATCATTCCTTCACAGCAGTCGTAATTCGAAGGAGAATGCACATGACACGAATCGCGCCCATTGTTTTCGGATTCATCTTTACATTCTTGGCCGCCGCCGCCAATTCTCAGATGACTCGGCCTACGCCCGCTCCCGAACTGAAAAAGCTCGATTACTTCACTGGCACGTGGACCAGCGAAGCAACCATTTCGCCTGGGCCCTGGGGACCGGGGGGGATTCAGCGATACGGTCAAAACGGAGTGGATGAGAGGCGAATTCTTCCTCGTCAGCCATTCGGATTTCTCCGTGCCTGTGGAACTGGGCGGTACCGGCACGTCCCTCGCCGTCCTGGGGTATGACGCTGACAAAAAGACTTATACAGAAGAGAGATTTGATAGCACGGGCCGTCAAGTAGTCGCGACAGGAACGCTCAACTGAGACACTTTGACTTGGATTGGCACGAATAACTACGGCGGGATGACGATCCAGTCTCGTTTTGCAATAAGGGTTGATCCCCAATGTCCTAATACTGTACCCGGAACGTGGGGCTGTCCTCGGGTCGCGTTTTGCGCCAGTCGTAAAGCCGCGTCGTGGAGACGTTCGCGTGGCCGAGCCATTCCTGGACCTTGGCGATATCGGCCTCGTGCGAGAGCGCGTCGGAATTTTACAGCGGTTGGCGGGGTTCCTGGCGGAGAGGTTTTAGCGCCTCGGCCCACCGGAAAAGCTCGTCGAGCATGGCGGTTGCGGCGCTGATCTGACCGTCGTTGGCAGTGAACTGGCCTGCTTCGTTCAGTTGTTTGGGCACCATCGGGATGGCGACTGCTTCCACGATAGGCACCATTTTTAGCGTCGTGAGGGTAAGTTTCGCGGTCTGTACGGCGCGAACCCCCCCGGACATCCCTCCGTAACTCACAAAACTCGCGGGCTTATAGTTCCATTCCACGTAAACGTAATCCAGCGCATTGAGCAAAGAGGGCGGAGGACCATAGTTATATTCTGGCGTCACGAAGACGAAGGCGTCGGCCGCACTGACATAGGCGCTCCATTTTTTCGTGTGGTCGTGCTGGTACTTCTGAAACCTCGGGTGATTTGGCTCGTCGTATACGGGGAGATTGAACTCGGCCAGGTCCACCAATTCGCACGCGAACTTTGCATGCTGAACCGTAACCCCTTCGAACCATTTCGCCACGGAAAGGCCCACGCGGCCAGGCCGGGTACTACAAACCACAATATGCAGCTTGAGTGGCAAGACGTTTTTTCCTCTCATTCAAAATAACTCCCTTTATTAACCCAGCTTTCCGTTCGCTTGATCCCAAATACCCCTAATTCAAAGCCCGAAGCTCCTCATTCGAAGCCCGCCGCACTTCCAGATGGCCCCGCTGCTTACCGCCCCTGATATTCTTTCGACTTGAGGTGGGACACTCTCCGTAGACGTTGCGGCGGTCTTTCACAAGACTGATGCTCTTCTTTTCTGACGGAGACTTAACCTTGCTCATGACTATGAGTATGCCCCCAATTCGCGGGAACTATCGAGAAATCGCTATACCGCCCCTTGCGCTCACTGACCGGATCGTGATGTATCCAGCCGATTCCGCCCTCCTGTTGCCCACACCGCTGCTGCTCACTGACCGAGTTCCTGAGTGCTATCGCCACTCATTGCGAGGTATCCTTACAACCCCAATGATGCGTACGTTCCCGAGGGCGCTATCGAAGTTTCGAGATATCGTGAATGAACGTGGTCAACGGCTGCGAACATTCCCGTTCGAGGAACTGAAGCGGCTAAGTGACGCGCCAATCGAGCACTTGACCGTTGAATCGCGTCCCGCAACCATTAGCACCATTGTGGAGCCCCTGCCTAATGGCGGCGTTCGGGTCGTGATTCAAGGCTTCATGAAGGCTAAGCTCTTCGGGCAAAATGTCGCACTGGACGGCTTCTATAAACACGCGGACGAAACCGCCGCTGCGATGCACAACGAGGAGTTCTACGAGTTTGATTGAACCGCTGCGATTCGCCCTGCTACCCGCCGCTACCAAAACACTTGCGAAGGAATAGTTCACGCGAAATCGAAGGCGGGCGTTAGCATTGCAGGGTGAAACAGCGAGAGCAGTGGCGGCCCGTTCTGGAAGCCGAGACAAAACGGTGGTCTGCAATGCCATGTGCCCAACTCACCTCCCAGCTAGCTGACGCGCAAACTTATGAGGTCGAGTTCGAGTCCAAGAAGTACCAGGTTGAGGTGCAAATCTTGGAGAACACTGATATAGCCTTCCAGCCATTTTGGATGGATAAGCAGCGTCAACTCCACCTTCTCGTGTTTGGTCTTGCCAAGCTCTGGTGATTTATTGTCCGCCAACGCACGTTCGTCCTGCCTTACCTTGCCACAGTGCGGACAGGTGAACATGCCCTTGCCATCCATAACCGCAAACGGTTTCTCATCCCGGACGACGAACAACGGCGAGTCCGGGGCCATCCGCGCCGAGTGCCGTTCAATATCGAAGGTCTTGTGACAACCCGAACACTCGCAGTCGGCCCATACATCCACGCTAAGCGTTTTTGTGGCGACAACCGGCGTGGAGATAATGGGAGTGCGATGCCCGCAACCTTCTCGCTGACATGGGCCGTGCTTCGCGAAGAAAGCCCGTTCAACTTGAAAATTGAACGGGCTTTTGTCTAGACGGAAGTTGCTTTGTCGCAGCACCGAAGTGCCGGAAGTGTTTTTGTCTCGCCTAAACTGCTATCTAATACTGAGGCCCAGCAGGAAGTTCTCGTTGGAAGATGGGAACCCGGCTTGTTCCCCCATTGTGCGACCGGGCACTTCCCGGCTGCAAATTTCTGGCGGCGCTCATACGAGACTGAGTGCGGCCCTGCGGCCTCTGCGACTCTCCTCTCCGATTTCTGGCAGTCCACCTGCAAGCTGCTGAAAAGAACGACCCGTTCGCGTCCAATCCACGTTCCTCCGGTCTGACGATCCTAGTCGGTACTAAACACACAAGGCACGACGAAGCACAACGAATCACGATTCAGTGCTTGCTGATTTGCGAAATCACGATTGAGAACGCAGCAGACTGATATCACGAGGAAATCGAATTTATGACGCCCGAACCATTTGTTACGGCAAACGAAGTTGCACAGCACTTGAAGATAACGCGCCGTCAGGTCTTGGAAATGGCACGCAGGAATCAACTTCCCGCCCATCCCGTCTGCTTCGGCAGGCAACGAAAAGTGTGGCGGTTCAAGCTCCCCGAGGTAGACCAAGCTGTTGCATCCGGTACTCCTAAGCCTGCGAATACGGTCTCCTCACACGAGGGGGCTACTTCCAATACAATCATCGACGGCAGTCCCCGCAACCAGAAGGGGAAACTCTGATGGCTCGTTACCAACGGGGATTTTTGAGGAAGAAGAATGGAAAATGGGTGTATTCCTACACCGCAATTCGTTCGATTGACGGCGCACGGACGGAGCGCGGACGGGTAGTGGGTTTCGTCTCCAAGTTATCGAAGTCCGGCGCTTGGGTCGAAATTGAACGTCGAGGTCTGAACGTTCTCGTAAACGAGCCGGACGCTGGCAAACCGCTTACGTTCGGTCAAATTGCTTCGCATTATCTTGAGAACCACAAGTTCACGAATCACGGAACGGAATACCTCCACAAACATATTGTGAAGGACTATCTGATTCCTCGGTTCGGGAACAAAGTGGCAGTCGAAATCAAGTCCAAGGAAATATTGGGGTGGCTTGAGTCCAAAACTTTCACAGAGTGTGGGGACGAGGGTCTGGAGGATTCCACGCTTGGGAAAATCAAGACCGTAATGGGAGCCGTCTACCGGAATGCGCAGTTCGAGGAGCTTATCCCTCAGACTGTCTCGCCTAACACGAAAGGGCAATTCAAGGCGAGCAACCCAGTAACGTTCGTGCGTTGGTCAAACCAGACCGATTACGAAGCGTTCATCTTAAAGCCAGAGCAGACGATGGCTGTTCTCGATTTGCTGATGCAGCCAGAATACACGCTCCTGCTCTTGGTGGCGGCAACGGGGGTTCGAATATCGGAGGCGCTCGCCCTTAAATGGATTTCCGTCCTGAACGACCAGAATTCGATTCGCATTAAGAATTCTTGGACGTATGGGCAAATGGGCTCAGGCACTAAAACACAGGCGTCGAAGTCTACCGTGCCAATGCACCCGGCTTTAGCCGAAGTGCTCAAGTCATGGCAGGCTGAAACTCCGTACAACAAACCGAACGACTTCGTGTTTGCCAGTTTCAAACTGGATGGAAAGAAGCCCCGGACTGGGAACATGGTCGTGGAAGATTATCTCCGTCCGGCTGCGCTCAAGGCGGGGGTCATCACCGAGCGGGACGGCAAGACCTATGACAGAACTGGAAACCTGATCACGAGGTTCGGGTTCCACTGCTTCCGGCATACGCTGGCATCGTTCCTCTTGGCGCAAGGCAACAGTCCGGTATTGATCAAGAATCTTCTGCGTTGGTCGAAAATCTCGATGCTCGATGTTTACGGGCACGTGATGACCGACGAGAAGATCGCAGCCCAAGGCTCGATGCTGGAGCGGATCATGCCGAAAACGGTTGCCGTGCAATAACGGGTGCTGGACGGGTGCTGATGCTATGAAGTCAAGCTGCTCAAGAGCGGTGGGAAGGGCTGAAAAGCCCATGCACACTGGAGAAAAGAAATGGTAGGCACGACTGGACTCGAACCAGCGACCTCTACCGTGTCAAAGCTCATCTATTCAATCCCCTCAACAACTTGAATCACCGCTAGGGGCCGCCCAACCCCCTGGAAATACGTGTAGGGCGAGGTTTCGATGGATTGAAGAACGGATTGGAGAAAACCGTGCACGCGCCAGTTGTTCGGGATCAGCAGGGTGACGCAGGTTTGAGTCTGGAACCATGCTCCTCCTTTCGGTCGGTATTAGGGCACAAGACGCCGGGGTTTAGATAAGACGGATTCCACGTAGGACGCAGAGGAATTGATGAGTCGCTACAGATTCGCAGGAAATGCGCCATTCTGCCCCATTTGGGTCTTCGCTGTCTTTTCTCATTGTACGGTGAGCTGAAACGTCGTGGAGTTTGCAATCGGGGCCGAGCCGCCGGTGGTGGGCCCAGGAAGACTTGGCGACTCACAGGCTATCAATCACACGCTGACCGAGCTTTCATCTGAGGCGCGGTACTAGGCGCTGATGACTACTAAGAAGGGTCACGGCGAAGAGTTGGACAGCGGTACATGATCCAAATCCTGGCTTTCACGCTATTAGCCACCACGGTAGAAGATGTTTTCCTCACCAGGCGAATGTTTTTCCCTCTAGAGTCGGAGCTCGCATCACTTTGGTAACGCGCCGCGGTAATCACTGAGGCAGAATCAGGCATGACCCAGGTGCCGTGTCCGTCGCCCGTTCAAAGCCAGCCCTGCCCGCTAAGTGCTGTCACTGGTGGGCAATCTCAAGCGATGATCAGCAGCGCAGAGCGCGGTTACCGGGCGGACTGCACTGCCAATCTTGTTGGCATCGCATTTGCACAGTTATGCCATGAACATCACCTGACTGGCTTATGAAAATAATTGTCATTCAGAACATGGTGGAAAGCGTTCGTCAAGAACCACTACCGGAAATGCGCAAGCTGTTGTCCGACTACGAAAGTTTGTTCGAGAAAGAGAGCCGAATACCAAGGAGAAGTACTTTAACGGTCTCCCCCCATGACCTTAGATCAGCAAGAAGAGCACGAATAAACGTCTGGGGTGGACAATGAAGATGAAGATGAAGTTGAAGTCTCTTGTGTTTGTTCCTGTCGTCCTAACCCTTCTTTTGCTTGTGAGCTGCGGCGGCGCTTTTACCCCGCCCCCCGCATCAGGCGGTTCCTCCCTCTCTTCGATCACACTCACTCCGCAGACTCCCTCGGTAGAGGTAGGAGCTACCCAGCAGTTTCAAGCCAAGACTACAGACCAGTATGGCAAGCCCATGGCAAATGTCCCCCTGACATTTGCTAGTAGTAACCCGACAGTTGCCACAATCAATGCAACTGGGTTGGCGATAGGGATAGCGGCAGGTACCTCTAACATCACAGTGGCGGCGAACGGAATCAGCGAATCTGCATTACTAACGGTCTCAGTCGAGGCTCCGGTAGGAGTCTCACCAGCCACTCTCGCATTCAGCACCACGCAACAGGTGGGCACGAGCAGCACGGAGACGATTACCGTCACGAACAAGCAGAGGACGCCGCTGACGATTAATAGCATCACGACCAGTCCGGCAGACTACTCGGAGACCAACACCTGCGGATCCTCACTGGCAGCAGGTGCTGCCTGTACGGTGACTGTCGTTTTCACCCCCGCGGTTGCCGGCAGCCTTCCGGGCACTCTCACCATTACAGATTCCGCCATTACCAGCCCGCAGGTCGTGACCCTCACCGGTGGGGACGCCCCGAATAATCTCGTTTCGCTCGCGATCACCGCCCCGGATTCCACGCTCGTGGCAGGTTCCAATGAGCAGCTTGAAGCCACTGGCACCTACGCCAACGGAACAACTGGAGACGTTACTGCTGCGGCGGTGTGGACCTCCTCGAACCCAGCCGTTGCCACGGTCGGCAGCACCACCGGCATCGCGACGGGCGTGTCGGCGGGCAGAGCGACGATTAGCGCCGCGGTGACGGGCACGAAAGCCACAGGCACTGTCAGCTTAACCGTCGCCGCACCCACGCTGGTCTCCATCGCCCTCACGGCACCCACGAACGGCGTCGCCGTTGGTAGAACCACGCAGTTTACGGCTACCGGAACTTACACAAGCGGCACCACCGCCGTCCTGCCTGCAAGCTCAACGACATTTCAATCCAGCAACCCGTCCGTTGCGAGCGTTACCAGTGCCGGTCTAGCGACGGGTGTTGCCGCAGGCACAGCCGGAATCACGGCAACTTCCGGAACGATTACATCGCCAGCGGTCACGCTGACCGTCACCGGCCCCACGCTCCAATCGATTGCGATTTCGCCGGCGAATCCCTCGCTCGCCAAGGGAACGAACCTAGCGTTGACAGCAACCGGAACCTACAGCGATGGCAGCACGCAAAATCTGACAACTCGGGTGACATGGTCGTCGGCGTCCGCTGCCGTCACCGTGAGCAACGCCAGCGCCGGCCAGGGTGTGGTTACCGGGTCCAGCGTGGGGTCGGCCACGGTAAGCGCTGCTTTAGCGACTGCGCCATCGGTGATCGGGGGCACAACCGTCGCCGTAACGGCCGCGGCATTGCAGTCGATCGCCGTCACTCCATCGTCTCCATCGGTAGCCTCAGGTTTGCAGCAGCAATTCACGGCCACCGGGACTTACACGGACGGCACGCTGGCCAACGTGGCAATCACCTGGAGTTCTTCCACCTCAACCGTTGCGGCCGTCAGCAGCAGCACCGGCACCGCCACCGCCCTGGCGCAGGGATCGACGACCATCAGCGCGGCCTTTGGTCCGGTTGTCGGTTCGACGCTTCTGACGGTGCAGCCTGCGATCCTTGAATCGATTACCGTGGCGCCCAATGGAGTTTCGTTGGGGCTCAACGGCACCGAGCAGTTCACCGCCACGGGCAACTACAGTGACGGCAGCACGGGGGCCATCACGACTCCGGTCACCTGGACCTCGGCGCAGCCGCAGGTGGTCAGTGTCGGCACTACGGGTTTGTCGAAGGTGCTGGCCGCGACCAATGTCGCGGTGGCGATTACCGCCAGTTCCGGGACGATCGCTCCCTTTGGGTCCACGAACACGGCCTTCGTGAGCGCGCTCTCGACTTTGCCGGTAGTCTGTCCCTCGCCGACCATCGACCTGAAGCTGCTGGTCATCAACAATGCGGCCGCGGGTTATGCCGACTTCCCGGCCATTCAGCAGATTCTCAACTATGTCGGTACGCCCTACGATGTGGTGGACGTGAGCAGCACTCTGCCGGCTCTGTCGAATGACACCGCCTGCCACGGGTTCTATCAGGGCATCATCTTCGCCTTCGGCGATGATATCTACAACAACTCGGCCATGAACTCGACGTTGAACTCCTATCAAGTCAGCTACGGAGTGCGGCGACTGAACTGGTACACCAATCCCACGGCCGACTTTGGCCTGAATAACGCGACCAGCACCTTGTCGGACACGCAGACCGACGCAGCCAGCTTCACGGCCGCAGCCGGGCCGATCTTTTTCTACGCGAACACCAAGACACCGGTGACGATCGCCAACGCATTTGCCTATCTGACCACACCGACCACTCCGTCGGGCGGCGGTACAGTCACACCGTTGCTGGTGGACGGCGCCGGCAACACGCTGTCGGCGATCACGCAATTCTCCGACGGCCGTCAATACCTAAGCCAGACCTTTGACAGCAATCCATTCCTGATGCACGACCTGGTGCTGGCCTACGGGCTGGTGAACTGGGTGACCAAGGGTGTCTTCCTGGGCGATTACCACGTCTACGCGACCCAGGAAGTGGATGACTTTTTTATCGATGACTCGGAATGGATCCCTACCACGAACTGCCTCACCAACCTGGTCACGCGCGACCGTACCTTACCCGATGCCTCCAACCTGCCGGTGTTCCGGCTGGACGCCTCGGACATGGCCGAGCTCGTGGCCTGGCAGCAGAGCAAGCAAACCGACCCCCTGCTGAAGCAGTTCCAGATCACTCTCGCCTTCAACGGCGTGGGCACGGTAGGGAATGGCGACTGGACCGGCCTCACGGCTCCGATTGTCTCTTCTTCGGCGGCCAATGGGGTGGCGAGCTTTACCGCCCAGGACTTCTCCGGCTTGCCG
>Ga0182018_10003212_pt1 | contig 15018 bp, 14 predicted proteins | sample 812P2MmetaG_FD_120490 | JGI IMG/M metagenome (GOLD analysis project Ga0182018, IMG submission 120490) | Permafrost microbial communities from Stordalen Mire, Sweden - 812P2M metaG | ecosystem: Environmental > Terrestrial > Soil > Wetlands > Permafrost | place: Sweden: Stordalen | collected...
AAGTTGAGCGTAATACGCTCATAAAATCGCACTCGCTCAATCAAAAAGGGTTAGTGGCAACTCAGGAAGCTGGAGCAACCGAACGGAACACAAATTGCTCTTTCCCCATTGTCCGCGAAGCAAACATTACCCTCATTTCGATTTTCTTTGGGTTTGTGCTCATGAGATCTTCTTCGCGGGCCGATAAGTGACCACGGACGTTCAATTCTGCGCGTCGCCAGGAGATCCAGCTATGGGAGGGTTGGGCAAGGTTTTGAAAGAAAGTCTCGGCCAATCGGCCGTCTGGCTTGCGGCCTTTCTCGGCTTGCTGGCTCTCGGATTCATGGCCCTGGCGATCGACACTGGCTACTTCTTCCACGAGAAGCGCATGGCGCAGTCGGCGGCGGATGCCGCCGCAGTCGCCGCCGCCGAAGAAGCGATCGCGAACGATTCCGGCAACATGCAGACCGTGGCGAACGCCATCTCGAAGATGAACGGCTTCGATCCGGGGGCGGCGACGAGCCCTGCTACCGTGCAGATCAACAGTCCGCCCAAATACGGAAGCTACGCAGGCAGTTCCGGCTATACCGAGGTCATCGTCTCGCGCCAATTGCCAACGCTCCTGCTTGGCGTCTTTAGTCCCTCGCGAAGCACGATGTCGGTGGGTGCACGTGCTGTGTCCGGTGGCGGCCAGTCGAGCCCCACCTGTATCTGCCTTGAGGCAGGTACCGGCCAAGGCCTCAACATGAGCAATAACGCGCAGATCTCCGCTTCCAGTTGCGGGATCACAGTGGATTCAATCAGCAACAATGCGGTTGGTGTGGTGGGCAGCGCAGGCATCAATGCGCTATCGCTGGGAACCGTCTCAACCACCTGGGACAATTCCAGCAATGTGAACAATAATGGAACCATCTCTTCAAACACCAAGGTGGTCACCGGCGTTGCCGCATGCAGTCCCACGATCGCTGCGCCCACGCTGCCCAACGGCACGCCGTGTTATGCGAACCCGATTCAGGGCTGGACCCAGCAAAACAACTATACGGGCGTCTATACCCTGCCGATGTCGGGCGAAACCGTGGTCAATAATACGGTCTGCTATACGAGCCTCGACACCAGCGATGCGGCATCGGTGACGTTTTCGTCGGGGTACACCTACTACATTCAGGGGAGCTTCACTACGGGCGGAGGCGCGCCTGTTTCCGGGAACAGTGTGACTTTCTATGTAGGCGGAACGGTCAACATTGCAAACGGTGTAACGGCAACGCTCTCCGCACCAACCGTCAGCAGTGTTCCGCAAACGCTGTTTTATATCGCGGGCAACACGGTGACAATCCAGGGTGGGTCCAACTCCAGCTTCTCCGGACTTGTTTATGCGCCGAGTGCCGCGGTCACATTGAACAACGGCACGAGCACGACGTTGAATATGGACTTTGTGGCGCAGACGCTGACCATGGCCGGCGGAGCAACCCTCAACAGTTACGCCAGTTCGAGCCTGGGCACGATGAATTCGTCCGTGGCCAAGCTGGTGGAGTAATCCATGAAAAATGGACTTCCAAAATACGTACAAGCTGTTCCGAAGCCGCGCTCTCTGGGCCGGGAATCCGCTCTCAAGGTTATTGGGATGCGGTGCTGGAAACGTCTGCTTGGTGCGGAGTCGGGCGGGGCCCTCGTCGAAATGGCCCTTTGCCTCTCTTTGCTTGGTGCACCGCTGCTCATAGGCACAGTTGAAATGGGGTTGATTCTCTACGACTCGATCGAGGTCTCGAACGCCGCCCATGCCGGAACAGCTTACGGGATGATCAGCTCCACATTCGCGGCGAATTCATCCGGGATGATCGCCGCGGCCGAGGGCGAAGCACCGGACATTGGGAACGCTCTCACCGCAACGCCCACCACCTACTTCGCTTGCTCGCAATCCATAGGAGGCACGCAGTACACAAGCCAGTCTGCCGCGAATTCAGCCTGCACCGGTTCGTTGAATCACAGCCTCGAGTTCGTACAGATGAACACAAGCGCCACAGTGCCAGTACCCTTCAACGTTCCCGGGCTCCCCACCAGCTTCAAGCTGACCGCGATTTCGGTGATGGAAGTGGAGGAGTAGCCGTGAGCGCAACGTTGAACCGGGTTTTCGCGCTGGGCGGCCGAAGAGCCGGTTCTCCCGCAGACAGTTTCCGACGGGGAGGGAAGCAGTGTCCTTCGAATCGGGCGCGCAAATCGTGGTCCCGCCAGGAAGGTAGTTCCCTTGTAGAATTCGCGGTTTCGGTCCCGGTGCTTCTTACGTTTTTCTTCGGCCTGATCCAGGTGTGCATCGCCAGCTATACGCGTGCCGCAATCTCAGAGTGCGCGCGGGAGGGAACTCGATATGCGATAGTTCATGGATCGACTTGCCAAACCGCCAGCGGCGCTTCCTGCACCTCGACGGCGTCTGTCATTAACTCCTATGTTTCCTCGGAGCCCTGGCCAAACATCGGCGGCGGCCCCATAACCGTGAACACAACCTTTCCGGACGGAAACGAGAACCCTGGAAGCCGTGTCCAGGTCGCTGTCACCTATGCATTTCCGCTCAACATCCCATGGATCCCCAGGAGCACGCTCACCATGAGCAGTACATCCGTGATGTACATCGTTCAGTAGGGTCTGGGTTTCAGTCGCCCGATTCCCACCTCAGCCGCCAAACGTCTACAATGAACAAATGGTACGCAGCACCCTCTTCCGTCTCACAGTCTGCCTGGCCGGCCTGGGCCTGGCCACCTGCTCGCTCTCCTCGTATGGCCAGAGTGACAACAGCTCTCGTGGCCGCAAGTACAAGGCACCGCCGCCGACCGCGCGGATCGAGGTGACGATTCTCAAGGACGTGAACGGCAAGCCCATTGAAAATGCAGCTGTGATCTTTCATCCCATGCAGGGTGAAAAAGACGAGGGCAACATGGAGCTGAAGACCAATGAAGACGGCAAGACAATCATCGATGTGCTGCCGATTGGGGGCACGGTACGGATGCAGGTGATTGCCAAAGGATTTCGGACCTTCGGCGACGACTACGTGGTCGACAAGGCGGAGATGGCCATCGAGATTCGCATGAAGCGGCCCGGCGAGCAATACTCCATCTACAAGAAGCACGACGCGGTTCAGGAGGGTGGCAGAGACACGACGCCCGCAAAGGCTCCCGACTCGTCGGCACCTGCGAATTCGAATCCGCCTTCGAGTTCGTCTCCGCCCTCTGATTCCGGTGCGCCACCGAAGTGAAGCAGCTCAATTCCGTCCTGACCGGTGTTGAAAGTGCGATGGGAAATCGACTCCTGAGCGGCAAAACGGCACTGGTCACCGGCGGAGCGCGACGTATTGGCCGCGCCATAGCACTTGCGCTGGCCGCTGAAGGCGCAAACGTCGCCATCACCTATTTAAAGTCTGGGCAAGAAGCTGAGGAGACTGCTCGCGCAATCGAGTCTCTCGGCGTAAGTGCCGCTGCGCTGGAGTGTGACGTCCGGTCGGAAGCCTCTGTCAAGGCCGCGGTGGCTGCGGCGGTGGATCGCTTTGGCCGCCTGGATGTGCTGGTCAACAATGCCGCTGTTTTTGAGCGTGCGCCCCTCGATCAGCTGAGCATGGCCGCGTGGGATGCCGTCTTCGAGACCAACGCCCGAGGGCCATTTCTGGTGGCGCGTGAGGCTCTGGCGCACCTGAGAGCAGTACAGGGCCGCATCATCAATATCGGCTCCCTGGGCGGCAGCCGCGCCTGGGCTGACCACGCGCACTACTGCAGCTCAAAGGCCGCGCTGCACATGCTTACGCAGGCAATGGCTAGGGGATTCGCCCCGGAGGTCAGCGTGAACTGCGTCGCACCTGGATGGATTGAGGTGGGCGAGAGCGGCGACGCCGGGACGCGATTTGCCGCGCGCACGCCGATGGGACGAAACGGTACCGCGGAGGACGTGGCACAGGCCGTGCTCTTCTTTGCTACTGGTCCCAATTTCGTTACTGGTCAGACATTGGGCGTGGATGGCGGGCTTGGCTTGGTCTAACGGAAGCCCTTGCCAGCATCGGCTCTCATTCTTATTTGCCAAAGATGCGCCCCCAGAACCCTTTGCTGGATTCGGCTTCGTCGCCCGGCAGTCCAGTGCGCCTGCGCAACTGCGTGCGCTTTGACTCGCGCGGGATCTGGCTCAGATCGAACTTCAGCGGAACGTATTCCCACAGGCCGCTCGGTTCGGGTTGCTGGGGCCATTTTGAGCCTTCAAGCGCCGCGCGGGGATTCGCGACGAACAGCCGTTGCGCGGTTTCGACGCCAGCTTTGTCGGCGACGAAGTCATAAGCCTTTTTCAGGTGCGGCGGCCGCCATTTGGGATGATGAGCGTCGGTGGCGATGAAGTGGATCCAGTTGCGCTCCAGCAGCTCGAGCGAAAAGGCTTCGGCGGCCTTGCCGAAGCGGCCGTAGAGCGAGCCTGCCGTCACCTGCACAAGGCAGCCAGTGCGCATCCATTCGGCCAACAGGTCGTGCCGTTGGTAGAGCACCTGGTTCCGCTCAGGGTGCGTAATGACGATGGTGTATCCGACGCCCTGCAGGCGGCGCATGGCCTCAGTCAGTTGCGGAGGGATTACCATCTCCGGCAGCTCGACCAACAGATAGCCCTTGCCGTCGATCGAGAAGCTGAGCGGGTTCTCCAAAGCATCAATAATATTGTCGCCATTCAGATGAAAATCGCAGCCAAGGGTCAGCCGGACCAGATTGCCGAGCTGGCTTCGCAACTCTTCAAGCCGCTCCTGATTCAGGGCCTTCTGGTAGGGGTAGGTATCGCTCGCGTGCGGGGTGCAGACGATGTCGGTTACGCCCTCGTCAACCGCTTCGTGGGCCATGGCCAGAGAAATGGCCAGTTCTTGAGGTCCGTCATCTACGCCGTAAATCAGATGATGATGTATGTCGATCATGGGGCACTTATCAGGAGATGCAACAGGAGCACTAGCGTGTTGCCAGCGCCTCTACCATCGAGGCAAAGATCTTCCATCCATCTGCCGATCCGAGCAATTGCTCGCTCGACCGATCGGGGTGGGGCATCATGCCCAGTACGTTGCGTCCGGGATTCAGGATTCCAGCGATGTTTCCAAGCGATCCGTTCGGATTCGCGTCCAACGTGATCTCGCCCTTGGGCGTCGAATATCGAAAGGCGATGCGATCTTCCGACTCGAGCCGGTGCAACTCCTCCGGCGTACAGAAGTAGTTGCCTTCCATGTGGCCGATGGGAATCCTTAGCACCTCGCCTTTGCTCAGTTGGCGGGTGAAGGGGCTCTCAGTGGTCTCGACGCGCAGGTGCACCTGCTTGCAGATGTATTTAAGTCCTGCGTTTCGCGTTAGTGCGCCGGGGAGCAGGCCGGCTTCGGTGAGAATCTGGAATCCATTGCAGATGCCGAGCACCGATCCTCCGCCGGCAGCAAAGCGCTGGACTGCTTGCATGACCGGTGAGAACCGGGCGATCGCTCCGGTCCTCAGGTAATCGCCATAGGCAAATCCGCCCGGGACCAGCACTGCATCGACTCCGGCGAGATCCTCAGAGTCATGCCAGAGAAAGGTCACCGGCTGGTGAGCGATCTCGGCAATTACGTTGTAGGTGTCGTGGTCGCAGTTGGAGCCGGGAAAGACCAATACCCCGAATTTCATGGTTCTAGCCTAGCAGCTTCAGCCCCGCGGCGGATGTACGAAGCGATGGTATAATCAGGGGGTTAGTCGCGTGTTTGCGAAGGTGTATTCACCAGCCAAGAGGGTCTATGTCCGGCCATTCCAAATGGGCCACAATCAAGCACAAGAAGGGCGCGCTCGATGCAAAGCGCGGCAAGATATTCACCCGCCTGTTGAAGGAAATCGCCGTCGCAGCCAAAGGCGGCGGCAACCCTGACACCAATGCCCGGCTGCGCACCGCGGTGGCCGCGGCAAAGGCCGAGAATATGCCGCAGGATAATATCAAACGCGCCATTCAGCGCGGCACCGGCGAACTCGAGGGCGTGAACTACGAAGAGATCAGTTTTGAGGGCTACGGCCCTGGCGGAGTCGCGATTATTGTCGATGTGCTCACCGACAACCGCAACCGCGCTGTAAGCGAGATCCGGCACGCATTCTCAAAGAATGGCGGAAACCTGGGCGAGTCCGGGTCGGTTCGATTTATGTTCTCGAAGAAGGGCGTATTGGCGGTCGAAAAAAATGCGGCCACCGAAGAGCAGCTGATGGACATCGTTCTCGAGCACGGCGGCGAGGACCTGAACGACGAAGGCGACACCTGGGAGATCCTTACCGACCCAGCGTCGTACGAGACCGTCTCCGCGGCGATCAAGGCAGCGGGCATTGCGACCGTGATGAGCGAGGTGACGATGGTGGCTTCGACCTATACCAAGCTCGAAGGCGCGCAGGCAAACCAGATGGTGCGGCTGCTTGAGGCGCTTGAAGAGAGCGACGACACGCAGAACGTATTTTCAAACTTCGATATGGATGCGGAACAGTTGGAGCACGCAGCCGGCTGATTCATCTGAATTCAGGATTCAGGAGAGGCCGCCCCCACGTGGCGGCCTTTTCTGTGATGATTGGTGCGATTCTCAACGGAGAAAGGGACCGGATTTGATTCAACGCATGAGGTTTGCCCTGTTGATTGCCCTGGCGGGGACGCTGATGGCCAGCGCCGAGACGCCGAATACAGATTCCCCGACGGACGCGGACAACCCCGTTGCACAGGTACGCAACAACAAGGATTGGGAGTACGGTCCCTTTGTGAATTATGGGAACGGCGTTGGCAATCGCGACAACTTTCAGTTTCTGAGGGCCGGTTTCCAGCTAAGCAAGATCATTACGCGCCCACTGCATAGTTGGCCGTTTCCCGGCCAGTTCGAGTTGGGCGGCAGCATCATGCCGCTATGGCTTGCCTTTACGCCGCCTCCCCATCAGGAACTCTTCGACTATAACGGCCAATCGTATTACGCGCCGGTAGGCGGCGGCACCTACATCGGTGTCAGCGTAATGCCGGTCATTTTTCGCTGGAACTTTCTGACGAAGTCCCGGCGCATTCAGCCCTGGTTCCAGGCGGCCGGTGGAGTGATTTACACCACCCACAAATTTCCCCCGGACGTATTGGTGCCCCATGGCACACCCGGAGGCACCTCCGTGTGGAACTTCTCTCCGCAGGGCGGCTTCGGCATTCACTACTTCAAACGGTCCGGACGGTCGATCGACATTGGGGTCAATGGCGTACATATCTCCTCTGCTTCGCTCGGCGACCGAAATCCGGGTGTGAACGCCAGCGTCGAAGTGCAGGTGGGCTACACATTTTGGAAGTAACAGGCTCGAGTCAATAGGGCAGACAAGTAGACCATGATCGGACCGGTTGTTGAGTGCGTACCAAACTTCTCCGAGGGCAGGGATGCCCAGCGGGTCGAAGCCATTGTGGCGGCGATGCGCGTGGAGGGTGTGCACCTGCTCGACTGGTCGATGGATGCAGACCACAATCGCTCGGTCGTGACGATTGCCGGCGAGCCCGGTGCCGTTGTCGAGGCGGCAATCCGTGGCGCGGGCAAGGCCGTAGACCTGATCGACCTGACCCGGCAGGAGGGGGTCCATCCCCGAATTGGCGCGGCCGACGTCATTCCGTTTGTGCCGGTCTCAGGCATCAAGCTCGAGCAGTGCGTGCTGCTTGCCCGCCAGGCCGGCCTTGAGATCTGGCGGCGCTACGGGGTTCCCGTTTTCTTTTATGAGGCGGCAGCTTCGCGCCCTGATCGGGCCAATCTTGAGGACGTGCGGCGCGGACAGTTTGAAGGGCTTCGCGACGCGGTACGCAAGGAATCAGCACGCCGGCCGGACCTGGGCGGCCCGGGCCTGCATCCCACAGCGGGAGCCTGTGCCGTGGGCGCTCGCAAGTTCCTGGTGGCCTATAACATCTATTTCGACTCGCCTGACGTTTCAATCGTGCGGGCGGTCGCGCGAGAGATTCGTGCAGCTTCAGGCGGCCTCAACGGGGTGAAGGCAATGGGAGTCATGGCCCATGGCCGGGCGCAGCTCTCAATGAATATCACGGACTTCAAAGCAACCCCGATCTCGCAGGTTTTCTCCGCGGTCGCGAAGCTCGCTCACCGGCACAAGGTCCCCCTGGCCGAAGGCGAGGTGATCGGGCTGATTCCTGAGGCGGCCTGTGAGCGGGAAAGCGAGTGGATGCGTCTATTAAGCGGGTTCGATCCGCAGACCAAGATTCTGGAGCATCGGCTTGAAGCTCCGCTTGGCTGGCCGAAAGAGCCGTAAAATGAAAGGGGCCAGAAGGAATGGGCCCAAACTGAATTGGCCCGGATTGAATTGGTCCGGGCGAAAGGCTCGCTCCCACGAGCCCGGAAACAGCTAGGCGATGCTCTTGGAGCCAGAAGGTCGAAGAGCATCGTAGTCAGACGGAGGAAGAAATTGTTGAAGACCCTGTTTAAGGTTTCAGTAGTTCCAGTGCTGGTGGCTGCTGCGTCGCTCGCGCAGGCGGCCCAGTTGTCCACCGATGCGCGGACGGCCATACCACGCGATGTACAGCAGTTGGTGGTGATCGACTATAAGGCGATGCAAAACTCTACGGCCGCGATGGACCTGCGCGAACGCGTTATGCCTCCCGACTTGAAGCAGTTTGACGATGCGCTGCGCAAGTCCGGCTTGAACGACAACCACGATGTCGATCAGCTCGCGTTTGCTCTCTTCCGGCCCTCGGCCACAAGCGAAGGCCTCACCACCCTCGGCCTTGCCCAGGGGCAGTTTCCCATGCAGGATATTCTGGCCAACTTCCGCAAAGACAAGGTGCGTGCCGCGCTGGTGCGGACCAATCGCGTCTACCCGATGGCAAAGACCGGAATGGTCATCTGCTTTGTCGATCCCTCTACCATGGTCTTCGGCTCGAAGGACGCCGTGGACAAGGCGCTCGACGCGCGCGACGGCATCGGCCAAAGCCTGCTCAACAATGCCCCAATGATGGATGCGATGAAGAGCGTCGACTCCCAGCCGCTGTGGAGCATCCTCGACGAAAAGGGCACCCAGACGATGATGCGCCAGGTTTTGGGCGAGGCCGGATCGTTGACCGACTTCGAGTCGGTGCGCAAGCGGCTGATTGGTTCCTGGTACGGGATGGACTTCCAGCACGGAGTCAAATTCGACCTGACCATATCTACCGGCGACTCGTTCGCGGCAGCCACTATTTCGTCCCTGCTTACCGCGGCGGTGCTGGTGCGCAAGATGAGCGGTTCCGATGCGGAGAAGTCAGCGCTGAAGTCGACGGACATCTCGTCGGATTCCGGGAGGTTGGGCATCCACTTCGCAACGTCCGACTCGGAGTTCGACAATCTGCTCCACTCGCCGCTCTTCCAAAGCATGGTGCGGTAGCGGATCTGATAGCTCTTGCAGGCTTGCGACTTTCGATGGGCGGGAGTTCTGGACGGACGTTTACGGCGCCGGCGTGAGCGCCGGGTGGAACTCCGCTTGGCCGCCGGAAAGAAGAACGATCCGCAGCTGCCCCTCCTGCTTCTCTGCTACGCGGGGACCGTCGATTGAGATCTGCCGCCCATCGTCGGCCGTGTAGGTGACTTTGATCGGTCCCGAGTTCCGAAACTGCATTTGATACGAATAGACCGCGCCTGATTCCAGCTGCCCTGTGCCGAAGCTCGCACTCGGATAGTCCACTTCAAGCAGCTTCACGGGCTTTCCTGTACGGTTTTCAACCGTCGTATCGACATGGTAGGAATGGCAACCCACGAGCGCCAGGAATCCCAAAAAAACCAGGGTTGCGAGCAGCAGGCGGAGCGAAGTCTTCATCGCCAGGCGCATGCCGGCGTGAATGGTTTCTGTCATTGGCCGGCTCCCTGATCCCGTGGCGAGTCTTCGTCTGAACTACTCGTCTCAACCTGCTGGCGCGGTTCCTGTGATTCCACTTTCCTCTCAAGCCGGTCGAGCCGCTTGAGCAGCTCCGGCAGCCGCTGAAAAATCGCCGCAGCCCGCAGCCATATCCGATTGTCGAATCCGGGAGATCCAGAGATCATCTTACCGGGCGGAATGTCGTGCGAGACCGCCGACTGCGCCGTCAGGATTACGCCATCGCCCACCGTGCAGTGGCCTGCAACCCCGGTCTGGCCGGCAAGAATTACGTTGCTTCCGACCACCGACGATCCAGCCAGCCCGGTCTGCGCGCAAACCAGCGTGTTCTCGCCCACCTTTGACCCATGACCGATCTGCACGAGGTTATCGATCTTGGTTCCGTCACCAATCAGCGTAGAGCCCACCGTCGCGCGGTCGATGCAGGCATTGGCCTGCACATCCACGCGATCACCTAGTTTCACAGGCCCCGACTGCGGAATCTTTTCCCATTGGCCGGCCTCGTTCTTGGCGAACCCAAACCCGTCCGATCCCACAATCGCGCCATTCTCGAGTGTCACGTAATCGCCGAGAACACAGTTCTCCCGGACTACCGCGTGGGCATGGGCAAAGAGATGGCTTCCCGCCCGAACCCCGGGATAGATCACCACATGGGGCAGCAGCGTGGCATGGGGTCCAAGCCGGACCTGCGCACCCACGACGACGTACGCCCCGATATGGGCTCCTTCGCCAACCTCGGCGGAAGGTTCGACAACGGCGGTTGGATGAATCCCTGGCGGATAGGCCGGGGGCTTGTGGAAAAACGCCAAGGCCCGTGAAAAGGCCAGGTACGGGTTCTTGATCCGGAGGGTAGCTGTGGCCAGCTCTTGAAACCCCGGTTCAACAAGCACGACGGCCGCTTTGGTGGTGCGCGCGAGGCCGGCGTAGCGGGGATTGGCAACGAAGGTCACGTCGCCTGGCCCTGCCTCCTCAATTCCTTTGACACCGGTCACTTCCAGCTCCGCGTCTCCGCGTAGTTCGGCCCCAAGGTTGACTGCAAGCTCCCCTAGCTTCATCGGTACCGATTGTACCGGATGCCCGGGCCCTGCGTTCTTGCCTCAACCTTGCGCTGTGTCCAGATCGGCGGGGAACAGCTCGGGCTGCCCAGTGGCCGCTGATGTCGGAGCTTTACGGCTCGCCGCCCCAATCAGGCTGACAACCTCGAGCGTCTGTATCGAGCTCCTTGGTACATACACGCGCTGGGTGTTCGACCGTGTGTCAGGAGGCGTCAACAGAAGCCCTGCCCCATCGACCAGCGATCGGTCGTTCGCTGCCAGGCCCTCCAGCTCCTCGCCGTCGGTCAAAGTCATCCGCAGCCACAGGCCGGCCGTCCGCGGGCGCGTGGCAAACCGCTTCTGCATCAGTCGCTCAGGATAGGCCGATTCGCCCTGAGGGAAGTCGCGCACGTAGCAGACCCATTTCACCTCGACCCAGGGAATCCGCAACACTTTGCCCGTTACGTCCAGGAGCTCGCAGTCGGCGGAATCTGGTGACGTAACCCCGACCGCGTATCCTGCCGACCAGTCGCGGGAGAACTTGCGTACGATGACGGGCTTGCGTGCGGAGGACATCGCATTGATTGTCGCACGGGCCGATTGTAGCAACGATGGTGCAAAGGGTGCGCCGGAACAAATCCGCAATACGAGACCCAATCGAGAGCGAATAACGCGCCGGGGCGAGCTCTCAAACTCTAGCCAAAGCAACAACTTTGTGTTAATGTACTGGTTGCTGTCTCAGCCGGATTGCGCTGTAAGGGCAACCAGATCAGGTACTTGGGATTGTGATTCTGGCCCGCAGGCTGAGACGCCAAACATGTGGAGGGGGATGGCGGACTACATCTATCTTCTGGAAAACCGGCTGTCGCCGGATCAGCAAAACGCGCTTCGGCGTCTGCGCGAGGTCGCACGCGAGGCAGGTTTCCTTGTCTTTCTTACGGGTGACTCCGTTCGCGACCTCACCAGCGGCCACGCTGTGCGCGATCTTGAAGTGTCGGTTCATGGAAATGCTCTCAAACTGAAGAAACCAATTGAGAAGGCCAATGGCAAGATCTGGGGCGAAGACGAACTGTCAAAGAGCCTCTTTGTCTGTTTTCCCGGGACCGTGCGCGTCGACGTCGTCAGCACCCACCGGGTCGAATACCCGAAGCCGGGCAAGGCCGTCTATCATCCCGCAACCATCCTCGATGATCTTCGCCGGCGCGACTTCACGGTTAACGCCATGGCCATCTCGCTGAATGAAGGCTCGTTCGGCCTGCTCATGGACCCGCTCAACGGGGTTGCGGACATCGAGACCCGGAGCTTGCGGCTCGTGTCAAACTACGGTTTTCTTGAGGAACCCGCCCTTCTCATCCGCGCCACCCGCTTCCAGGTTCGTCTTGGTTGGGAACTTGACCCCAAGACCCGTACGCGCTATGAAAACGCGGTCACGGAGGGCGTTATCGAGCACCTTTCGGCAACCGCCCGGAGTCAGGAGCTCGAGCAGATCGGTCATGAAGAGGAAGGGCTGAAGGTCCTGCAGGCACTTGAGGCTGCCGGATGGATGAAAGTACTCTTTCCTGCCTGGACTTCGGCCAAGGCAGACGCTGAAAAGCTTGGGGCGCTACACCATCTCGCGGTGGAGCTGCTCGTCCAGGGAGTTCATCCGGACATATCTGCCGCTCAGATGCAGTTGCTCACGTCCAAGCTGGCGCCGAAAGACCTGTCCTCGCTCAAGAAGGCGATGCTGCGTCCTGGTTTCGTTGAGGAGTGGAACAGCCTGGACGCATTGGCTACCAAATTCGCCAAGGTTCTGCTGTCGAAAGAAAACGCAAAGCCCTCGGCGGCCTTCAAGCTCTTCACCAGCTATGATCCGGAAGCGATACTTTGGCTTGGGTTTACAACCAAGGATGCTGCGGTAAAGGAACGCTTTAACCAGTTCCTGAAGGTCTGGCCCGACGCTCGCCAGCGGATTCCTCATGCCCTGATGCAGGAGATGCGTATCACGCCTGAGCTTGCGAACTACAAGGATGTTGTCCACCAGATATTCTTACAGTTGATCGACGGCAAACTGGAGACGCCGGAGGAGATGCGCGCCTTCCTCGAGCCGTACTCACCGCCCGCGCCGCCTCCTCAGATCACCATCAAGCGCACCCGCGCCAAGCGCTCGGAAGCCAAGGTGAAGGAGCGCTCGTTTGACGACGACGAAGAAGGTGAGGATGGGCTCGAAGCCGACGACGAGCTTGAAGAGGTCGAGGGGGAGGACGAGGAACTGGACCTGACAATTGCGCTGCCCAAAGGCGATCTTGACGTTGACCTGGAGGAGGAGCCGGAGCCGGGAGACGACGACCTTGACGCCGAGGACGAGGAACCGGCTCGGAAGCGTGGCGCCAAGGCAGTTCCCCCGGCAAAAGGGAAGAAAGGTGCCGCGGCCGAGTCGGCCAAGGCAAAACAGGCGGCCGCAACACCGGTCCTGAAAGCCCCTGTGCAAGCAAAACCAGCCACTGCTCAGCAGAAACCCGCACCGCTGGCACCGCCCGCAAAGCCAGCAGTCCAGGCTGCGCCCAAGCCGGTCGCTAAGTCAGAACCCAAGCCAGCGCCTAGACCCGCCCCAAAGCCAGCTCCGAGGCCGGCACCCAAACCTGCTCCGAAGCCGATCCCCAAACCAGCCCTTCGAGCGCCAGCCAAAGTAACCGCGAAAGCGGCGCTGCACAAGCCGGTGGCCAAAGCCAAACCTGCGCCCAAGCCCAAGTCAAAAGCCTCCTCGAAACCGGCGGCGAAGTCTGCCGCGGGAAAGAAGCTGTCTCCTGCGAAGGCGTCAAGGGCAGCCAGGCCTGCGCCCAAAAAGGCGCATGTGAGATCGGGCAAGAAGAAGTAGTCGTAGGACGCGCTTAGCGGTTCAGGCTTCAGCAAAGCATCACTGATTGGGAAGGTTACAGGCAGGCCGTCAGCCCTTGTGACCGACTCTCGTCCGTCGTGCTAGCTTAGGAAAATCCTGGAGGTTTTTCGATGCGCTTTCTGCCTGCCTTCATGCACTCTGTCCGCTTCCTGTTTTCCAGCGCCATTGTGTTCGCCTCATTAAGTGCGGGCACTCTCAGAGCGAACCCCCCAGGCAACGACGCGGCATCCGAGACCCAGTCGGGGCCCGGCTACCGATTCGATAAGGGCGGCTGGACTTACGTGCATCTCGAGGGCACGCCCACGGAGATCGGCTTTCAACACGGACAGCTTCTGGCCACTGAAATTGCCGACATGCTTGCGGTCATCAAACTGGAAAACACCCACGATACGAAGCGCAATTGGGAGTTCTTTCGCGAAGCAAGCCGCAAAATGCTGTGGCCGCACATCGATGCGGAGTATCAGCAGGAGTTGCAAGGGATCGCGCGCGGCGTGCAGTCCCGTGGCGTCAAGCTCGATGTTTGGGACATTGTGGCTCTGAACGGCGGCATTGAGCTTCCGCAATACTACGTTCCCTGGCTCAACAAGCGAGAGAAGGCTGAGAATGCCCCGCAGATCTGGCCGTCGGGCCGCTGCTCGGCCTTCATCGCGACCGGTAGCTTCACCAAGGGCGGCAAAATCGTCATCGCCCACAACAATTGGTCGAGCTACGCCGAGGGCGAGCGCTGGACTGTGATGTTCGACATTCAGCCCGCTCAAGGCCATCGCATGATGATGGACGGGGCTCCCGGGATCATCACCAGCCAGGATGACTTCGGCGTCAACGACGCCGGGATCATGATCACGGAGACGACCATCACCCAGTTTGTCGGCTGGGATCCGGAAGGTACGCCCGAGTTTGTGCGCTCCCGCCGCGCCTTGCAATATGCGGATTCGATCGACGAATACGTGAAGCTTATCAAGCAGGGCAACAACGGCGGATACGCCAACGATTGGCTGATTGGCGACCGCAAGACGGGCGAGATCGGCTACCTCGAACTCGGCCTCAAGAACACACCGCTCTGGCGATCGAAGGATGGCTACTTCATCAGCACCAACTTCGCGCGCGATTCATCCTTGATCAAGGATGAGACCGACGGCTTTGACCCGAAGAACCTGTCGAGCTCGCCGAATGCTCGCCGTGTCACGGCTGAAAAACAGATCGAGAGCGCCAAGGGACAGATCGATGTGCAGATGGCGGAGCAGTTCCTCTCCGATCACGTCGACAGCTA
>Ga0182018_10003214_pt1 | contig 14995 bp, 10 predicted proteins | sample 812P2MmetaG_FD_120490 | JGI IMG/M metagenome (GOLD analysis project Ga0182018, IMG submission 120490) | Permafrost microbial communities from Stordalen Mire, Sweden - 812P2M metaG | ecosystem: Environmental > Terrestrial > Soil > Wetlands > Permafrost | place: Sweden: Stordalen | collected...
CCGTAGGCTCTCCCGGATGGCTGCCCCGGCACGACTCGATCGCCTCGAACGGGTGACCGACCTGGTGCTCGTCCTGCTCAACACCACACAGCCCCTCACCCTGGAATCGATCGCGGAGCAGGTTCCGGGGTACCCCGTGGAGCACGCGGCACGCCGCCAGGCCTTCGAGAGGGACAAGCGTCTGTTGCGCGATGAGGGCATACCGGTGCGCACGCGCCGCCTCCCCGGCAACGAGCAGTACGGGTACCTGATCGAACGCGACGCCTTCTATCTCCCCGACCTTGCGCTCGAGCCCGACGAGCAGGTTGCCCTGCACCTGGCCGTTGCCGGCGTGCACCTGGCGGATCCTAGTGGGCGGGACGCTCTTTTGAAGCTGGGCGCCACCGGCCTGGGCGACGTGCGTCCGGTTGCCACGCTGGTGACGCCGAAGGCCCTGGTCGAGCTTTTCGAAGCGGTGCGGACCCACATGGTGGCGTCGTTCTCCTACCGCCAGGCGGCCCGCCGCGTGATCCCGGCCGGGTTGTGGTTCCGCTTCGGGCATTGGTACCTCGTGGCCTGGGACCTCGAACGCGAGGCGGTGCGCACCTTCCGGGTCGACCGCATCGACGAGGCGGTGACCCTGCACGAACCTGACGGTGCGGTCCTCCCGGCGGGCATCGACATCAGGGCATCGCTGCCCGACGACCCCTGGCGTTCCGAGGGCGACGACCACATCGTCACCCGCATCCGCGTCGACGCCCTGGAGGGCCCGCGGGTGGCCGAAGAGGTGGGGGGTGACAAGGTCGAGGGGCGTCTCGACGACGGCTCGGTGATCCTGCGTCTGCAGGTGGCCGGGTTCCCGGCGCTGCGGTCCTGGGTCCTGGGCCTGCTCGACCATGCCGAGATCCTCGAGCCCCTCGAATTCCGGACCGAGCTGACGGGGTGGCTCGAGGGCATCGTGCAGGGAGAGAGCGGCCCCGGGAAGGCCGCGCGGGGGCGCCGCCCACTGGTGGCCGTCCCTGCGGAGGAGCCGGCCGGAGCACGCGGCGTTCCTGGTCAGGAGACCAGCCAGCGCCTGCGCCGCCTACTGGCGGTGGTCGGCTGGCTGGCCCAGGTGGGGGAGGCGCCCATCGCCGAGGTGGCCCGCAGATTCAGCATGGACGAGGAGGAGCTCATCAAAGAGCTCGAGTTGGCGGCCTGCTGTGGCGTTCCGCCGTACACGCCCGACACGCTGATGGAGATAGAGGTGTCGGAGCACTCGGTGCGGGCTTTCCTCCCCTCCGAATTCGCGCGGCCGCGCCGGCTCACGGCGGCAGAGGGCTTCGCCGTGGCCGCCTCGGGGCGCCTGATCCTGGCCGTGCCCGGCCCCGATGACGCACCCCTGCGCCGCGCCCTGTCCAAGCTCGATGCCGCCCTGGGCTCACGTGAGGCCATCGGGGTCGACGTCGACACGCCCGGGTCGCTCACGACGGTGCGCCGCGCCTGCGACGCCGGCCAGCCGGTGGAGATCGACTACCACTCGGCGTCGCGGGACGAGTCGACCACCCGGGTGGTCGAGCCGGTGCAGGTGACCACCATCGGCGGTCACTGGTACCTCGACGCCTACTGCCGGCGAGCCGGGGACATGCGGCGCTTCCGGGTCGATCGCATCGGCGCCGTGCGGCCCCACGGCGAGCTGGGGGCGCCCGAGCCCCGAGCCCCGCGGGCGGCGGAGGACATCTTCGTGCCCGGGCCCGGTGCCATTGAGGTCCAGCTCCAGCTGGGCCCGGGGGCGCAATGGGTGGCCGATGAGGTCCCCGTGCGGGCGATGGGCCGCGCGGCGGACGGGACGGTGTCCGACGTCGTCCTCGACGTCGCCGGACTGGCCTGGTTCGAGCGCCTGCTCCTCCAGTTGGGCAACGAGGCCCGCGTGGTGCGCCCACCCGAGCTCGCCGATCTGGTCGTCCGCGCCGCCCGCAAGGTGTTGGCTGTGTATCAAAAAGATATAGAATAACATAGAAGATCACAACCGGCGAGAGAGCGGAGGGCCACCGATGCTGGGGATCCACCGCCTCGGCGCCCAGGGGGCCGGGTACTACCTGGCCGATCTCGCCCGGGAGCTCCCGTGGGCGGGCGACCTGCGCGGCGGCACGGCCGAGTGGGTGGGGCTTGCGGCCGCCGGGCTGGGCGTGCGCGGGGCGGTCGACCCGTCCCGGTTGCAGGCCGTGCTCGACGGCCGCCATCCCGAGGCCGACCGGCGGTTGCGGTCCGACCGGGCCAGCGTGCTCGGATTCGACCTGACGTTCAGTGCGCCGAAGTCGGTCAGCGTGGTCTTCGCGCTCGGAGGGCCTGAGGTGGCGCGCCGGGTGCTGGCCGCCCATCAGGAGGGGGTACGCGGCGCCGTGGGCTACGTCGAGGCACACGCCCTCTCGTCGCGGCGGGGATCAAGGGAACAGCGCGTGGTCGTGCCGGCCACGGGGCTCGTCGCCGCCTCCTTCACGCACGGGGTGAACCGGAACCTCGACCCCCACCTGCACACCCATGTGGTCGCGGCCAACCTGGTGCACGGCCTGGACGGCCGGTGGAGTGCCTGCGACCAGCGCGGGTTGTTCGCACACAAGAGGGCCGCCGCGGCGGTCTACGAAGCGCATCTGCGGGCCGAGCTCTCGGCACATCTCGGTGTGGCATGGGACCAAGGGCCCGGCTCACGGGCCGAGATAGCCGGAGTGTCGCCCCTGCTGCTCGGGGAATTCTCCTCACGATCGGGCGACATCAGGCGTCACATGGCCGCCTGGGGGTCGCATTCGTGGCGCGGCGCCCACGTGGCGTGGGCTGCGACGCGACTCGATAAGGGTGCCGGAGCCACGTTCGCCGAACTCTCCTCGCAATGGGCGCGGCGCGCCCACGCGCTCGGCAGCACGCACGACGAACTCGTTGCTTCGCTCGGCCGGCGCACAGCACCCCGGGACATGCGGTACCTCGACGAGCACGGTTTCGGTGCGGCGTTGTCGCTGGCGCCCGATGGAGCGGCGCGGCGCCGCGACGTCGTCGCCGCGTTCAGCGCGGCCGCGGTGGCCGGCGTGCCGGCGCAGAACGTGGAGCAGCTGGTGGACCTGTGGGTTCCCCCGTCCCCTGCGGGGCGTGCGGTAGGCGTGGCCGAGGATGTGCACCCGCTCCGCCGCGTGGTCCCCGGTGGCCATCTGCTCGACGCACTCGGTCCACGGCCGGTGGACCCGGTGGACCACGCCGTGTGGCGGGAAGCGGCCGGCGTGATTGACGCCTATCGCAGCCGGTGGGGAGTGCCCCAAGGGATCGACGCCCTCGGCGCCGCGGCCATGCCTTCGGGGATCTCGTCCCTGCCGACGCCCCGCCTGGTCGACCATTTGCACGCGGCGCGGTCGGTGGAAGCGGCGCGCCAGCGTCTCGGTTGGCACGCCACGCGGGCGCTCGAGATGGGCCGGTCTCGCTAGCTCAGCGGCTGCGGCCGGGCGCAGGGTGCTCCAAGGGCGCCCGGTTGGTGCCGATGTGCTCGCGGAAGGGGCTGACGGCGTGCGCCGGGGTGAGCCGAACCGAGCCGAACGTCCGGTGGGGGCTCAGGGTGAGCGCGCAGCCCGGTATCCCCCTGGCGATCACATCCACGGGGAGCCGCGGTACCCGGATGGTGCTGACCGAGCTCGATGGCCGGATGCGGCCGCGCTCGCCCAGTGAGGAGCCGAGGCTGGTCGTGGCGCGTTCGTGGTCACCGGCGAGCGCGCTGAGATCGCGCAGGGTGCCGACGTCGGCGATGCCGGGGAAGACCACGGTGGTGCCGAAGAGGGTGAGGAACCCGTCGGCCGCCGATCCCCAGCGTCCACGGGCCTGCGACAGGTCCTGTAGGCACGCCAGCACGAGCAGACCCTGCCCGGCGCCCTCGCTCAACATGGCCGGCAGATCGGGAATGGGCGCGATATTGGCCACCTCGTCAAGAGCCAGAAGGGTCGGCGTCATCGGCGCGCCAGCGCGTTCCCGGGCATAGGTGGCGTCGCGCACGTCACCGATGGCGGCCACGACGAGGGGCGCGAATTGGCTCTGCCGGCGCCCGGCGGAGCAGATGTACATCGTGTGCGTGCCGCGGGAGAACTCGGCGACGTCGAGCGGGGGCAGCTCGGTCGAGGCCAGTACGGAGTCCGATCGGTAGGCGGCGAGGACGCCTGAAGCGGTCGACCAGATGCCTGACTGCTCACGGGCATCGGTGCCCACGATGCCGGCCAGGAGGTCGGTGGCGGTGGCCTCCTCCCCGACGTGCGAAGAGAGGATTTGCAGCGGCGTGGCCCCATTGTGCCTGTCGATCCACCGAAGGACGGACCGCATTGGGAGAGATTCGAGGGCCGCCGCATGGAGGAGCGGAGAGAGCAACGCGCCGGCACGCTCGGTCCAGTGGTCCTCTCCCGTAGCGCGGGAATCGGCCCGACCCGGACGCGACGCGGTGACCATCGCATCGGATGTCTGCACCGCCGCATCCCAGTCACGCGCACGGGTGAGCGGCGACCAACCGACACGCTCCACAGAGGGCGGGCACTCGATCTCACCGCTCGGATCGAAGAGCACGGCCCACCCGTCGCGGCAACGTGCCGCCGCGGTGGCATCCATCACATCGGGTTTGGTCGATGTCGAGACCACGGGCCCATTGGCCAGCAAAATATTGGGGATGACCAGGGAGGATGTCTTTCCCGAGCGTGATGGCCCCAGGACGAGCGTGGAGCGTTGCGGCCCGGCCCACGTCGAAGCACCGGCGGTCGCTCCCAAGTAGATGCCGTGCGCACCGAGGTCGCGCGTCGACTCCGCCCACGCGCTGCGCCGAGGTGATGCGTGCGTCGAACCCGGTCCTTGCTGTGCGTTCTCCATGCATCGATCGTCGCGTCACGGAGAGGAGAATTCCATCGGACATTGTCGTGCGTTGCGCGACGAAGATAGGTGAAAGTTGCGGCGATGGCGCGTGCATATCCGTTCATTACGCGTGCGCGATCGATGAGAGCGCGGCCATCGATCGAGAGCAAAATTCCGCGTCACAATTAGAGGATGCTTGACCTGAGCTTGTTCACAACCGAGAATGTAGGAACCCGAAGCGTTATGGAGGGTTGATATGTGCTGCGACGCAACATGGTGCAGCGCGCGAGGCAAAGAAGTCGAGATGCCAAATGCGTGCCACATGCGGTGCCCCATCACCTCAATCACTCGTTGCGATTCGGGTAATCGGAACGGACTACTCGCATGAGGCAATGGTCAATGACCCAACTTCAGACGTGTCAAATGTCCCGAGCAAGGAAATCGGTGCGGCAGTGCGCACGACGATGTGTTTGCAACATCGGCGTGGCGCAGGCTTCACCTCTATTCAGTGACCATGCTCCTAGGGAGGTGCACCTGTGGCAGTAGCCGCGAAAAGAAGGGCCCCGGCCAAAAAGGCCGTGAAAAGGGCTCCAGCAAAGAAAGCCGTCAAGCGGGCCCCGGCCAAGAAGGCCGTCAAGCGCGCTCCGGCGAAGAAGGCAGCGAAGCGGGCCCCGGCCAAGAAGGCCGTCAAGCGCGCTCCGGCAAAGAAGGCTGCGAAGCGCGCTCCGGCGAAGAAGGCCGTCAAGCGCGCTCCGGCAAAGAAAGCAGCGAAGCGGGCCCCGGCCAAGAAGGCCGCCAAGCGCGCTCCGGCAAAGAAGGCAGCGAAGCGGGCCCCGGCCAAGAAGGCCGCCAAGCGCGCTCCGGCGAAGAGGGCAGCGAAGCGGTCCCCGGCCAAGAAGGCCGGCAAGCGGGCTCGCAAGGCGGTCCGGCGGGCACCCGCTCGCAAGGCGGCTCGCTGACCCGTTGAAGCAGTGCGCTCCTCGCGGAGCGGGTGAAGTCGGGGGCCTGCGGGCCCCCGACTTTGCAATTGAGGGCCTAGAGGTCAGCCATGAGGTGAAAGCTCTCGCCGGCGGCGATACCGCCCAGCGCGCCGTGCTCGCCCAACTGGCGGCGGACGCGGTCGGTGAACGCCTGCACCTCCGCCACGCCGCCCTGGTCGATTCCCATGGTGCTGCGGAGCTGGCTCTCGTGTGCCAGCAGGGCGGCGATCTTCGCATCTTCGGATCCCGCGACGTCCTCCACGTGATTCGCGGTGTCGGCCTCCCATAAGAGGAGGGCACGCGGCCGATGGGGGGCGAGCCCTTGGTCGCCGAAGAAGTGGGGGTCGCGGGCGGTCACGATGGCATCGGTCACGATGAAGCCCGCAGCACGATGGTCCGGATGGAGTCGGTACCTTCGCCACGGGTCGTGCGCCAGCACGACGTCGGGCTTGATGGCGCGGATGCAACGCGAGACGTCCCACTGCTCACTCGAGCCGTTCTGGAGTGACCCGTCGGGACGGCCGAGGAAGGTCACCGCGCCCCCTCCCAGAAGCCGGGCCGCCCGGCACTGCTCCTCCTGGCGCAGCGCGACGAGAGCTGCCACGTCCGCCTCGGGGTCCCAACTCCCCTTCGCTCCGTCGGTCAACACCAGGTGGTGGATGGCAGCACCCGCTTTGGCCCACTTGGCGAGCGTGCCGCCGCATCCGAATTCGATGTCGTCGGGGTGGGCGCCTATCGCCAGAGCGCACGCCGGCACGGCGAGGTCCACCGAGACGGTGCCGTGGGCCGGCAGATCGTTGACGGGAACGATGCGGGTTGGCGACGTGCCCCCGGTCAAGGGGTGAGCTCCGCCACGTCCGCCGGCCAGTCCACGTCGTACGCGAGGGCCGGTATGCGCAGGACGCGCACGGCTAGGCCGAGCCGGGTGGCCTCCGCCCGGTGCGATCGAAAGGAACCGGGCCCGTAGGCGAAGCGGAAGCCACATCCCGCCGGCATGCGCAAGACGTTGGTCCCGTCGTCCTTGCGGTCGGGCACCAGCGTGATGCCCGCAAAGGGTGCCAGCGCGCTGAGGCTGCGGGCACGGGGGAGGTCGCCGTGGGCCACCGTGACCCACTCGACCCCGGCGTCCGCCAGCCGTTCCACCCCGGCGCCGACGGCGCCGTTGAGGCCCTGGCCGGGCTCCCACATGACGGATGCGCCGAGCGCGGTGGCCCACTCAGCCACCTCGGGGTCGTCGCACACCACTGCCACCGGGAGGGGCGCGCAGGCCGCGACCACATTCTCTGCCATCGACCGGACCAGCTGGACCCGCACGGCATCGGTCATGGCGCCGCCGAGCCGCCGCTTGGCCTGGCGGAACCCCTTGACGGGGATGAGCACGACCTCGGGACCGAAGGTGCCGCGGGGCGAAGGAGGGACGTGGGGGGAGGCCGTGACGCTGGCGGGCACCCGGGACAGTGTACGGGGAGGGCGGCGCGGCGCCGTGGGCGCCGTAGGCTCAGGGAAATGGACGACCGAGTGGCGGTGGTTGGCGCCGGTTCGTGGGGCACGGCGGTGGCCGCCTTGGTCAGCACCTCCCGTCCGGCGTCGCTCTGGGTGCGCTCGCCGGATCTCGCCGCCTCCATGGCGCAGGAGCGCGAGAACAGGACCTACCTCCCCGGGGTGGCCCTGCCCGACGCTCTGGCGATCACCGCATCCCTGGAGGAGGCAGTCTCCGGGGTCGGGATCGTCTTCATGGCCGTGCCCTCCCACGGCTTCCGCAGTGTGCTCGAACAACTGGCGCCCTTCGCCTCCGGCATCGACGCCATCGTCAGCCTCTCCAAGGGGATCGAGGCCGGGACCAACCTGCGGATGTCCGAGGTTGTCGGCCAGGTCCTCCCGGGCATCCCGGCCGGCGTGCTGACCGGCCCGAACCTGGCCCGCGAGGTGGCCGAGGGGCAGCCGGCGGCCAGCGTCGTCGCCCTGCCCGACGAGGCCCTGGCCTGCCGGGTGCAGGACCTCGTGCACACCCGCACCTTCCGCGTCTACATGGGCACCGACGTCGTGGGTTGTGAGATCGCCGGAGCGACCAAGAACGTGATGGCCATTGCCGCCGGGATCTGCGACGGCCTGGGGTTCGGTGAGAACACCCGTGCGGTGCTGATCACGCGCGGTCTGGCCGAGCTGGGTCGCCTCGGCATCGCGCTCGGGGGCAAAGTGCTCACCTTCGGTGGCCTGGCCGGTGTCGGGGACCTGGTGGCCACCTGCGCGAGCCCGCAGAGCCGCAATCGGACCGTCGGCTTCGAGCTCGGCCGCGGGCGGACGCTCGACGATGTCGTCAACGGGATGCAGATGGTGGCCGAGGGGGTCAAGAGCGCCGGACCCCTGGTCAGCCTGGCGCGGGCGCATGGTGTCGAGATGCCGATCGCGGAGCAAGTCGAGGCGATCGTCGACGGGCGCTCTTCGCCCCGTCAGGCGCTGCTTTCGCTCATGGACCGGCCGTCGCGCCCGGAGTGGGACGAGACGTTGCTGCGAGGCATCCAGGGGTGAGCGGCCTCTTCGGTCCGGCCGCCCCGGCCGTTCCCGCTCCCGATGACGAACGGCGCGCCTCGGCGCTGGCCCACGTGCGTGAGATCCTGCACCTCCACGGCGCCACGGACGAGGAGATCGATCAGGCCCTCGCTGACGAGGTGCTCGACCTCTTCGTCTTCGATCGGGTGCTGGTGCCTTCCCGTCGGCGGTACACCCGGGCCGAGGTGGCGGAGCTGACCGGTGTCAATTTGGAATCGCTGGTCCGGTTCTGGCGCGCTCTGGGCTTTCCCAATGTGAGCGACGACGAGCGGGCTTTCACCGACCTTGACCTCGAGGCGGTGCGCCTGTTCCAGGGCATGCAGGCGTTGGGGGCCGCCCGTACCGACACGGCGTTGCAGCTGGCCCGCGTCATCGGTTCGTCCATGGCGCGCATTGCCGAAGCCGAGCTCGTGCCCGGCAACATGTTCAGCACGGAATACGACCAGGTCTTGGCCGCCGACGCGTTCGCCAGCGTGGCCGACGTCACCATCCCGGCCATGGCGCGGCTCCTCGAATTCGTGTGGCGCCGGCAGGTGGCCGCCGGGATCAAGCGCACCATGATGCTGCGCAGCCACGGCGCGTCTCCGGGGACCAGCCCGCTGCTCGCCGTGGGCTTCGCCGACATGGTGGGCTTCACCCTGCTGAGCCAGCACCTCACCGACCAGGAGCTGGCCGACGTCGTGGGGCGGTTCGAGGCGCTCTCCCATGACATCGTCACCGCTCTGGGAGGGCGCGTCGTCAAGATGATCGGTGACGAGGTCATGTTCGTGGTGGAGAGCGTCGCCGACGCGGCGCGTATCGGCCTCGACCTCGCCGACGCCTACGCCGACGACGAGCTGCTCTCCGACGTGCGGGTCGGTCTCGCCTTCGGGCCGGTCCTGCTGCGCGAAGGCGACTACTTCGGCACCACCGTGAACCTGGCCCACCGGATCGTCAACATCGGCAATCCCGGGACCGTCCTCGTCAGCGACGAGTTCCAGGCGGCGTTGCTCGAGCTGGCCGCCGAGGAGTTCACCACGAAGCCCTTGCGTCCCCGCCTGCTGAAGGACCTGGGCCGGGTGCAACTGTGGTGGTTGGGTCGCGTGGGGCACGAGGCCGACGGAACGGGGGTGGCGGCGGACCGCCGTCGCAATGTGCGCTGGGAGCGGCTGTCCGACGTCCTGCGCGACCTCGAGGAGTTGCGCGAGGTGGGGGAGCGGCTGCTCGCCAGCAATCGCCCCCCCGGATCAACCGGCGCGCAGCCGGGCCGTGGCGATGCCGAAGGGTCGTAGCACGAACGATCCCTCGAACGGCCGGTCGGGGTAACCCCGCAGATCGACCAGCCAGCCCGAATGCCCGTGGACGGTGACGGTGGTCGTCGCTGCGGTGGGGTTGAAGACCCGCACTTCGAGGGAGCCGCCCTCGCGGCGCAGCGCGCTCACCTGTGCACCCTCGATGGAGAGCGCGGCGCCCGATCCCGCACGAGTGCCACCCCCGAGGGAGGAGACGACCTCGAGGGGAAGGAGGAAGTCGTCGGCCAGCGCGTACGGATCGTCCGGGTCGAGGGCCAGGGCGTACCGGAAGGTGATGGGGCGCCCGGCCATCTGCAGGCCGTCGACCGGGGTGAGCGGGCCCGCCGGGAAGGGCCGGTAGGCCATCCCGAGGCGCGAGAGCATGCCGGTGGAGCGCAGGACGGTGAGGGCGATGGTGCCGGCAGTGTCCCCCTCCGCGCCCGACTCGATGTCGACGAGCTCGTACTCGCTGACACCGTCGTGGGCCACGGTCAGGCCGCCGGCGGAGACGAAGCGCTGCGCCGGGGCGGTCGGCAGGCCGAACTCGTCGGGGCGGCCCTCCGCCGTCAGGCCCCTCTCGACGACGGCGAAGGCGCTCTCCGCCGTCGACGTGCGGGCGCGCTCGGGGAGCGGCAGGTGGACCCGGAGGCGATGGTCCCGCGCCGGGTTCACGAACGACGTGGTCACGCGCACCACGGCCTCGTCGGCTCGCAGCTCGACGATCGTCTGGACCTCCACCTCGTGCTCGCCCTCCCGGGCCTGTGACGAACCGTCCACGTGATCAGGCCAGGCGTAGGTTGCGCTGATGGCCACACTGGCCCGGACCGGGCCGGGCTCGACCAGGCGGGCCGAGACGGTGCGTGGCGTGTCGACCAGCGTGTCGCCGCGTGGCGGTGAGTAATTGTAGGAGTCGCCGAGATCCCCGCCGTCGACCAGGCGGCCATACCCGGACCGGCCGTTGAGGGAGAAGGTGCCGGTGGCCTCGTCGACCTCCACGGTCACGAGGCCGTTGGAGAGGGAGATCGGGCCTCCGCCCTGGCGCACCTCGACGGGATGCGAAAGCGGCGCCGGGGCGAAGGGCTGCCACCCGAACCCCGGGACGTCGACCACGCGGGCGGCGATGCGCCTGATGGGAGGCTGGTTGAGGCTGATGCGGACCACGGCGTCGGGACGCGCGCCCAGCCGGGTGAAGATGTCCCGCTTGGCCTCGGAGATGGCGACGTTGGGTCGTTCCTCCGCCCCCACGGTGACCGTGATGTCGATCCCCGTGTCGTCCTCTTCGATGGCGATGTCCTGGACCCAGGCGTCGTTGTCGATCTTGGGCCCCTGCAACATCCCCAGCACGGTGCGCACGGTGTTGGCGTCGAGCACCATCGAGCCCGGCAGGCCGGTGCGCTCGGAGACGACCTGCACGTCCCCGGGCGGCGCCTCTGCTGCGCCGACAACGAGCTCCACCACCCCCGCCCGCTCCCGTTGGGTGGGGTTGAGGACGTAGCTGCCGGGCTCGGCCAACGAGCGTGCGAACGAGGTGACGGCCCGGTCGGCCAGGCCGTCGGCGATGGTGCGGGCCTCGGCGTAGCGGTGCAGCACAGCGTCCACCACGTCGTCGACCGAGCAGGCGCAGATCGAATCGTGCGCCGAGTTGCGCACCACATCCTTCCAGGCCAGGCGCAGCAGGGCCGCCGGCCACTCCGCGGCCCCCCCGAAGAGCGCGCACAGCGGTTCGGCCCGGCGCTCGAGGGCGCGCGTGGCCAGGGCGCCCATCCGCTTGACGTCGACGCGGTTGGACGTCACGCCCATCAACATGTTGGCGCGGTATCCGGAGCGGAGCTCCCCCTCCCATCGCTCGAGCCCGTCGGTGGGCGCGGTGGCGACGTAGGCGGGGAGCGAGGTGATCTCGAAGATGAGATCGTCCTGGAGGTCATTGGCCTCGGCCACCACCCGCCCCAGCCCGGGCTGGGGGAACAGGTGGTCTGACCCGTTCATGCACAGCACGTCGTCGATGAGGAATGTCTCCACTTCTTGTATGTGGTCCTCCATGCGACGGACGAGAGCCTTGGCGTCGTCGGGGAGCACTGCCCCGTTGCCGTAGCCCACCGGCAGGTACTCGGCGCGCACGGCGGAGCCGTCGGGGGCCGCCCAGACGAAGCCGGTCTTGGTGACGGCGGAGGGCACACCGCGCCAGACGACGGTGTGGGCGAACCCGGCCTGGCGGAGGATCTGGGGCATCTGGGCGATATGCCCGAACATGTCGGGCAGGTAGCCGACGTCCATGGCCCCCCCGAAGGACGCCGCCCGCAGAATGCCCATTTGGAGATTGCGGATGATGGTCTCGCCCGAGGAGAGGAACTCGTCCATGAGGATGTACCATGGCCCCATGCTGATCCGGCCGGCGGCGGCCAGCGCCCGGAGCCGCGGCTCGGCCTCGGGGCGCACCTCGAGATAGTCGTCGATCACCGCCATCTGGCCGTCCAACATGAAGTAGGGGTAGCTGGGGTCTGACTCGAGCAACGGCACGAGGGTGTCGATCATGTCGACCAGGTTGAGGCGAAACTCCTGGTACGACTCGTACCATTCCCGATCCCAGTGCGTGTGCGGGACGATGGCGATGCGGCGCGTTGTCATGTCAGCCAGACTACGGCGTGCGGTGTTGGACCGACAGGACGTGGGGCGTGGCCGGGGCATGAGGGGCCGCGGCGACACGGAGCCCGCATCCCGGCCCGGAGCCTCTCCCGACGCGCCGGGCGCGTCCCGCCGGGACGAGCTGGCCGAGGGGGGCACGCTCCCGAGGCTCTGGGCGGCGCGTTGGGGTGCCGCCCCCGGACACCCCGTGCTGGTGCCCGGCGTCGGTCCCGATGCGGCGCTGGACGGCGACGCGCTGGCGCGCCAGAGCGCGGAGGCCGCGGCGGCACTCGCCGGGCGCGGCGCCGGTCCGCAGCAGCGGATTGTGTGGAGTTGCTCCTCCTCGCTCGAGTCCATCGTCGGCCTCATGGGGGCATTGCGGCTCGGCGCCGTGGTCGTGCCCGTCAATCCGGCAGCGTCCGCCAGCGAGCTGGCGTATGTCGTGCGTGACGTCGCGCCGTCCCTCTGCCTGGTGGACCGCCCCTCGCTCGGCGCCGCAGTCGAGGCCGCCGACCCCGACGCGCCGGTGGTGCACCCCGAGGAACTGCGCGCGGCCGGCGCCGCACCGGGTGACATCGACCTCGATGCGGCATCGCCCGATGACGACGCGCTGATCGTCTACACGTCGGGCACGACGGGGGAGCCGAAGGGAGCGGTGCACACCCACCGCTCGCTGCTGGCCGGCGCCCAGGCGCTCCGCCTGGCGTGGGATTGGCAGCCCGACGACCGCCTCATCCTCTCCCTTCCTCTCTTCCACGTGCACGGGCTGTGTGCCGGCCTCTTCGGCACCTTGGCCGCCGGGAGTTCTGCCGTGGTCTTCGACCGGTTCTCCGCGTCCTCGGTTCTCGCTGCCGTCCCCCAGAGCACCATGTTCTTCGGCGTCCCCACCATGTACCACCGGCTCGCCGCGTCGGAAGGGGCGGGCGCGCTGGCCGCGCTGCGCCTCTGCGTGTCGGGATCGGCTCCGCTCCCTGCCGACTTGTGGACGGCGTTGGCGCGCCGGCACGGCGTCGCCGTGCTGGAGCGCTACGGGATGTCGGAGACGCTGCTGACGCTGTCCAACCCGCTGGTCGGTGAACGGCGGCCGGGATCGGTCGGGGTGCCCCTCCCGGGCGTGGAGGCGACGATCGCCGACGCCGACCCGGACGGCATCGGCGAGCTCATGGTGCGCGGCCCGTCGCTGTGCCGCGGCTATTGGAACCGACCCACCGCGTCGGAGCCGGCGTCGGGGGGTGGCTGGTTCGCCACCGGTGATCTGGCCTCGGTGGCCCGCGACGGGTACTTCACCATCCGGGGGCGGCGCACCGAGCTCATCATCACGGGCGGGCACAACGTGTACCCGGCCGAGGTCGAGGCCGTTCTCGGGCGTCACCCCTCGGTGGCGGAGGTCGCGGTGGCCGGTCTGCCGTCCGCGGAGTGGGGCGAGTCGGTGACGGCATTCGTCGTCGGCACTGACGGCAGCCCGGACGTCGCCGCGCTGGAGGCGCTGGCGGCGCAGGAGCTCAGCGCGTACAAGCGGCCGCGCCAATTCCGCGTGCTCGATGCATTGCCTCGCAATGCCATGGGAAAGGTGGTCCGGCGCGATCTCCGCTGAGCGGTGGGGGGCCGTTCCGGCGCCACCTCCCGCGCTAGCGTGAGGAAATGTCCACCTTCCTCATGCTCTCGACCGTGGGACCCGATGGCGCGGCGACCCTTGCGGAGAAACCGGATCGGCTCAAGGAGGTCAACGCCGAAGTCGAGTCGATGGGCGTGCGCGTCCTGGCGCAGTGGGCCCTGCTCGGTCCCTACGACTTCTGCACCGTGCTCGACGCGCCGGACGAGAGGACGATGGCGCGCGTTGCGCTGGTGCTGGGCGCACGCGGCACGCTCAAGACGCTCACACTGGCGGCCATCCCTATTGACGACTACATCGAGACGGTTCGCCGGGGCAACCCGGGCTGACGGCGCGTCAGTGCCACCAGAAGCCCTGTCGGTTCCTTTGACGGCGGACATCGTCTCTCGAGAACAGCTCGCCCAGGACGCTGCCGTCGGAAAGGCGGCGGATGCGGTAGCCGTCCTCGGTGCACTCGGCCACTTCGAAGCCTCGGGCCCACGTTCCCTGGTAGCGATTGCGGACGTCGACGCGCGTCCCGGGCGAGAGCGGGGAACGTGCGTTCGAATCGAGTGCTGCCCCCCCAGTGCTCACGCCCCCATCGTATTGATGCGGGCCGCGCACCGGTGACGACGATCCGGATCACCACGCCCGACCTGTCCGAGGAGCGGCTCTTGTGCACCGAGGGCCACGGGTGGGTGGCCGGGCTCGACGAGGTGGGCCGCGGCGCGTGGGCGGGTCCGGTGAGCGTGGGGGCGGCCGTCATGGCCCCCGGCGTGTCCGAGGACTCGATGCCGCCATGGCTCCGGGACTCCAAGCAGTTGAGCGAGGCCCGGCGCGAGTCCATATTCGGTGCCGTGGGAAAGTGGTGTGCCGATTGGTCCATCGGGCACGCCTCACCGCAGGAGTGCGACCGCTGGGGCATGCGTATCGCCTTGCGTCTCGCGGCGGAGCGGGCGCTGGCCGGCCTGCGGCGGGTGCCCGACGCCATCTTGATGGACGGGCCACTCGACCTGCTGGGTGGCGCCGACGTTGAAGGGCGGAGCTACCGCGGGGTGGTCCGGCCCATCACGGGCGGCGATGCCCGCTGCGCCTCGGTGGCGGCGGCGTCCGTGCTGGCCAAGGTGGTGCGGGACCGTCTCATGCGCGCCGACGCC
>Ga0182018_10003215_pt1 | contig 14993 bp, 12 predicted proteins | sample 812P2MmetaG_FD_120490 | JGI IMG/M metagenome (GOLD analysis project Ga0182018, IMG submission 120490) | Permafrost microbial communities from Stordalen Mire, Sweden - 812P2M metaG | ecosystem: Environmental > Terrestrial > Soil > Wetlands > Permafrost | place: Sweden: Stordalen | collected...
GACCCTCTGTCCCTGCCTCTGAACAACGCGCTGGCGGGAAGGTTGTTGGCGGCAGGGCGTTACGATGAAGCACTCCGGCAGGTCCAGACAACCTTGGAACTGGATGAGCACTTTGCACCGGCTCACCAGACTCTGGGCTGGGTCTACCTGCACGGCGGCAAACAGGATGATGCCATTCGAGAGTTTCAAAACGCGCTAGAACTCGCCGGAGCTGCAGACACGGACATTCAGTTGGACTTGGGCTTTGCCTACGCCGTGTCGGGACGCCCGGATGAGGCAAGAAGAATACTCGCGAACCTCAAGCAGCTGTACCAGCAAGGCATCGTTCCGGCCACTTCACTGGCGACCCTACATGGAGCGTTGGGCGAATCGAACGAAGCTTTTGTCTGGTTGGAAAAGGCCTATCAGGAGAGGGATCCTCAACTCACATATCTCAAAGCGGGCCGAAGATTCGAGCCACTGCGTGAAGATCCGCGATTCGGACAATTAGTACGCCGCGTCGGGTTACCCGATTAAGGCGCCCACAACGAACGCGGCGCTACCACGTGACGTTTCCCATGATTTCGGACAGATTGTCGGCCAACCGGGAGTTAATCCGACCAGTTCAAAAATCGTCTGCTAAGGTATGACGATTCAATTCAGTTGCACCTTAAGCCGCTGAGAACGCTGGTTCAAAACTGTGGGTGCCCAGCAGAAAAGTTCGAAAATCGTCTGCTAGGGCCGACCATTCATTTTTTCGGGTTCCTTTCGCGGCGGGCGCCTCGCTGAGTCCCATCAGATATTGTATCGACACGGGGAAACTTAGCCCCGCCTTTCCCCGCAACTCGGTTTAAAATGTTGCTCATGTTGAAAAATCCCTGCCGGGATCCCTTTGCAGTATGACAACCTTCGCACATACCGGTCCGATAACCGAGATCGATGTTTTGGGGATCACCGCTGGTCTCGGCTGTGACGGTGACGGCGACACCATTGCCATGACTGGGGCGACGCAACCAAGTATCGAAGACATGGTTATAGGAGGGATACCTTGGATTCCTTCGTCGACGTTCCTGATCCTGCAATTGAAACAAAGTCGCGAACAGTTTTTGAAAAGCCTCGGTGCGCTCCCGGAGCGCATCTCCCGTTCGTTTGAGTTCAGTGATGTCGAATCCAACTCCGAGAACGAACCAGGGACGACCGTCGTCGTGCCCAGGAGCGCGAAGCGATTGCGGGACGACAGGCTCCTGCGGCGATCTGCGCGGCAAAGCCGAGGATGGTTAGATGGTCTGGAACGATGCGATGCGGGATGCGCGCGGCAAGCCACAGCAGCGCGTTTTTCTCGCGCCGCCAGCCAGCTTTCCTGTACGCGTAGCATGTCCGGAACGCGATGGGCGCGGCGCATGTCCAACAACACGCGCGGGTTTACCTGCTCACCGGATTCGTCCGTCGACTGAAACCTGGTCTGGAAACCGGCGTTGGCATCCATAGCTTGAGTGCTACGGCTCTCCATAAACGGCCCCCTATTTTTGTTTCTCGTTTTTGTTTCTGGCGCCACAGGGCCACTTTGAACGCGGAAGGGTTCGGCGACAATGCACCAGTAGTAATCTGCAGCTCATGCGGAGGTCAACGGGGAAAGTCCTTTGTAGGGAGGCGATTACGACGCCCCCTCATTCCTAAAGTAACTTGTGCCCGCATCGACGGATGTGCTCAGATGGTGCCCATGCCCACCCTTGAATGTGTCGAACCGCAGCCGGCGCTTGCGCCGCGCGCCATCGCTAAGAGTCCTGTCGTGAGCTGGTTTTTCTTCTTCTTCTTTGTTTCAGGACTTTGCAGTGTGCTGTATGAGTTGGTTTGGCTGCGCTTGTCCATGGCCCAGTTCGGCGTCACGACCGCCATGGTGTCGATTGTTCTCTCCGTATTCATGGCGGGACTGGGCCTGGGCTCGTGGGCAAGCGGCAAATGGCTGCGCGCGGCCGCGCCGGACGTTTTCGCGGTCCGGTTCCCCGCACTTCGCCTTTACGCAGTCCTGGAACTGCTGATTGGCATATCAGCGGTGGTTGTTCCTCACGAACTTTCGTGGGGGCGGCGAATTCTGGAAAATCTCGGCGTGTCTTCTTCGTGGGCCTACTACAGTATTGCCGGTCTGTGGGTCGGCCTCACTCTGATTCCATGGTGCGCGCTGATGGGCGCAACCATTCCGGTTGCGATGCGCGCGATTGGGCAGAGCTTACCGCGCGAGGCGGCACGTTCGTTCAGTTATCTCTACATGGCGAATGTGATGGGAGCGGTGGCTGGAACGATTGCTCCGTTAGCGCTGATCGAACTACTCGGCTTTCGAGGAACGCTGAGTGTGGGCACCATATGCAACTGTCTGATTGCTCTTGTGGCGTTGATGCTGTCACGCAAAGCTCCAGCAGACGCGGTAGTTGACTCCGTTCCGCCCTTGGCCGAGCCGGCCATGAGTGAGGGCTCTCGCGGCTGGCTCCTACCGATTCTCTTCCTGACCGGCCTCACCAGCATGGGGATGGAAGTTGTCTGGGTGCGCCAGTTCACGCCTTACCTGGGCACAGTAGTCTACGCTTTCGCTTCGATCCTCGCGGTCTACCTTACGGCTACTTTCGTGGGCTCCCGCGTCTACCGAAGGTGGAGCGCGCAGATGGTCCGACATCAAGGCCAGGAGAGCACTGCATTGTGGACACTGCTGGGACTTTCCGCGCTCTTTCCGCTGGTTACGTCCAGCCCCAGCATCGTGCTGGGCGATTTGCCCAGGATGGTGGTGGGCATTGCGCCCTTCACCGGGCTACTGGGCTTTCTCACTCCAATGCTGGTGGATCGTCGCTCCGGCGGGGATCCCGCCAAGGCGGGAACTGCGTACGCGGTTAACATTCTCGGGTGCATTTTCGGCCCGTTGCTCGCAGGATTTGTTCTATTGCCATATTTGAGCGAACGCTGGGCCCTGGTTGTGCTGGCGTTACCTTGGCTGGTCGTGGGCCTGCGGCCGCTGAGGCCAGGTTCCCAGGCAACTTCGGGCGCACGTGAGGCAGCGTATGCTCTCCTTCCGCTGGCGGGGCTGCTGATTTTCGTCGGCAAGGGCTACGATGAGAAATATCCTCAGCGGCAAGTGCTGCGCGACCCGACGGCCACCGTCATCGCCACCGGCAGCGGCATGGAAAGACAGCTCCTCGTCAACGGATATGGCATGACGACCCTGACTCCGATGACCAAGATGATGGCACATCTGCCGCTGGCTTTTCTTGATCGGCCGCCGCATGACGCACTCGATATCTGCTTCGGCATGGGATCCACATTCCGCTCTCTGCTGAGCTGGAAGATCAACACGACAGCGGTTGAACTGGTGCCCAGCGTGCCGAAACTATTCGGCTACTTTCACAGCAACGCTCCCGAGCTTCTGCAATCGCCGCTGGCGCATGTCGTGATCGATGACGGCCGCCGCTACCTGGAGCGCAGCACCCAGCAATTCGACCTGATCACGATTGACCCTCCGCCGCCCATCCAAGCTGCGGGATCAAGCATGCTTTATTCGGAAGAGTTCTATGCCGCCGCGCGCAAGCGGTTGCGCCCGGGCGGCATTCTGGCGCAGTGGCTGCCCAACGGCGACAACGAGGACTTGGCCGCCGTCGCGCGCTCTCTCCACAACTCGTTCCCTTACGTCCGCGTCTTCCGGTGGGGAACCCGATGGGGCTTCCACTTCCTGGCGAGCGAACAGCCTCTAGCCAACCTGACTGCGGAACAGCTACAGCGCAAGCTGCCGCCAGAAGCCGCCGTCGATTTTGTGGAATGGGACCTCCCGTCGAAAGACAGTAAAGCGATAGTTGCCGCGTTCCAAGGCCTGCTGCGAAGCGAGATCCCGATTGAGGTCCTGATCGGGCAGTCTCCTACTACGCCTGCTATAAGCGACGACCGGCCAATCAATGAATACTACCTGCTGCGGGAATGGCGTCGCGGGGGTATCATGTTCAGCCAATGACGCGTTTTGCTGCACCGACCTCAAGCGAAGTGAGCCTCTCCAACACGGCGCAAGCAGCTCTTCTGTGGCCCATACAATCTGTTTGCATTTGTCTCGGCAGTGCTGTCGCGACACCGCTCCGGCTCGAAGGATCGCGTGTCCCACCTTTTGCTTCTGCAGAACATCTAACGTGTTAGGGCGAGTGTGCTGTCTGGATGGTTAGATCATTTCTTATCGAAGGCGCCAATGTCCTCGCGGCATCCTTCCCCTTCGCCTGAAAGGCGGCTCCGCGCAGGATGAGCCATAGCGGGAGCGAACTTAACTTCCACACCTGCAAGCAACTGGACCGATCAACGTAACTTTGGCACCCCTGTTAAGCTTATTCTTTGCGCGCTCAATACCCTTGATCCATCCCGTTGTATAAAGCTCGGTGCATCCTTTGCGATCCCCCGGTTGCTCAAATGAACGTTACCGACGATCGGCTCTTCCGCAACGTGACACACCTGCGTGAGCGGGATTGAAAACAAATGACCGTATCAACGACTAGTTCGAACCTCGGCCGTCATGTGTTCGGAGTGGCGGCTTTGGCCTTTGGCCTCATCACGCTGGCCTGGCACGACTACAACGACGGGCATCTACTGCGTTACATTGTCTACGCCGCCGCCGCTGCCCAGATCTTCGGCGGTGCTGCGATTCAGTTCCGTCGGACCGTGAAAACGGGCGCCGTTGTCCTTGCTGCGGTTTATCTTGTCTTCGCCATACTGTGCGTGCCAGGAATCGTCGCCAAACCGCAGATCTACAATAACTGGGGCAACTTCTTCGAGCAGTTCTCTCTCGTGACCGGAGCGGCGATCGTTTATGCGCGCTTGTCATCGGCATGGTCACAGGAAACGGTTCGTCGGATCGGCCGCATCCTTTTGGGCATCTGTGCCGCTTCCTTTACCCTCGAACAGGCGATTTATCTTAACGCTACCGTCAATCTTGTTCCGAAGTGGCTTCCGCCAAGTCAGCTGTTTTGGGCGGTAACGACGACTGTTTTGTTCGCACTCGCGGCTGTGGCTCTCCTTGCAAATCGAATGGCACTTCTCGCGACTCGCCTACTGACAATGATGCTCGTGATCTTTGGGCTACTCGTGTGGGTACCGTTGCTTCTTTCGGATCTCCACAATCATACGAATTGGAGCGAAAACGCCGAGACCTTCGCGATTGCCGGAACAGCATGGATTCTCGCTGATCTCCTCGGCGAGTAGGAACTTGGGTTCCGCTTCATGACCGGGGCTTCGTGCCACCGACCGATGATCACAGTAGTGCCGCGACTGTACCGTCAGTCGCCCGTGATCCGGGAATAATTGGCAAGCTGATACCGTGTCAATCTTCGCCTTTCTGCCGTCACGAATTCCTTGGTTTCAGAGAATTCGCTCGCCGCCCGCCTCCGCGTTCTCGAATTTTCTTCTTTTAATGTTCCTGCCTTACGGTTTGGAGAATCGGCTCCAAGAAGCGTTCGTATTTCTTGAGGGTTTCTTCATCGTTATGGGCAAGTGCTGTTTTTACAGCTCTCGCGGTGGTGGGGGTCACGATTTCAAGTCGGCCGACAAAGACCCGCACGATCTGTCCTGGTGCTGGATCGATCGTGAGTGGCAAGACCTGGTCGATGAACCCGCGCGGCACGATGTAGATCAGGCGACTGCCTTCTTCGAACCAGGAGTCCTTCCAAGTCTCAACCATGGCGTGGGCTTCGTCTCGATATAGACCCTGACCGACGAGAATCTCTTCCAGATCTCCGTGGAGAGAATCTATGCTTCCGGTCAGCACCGGAGGGTCGATGGTTGTTTCATCGGTTAGAGCGCCGGTTAGACGATAGCCGACTCGTTCGCCCCGGCGCTCAAGAAGAATGGCGTTTGGAATCTCGTCGCCGCTAAGCCTTTTGACCACAAGCTTTCCGTCGGAGGTCAACTTGGCGAGAAGCGGCAATGGGCTGGCGGAAACTCCTCGATAAAAAAGGAATTTCTCTTGCTGCTCCCCGGCACTGGTCTGGACGCGGAGCGGAGAGGAAGCGGTCTCACGAGCAGCGTAGTAGCGATTCGACTGCACCTCGTTCGGGAACTCGCCCGCCAGATTCGGAGAAACGGCAACGTGATTCCAAATAATGCTGCCATCCGCGGATAACTGACTCAAGCCGGTATCGGGCACGACTCCGCCCGGCTCAACACGATCGGCATGGGGATACCACTCGGTGATGAGTCCCTTGGAGAAGGACACTCTCGCCGACACAGTGACGTCGCGCGGAGAATAAAAATAGAGCACTGGCGTCTCCATGCGAATGGTGCCGCGCAGCCCCAGCTTGAAGTTGACGCCGTTGATACGCTCCACGAATTGAGGCAGATCGATAGGCGGCGGGAATCGTGGCAAGCCTAGGGGCAGCCATTCGGCCGCGCGACCATCCTTACCGGCAATCGAGGTGAACGTCCCCCACTCGTGGACCGTGAGGTCGGGAACTGTGTGCTGCTCGTCCGCGGTCCAGCCCGCGAGCGAGAAGGCCAACAGCCCACATGCCAACAAACCAGGAAGCCATGATCTGATTTCCTCTTCCATAAGACACTTCCTTATTGCCGGGTTCATTGCTGAGACCTTCCTGCGGAAGGGGCGAGAAGTTCGGAGATTGTCTGGCGGTTGAAGTTGGAGGCCAGGTTTTGAGCGAGAAGAGGATCGTTCTTTGCTCCTGCCATTGCCTTTCGGACATGATCCCGGTGAGCGCTGTCAGGGCCGGGCAGGGTGATCAGGGCAGCTGCGAATTCCATCTCTGGATCCGACCCGAGCAACCTGATTGCCTTTCTTACCCAGCTATATCCGTCCAGGCCGGCTGCGGGGTTGGGCTCTCCCTTGCCCATCCATTGCTTGTAAGCTTCCGCCAAGTAGCCAACGTCGAACCACGCGAGGGCGTCCGGGCGACCGGCAGCGTCTGAGTTAGCTGTGCGCGCTTGAAGTCGGGTGATTAGCTCCTTCGCCACTTGTGGGTCTTGGCGAGCGTAGATTGTGGCCCGACGTAAGGTCTCCATGCGCACTAACACGGGCGTACGCGAATCGAGAATTGCCAGCGTGTCTTGGCTGAGGTTCTTCAGGTCATAATCCGTGCTTCCTTTGTGGTTGAACTCTACCCAGGGCAGCGACTTCGCTTGCCCGATTTCGATGGGATGGCAGATAAGAGGTGGTCCTGCTTGTGCGAAGGTTGTAAACCCAAGCAAAAGGGCCACGGTGCTGATCGCGAGGCGTGAAAAGGCAGGTGAATTCATGTTCTGGATTCCTCCGGTCTGGCTGATTTAACCTACGTTTGAAGAGACGCCGAGAGAAAGGGGACTGTTAACAATCCGGTGCGGCTTTACCCGGGGAAAACTGGAGGCTTGATTACGAGGTAGGATGCCGCAGGTCACTTTTCGCGAACTGGCGTGGCTGTTCCAGCCCAAGAGCGCTCCCAATGGCGCCAAACCGAGATGTCGTCAAACCCAAGTTCGTTCCACCACAGGTCGAGCATGGGCTGATCGAGGCGCAAGATTCCTTCTTTCGTGACAGTGGCAGGAGGAGGCACGAGCTGGCTCAACCGGTCGTAGACGAGGACTCGCTGCCCCTCATCGACACGCGCCAGGAGATGCCACAGCGTGAGTGCATCGCGATTGCGAGCCTCGCCCAGTACGATCGCCACATCGTGTGCGCGTTGCCATGGTGTGCTGTCCTCAAAATCGAATCTCGCCAAAGCAGAGCGAAACTCTGCCGAAGCATCCTCGAAGTATGGAGCGCCGGGACCGACCTTCGGCCGGGTCGCGCAGGCTGCGCCCGCCGGGATGAAGGACTCGTGGCCATTCAGCTTGAATCCGACCCACCCGAGGGATGTGCGCACCATGCCTGCGCCCGAATCGTCGACCTGCAAAGTGTAGGCGCAACCCAGATCCACCGTTACGGCCGATGGCGTGTCAACCACGAATTGACCGGGAGGCGCCCAGATAAAGGTATGAATCGTTCCCCGATCCAGAGCAATCCGCTTCAGTCCTGAACCCATGCTCAGCAACCGCAGGCGCGTGCTCGGGTCCACCTCGATCTTGCCGGTATCGTCCGCCCGGAGGCTGGCCCGCGACTGACGGTCGGTTTCAAGCATTTGGCCAATGCCGAGACGGCTCGTTCCCTCTTTCGTGCTGATCGTTTTTTCCCCGATTCGAGGTGTCCCTTCCACGCTGGACACAGCCCAACCCGCCACGGTAGTTGGAGCGGGCTTCGTTCTGTACACCAGAAATGTCACGGCAACGATGGCTGTCACGGCAACCGCTGCCGTAGCCAAAGCGGGAAACAGCCGCATCCTCCAGGCAAAGAATGTCCATCGTCGTTCGCCGACGACCTCCGGAAAAATCGGAGTGGGCGAGTCATGTCGAAACTTCCCGAGTAACCCTTCCAGCCTCTGGATCTCGGGATCGGGTTCGCCCGATCTGTCCCACAAATAGTCGTCACTGTTTGTCGATGGTCTGTCTTCCGTTCGATCGTTCCTCATGTCCATGACTAGGACTTCTCCTGTTCTGGCCCATCGCCTCCCGGGTCGGGACTCAGCTTCGCGCGCAGTTGCTCCATGCCGCGATGCAAATTGACGCGCACCGAGCCGTGCGTCATCCCAGTGTGAGCCGCAATTTCAGGACCGGTCATCCCCTCGACCAGCCGCAGAATCACGGTCTCCCGATAGGCTTCGGACAGACTCATGACTGCGTCGAGGATTGCGGCGGCGGGCCCATCCTGATCTCCGCTGGACCTTCGGCACTGGATTTCATTGTCAAACGCATCGTCGGTCAGCGCTTCCTCTGGCACCGATCGACGGTGGTAGTCACTCGCCACATTGCGAGCGATCGCTGCCAGCCACGCTCCAAAGCTTGCGGTTTCCCGCAGCGTCGACAGGCGGCGAAGTGCCCTGATGAAGACGTCCTGAACGAGGTCATCGACCTCGCCAACGGGGACCTTGGCCAGCAAAACTCCATGGACCATGCGAGCGTATCGCTGGTAGAGCTGCCCAAACGCTGCACGGTCGCCGTCCCGCGCCGCAGCCACCCACGTCGCGTCCGCGGAGGTTTCCGACGCGAACTGCTCCCTCACAGGCCGGGGTTCTAGGCCTGCCGCGAGCAGGTCACCTCTGTTGCCGGACCTGGCCATGCGCGCAAAATCCTCACAAGATCATAGACGTTCGTCGGGGAAGTAGTGTTAACAACTCCCTCGTTGGTCGGCTAACCGAAAGCTATCCGGCTTCCACTGCGGGATTAGTCCTGTAAAGTCTTAGGGCTGTATCTGAAGCGCCGGCGACACAGCATCTCAACTCCCGGTTCTTCGCTCGTGGGCGACTCAGATACACCGCGAAGACTTCTGGTCCGGAATCACTGTTGCAGGGCGAGGAGTATGAAGCATCAGGGGAGCTGCAGGTCGAAGGCGTAGATCTCTTGGGTGCTGATGTCACGTGGGAACAGGGGGATTTCGCCGGCGCGGAGACCGGTCCACGAGCTCGGACCGAACTGGTCGCGGTAGAGCCGAATTTTCTTCAAGTCAACGACCTTTTCCATTTTGGCGTCACTGATGCGGAGACGAAAGTAGCCCGCATCGCCGTTCAGGACGGTGTTGAAATACACAGAGGCACTATCTGGCGACCAAGCCAGATAGCCAAACGAATTCACGCCGGTCCTGAGTTCGCGCCACTTCTGGTTCTTCACGTCGTAAAGCATGAGCTTGTCGTTGCCGGGCGGTGATCGCCAGAATGTAGCGGCCGTCTGGAGACCATCGAGGGGCGGATATCCCTTTGGAATCCGGTACTTGCGAAATCTGCCGCGTTCTCACGTCGACCAACTCGATGAAGGTCTCGTCCGGATGAACAACGTCGTGATGGCCGATGGCGAGCGTGTTTCCGTCCTGGGACCAGGAGGGATCGGTTTCCTGAGCATTCGCCGAAGTCAGAGATTGGGGACTGCCACCATCTTTTGAGACCAGGAAGACTTGCCATGGCTTGCCGGGAAAGCTTCCGGAGAAGGCGATCTGCTGCCCATCCGGGACCAGTGGGCCACAGCGGTGAGCATGGGGGGATAGGTGAGTTGGAGGCGAGCGAAGCACCGAACTTCTGGCGCAGAATAATGCCGCGTAGCCCGCCAGAATTGCCGATCGGGTTCGAACACCGCTCCTCAATTGCCTCGCAGGGCGGTCATGGGGTTGATGCGGGAGGCTCGGCGCGCCGGAATGTATCCGGCAAAAAAAGCCACGGCGCTGAGAAGCAAGATCATTCCCGCGAAGGTCGCTGGATCGATCGGCTCGGTTCCGAACAGCAGTGAGGCAATCCCCCTGGCTACCGCAAATGACGCCAAGGTTCCGATCGCAATACCGAGGAACGCGAGTCGCAGGGTTTTGGCGATGATACCAGCCTGCACGCGCGCCGCAGTCGCGCCCAGGGCCATGCGGATACCGATCTCCTGAGTCTGGCGGGTCACAGAATACGAGATGACTCCATAGATGCCCAGAGACGCCAGAACCACTCCCAGCACGGCGAAGGCGGCGACCAGCAAAACGAAGAAGCGGCGCGGCGAGACGGCACGATCGACAAGCTGCTGGATGGGGCGGAATTCGGTAGCGGGCTGGCCGGGATTGAATGAACGCAGCGTGTTCATCACGCTGGAAGCCAACGCATCCGGCGGAAGTTTGGTGCGCACGACTAACTCCGCTCCCTCCGGTTCGGCCTGGGTCGTGGGAACGTAGACTTCGGGACTGGAGCGGTCCTCCAGGCTGCTTTCGCGCACATCAGCAATCACGCCCACGACGCGGGTGTCGCCACTGCCAATGCCCTGTGCCAAACGTCCCACCGGGTTCTCGCCTGGCCACTCGCGGCGCGCGGCAGCCTGGTTGATGATGATGACGGGTTCGCTCTTGCTGGTGTCTTGCCAGCTGAAGTCGCGTCCCTCGCGCAGGTGCATGCCCATGGCATTGAGGTAGCCCGGCGTCACGATGTAGACGAAAGCATCGTAGTTCTTCTCCTTGGACTCGACGATGCCCTTGGCCGCTAAACCCCAGCTGCGATTGCGATCCAGCGGAAGCATGTCGGCAACCCCAGCGGCTTCGATGCCGGGAAGGGCGTTTACCCGCCGCAAAGTTTCCTGAAGAAGGACCCCGCGCCGGGTTCGATCGCCCCCGTCGTCGTAGTCTATTTTGATGGCGGCGGCATGGTCCGGCTGAAATCCAAGATCCACGTCGAGAACGCGGAGAAAGCTTCGGAGCAGCAGGCCGGCGCCGATGAGCAGCACGCAAGCCAATGCGACTTCGGAGATGACGAGCGTCGCGCGCACACGCTCGTGCTTTCTGCCCTGACTCATTGCCGGGCCAGCATCTTTGAGAGATTCCTGCAGATTGCTTCCCGAAATTTTCAATCCCGGAGCGATGCCAAACAGAGCAGCGGCAAAGACTGCGATGAACACCGTCCAACCTAGCGCGGCAGCATCGACTCTCACGCTGCTGAGTAACGGCAGGGCTATCGATCCTTGGTGAGCCAAATACGAGGTCGTAGCAAAGGCGAACCCCAGGCCAAACACGGCACCGATGCTCGAAAGCATCAGGCTCTCGGTGAGGAGTTGGCGGATCAGCCGCCCTCGTCCGGCACCGAGCGCGGTGCGCATGGCAAATTCTTTAGTGCGCGTGGCGGCGCGCGCCAGCAACAGGTTCGAAAGATTCACGCAGACGATGAGAAGAATGAGACCGACGGCACACCAAAGCACGATCAGCGACCTGCGCAGTTTGCCGTTGACGTAGTCCTTTAGAGTTGAAAGTGTCGTGAGCACATCCGTGTCCCAGTAAGGATGGCCATCACCTTTGAGCTGCGGAAACAGGATGTTGCACTCGGCCTGCGCCTGAGCCACGGTCACTCCCGGCTTGAGCCGACCCACCACAGATACCATATGCCCCCAGGTGCGAATGTCTTCCATAAAGGCGGGTCGGAAAAAGTCCATCTTTGAACCCGGAGCGAAAACAGCGCTGAAATCGAAGGTGGCGGGAAGCACGCCGACTACCGTCACAACGTCCCGGTCGAGGCGAATGGATTGACCGACAATCGCCGGGTTCGCGCCAAACTGGCGTTGCCAGAAGGGATAGCTCAAGAGGACGGCTGGCCTTCCCCCTTTAACGGACTCGTCGGGAGTAAACAACCGCCCCAGTGCGGGCTGGATGCCCAGAGTCTGAAAAAAATTGCCAGCCACCCACACAAAAGAAACGGGTTTAGGCTCGCCCCGACCAATCAGTTTGGTTTCCGAGAGGGAGTAATACGGTACGAAAGCGGTCAGCTCCTGAAAGGACCGGTTGCTGCGCTGGTACGCCTCGTACGCGAGCACCTGATAGGTTGTTTCGGATAGGCCTCCGGAACCGTTGTTTCCCGCGAACCACGACAGTTGTTGCGGATCGTGAAACGGTAGCGGACGCAGCAGGATGGTATTCACCACACTAAAGACAGCGACGTTGGCACCGATGCCCAAGGCGAGAATCAGCACTGCGACCAAGGCGAAGCCGGGGTTCCGCCGGAAGGTACGGAATGCGTAACGGGCGTCCGGCGCCAGAATATCCAGTGCCAGGAGCCGGCGGAACCACGAGCGCAGATTCTGCAAGAGTCGTTGCAGCGAATCCATTCGCAGCCAGTGCATTACTCGTTGCCACCCTTTCCGCCCGTGGCGAGGACGCGGCCTATGACGCTGAACAGCCTTCCCAATAGACGGCGTCCTCGGCCAGTTGTTTGCAACCTTTTTAATGGAATAGGATTTCGCTTTGCGATTGCTGTCAGATAGCCCCACTCCGCTGAAATCCACCCATGCTGCGCAGTCGCACCAGAGAGGCGTAGATGATTCCTTGGTTCACCAGAATTTCGTCGCCACTGATCTCCTCGATGCGGCACGCGATGCCATATCGTGGATAGATCCCATCGCTGCCAATGTCTGAAGGAATCTTTCCGAACAGTCTTCCTCGATCAATTGCGGCTGCGACGAGCCAATCGTCCCGTTCGGCTCTCCCCCAATCGGGAACCGGAACCGTTCGAATGTGGCCTCCCTTGGGTTGAGGAGGCATGAAGCCGTGGCCTTGACGTTGGATCATCTCCCAGCAACGCGAAGAGCATTGGGCCATTGTTGATCTCGTCGGTCGGATGAGATGGGCTTTCAGTCCCCACGAGACTTCCAGGGGGACGTTGTGGCTGTGTTCAATAGCGAACAACCGCTACCGTTGATCTTCTTCGCAGATTGGGCATGCGCGAAGATAGAGAAAGCCATGGCAGCAATCATCATGAAGCCACAGATGGCCCTGATTGGCATTCTTGGGGTGCCTCTCACCGGCCCACCAGCTGTTCATGAAACTTCGAATAGCGAGCCCCTGCAAGCTTAACCTTCGAGGAAGCTTCTTCCAGGGCCTGCACATCCTTTGCCGTCAGCTCTAATCTTGCTCCGCCGAGGTTCTCTTCGAGACGGGGAAGCTTCGTCGTGCCGGGAATGGGAACAATCCAGGGTTTCTTCGCAAGCAACCACGCCAGAGCAATTTGTGCGGGCGTGGCCTTCTTCTTCTCGGCAAACTCTGTAATCACATCGACCAAAGCCTGGTTGGCATTGCGATTGTCCGCACTGAACCGCGGCACAGTGTTGCGGAAGTCGGTACTGTCGAACTTCGTCTCAGCGTCGATCTTGCCCGTCAAGAAACCCTTACCAAGCGGGCTGAACGGAACGAAGCCAATGCCGAGTTCCTCAAGCGTAGGCATCACCGTCTTTTCCGGCTCCCTCCAGAACAGCGAGTATTCGCTCTGAAGGGCGGCGACGGGCTGCACTGCGTGGGCGCGACGGATCGTCTTCGCACTCGCTTCTGAAAGGCCGAAGTGCTTTACCTTGCCCTCTTGGATAAGCTCCTTCACCGCCCCGGCTACGTCCTCAATCGGAACGTTGAGATCGACGCGATGCTGATAAAAGAGATCGATGGCATCCACTTTGAGCCGCTTGAGCGATGCCTCCGCGACCTGCTTGATGTGCTCGGGCCGGCTATTCAAAGCGCTCCACTTGTCGCCATCATCCGGATTCGCCTCCCAGCCAAACTTCGTTGCGATCACCACGCGGTCGCGAAACGGGGCAAGAGCTTCACCGACGAGCTCTTCGTTCAGAAAAGGGCCATAGACTTCAGCCGTATCGAAGAACGTGACGCCATGCTCTACCGCAGCCTGCAGCAAGGAGGTCATTTCCTTCGTGTCTTTCGGAGGCCCATAGGACCAGCTCATCCCCATGCAGCCAAAACCCAAGGCTGATACTTCCAGTCCACTCGTTCCCAATATGCGTTTCTGCATAGCCATCCTCCTAAGTTCTGTTGAACGTCCGCTCGAAACTTGGCCGCGAGCGCCAGTGGTCGCAGATCGAAGTCACGCGTCTGATAAAAGACTAGGCTTCTATCGTTCATGACACAAGGCCGTTGCCATCGCAAGGAGTTATGAGTAGCATTCATGAATCATGCGAAACGATCTAGGAGAACTTTCCGGGTTCGCAATTGTTGCGGAAGAACGTAGCTTTACCCGCGCCGCCGCGCGGCTAGGCGTCTCGCAATCTGCGCTCAGCCATTCCATTCGGGGTCTCGAAAAGAGGCTAGGTCTTCAGTTGCTCGCGCGGACCACGCGAAGCGTCTCCCCCACGGCCGCCGGGACCACGCTTCTTCAGGAGCTCGCGCCCGCTCTAGAGCGGATCGAGCGAGCTGTAGCTGAAACGAGAAAGCAAAGGGAGAGTCCAACGGGCCGAATTCGACTCATCATCCCGCGAACAGCTACGCAAATGGTGATTCTGCCGAAGCTGGCTCAGTTCGCACGCACCTACCCTGAAATCGTCTTGGAGGTCACCTCTTCCGATGACCCTGTCGATCTTGTAGTCGGGGAGTACGACGCTGGCGTTCAGCTTGGCGAGTTCATCCAACGGGACATGATTGCCGTCCGGGTCACCCAAGAGATGCGTCTCGCGGTCGTCGGATCGCCGCAGTATTTCAAGTCACGCAA
>Ga0182018_10003217_pt1 | contig 14986 bp, 17 predicted proteins | sample 812P2MmetaG_FD_120490 | JGI IMG/M metagenome (GOLD analysis project Ga0182018, IMG submission 120490) | Permafrost microbial communities from Stordalen Mire, Sweden - 812P2M metaG | ecosystem: Environmental > Terrestrial > Soil > Wetlands > Permafrost | place: Sweden: Stordalen | collected...
GGTCTCAAACGCCGACCCCTTGCCCCACACCCCCATCCCCGCTACTGAGACAAGCACGCGGGGCGAACAGAAACCGGAGAAAGTCTCATTATCCCTGGACTAAAGATGGGGGGCAGGTCACCGCCAAGAAAAGGAAATCTGTATCATTTTGGACACCTAAATACGACTTTCTGGGACGTTTCCCCCGTAACGAGTCATAGAGTAGATTCCGTTTGCCCGTAACGAAGTCCTAGTCGTGGAGCACAACGTTCAGAAGTGAACTGTGAACTTGCAATGCATCGCCACCGTGATAATCAATGAAGCCCGATTTCCTAAACCTGTTCATGAAAAAGCTAACCCGCGGGCGGCTTGTGCCCACCATCTCCGCCAGAGTTTCTTGACTGAGTTTGGGGATAGCAACTTGCGGCTTTCCATCCTTGCCGAAGCGAGCCAGCAGTAGCAGAAGGCGAGCCAGTCGTTTCTCACTGGAATTGAAAAGCTGGTCAACCAAATCCGCTTCGTACCGGATGTTCCGGGTCAGCAAATATGCCACGAACATATCGGAGAATGCCTGTTCCCGGTGAAGCGCTTCAGTCATGGACTTCTTGTCGATCCGCATCACAGAGCAATCGGTCATTGCGGTTGCGGAGCACAGGCGGAGAGGCTGCCCGGTAAGGCAACCTTCGCCGAAGAAATCGCCCTCGTTCAGAATGCCTGTTGTGGCTTCCTTCCCGCTCTTCGCCACAACTGTGAGTCTTACCTTTCCTTTCCGTATATAAAAAACAGCGTCGGACGAGTCGCCCTGAGTAAAGATCACCCGCTTCTTGGCAAAGTCTGCGATCTTCCTGCTGCCGTCTATGGTCGAAAGGAATGTGTTGGTATCGAATTGACTGAGATTCCTGGCGACTCCAACTGATGCCATGATTTGCTCCTTTCAAAAGTTCCGAATGCGCATAAGACAACTTCCCCGGCTGGGAGCACTGACAAATGGATGTCTCAAGTCCCATCCTTCCCTCAGACTCCGGAGGGCGATCTCCCCAGACGGATCGACGAATTACCCCGCCCGTTTCCACGGCATGTCCGCGCGTGAAGCTTGCGGCGAAGGTTCCGATTCTAGCTCTCGTTCAGCTATTTCCTGACAACGCACACAGCAATCGGTCCACGGCAACGCCTCCAATCTCTTGCGGGGAATCTCATCGGCACAGGCAACACATATGCCGTACGTGCCGTCAGCAATTCGCTGGAGCGCTGCTTCGATCATTCGGACCAGGCGTCTGCGCTGGCTAGTTTGCTGGAACAGAGATTCCTTAGCGATGCTGCCGATGGATTGGTCACCGGTGTCTTGCGGAGAGTCAACATCCAACGCCCGTGTTTCGCTTGCCAACCGACCGAGGAGCTGGACAGCATCTTCCCGCCGGGACTCAAGCTTCCATCGGTATTGCTGAATCTGTGCTTTTTCCATAGTCTTCACAATTCCTCCATTTGTGTGACAAAGACCCCGTACACCTGAGACGGTGGCCTTCGCCGTCCCTGCTTCGCTTTTCAGAACCAATCAGGGTCGTGCCCCTACAGGTACAGAGCTCGACTATGTGTCCAGGTCGTCGAAAACCACTTCGGGTCGTTCCGAGTTCCGAAGATACGAATCAAAAAAACGAAGCAGGAACGGCGTCTGGCTGCCTATGCCCGCAAACAACAAGACTGGGATGTCAGGCTTGATCCGCTTCATCTCCGCACGCACCGCACTGCCTGTAGCGTCCGGCAAGTCGTATTCCAGAAGAACGCCGTCAATGTGCAGATCGGTCAGGAGGCGCAGGCCTTGGCCGCCAGTTGTCGCCGCCATGACCTCGTAACCCGCCGCTTCCAGCATGTATTTCAGGGCGTCCATGTACTCAGGGCGATTCTCAACGCAAAGAACTCTTGTGGCATTCATTTGTCCCCGCTCCTGCGTGTTTGGAAATGCGCGAACCCATCCCGCCGTTGGGATACTTCGCCCGGCGGTTTCTCGAAGAGCCCTAATCCGCTCAGCCCCTCGGAGATCATCCGAACGCGACCTGCCCGAGCCCCGGCCACTCGTCCATCGACGGGTGACTCTGTGCGGACCAGGCCCCGTCGTTAACATCGGATCTCCTCAGAAGCCTTGTTGGCTCTGACGGCCTCCCTGAAATCACGGCGGACCTGCTCTTCGCGCTTTAGGACTCGGTTGAGCTCCTGAACGATCTTCAGCAGTTCATCGGGATCCTTTGCTTCCAGCGCGGCGCTGCACAAATCTCTCCAGTTCTTGCGGTGTGCTTCGGCCATGGTGTGCTTCCTCCGAGACTCGACTTCTGTAAAGGAATACTGCGGCTTACCGTCAGGCGTCGTTGCAATGACATTCGCTGCTGTAGCGAGCGAAGCTGCAAAAAGGCTGTGGCTAAGGCTGAACCAGGAGGGTTAGCTGATCGGGGGAGGACGGTTGTAATGCAAACCGTCTGTTACGTTTTCGACAAAAGCTTCAGCAGTGCGTGTTAGGCGATGCGAGACGACCGATGGCGGCGTATTCAGCGCAGTGCTCGGGGTAGTCGCCCACTGGGAATCCTCATGATCAAAACTCAGTCTATGATCATGGTCCGCCGGCGAGTTGACAGCTAAACCAGTGGAAATGTGAGGGAGACTTGGCGGAGCGATGCGCACCGATAAGAGGCTCAGCGCGGCAACGCACATGATTAGGACGCGGTACGAAACCACTCCGCGGCTGCTTTTCCGGATGGGCCGGACAAGCCACATGTGTAAACCCCTCTACACCTAGATGATTTTACCGCCGTTTTGGTTAACCGGTAACGAATTTCTCTTGACTGGCCCCGAGAACCCCGCCATCGCAGCGACGGACCTTGTTGAGTGAAAACCACCGGCGTCGTGAAATCCGCCATCACCAAGGGCTCGGAAGTTGCGAGCGCGAGTCATTCTAGGGCCAGAATGAAAAACGTTGGTAGATCTTGGTCGATTCCCATGCGCTTTCATTAATACCTCTCCGACAAGTAACCCATGGTAGAGCAATTCACTACCCCGCGACTGTTCAATACTGCTCAGTTTCAAACATGCCAAAGAGCGTTGACTCTGGAAGAGGCGATTCTTATGAAAAAAACGATGCTGGTTGTTCTAGTCATTTGGGCCAGTGTTCTCCTGGCGCAGGAAAGCAATGCGCCCAGCGGGTCAGGTCAGGACAACTCGAAACATGCCAAAGGACAGGTAACAGTTCAGGGGTGCGTCGGCAGATCTACCGGCGACTACATTCTGACGAAACAGGACCCGGGAACGACTTATGAACTCAGGCTACTGGCAAGACAAAGCTCCGCCACTACCTGGGACAACGAGTGGAAGTAACGGGAAACGAGTCCCCGTCGATGAGCACGAGTTCCGACACTTCGGCAAGAACGGGTTCTCCGGCCCCCGTACGCTAACCATCACTTCGATCAAGACCATCGACAAGGAGTGCACCGTACACCAAATCTCCGACTAGTTAAAGGATGGTGAGTCCGCACTCTTTGGGGGCATGGCCAGATCGATGATTCGGAGGCGCTGTTTCTTCTCGCTGGGCTCCAGCAATGGCGTCCGCTTACAGCGGAGAATCCACGGTCGACGTTTTAGTGACATCGACAGGCACGGAGAGGCGTTGGAGATTGAGAGGTTACTGAGAAAACCTCTCTACGCGAGGGCGGGAGTAAGAGTGACAGCTTGCCTGAGCGGTTTCGCCCTTTTTTGAATGCTGCGAATCTCCTCTAATAGAAGCTTGCTTTTATTCCATATCGGGCGTAGTCACCATCTGCCTTAACACGACAGATGTGTGCCAAAGGAGTGTGTCGCTATGCTCTGCCCAGCTTGCTGTTCGAAAAGGAACTTGCACTTCTCGCTCTTTGGCCTTGCTGCGTGCTTTTGCATCCTGTGGTTTGCAGCGCCAGGTTTCGGCCAACAAATAGCGCCGCAAATCCCGACCGTCGCTGGTGGTGGATCGGCGAAGCCTGACATCGACAAAGCGAAATTGATGGGAACCCTGCCTGCAGAACCCCCGCCAGTCCTGCAGCAACTTAATTCCGCGATCGAGCAGCTTACCGCCAGGATTTCGCCGGCGGTGGTTCAAATTCTGGTTACCGGCTATGGACCTCTGGAAGAGAACAATCACGGTCAAACAGCGCTCATAACCCGCGAACATGCGATCGGTTCAGGAGTGATCGTGGACCCTGACGGCTACATCATGACAAACGCTCATGTCGTCGAGGGGGCGCAGCACATTCACGTGGCTCTGGCAGTGCCTTCGGTGAATTTCCCGCACCAGATTGCGCCCGTGGGCAAGCAGCGGATTGTGGAGGCACGACTCATAGGCCTCCACAAGGAGACAGACCTCGCTCTAATCAAGATCGATCAGACTGGACTACCCACACTTTCCCTGGGCAACCGCCGTCCTGTCCATCAAGGAGAACTAGTGTTCGCCCTGGGAAGTCCCGAAGGACTTGAGAACTCGGTGACTATGGGCGTAGTGAGTTCAGTTGCGCGGCAGGCAGATCCGAACCGTCCGATGGTTTACATTCAGACCGACGCTCCGATAAACCCAGGCAATAGCGGCGGTCCACTGGTGGATACGGACGGCTATGTAGTAGGGATTAACACTTTTATTCTCTCCGCAGCGGGCGGGAGTGAGGGATTAGGGTTTGCCATCCCGGCACGGATCGTGCGTTTCGTGTACGAGAACCTGCGCAAGTATGGGCATGTGCATCGCATCGAGGTCAAGGCAGGCGCCCAAACGATCACTCGTGGCTTGGCCAAAGGATTGGGGCTTGCGCAAAATTGGGGAGTCGTGATCGATGACGTTACGCCGGGGGGTCCTGCTGAGGCGGCTGGGCTGAAGATCGGAGATATTGTAGTCAGCGCCGATGGACACCTCATCGGCACCCTGCCGGCCTTTACTGCCGCTCTCTATCTACATCCTTTAGATGAGGTGATTAAACTCGAAGTTCTTCGAGGGACCGAACGGAAGACGCTTTTCATTCCCGCGCTTGAGATGAAAGATCCGATGGATGCCTTGCCTGATTTAGTCAATTCACGCGACAGCTTGGTTTCCCGACTGGGGGTACTCGCACTTAGTTTGAACGATCAGGTGCGTTCTATGTTGGGCACGCTGCGCGATCCTTCGGGAGTTGTCGTGGTGGCACGAGTGGCGGGCGTCATGAGTTCCGAGACTGGCCTGGAGACTGGAGATGTTATCCACAGCGTGAACCAAGTATCGATCGACTCGTTGAGTTCTCTACGGGCGGCTCTGACGCAGATCAAGGCGCATGAACCCATTGTGCTGCAAGTGGAGCGCGCAGGGGGTTTCCAGTGGCTAGCGTTTGATATGGAGTAGTACGTTCCCGACCCGGCTCATGAGTTCCGTGAACGTACAGAAGTTACACGCGAGACGCTAGGACTTGCGATATAGTGATTTTATAATTTAGCTTCAAAATGGCGAAGGGCGCTAATTCGGAGTCCGGCGCAGGGAGAGCTTCCTGCCACCGACTTTTCCTGGTCGGGCTCGTCGTTTCTCTTTTAGCCGTAAACGTCGGAACGCGCACGTTCGGTCTGAAGATCTCACACTCTGCTGGTCTAGAGTCCAGTTCCACGCAAGGGATGCGACAGCATTTGGACCGGGACGCCCAATCCTGGGTTGTACCCGTTCTGCCCGCTGCAATTCTGCACGTCCTTCCTTTCCACATACCTGCTGCTCATCCCGAAGGGTTCCCAAGCATCGTGCCGCAACAGCGTCCTTTTGATCGACCTCCTCCGTCCTGCTGATCTAAGGTTCTCCTCCTATTCCGGTTTGGACTCCTTGGCGCAATTCCGTCCACTCGCTAGGTGCGTTGCGTCCGGTCGCTCCGGGCAAAGCCGGCTGAATGGATTCTCCGGAGGTTGAAATGAAGCGAGTGTTATTTCTTGCAGTATTGATTGTGTCCATCGTGGAGTTCACGATGGAGCGAGACCGACTGTATCTTCTCTTTACGGCTGCGGCCTTGCTGGCTCTGATCTACAGCTTGTTCCACCAGAGAGATCAGATACGCGCTGCCCCGAGGGTAGATCGGCACACCGCGCGTAAAGCAGCGGGTGAGATCGTGAGCTGAACACTGGGAAAGCAGCGTGAGTTGTTTGAAGCTCAGTGATCTGAAAGCGTTACCGATTGCAACGATGAGGCGGGATTGAAAATCTCTCAAAAAGGACTGTTTGCATTGCAGGCGACGATGACGCTCGCACGGCGATACCAACAAGGAGCGATTAAAGTTCGGGACATCGCTTCTGAGGCGGACGTGCCAGGGAAGTTTCTTGAGCTAATCCTGCTCGAATTGAAGAACGCTCGCATTGTCGATAGCATACGTGGCGCAAAAGGGGGATACCAACTTCGCCGTCCGCCGTCCGAGATTCGGCTCAGTGAAGTCATTCGTCTGATTGATGGGCCGCTCGCGCCGTTCGGGGACGCGGATCAACTGCGAGTTCTGATTGCGCGAGATGCTGACCACCGCGCTCTCTTCCAGGTGTTCTTGGATGTGCGGGACGGAGCCGCCCGAATTCTGGAGAATACTAGCCTGGCTGACATTATTAACGACCGGAAACTTCCACGACCCAAATCACACAAACGCCATCCCGCGAAAAAACACGACCGAAAGGAAGCGTAGAGGTCATGTGTCCTCGGTTCTGAGAACGGCGGAGGGCGCATGAAATCCCACGCCTTCCCTGTCACTTACTCTCGTTCATCCTCACGTCCGAAAATGGTCAGCCCGCATGTGCGCCCCACTCCTCGGGGCCTTCTTGCCCGCAACTCCACAATGCCGGTCGAACATCTTCACCATCAATGCACTCTAGTACGAATCAGCTATTGATGCACCTCTAGGACTTCCGTCACAATTCGGCGCTAATTTGTCCGGGATGACGTTTGCAAGAATAGCTGCGCAACTCATAGGGCTAGCTTCGACGGCAAAACTGTGGCTCCGACGAGTCATGCAGAATATCAGCTTCGCGAATAAGTCCAAGAGAGTTTCCAGTCAGGAGATGACGCATGAAACGTGGAATGCCAACGCACTCGGTAGCGGGATTGCTTCTTCTTGTGGGTAGCGTCGCGTTGGCCCAGCAGTCTCTGCCGATTTCAGGAGAATCAGCCGCCGTGCCTCAACAAGCTTCTCCCGTAGTAGACTCGGCGCCAGCCCCCCCGTCGCAGCAGGCAACAGGACCCGCTCCGCAGGGGGCGCCTGCCCCGCCGCCTAAGCACACGCTCGGTCCGCTCGAAATTTCCGTTAACTGGCGCACCCGCGCCGAGGGTTGGTACTGGTTTGAGGGCGCCACGGGGAACAGTGAATACGGACTGTGGGATTCGTTACTACGATTGGGAATCGGGCAGACTGGGGAACATTTTGATTGGTTCATCGAAGGGGAACAGCCATCCATTCTTGGCTTGCCAGACGAAGCGGTGGTGGCAGCTCCGCAGGGCCAACTCGGCCTGGGTGGAAGTTACTACGCGGCGAACAACAATCACACGAACGTCGCTAACGGATTCGTGAAGCAAGCATTTGTAAACTTCAAGAATCTTGGACCGGCCGGTTTGAAGCTGGGCCGCTTTGAATATTTTGACGGTCTTGAAGTCACGTCCAAAGATCCGCTGCTGGCGACTGTGATTCAGACTCGTATTTCGAGCCGCTTGATTTCGAATTTCGCCTTTACCGCCGTGCAGCGGTCGTTCGATGGAGTCCAACTTTCCGCGAATGCTGGACAAAACAACTTTACCTTCCTGGGGGCACGACCGACGCAAGGAGTTTTCCAAGTGAAGGGGATGGACGAACTGGATGTGGACACCTACTACGGGGCCTATACCCGGTCGGTCACAACAGCACAAAGCGCGGGAGAACTGCGCGTATTCGCCCTAGGCTATATTGATCACCGCACTCTGGTGCTAAAGACCGATAACCGTCCTTCTTCGGTTCGCGCGGCCGACCTTGGCAAGATTGAGATTGCAACTTGGGGCGCAGACTACGCCCACGTCTTCAACACCACCAATTCCGGCAAGTTCGATTTTCTGGTTTGGGGAGCCGTCCAAACCGGTTCCTGGGGTAGCCTGGCACAACATGCGGGCGCGTTTGTGGGAGAGGCTGGGTGGCAACTGCCAGTCAAAGCGCTCAAGCCCTGGGTTAGCGCGGGCTATTCCTACGGCAGCGGCGATGGGAACCCCAATGATTCGCGTCACGGCACTTTCTTTCAAGACCTGCCCACACCGCGCCAGTATGCGCGCTTCCCGTTTTACAACATGATGAACAACGAAGACTTGTACGCCAGTCTGAATCTGCGTCCAGTTTCGAAGCTCGCTCTTCGCAGCGAAGTGCACACGCTGCGACTGGCGAATGCCGCCGATCTTTGGTATTCAGGTGGGGGCGCGTTTCAGCCGAATACCTTTGGATATACGGGTCGCCCGAGCAATGGCAACCGCGGCTTGGCCAACGTCTGGGATCTCAGCGCTGACTACCAGATTACGCCCTCCTTCAGCACCACTCTGTACTACGGCCATGCCTGGGGCAAGGGCGTGATTTCATCGATCTATCCGAAGGATGCGAATGGGCAGCTCATTTTCCTGGGGACCAACTTTCACTTTTAAGCGCAGGGCGACGCAGTCGGTGCTCGCCGCACAGCCGCAGGTGCAAACGCCACCTCAATCAATGGTCTGGAAACATAAGCTCTAGACGAGCCGCCTACTTCCCCAGCCGGAAATCGACATCGGGTATCACAGCTAGATGTGCCCGCACCCACTTCCGTCAAACATCGTCGTGGAAGCGTACTAATCCTTCGAGCAGCGATCCTATGGATTCGTTAAGTTCCCGGATACACTCCGTTCGTTGAAATCGCCCGTGGGTTATTTGCAGAGTGTACCAAACTGACCATATTGCAAACTTGACTTCGGACATACTTGTAAGCAATGACAAACACAAGTGAAAGAGGAGAGATAACGAGTCGTGAGAATGCTAAAGACGCGGAAATCCTTCAGCAGTCGAAGGACCTAATAGCGAAAACAAAACGGTCATCCGCGATTGCTGGATCGAAGAACCTGGCACGTCGCAACCAAGAACAGAATGATCCATCTCGCGCGCGAAAGAGCATCCCTTAAGGCACGGTTCACGGAGATTTGCAGGCATGACAGCCAAACTTGCTACCGTAGAAGATCACATTCTGGCGGGTATTGAAGCCGCTGGCGACATGGCCAACGGGAGTATCGTTCCCCGCAGCGCCAGTGACATGCCGCTCGGCGGTTTTGCGCAATTCGACTCCGGATACCTCTCACCTTACTTCGTCACAGATCCCGAACATATGGAAGTTGCCTTCGAGAACGCCTACATCCTCATTCACGAAAAGCAAATCAATTCTAAGCAAGACCTGCTTCCCCTACTTGAGCAGATCACAAAGAGTGGCAAGCCGCTGGTCATAGTCGCAGAGGATGTTTGCGGCGAGGCGCTGGCTACTCTCGTCGTGAAGAATCTGAGTGGGCCGCTGCGAGTTGCCGCCGTGAGGGTGCCGGGCTCATGGGATCAGCGCAAGAGTATGTTGCAGGGCATCGCCGTCCTTACCGGGGGCAAGGCTATCACCGAAGGTCTGGACATCCAGCTGAAAAACATACAGCTCTCCGATCTCGGTCAGGCCGCGAAGATCACCATCGACAAGAACAACACGGTGGTCGAAGTCAGGGCCGTGTACGACCAGCGAATCAGAATGCTTGCGTCACCCCAAGCGAAGACAAGAGCAGAGGGGATGGCGATGTACCGAAACGAAACACTGCTGCAGACATTGTCCGAGCGAATTAGCGATTCCAGTGCTGCAGATTAAATTGGAGGGGGCCAGTATGGCAAAAACAGCCGTTGGTTTGTTTGAGAATTCGAGCTCGGTCGACGAGGTGGTTCGCGATCTCGCGGCCAGCGGTTTTCCTCAGAAGGACGTCCGCATCTTAGGTGAGCCGCGGGAGATGGCCGGTACCGGCGTCATGAGTATCCCACACACTGATTTTGAAGTGGACCTGACTCGGGAGCTCAGGACGATCGGAGCCGCCGATGCGGACGCGGAAGCTTACGTCGAAGGGGTACGGCGGGGAGGAGTCATAGTTTTCGCAACGGGTTCGGGCGAAAAAGCGGACACGGCTGCCGAAATTATGAACCGCCATTGCGCTGTAGAGATCGAAGAGCTCAGTGCCTCAGTACCGCATCTCCCTGGCACAGACCGCGACGACATGGCTCCCGTTCACGATGGTTCTGTGCAAGCCGGTAGGGTTCGCTCTCCCGGAGCCGGTGCGCGCTTGTTTGTGTGGTAGCTCTTTCACGAAAAACAGATCTGCCGTCAGTCGCAGCGAAGCAATGAAGGTGCTGAGGGGAGTCAAGAACATGAACATTTTCAAATATGCCGCGGGCTTTTCAGGGTCTCGTTTGGGCAATCGGAGTCTGGTTTGCCTCTTGTCGTTAGCTCTGTGCTTCGTGGCTTGGCCTCCGAAGCTGGCGGCCTCTCAAGACGCCCCAGCCCCGGCGCCGGCCGCTCAGGCGCCGCCATACACCCAACAGACTCCCGATCAATTGCAGCAGTTGGTCGCGCCGATTGCGCTGTATCCGGATTCGCTGGTGGCGCAGATTCTGGCGGCGTCGACCTTTCCCGAGCAAGTCGTCGAGGCCGACCGATGGGTACAAGCGAATCCCAATTTGAAGGGCGCCGATTTGGGTAGGGCTGTGGACCAACAACCTTGGGACCCGAGCGTGAAGGCGCTGGCTGCGTTTCCGTCTGTTCTGGGAAATATGGACAAGAATCTCTCCTGGGCATCGTCTCTAGGCGACGCATACTACAACCAGCAAGCGGACGTTATGAATGCCGTACAGGTAATGCGCCGGCGGGCGCAACAAGCTGGCAGCCTTAAGACCACGCCGCGGCAAACGGTCGCGACGCAAGACTCTGACATCAGTATTGCGCCCACAAACCCCGATGTCGTTTACGTCCCCGCGTACGATCCCTGGCTTGCGTATGGAGATCCCATCGATGCATGGGGGGGATGGTACCCGTATCCGGGAATCTGGTTTGGCGGTCCGTATCTCAATTTCGGACTCGGCTTCGGGATTGGCTGGTACGGCGGTTATGGCTGGGGCTGGAATAACTGGGGATTCAACTGGCGCGGCGGATATGGAATGTACGGCGGCGGCAGGTACTACTCTCGCAGCAATACGTTTTATAACCGGAACAGCTACTACCGAGGAGGCGGCGAAGGGGGCGTAGCAAGGAATGTGCAACGCGGGTCGAGCGGCGCCCGCGGCGGATTTAACGGCGAGCGCGGCGCAGCGAACGCCCGCTCCGGCGCCGCCAGCAGGGCTTTCAACGGAAACAGGCAGGCTGCACGAGGATACGGTGCGCCTCGTGGTCAGAGCGGCGTCCGTTCGGGCGCGTTCAGCGGCTATCAGCATGGCGGACAGACCCGGAGCTTTTCATCACGCGGAAGCGCCAGTATGGGCGGCGGCGCGCGTGGCGGGGGCTTCGGTGGCGGAGGCGGCGGCCATGGTGGCGGCGGGCATCGGTAATCGAAGTGCCATTAAGTTTTCGATCAGCTTGTATGAGTTAGAAATGGAGAGAAGCCATATGCGACGAACGACGCTGTACTTCGACAAAATTGATTGGGCCAATCTTTCTAAACTGGCGGCGGTCGCGATCGTTTTGACGATGTGCCTACCTACACATTCCATGGCGCAGCAGTCGGGCCAGAAAACATTTTCATCGCCGGAAGACGCCAGCCAGGCACTGGTCACTTCAGCGCAGGGTAGCGACGAAAAAACGATGCTCAATATCCTTGGACCGGAAGGGAAGCAAATCGTCTCGTCAGGAGACGACGCCGAGGACGCCAGCAGCCGCGCTATGTTTGTAGAGAAATACCAGGAGATGCACCGTCTGGTGAAAGAACCGGATGGAACCACCACCTTATACATCGGAGCGGAGAACTGGCCCACGCCGATACCGCTCGTGAAGCACGGAGATTCGTGGTATTTCGACACCGAGGCGGGCAAGAAAGAGATTTTGTATAGGCGAATTGGCCAGAACGAAATATCGTCCATTCGCGTTTGCCAGGAACTCGTCGCGTCCCAAAAGGAATACTACTCCGCACAGCACAACGAGTACGCCGAGAAAATCTTCAGTGATGAAGGGCAGCACAACGGTCTCTATTGGAAAGCTGTGGACGGGGCATCAGAGAGCCCCATCGGACCGTTGGTGGCGGCAGCAGTTGCAGAGGACTACTCCAAGAGCCAGGGGGACGCTCCGACCCCCTATCAGGGATACTATTTTCACATCCTGACTCGTCAGGGGAAAAACGGTCCAAGTGGCGCGAAGAGTTACATAGTAAACGGCAAAATGACCGGCGGATTTGCTTTCGTGGCCTATCCAGCGGAGTACAGATCGTCCGGCGTGATGACATTCATTGTTAACCAGGACGGGGTAGTTTACGAGAAAGACCTTGGTAAGAAGACAGATGTTGTCGCCAAGAACATGAAGGAATACAACCCCAATTCCAGTTGGCAAAAGGCTGATGAACAGCAGGAGGAGATTGCCAGCGAGCAGCACGCCAAGTAAGAGGCATTCTGCCTCTGAACTCGCTCTGGCGGATTCATGCCCGCTTCGCACACCGCACAATATGCCTCTTCAGAATCTGCATCTGGCATTGGGCGGTTGCCAAGGCCGAGTAACCCTTTGGATCGGCGCCAGTGCGATGGTTCTGAGTTCGGTGGAATGCGCACATATATCGAAAACTCCACCAACTGTGGTGACGTAGCGAAGCCCGTTCGCAGAGATGTTCCTGTCTATTCGGAGTGGATCGGTGCGCCACGGTCAAGTACATCGACGCCCAAATCCATGCTAGCCCCCGTCCTCGGTCTCATTCCAATGGCGCTGGTTCCAGAGCCGGGCAGCGATCAGCGTACCCTGCTTACATGCGTAATTCTCGGCCCGTTGACCGGTTCCTGCATGGTCACCGTATTTCTGGTGCCAACCGCGCACCGTCTCATTCATCGCAAAGACGTTCGTGATGACGAAATCGAACCCCGATCGGGTGAGGTGATCTATGCGTAACCGAAGTCTAGTTTTGCCGCTATGGCTTCTTCTGTGCCCCTTTTCTATGAGATCACAAGAGAGTGTCGTGAAGCTTCCAGACGCGCCGGAACTCCAGACTCAAGCGCAACAGCCTAATCCAGCACTGCAACCCCCGGCGACCAATCCCGCACCCCCTGCTCCTCCGATACCTCCGACGGGCGAGCCCCTAACGCGGCAACAGGCGGAGCAGTTAGCCCTCAAAAATAATCCACGGATCAGCGTCGCGGCACTGCTCGCCCTCGCACAGAAGCAAGTCGTCCGCGAGACTCGCTCGGCGTTACTCCCGACTTTGGATGGCAATGTGACTGGGGTTGAAGCGGAAGAAGCAAGCCGCCTATCTTCGGGTTCGCTAGCCGCATCCCGGCTCCTCTATCACGTGGGAGCGGGGGTTGACCTCAATCAGCTGATTACTGATTTCGGCCATACAAGCAATTTAGTGGCTTCCTCCTCTTTTCAAGCAAAAGCTTCCGACCAACGATCGGAGGCGACGCGGGAGGATATCGTCCTGGCAGCGGACATTGCCTTTTACAATGCTCTGGAGGCGCAGGCCACTCTGCAGGTCGCGGAAAGCACCGTCAATGCCAGACAGGCGGTTAGCGATCAGATCGATGCTCTCACTGCTAACAACCTCAAGTCCACGCTCGATCAGAGTTTTGCGCAGGTCGATTTGTCGCAAGCCAAATTGCTCGATCTCGATTCGCAAAATCAGTTCGATGCCGCAACGGCGGATCTCAACGAGGTGCTCGGCACCACGAACGACCAACAGTACACTCTCGTCGACGACCTGTCGCCTCCTCAGCTGGTCGCGACTACAGCGGAGGCAGTGATTGCTCTAGCCTTGCAACAGCGTCCCGATCTTCTTGCTCTCAAACTGAATCATGAGGCGGATCTGCGCTTCAGTCGAGCGCAACACGATCAGTTCCTCCCTACGGTCTCCGGGCTGGGTGTTGTGGGTCTCACTCCCGTCGGATCTAGCACTTATTTCACCACGAATCGGTATGGGGCGGCAGGCGTGAACATAGGCATACCGATCTTCAATGGCTTCAAATTCCATGCGCAGGCCACCGAAGCCGACCTTCGCGCCAAGGCATCGGACGAGCAGAGCCGGGTACTTATTAACCGCATCGTACGGGACGTGCGTACTGCGTGGCTAAGAGCGAACACCGCAAAGAAGAAGATGACTGTGACGGCGGAGCTCTTGAAAGAGGCCAACACCGCGCTCGATCTGGCTGATACGAGGTATCGCGCAGGTCTCAGTTCAATCGTTGAGTTGAGTCAGGCCCAGTTACAGCAGACGCAGGCGCAGATCTCCGAAGCGAATGCCCGATTTGACTATGAAGCGGACCTCGCGGCGTTGCGGTTCCAAAGTGGATCGCAGCCATAGGTTGTAAAGGAAGGTAGCGCATGACGTTCGAAAAACCGGAAGTAAAACGAATCTTATTCGCAACTGATTTCCTGGGGAGTTCACACCTTGCGCTCGACTATGCGGTGGCGTTCGCACAGCACTTCAAGGCCACCATTATCATGGTGCATGCCTTGGAGCTCCCGTATCCGGCGACAGAAGTTGAGATAGAAACATCCAGACCATGCCTGACACGAAAGCATGCTCTGGGGCGAATGGAAGCCATCGCACACAGCGCTCGACGCACTGGACTTGAAGTGGAGACGTTTGTCGAGGACGGGATTCCCCATGAAGTGATTCTTCGAGCCGTCGACCATCATGCGGCCGATCTCCTCGTTCTAGGTGTTCATGGGATCCATCGTGGAGTAGAGCATCTGCTGATTGGCTCCAATACAGAACGAATTCTTCTTTCCACAAACTGCCCAACGATGACCGTCGGCGCCCATGTCTTATCAGGGGTTGATCCTA
>Ga0182018_10003219_pt1 | contig 14980 bp, 7 predicted proteins | sample 812P2MmetaG_FD_120490 | JGI IMG/M metagenome (GOLD analysis project Ga0182018, IMG submission 120490) | Permafrost microbial communities from Stordalen Mire, Sweden - 812P2M metaG | ecosystem: Environmental > Terrestrial > Soil > Wetlands > Permafrost | place: Sweden: Stordalen | collected...
AAATCGTAACTTCTCCTTCATGACCGGCTCCTTCCGCTTGTGGCTCTGAACTGTGTTCTATGCGAACACAGCCTAACCCACGGTCAGCGCATCGCGCCGGTCACTCCATAGTGACTGTTCTCACAAACTGAGAATCACTCTTTGCATTGGGATGCGCACTCTGCGGCTCAAATGCCACTGATGAGCAAACCCGTTCAGAGAAAGCGCGCAACTCACATCTCGATATTGCCGCGGCGAAGCGCGATCATTGCAGCGTCAGTCTTGCAGACCTGCAAGTCAGTACCAAGGGACAAACGGGGCACCTTCCCCATAGTCTTTCCGCTACGCAACGCATAATTTTAATCCTGCCCAACCCTTACAAACCTCAAAACTGCGTCTACTGCATGGCTCACAACCAGTCTTATCTCTAGCGATGCCGATAAATACAGCGCAAACTTTCCACATGGCAGACGTTCCTTCTGTCAAAGCCCACACTTTAGTAGAGGATTTTGAGGCCGAACTGAATGACGCGCGGGGTGAGCGTGCTGGTGATCTGACCGTTAGTGGAGGGAGCCGCGGTGATGGAAGAGACGGGCACCGAACCCCCCACCCCCGCAACTGTCGTGGTCGTCCCCTGCGAGGCGCTGATTCCGCCTGGCAGATAGTAATTCGTGTGATTGAAGATGTTGTAGAACTCGGTACGGAACTCGACTTTCAGACTTTCAACTGGCGTGGAGAATTTCTTGTTGAGTGAAATGTCAGTCTGGTAGAAGGCTTGTCCGCGACCCGGATTGCGGCTAGCGTTTCCGAAGGGGCTCAGTACATTGCCGCTTCCGTCCTTGATCGGCGGAAGAACGAAAGCGCTGGGGTTGATGTAGTTGACGTAGCCGGTATTGGCAGCGCGATTTCCGATGCCCTGGCTTATGGCTTGGCCCGACACATGGTCGGGGCGATACTCGTTGGCGCCGCGGTAGGTTGCAGAAATCTGCGGCGAAACGGCCTGTGAGCTGTTCGGGCTGTATGTAATGTTGAAGGGCGTGCCTGCCTGCATGGTATTGATGCCGCTGATCTGCCAGCCGCCGAGGATGCCGTCCACCGCCGGGTTCATGCTGGACATGAACTGGCGGCCATGGCCAAAGGGCAACTCATAGACCAGGCTGGTAACGTTGGCGATGGGTAGGTTGTAATCGGATTGTGAATAGTCGGCGCGGATGTTGTTTCCATCCTGCGGTGAGGGGCTGTTGCCTTCGAGAGATGCACTCGCGTTGTCGAGCGAATGCTCCCAGGCGAAGGAGTTCAGCATGGTGAGACCGGCGACGAAGCGTTGCTCATACTTGACTTGGAGAGAATCGAAGTGCGAGTAAAACTCGTTCAGAGCCTCCGTGATGTCGGAGGGCCAGTTGGCATAGGGCCGAGCAAAGGTCAGCGCCGGATTCTTCTGGTTGGCATTCAGGAAGCCCTCCAGCTTGACGCCGTGGTTGCCCACATAAGCGACATCCAGCAGCGTGTTCTTGGAGAGGCTGCGCTGAATGCTGAGGAAGTAACTCTCAACGTAGCTCGCCTTGTTGTTCTTCGGAATATAGGTGATGTTGTCGGTCGCCGGATTGAAGCTGGTGACTAATCCGCTGGGGTAGCCCTGGTCGGCTGTGGCGTAGCAGGACGGCGAAGTTGTGCCAGTTGCGATGATCTGTGCCGGAAGCGGGTTGGAGCAGTGATCGGTGAACGTAGGTGCAATCTGAGTTACCGAGGCGAATTGCGCCTGGGGCGCGTTGATACCTAGGATATCGCCAGACCCCGCGCGCGTGTAGTGGGAGTAGCTGATCCCGAATCCACCGCGAACCGCGGTCTTCGGATCGACCGCATAGGCGAAGCCGATACGCGGACCGAAGTCACGGAGGTCAGGGTTGACTAGCGTTTTGCCATAAGTCCCGCCTCCGGAGTAGGGGGTGATGCCATTGCCGGCGATCGCTCCCGGAGTCGTGGTGAGTACGGTTTGGCTGATGGGGTCGAAGTTGGAAACGCGGTTATACAGGTCGGAGTAAGGTGAACCGTACTCCCAGCGCAGCCCGAGATTTAGAGTCAGGCTGGAATTGACCTTCCAGTCGTCCTGAGCATAGACGCTATGCATGTTCTGGGTGAGGTGCGCCTCGTAGTAATTGGCAAGTGAGTACTGGTTGGTCGTGCCGAAAAGGAAGTCGGCCCAGTAAGTGTCGGATACTGCGGTGGTGGCAGCGGCTCCGCCCGAGCTGTTCGTAGCGCAATTGGAGGAAGTCGTTGGAGTGCATACACTGTAGCCACCGCCGTAAGTCCAGGACCCGTAGAGCGGATTGTTATCGTTGACGGCCATCCAGATGTGTTCGTACTCATAGCCGAACTTGAGCGAGTGGTTTCCCTTAACCCAGGTGAAGTTGACCTTGGGATCGATGAGGGCAGGGTCTTGCCATTGTGGGTTGGTGCTCTGGCGCCCAAAGCCGGAGAAGCCCGTGATGCCGATGGATGGCAGGCCGCCGGCGACGACGGCATTGGTCGTCGGCAGCCCCGGAATCGAATTGAATGCAGTATTGCCGATGGACAGGTTGTATTTTCCAGCCTTGGTGCGATCCAGGCCCATGCGGACATCTAGGACCTTGTTCGCGCCAATCGTTTGCGTATAACCCAACGCGATCTGCTGATCGAGGATCCGGATCTTCCCATTCGTCTGACCATCTAGGGGAACCGGGATGGACGGGAAGTTGAGGCCATCTTCCTTGCGGTCGCTAACGCGTAGGAAGGCGGAGCTGGCGGCGTTAATTTGCCAGTCGAGGCGCAGATCGCCCTTATCGGCGTTGTCGTTGAAGGGAACCTGCTTGGCGTAGTCGTTGGAGGCGAGGCCGGTGACCCCATTAGCAGTCGACGCCGTGGTAATGCCGGCAATCGGAAGTCCCGAAATCTGCTTGAAGTAGCTGATGATCTGTAGCGAGAGTGGGTTGATTGCGGTGGTAGGAATAGGAGTGCCCGCCGGATAAATCACGCCGGTCAGCGCGTTCCTGACAGGTTGGACGAGGATGCCGTTGAGCTCGTTCTGAGTCGGCAGGGTGAGCACGGTGAGCGGCTTCAGCACCTGCCGGAAGCCCTCGTAGTCGAGAAAAAAGAAGAACTTGTCCTTGAGGATCGGTCCGCCGACGTTGAAACCGTACTGGTTGCGATTGAAGGTGGGCTTGACAAAGGGAGTAGTGATGCCGGAACCCCCTACGACGGTGGGCTTGAAGAAGCCTGCTGCGTTGAGGTCGGTGTTGCGAATAAACTCGTACAGCGCAGCATGTATGCGGTTCGTCCCGCTCCGGGAAGCGACGTTAATGGTGGCGCCGGAAGCGCGACCGTACTCGGCGCTCTCGTTATTAGTGACCGCCTGTAACTGGGCGACGGAGTCGGGCGGAACGGCAATGATCTGGTTGTCGAAGCCCTGGTTGCTTTCGCCATAGGCGTTGTTGTCAATGCCGTCGAGCAGGAAGTTGTTGAACATGCTGCGCTGGCCATTGACGTTATACGAGCCGGCACGGACCAGAGAATTGATGGAGGTGCTGGTAGCTGCGGTTGGCGCCTGTCGCGACCCTGGAATCAACGCAAGAAAGTCGGAGTAATTGCGCGTGACCTGTGGCAGGGCTTCGCTCTGGTAGTTCGTGATTGTCTGCCCACGCTCGCTCGTCTCTGTCTCGAGCTGAATGGCCACGTCGGTCACCTCAACTGTAGTCTCGGCAGCCCCCACCTTCAGGGTGAGATCAATGCGCTGTCGATTGCCAATCGAGACGGCGATATTCTGGGCGACGGCATCGGAAAAGCCGGCGGCACCAGCGGAGACTGAGTAGGTACCAACCCGTACAGACGGGAACTCATAGTCGCCGGAGCCATTTGTCTTGGTCTCGGAGACGCTCGCGGTGTCATTGTTGGTCAGCTTCACGGCCGCGGTTGCGATGGGCGCGCCGCTCGAGTCGCGGATTGTACCCACTAGCCCACCATTTTCGTATTGCGCCAGGAGCTGGGTCGCAAAGAGAAAGAACACGAATGCAGTCAGACGCCGCAGGGCTGAGGAAACAAAGTTGGCTCGCATGCGTACGAAAGTACCGCGGCAGCCATGATAATCCGATCAACACATGGTGAACGGTTGGTGTAAGCCTCATTCACACTGTGCAAAGTTTCATATCGCCAGAATTGTCCAAGGGGTCATGCTCCAGCGTTCACTGACAATGCTGCGCCGCATCCGTCTTCACCACGCACGCGGAGTCGTAATAGCGCGTTCCTCTCAGTTCCTGATACTCCAGCAAAGTGCTCCAACCATCTCCATCCGGAGCAGATACCAGCACCTTCCGCGCCGCTGCCTCGGGCGCTTTGCCTCCTGCCAACCCTTCTTCCAACACCCGCCCGCGGATGCCACCGACCGACGGCATCTGCAGACCAAGCAGATGCGCCAGCGTCGGTGCAATATCAATATTTCCCGCCGGGGCCTCGTCTACGTAACCGGCTTTGAAATCAGGGCCCATCGCCGCCATGTTGTTGTAGGTCTGATCGCGGCCAAATCCGCCGTGCATTCCCTGTCCCTCTTGCAGCGTGGTGTCCGACACCTGCGCCGCGCTCTGTAGGTCGCCTGCTACCCGGTAGAAAACCTTGTAGGTCACCACAATCGCCGGGCGCGGCACCGCGCTGTGCCCGGTCAACCCGACCGCGCTCAGTGGTAATGAGCCGGGACAGTCGCTCGGTGCCGCGCAGTACCTGTCATCCACAAAGAGCCCTCCAACATAATCGAGCTGCATCAAAATGTCGATCGTCTTATGCACAATGTCTGCGCTGCCGCTGGGTACGTAAACCAGATCGGAGCCGCCATTCGCCGCAACAATCAGCGTCGCATCCGACCCGTCCACCCGCTCCACCGTCTTACCCAACAGTGCGCTGCCCGTCGATGGATGCTGCGACTTCTCGCCGCCCAAAACGACTTCGAGGTATGCGGAAGAGCCAGCCGTCGCGCGGACCGCCGGATCGAACACCCGCAGATGTTCGCGAATCCCGAGGTCCACAGCCAGAAATCCAGTCGGCAGCGTCCCTTTGGGTTCAGGCTTTTCCTTTCCGATCAGTTCGTATTCCATCACCGCTGAAATCTCGGAGCTCTGCGTGCCGTCCGCAGCAACCTCACGACGACTGACCGTTGCAAACCCGTGGTCCGATGTAATCAATACGTCGGTGTTCGCCTTCACAGAAGGGTGAGCATCCAGGAAATCCAGAACTTGCTTCAGGCATCGATCGGCATTTTGCAGGCCTCGCTTCGCCGTATCGCCGTTGATGCCGGGCGCCAGGTTTTGCAGGCTGTCTCCTTCGTTGTGTTGCGAGCCGTCCGGATCGCGCGACCAGAACACCAGCACAAATGGCTTCGTGTCGGCGGTAAACCTGGGCAGCAGCACCTTCGTCGCCACATCGGTGAACCACTGCTGTTGAACACGATTCGCATCCAGCGTTCCTGAAATCTGCGCGTCCCCGGAGAATCCGTTGCTCCACCTCGATGTATCGCCGAAGCCGTTGTTTCGCAACGGCGCTTCCTCCGGCAGTTTGGCATCACGCAGGGCATCCACAATCTCGGTCGGCAACGGTAAGCCGCCCGCCAGGCCGGTGGAGTCATCAACGACAATCGCACCGCTGGCCCCCAGATAGCCGAACTGGTCCCACGCCAGGGCTTCATTCTGCTGAATCGCTGTCGGCCCGACCTTCCCCACCGAAGCGACATTAAAGCCATTCTCCCGCGCCACCGACAGCAGTGTGCGTTCGCCAAGATAGTTCCCATTGAATGCCGCGTTCAGATTCGCCAGCAACTCATCACTCTCCAGGAACGGGGTCGTCGATCCGACCGCCGCCGTGACATCCGGATTGCCCAGCCACGTCCCCGGATAGAGCGTGTTGCTGTAATCGCCGGTGTCTCCGAGTCCGTGGCCGGTTGCAATCACTGAGGCATTCGCCGTCGTAAAGGTTGGAAACACTGCGTGGCTGTTCCGGAAGTCCACACCCAGGTTGCGGACCCGTAGGAAGGTCGGCATATCCTCCGCATTGACTGAGGCGCGTCGCAGCCCATCCGCTACGAAGAGAATCACGTTGTGCCTGGGCGGGGCCTGGGGATCTGAAGTTTGCGCAGCCCCGAGGACTGCGAGCATAGGAATTCCACACAGCAGACGGCACAGAAGAAGGCGCATGATGAAGTCAGCCTAATGCAAAACGATTTCGGCGATGTTAATTGTCCGTTCACATTCTGAGACCGTGCCGCCCCGTTCGCCTTGTAATGTTCCTTTGTTGACGCCTTGCTACGGTCAGGGAATGACTTGTTTCACTAATAGAGGCCCATGCAGACCCGCCATCCTCGAGAAATCTTTGCTGTGTTCCATTGCGATGTCTGCTGCTGTTCCGTGCTTGTGGGCGCAGCAGGGTCCCGGCATGTCAGGCTGGGGCTCCGCGCCGCTGGATCTGCCCTCGAGCAAGCAGTTGGGAGCGGTCCCGGGAAATCCGCAGCGTTTGAACTCGCTGCCTATATCGATGGCGGTGTCGCCCGATGGGCGTTACGTGGTGACGGTGAACGCAGGGTATGGAACGCTTGAGTCGCACTATGACCAATCGCTGGCCGTGATGGACACACAGACGGGTGCGGTGACAGACTTTCCGGATGACCGGACTGATCTGCAGTTGAAGCAAACGTTATACTCGGGATTGGCGTTTAGCCGCGATGGGCGGCACCTGTACGCCAGCATGGCTTCGTTGACGGAACCGGTAGGTGATGGCAAGTCGAACACCGGGAACGGCGTCGCGGTGTACAGCTTCAGCCAGGGAAAGATCGCGAAGGGACGGCTGATTCCCATTCCGCTGCAACCGCTTGCGGACAGCCGGCGGACCAGGCTGATCGGTGGCGTGGACGGAACCTGGGGAGTGCCGTTTCCGGCGGCGATTGCCGTAGTCGGAGAGGCGGCGCATGAGCAGTTGCTGATCGCGGACAATCTCTCCGATGATGCCGTGTTGCTGGATGTGGCGACAGGCAAAGTCGAATGGCGCTTCGATCTTTCGGAGAGCGACACCGTTCCAGGTACTTACCCCGTCGCACTGGCGGTCTCGAAAGATGGCGTACGGGCGTACGTCGCGCTATGGAATGCGAGTGAGGTTGCCGAGCTTGATCTAAAGAGCGGCACGGTGAAGCGGAAGCTGGCCTTATTCAAACCCGCCGATCCGGTGAAGCCGGGGACGCATCCCTGTGCGTTGCAGATGAGCCCGAATGGAAACACGCTGTATGTGGCGCTGGCGAATCGCGATGCCGTGGCAGCGATCGAAGTGGACAAGGGAGCATTCGCGATCAAAGGGTACTTCGACACCCGGCTTCCGGGGCAGAGTTACTTCGGCGCGGAACCGGATGCGCTGGCCGTGAGTGCAGATGGGAGCAGGCTATATGTGGCAAACATGGGATCGGATGCGGTCGCCATCATCGACCCGAGCAAGCTGACGCCAGCGGCGGCAAAGCAGGGCATGGTAGAAACGGCGGGTTTCATCCCGACGGAGTGGATGCCGATATCGCTGGCGGTAGGCACCGGGCCGCGTGAGATGCTCTACGTTGCGACCGCGAAGGGGCGCAGTACGGCCCCCAACAATCCGCCGCAACGCGCATCGCCCAGGTCGGACAGCCCCAAGCTGAAGCACGGGTTCACGTACGTGGCTACGCTGCTGTATGGGTCGCTGGCAGCGGTCGATCCGGCTGCGATGGACTTGAAGGCGGCTACGGCGCAGGTGCTGGAATCGAACCTCATGAAGGCGGCAAATGAGACGATCGTCTTCGCCAACGGCAGCAACCCGATCAAGCACGTGATCTACGTCATTAAGGAGAATCGGACCTACGATCAGATCTTCGGAGACCTCGAACAAGACGGGAAGCCCGTAGGCAACGGTGACCCGAGCCTGGCGATGTATGGCGAGAGCGTGACTCCGAACCAACACAAGCTTGCGCTGCAATTTGGCGTGCTGGATAACTTCTTCGATTCGGGCGAGGTGTCGGGCGACGGCCACCTGTGGTCGAATGCAGCGATCAGTTCGGACTACAACGAGAAGGTGTGGCAGCAGGACTACCGAAACAGCCAGCGAACGTATGACTTCGAAGGAATGGTGTCGGAGGGGTACCCGCTGCTGCAGAGGATTCCGGATGTCGATGAGCCTTCGAGCGGCTATATGTGGGGCAATGCAGACGCGCACGGCAAGACACATTACAACTTCGGCGAGTTCATTTCCACAACCTTCTGCGATGCCAAGAAGAGCGGGAGTTCACAGGAAGGTCCTTTACTGCAGGGGCCGCCGTGTGCAAAGTCGACGATCCCGCCAGGCGAGTCGATCCCGGCGGAGTGGGGCGGCGGAGTCAACCAATGGGCATGGCCGATTCCGCTGATCGCGAAGAATATAGCGACGAAGCCGGAACTTGTGGGCCATTTTGCACCCGAGTCGCCGGACTTTAACGTGCGCGTGCCGGACCAGATCAGGATGAACGTCGCGCTGCGCCATCTGGAGCGATGGATTGCAGACCGCGCAGCCGGCAACGATACTATGCCGAACTACATCACCATGCGGCTCGGCGACGACCACACTGCGGGGACCGTGCCGGGCGGGCCGTCACCCAAATCGTCTGTAGCGGACAATGATCTTGCAGTCGGCCGCTTGGTGGAAGCCATCTCGCACTCGGCCTACTGGGATGACACGGCGATATTCATTCTGGAAGACGATGCTCAGGATGGCGGAGATCACGTCGACGCGCATCGCAGCTTGGCGTTGGTGATCAGCAAGTACGCGCCGCATCGACCTGGCGGAGGCGCATTGATCGATAGTCGGTTCTACTCCACCGTGAGCGTAGTCCGGACCATGGAGACTCTGCTGGGCCTGCCGCCCATGAACAACAACGACGCGCTGGCGTCGTTGATGGGTTCGCTGTTTACGGGGCCGGGCGACCAGAAGCCGTTCGTGGCTGACTCGACGAATCGGCAGAACGGGCTGATCTATACCGCTAACGCGAAGACTGCGGTAGGCGCGAAGGAATCCGCAAAGATGGATTTCACGCATGAGGACCACGCCGACCCGCGCAAGTTGAACATCATCTTGTGGCGGGACGCGATGGGCAACAAGCCCGTCCCGGAACAGTTGCTGCAGAAGCAGAAGCGGACAAATAAGGATGACGATTGAGCTGCTGGGCCGCTATTTTTATTTGGCGGGCGTGGGGCTCAGGGAGAATGAAACACACTAAACATGCCCCGAAGCGGCGTTTCACTCGAAGATGATATAGCCGCCTGAGTTGCAGATGTAGATTGCCTTGAAGGCATTAAGCGGCAGCAGGCCATCCACGCCCGCTTCGGGCTTGTTGGGCATGGCAATGCCTTCTCCATCGGAGATCTTGCGACCGCCAACGAGCAGGGGCTTACCATAGGTCCTGCCCACGAACTGCGAGCCGGCGATGGTGTGCAACTCGTAAGCGGGATCGTTGCCGGGCTGGATACCAAAGAGGACTAGTTGGCTTTGACCTGAGTCGAGCGTCAGGTCACCGAGGCTGGTGGTAACGACAGGTCTCCCATTGACCCAGCGGAAGGGTGTACGGGCGGCGGCGATATTCTTCGCCCCGAATTGGAGCTCACGGCCTTTCAGGTTCAACGTGTAGTCGAACTGCGCTAGAAACCATTGGCCGAGCACGCCGCGCACGTCGGGTGAAGAGTTATGGATGGCATCGAGCGACGAGAATAGGAATTTCTGACCGGCGGCCATGGCTGTGTCCAATGTGACCTCGTTGCCATCGCTGCCCGGGGTAGAGGCGCTGCCGGCCGCGGATGCCAGGGTCACTTGGAAGGCGGCGGTCATACCGATCTTGCGTGCGAGGCCGGACTCAATCAGGTTGACGTTGGCGCCCGTATCGAGGAGGAAGCGGTAAGGGCCAAAGCCGTTGACGTAGACACCGTCCACTATGGGGCGGCCATCGCGGACCAGAAGTTTGACGGAACCAAAGGCGTGAGTGGCGGCTATAATCAGGCACCAAATCAAAGCGGTACGGGTCAGGTTGGGGGATCGCATGAGAGCACTCTGCGTCGAATGGCTCCTTCGGGTCTTGATGGCGGGCGGAAGGTTTCCTGAAGGCAGTTGAGGAAATCATGATGGGCGAACGGAATCGCTATTATCAGTTCGACAACGTGCAGGTGGACGTTCAGAATCTTCGAGTTATGGTGGCGGGAGAAATTCGGCCACTGGAGCCAAAATCTTTCCGGCTTCTTGTCTTCCTGGTCGAACATCCTGGGCGCGCCCTAAGCAAGGACGAGATCATGGCGGCGGTTTGGCCGGGTGCGTTTGTGTCGGACAACTCCCTCGCCCGGGCGATTACGCAGATTCGGAAGGCTCTGGACGACGATTCCAAGGCGCCCCGCTACGTCGAGACTGTCCCCACTATCGGCTATCGGTTTCTGATGGACTGCACGGAGGAACCCGACGCGGCGGCAGGTATTTCTGTCGCGGAACGGGATCGCGCGCCCGGTGAAACTGTTGGGTGGCCATGGCGGTTGCTCGGGGTTGTGGCTGGACTGGCGATGCTGGCGGGGATCGGTTTTTATGTGGTGGTGAAAAGCCGGCAGACGGGAACCTATCCGATGCGCGTGATAAGTGTGGCGAAGCTGACCAGCTATCGCGGCGATGAGCGGGAGCCGGCCATATCTCCGGATGGTTGGACCGTTGCGTTTTCGTGGTCGGGGTCCGCTGGGAACAACTACGACATCTATGTTGTTAAGCAGGGCGGGCAAGGACCGCTTCGCCTGACAACCGATCCGGCTCCGGACACTTTTCCAGCGTGGTCGCCAGACGGCAGCGAGATTGCGTTCGTTCGGCGAAGGCTGGATTTCGCGGAAATCGTGGTGGTGCCTCCGCTGGGCGGGCGGGAGCGCGTGCTGCACCAGTTTTCGCGGATTGGAGCTGATTTGGACTTCAGCCAGCACCCTGTACTCAGCTGGAGTCCGGATGGGAAGTCGATTGTGTACAGCGGCCAATCTGGTCCGGGAGAGAAGTACCGTCTGTTCCTGCTCTCGGTGGCGACAGGTACGGTCCAGATTATGTCCACGCCGGATGAGAATGGGGTAGGCGACTCGTCGCCGGCGTTCTCGGGCGATGGAAAATTTTTGGCATTTGTGCGGTACCTTGCGCCGCGCAATGGGCAGGTAATGCTTCAGGCGCTGGATTCTGGCTTGGTGCCGCAGGGCAATCCGGTTGCTTTGAATGCGCCCGGGCTGGATCCGCGTTCGCCGATGTGGCTGGTAGACGGAAAGCAGCTCTTGTTTGCGGATGCGGCGCAGATCTTCGAATGGGACCAGAAGAAGGGGACGACGCCGATCTACGTGGCAGATGGCGCGCTGGGAGGGCTGGCCCTGAGTCACGGAACAGCCCGGAATACGGTGCAGCTTGTCGCCAGTATCGACAAAGAAGTGCCCCATATCTGGGACATTCCATTGGACGCGACAGGGACCAAAGCGAGCGGGCCGCCCGAGATACTTAAGTGGTCAACCGAGCACAGCAGCCATCCGGACTACTCGCCTGACGGCCGGCTGGTGGCATTTATCAGCGCTCGCACCGGCTCCGCGGAGCTGTGGGTAGCGAATGCTGACGGTGGCAATCCGCGACAGCTCACCCACCTGGGTGGGCATGTGACGAGCTATCCAAAGTGGTCGCCGGACGGGACGAAGATCGCGTTCCACGCCCGTGTACCGGATGTCGCGGAGGTCTACGTGGTTGACGTGAATCAGGGCACAACTCGCCAGATCACCCACGAGAACCCGGGGATGGCACTGGCAACATGGTCGAACGATGGTCGGTTTTTATATGCGTCGACCTTGGTGGGTGGAACATCGACCTCGTATCGGTTCCCGGCGAATGGGGGGCCCATTGAACGTTTGTGGGAGGGCGGGCTGGTTCGGGAGACCCCTGACGGCAAGTACGTTCTCTACTGGAAGACGAATAGTGTCGGCATTTTTCGCCGTTCCCTGGCCGGCGATGTTGTACATAACCCGGAGGAGCTGCTGGTGCCGGACTTCTGGCCATTTGGGCAGCTGGGCGGTTATGCGCCGGTGGCACGCGGGATCTACTACGTAAGCTCGGATGCGGGAGGCAAGCCGGGGCCGTTCCGATATTTTGACTACGCATCGCATCAATCAATTGAAATAGCGCCGGCGCTGCCAGGCCTCGGACGAGGGCTTGCTGTCTCCCCGGACCGGCGGCATATGGCATACTCTGCGAGCTCAGAGGTCGGCGGTGATCTTTTGTTGCTTGACCTTCGATAACCTTAGCCCCTAGACGCCTGCAAAGTCGGCATTTCGGTAACTCGCGCCGGGCCGGGGCAAGTTGCTCAAAACCCCGTATTGCGGGAGTTGAGAATAAACGTGGCGGCGCTGGTGCTTGATCGGCCCAAGCGGTGCTATTGCCCCATCTCGTCCGGCCCCCAGATTCTCTCCAGTTCCCAAGGGCCTTCGAGAGTGGAAGAAATCTCTGTCGCGTGAATCCTCAGAGTTTCAAAAAGCGGTGAGATCACCAGATCGAGTTGTATGCGCCCACAGAAGCTGGCGGGAAGAAGAATGACATGATCGTGGACGGTGCCATCCACGCGCATCGCGCCCCCCGAAACGTACTCGTTCGGTTCTACGCGGGGGCCCTCGATGCGCATACCTTTGAAAGATAACCGACAGTTTTGCCAGCCGGACTCCTGCGGATCTTCAAAGACAATGCCCTCAGACCTGTAAATGTAAGCATGCAACAGAAGATAGCCGCTGCCGTCTGAACCGCAGTCGAGGCCAAGCAATTGTGCGTCATGAAACTCCATGCCGAGGGTCATCGCTCAGCAGTATAAGCGGCCCTTCGTAGGGGGCTTGAACACCCAAGCATTTCAACCTCCCGTGAATCGGGATTTTGGGGAAATAACCTCGGTTGTTCCTGCGAAGTCAGCATTTCGGTAAAGTGCCCCCTGGCGATACCCTTGCGCCCCGCTGGCGAGCCTGAGAGGATGGCTGACATGAGCCGAAAGTGGATCGCACTGGGCATAGGCTGTGTTGTGGGACTTGCACTGAAACTGTTAGCTCTTCGAGGCGCAATAACCCCGGTTCCGTACTGGATGATGCTGCCTGGAATCATGGCAGGGGCGCTCTGTCCTGACTCTGGCTACAATCCAGAGGGCGACGTTCACCCTTGGGGTGCAATCTCAACGACGGTCGTGTATGTGGTCAATCTTGCCTTGTACTCAGTCATTGCTTACGGGATATTGGCGTTGCTGCATATCCCAAGAACTCCCGGCAATTCCCGCGATCTCCCGCCGAATCCCGTGGGTTAGCCGAGGACATTTATTGCTCCTGCATTGAACTGCCTGCGAAGTCGCCATTGCGGTAACTTGCTCCACCGTCGGCGTCTCGGGCTCGGGCAAGTTGCTCAAAACCCCGTTTTACGGAAACTACGGTTTCGCAGCCTAGGTGGCTGCCCATGTACCAAATGGCTCCTCGGTGAGCGCATTGCCCTGTTCTCGCCAGCTGAACGCTAAGATTTCCGCTCATGCCGCCGAGTAGACCGTCAAACCTCTCTATTTAATAAAGACCACAATTTAATGGTCCGCGGTCCTACAGCGGTACGCTTCTGAGATTCGCGCGTAGACGAAATGTAGCGGTCAAAGCATTGCGGAGGGTTGGCCGAAGTCTGAGGCCCAAAGGGAGACATCGCATGAGAGCGCCTCTGGAGCGGATGCCACCGTGGGCAAGTGCCGGGTTGGGGCTGTTCGTTACGGCTCAATAAATGTCGCGTCCGGCGATACGACTTGGTTGCCGTAGGCATCGGTGCTGACGAGTTGGTAGTGAACGGTTCCGCTGGGCACATACAACAGAAAGCATTGTGGCGTCGAGGTCAGGGCCGTTTGGGCCGAGTACGCTCCGTACACGCCGGCAGCAGTACCGTACTGGACGTAGCTGTAGGTCGGCACCGAGGTAGTCCAGTTGATGGTGGCCTTGTTATTCGCTGCTGGATTTGTAGTGACGTTCGAGATCGTCGGCGGCCCAGGGAGAGTCGTGAAGCTGTAGGTGGTCGAGTAACCTGTGTTGCCGCTGCCGTCCGCCGATTGTGCGGCAAAGTAGTATGTCGTCCCAGCGTTCAAGCCCGCCAGAATGACACCGTGACTATTCGTCAGCGCCGTCTGCACCGGACTCAGCTGCCCCAGCGCGTTGGTGGTGCCGTAAGCCACTGCCGTGTTGGCAGGCACATCGGTAGACCACGAGATGGTCACACCCGAACTGGTGACGCCCCAAAAGTCCAGGTACGAGATCACTGGCGGCGGGGCCGTGTTGGACGATGTCTTGAACGTGTAGTTGGTGGAGGTGCTGGACGTGTTCGCCGCATTGGCCGAGACGACGTCGAAGTTGTATGTCGTGTTCGGAGTCAGGCCAGTCAGCATGACCGAGTGGGTGGTCACCAGTCCCGCCAGGGAAGCGGTGGAACCGTAGCCAGTCGTCGTGCCGTAGTTGACCTCCGACGTCGACGCCTGGTCCGTCATCCAGCTGATGGTCGCGGTTCCGCTGGTCACGCCGCTGGAGCCGACGTTGGTGATGACCGGCGGGGGAGCCGTCCCGGTGGTGGTGAAGCTCGAGTTCGTCGACGAAGAGGAGAGAGCCGAAGAGTTCGCGGACATCACGTCGAAGTCATAGGTCGTGCCCGGGGTCAGACCAGTCAGGGTTACCGAGTGACTGGTGACCAGCGTCGGATCGAGTGTGCTAGACAAGGTGTACGTCGTCGTCAGTCCGTAGTTGACCTGCGACGACGCGACCTGGTCCGTGGTCCACGTAACGGTCTCCGAAGTATTGCTGACGCTCGTGGCCACAACGTTCGAGATCACTGGAGGCGGTGTGGTCTGTGTGCCCGTCGTCGTGAAGCTGTACGTGGTGGAGTAGCCCGTCGCTCCGTTAGCTGCGGTCGATTGCGC
>Ga0182018_10003220_pt1 | contig 14976 bp, 4 predicted proteins | sample 812P2MmetaG_FD_120490 | JGI IMG/M metagenome (GOLD analysis project Ga0182018, IMG submission 120490) | Permafrost microbial communities from Stordalen Mire, Sweden - 812P2M metaG | ecosystem: Environmental > Terrestrial > Soil > Wetlands > Permafrost | place: Sweden: Stordalen | collected...
CCTGTGCGTGGTATTCGCTGGAGCGGTTCTGGCAATCGCGATTAACGCACAAGAGCAGCCAAGCGGAAACCTAGCCCGTACCTCCCGCGCGATTGTGTCCAGCGAGTCCGAGGGCACCAAGGCTGAGAACCTTACGGACGGAGATATCACCAACTCCGAGTGGACCGCCAAAGAAGGAACTAATCCCACGGCGACATGGGCGGAGCTGAACTGGCCGAGCGCGGTGCAGATTCAGGAAGTCTTGATCCGGCAAGACGGAGATCCAAAACTTACCCACGTCAATTTACAGGTGCGGGATGCGAGTGGTGAGTGGCGCGTGCTCAAGTCCGTCGGCGATTCTGAGCATCCGCTTCCCCGGCTCATTCTTGCGCAATTCGGTCCGCAGCGTACTACCGCGATTCGGCTCTCTGATTTCGCAGGCAGCGTTAGTCTGGTAGAGATTGAAGCGTACGACCGAACCGATCCCCCGGTGATCGAAGTCGCTTCAGATCTCCTGAATCACATTTTCGGTATCGTCACTGACGGCTTCGGAACCCAACCGTTCGCGAATTCCACAGTGCAACTGCAGGGCACCGCTGGCGGAAAGCCATGGAAGACCTCCGCTCAAACCGATGCCAACGGAATCTTTCAGGTGGAGATGCCGGTGGGCCTGGAAGGTGAATTATCGGCTAGTGCGGACATTCGCGAAGGCATCTCGGCCAAATCTACGGTCCAAGCCGGAGATCTGACTGCGGGATTCAGCATGCCCGACGATACCAGCCCGGTAGTCGATCTGGACGGCCCGTGGCGCTTTAAGCCCGATCCGGAACGAGATTTTTTTCAGCCGAACATTTCCGATTCTGATTGGAGAGAAATCAAGGTGCCCTCCCACTGGACGATGGAGGGCTTCGACAGCCAGAGCGGAACAGGCGGCTATCGCCGGTGGATACAAATTCCTGCACGTTTCGGTGGCCGCCGCATCAAGCTGCTGTTCGACGCCGTATACAGCGGAGCCGAGGTTTGGCTTAACGGGACGCGTGTAGGTTCGCACGAAGGGGGTTTCTCGCCGTTTGAAATCGACGTCACGAGCGCGGCGCACATCGGAGGAGACAATCTCCTCGCCGTGAAGGTTCGTGAGGCGACTCTCTCATCCCACTTGGACAAAATGAGTTACTACGCGAACTTCTCTTTAACGGGAATCTTCCGCCCGGTGCGCCTGCTCAGCGTTCCCGAAACCCATGTTCGACGTTTTCACGTACAGACCATCTTCGACGCCGGTTACAAGGACGCCACTCTCGCGTTGGATTTGTCGGTGGAGAACGAATCGGGGCATGAGCTGAACGGAGCTCTCCTGATTTTTTCCCTGAAAGATCCTGACGGCCATCTCGTCGCCCTCTCTAACGATCATTTGGATATTAAGCTTGCCCCCTGGTCGCGGCTGGAACAGCGTGTGGAGTTTCACGTGTCCAGCCCTAGGCATTGGGAGGCCGAGCATCCTCTGCTTTATACATTGAGCGCCAAATTGTGCTGCGGGTCGGCCAGTGAAGTTGTTTCGCGGCGCATAGGTATGCGGCAGGTTGAGATCCGCGGAACCCAGTTCTTGATCAACGGGGTTCCGGTAAAGTTGCGCGGAGCCGATCATTATGAATCTGACCCTTTGACCGGCCGAACCGCTACGCCGGAGCTAACTCGCCGGGATCTTGAAACCATGAAGGAAGCCAACCTCGACGCCATTCGAAACTCCGCTTTTCCAGCGGACCGGGATTTATACGACGACGCCGACGAATTGGGCTTCTATATTGAGGAAGAAGGTCCGTTCTGCTGGGTGGACGAGAGTTCCGACCTCCGATACTTGCCAACGTTCGTACAACGAACCGCCGAGATGCTCGAGCGAGATCGCTCCCATCCGAGTGTCGTCTATTGGTCGGTCGGAAACGAAAGCACATGGGGACCGAATTTTGAGGCGGCACACCAATTCGTAAAAAACCACGACGCTACGCGTCCGGCCAGCGCCGGCCAAAGCGCAACTCTCGAATTGGATACCATGCACAATCCCATCTCCATCGAACGCATGAAGGAGCGCGAAGACGTCAAAGTGCCGATCCTGTGGGACGAGGCTTTGTGCATCTTCCAAGGCGATCTCTGGGGCGATACCAGAGAGATGTGGCTCGATCCCGGAGACCGAGACTATTACATTGAACCTCTGATTCCGGTCTGGGACGCCGTGCAGAACAGCAAGAACGTCCAGGGCGGCATGATTTGGGCCTGGGTCGATGATGTGTTTTTAGTTCCGGGGCGCGACTCCGAATACGGACGCGGCAGTATCGGACAGCCAGAACACGCCTTGGATCGCATTTACCATATGCCCGGGCGGGGCATCGTCGGCGACGCTCCCTGGGGCATCGTTGATGGATGGCGCCGCAAAAAACCGGAATTCTGGCATATCAAAATGCTGATGTCTCCGGTGCATCTGCAACAGCGTGATTTTTCGGCATGGAAATCTGGCGGAGCTGCCACCTTCACGGTGGACAACCGCTACGAGTTTACAAATCTTTCCGAACTAAGCTTAGAGTGGTCCGTCGGCTCGCAGCACGGAATCATTCATCCAGATATCGCTCCTCGCACTTCGGGCAACATTTCCATTCCGGTCGGGCCACAGACCAGACCTGGCGATATCCTGTCCCTGCGCTTCCTGGATCGTAAGGGGCAACTGGTGATTCCTCATCGGATGCAGTTGGGAGTTGCTCCGGTGGCAAACGCCGACGCGGACGTGCAACCCACGGAGAAAACTGGCCCGCTTCGCTATTGGCACGACGCGTTTTGGTTGGGTGGTCCGATGGAGCGCTTTATTGGTGACAACTTCGAGATTGCCTTCGATGGAGGGAACGGCCGCATTCGGCGAGCGCTGATCGATCGCCATTCCGTGTTGTATGCAACACCCAAGCTACACGTCTTGCCAATCGAATCCACCCTAAACGAACTTCCCATCTTTGAAACCTGGCGACTCACCAAGCCACTGGAGGTTCGTGCCGCGGGGGACGATTACGAGGTGATCGAGACCGGCGCTTATCGGGATTTTGCAGGCGAACTTCGTTTTAGCATTACTCCCCAGGGCGGCCTCACAGTGAGCTATCACTTCACGTACACCGGAACTGATACACGCGCTCGCGAGGTGGGGCTACAGTTCGGTGTACCACTGTGGTGTAACAAGCTGCAATGGCGGCGGCGCGGCGAGTGGACGGTCTATCCCGACGATCATATCGGGCGAAACGACGGCATTGCGATGGCTCACGCCGCAGGGCAGCAAACCGTCCCGCCGACTCAACCATTCGCACTGGACGATACCCCGATCGGGACCAACGACTTCCGTAGCAGTAAGCGCAACTTTGTTTTCGGCTCACTCACCGACAAAGACGGGTATGGCATCGGCATCGAAGCGGTTGGCTCCCAACACCTGCGCGCATCGGTCGATTCCGATTTCATCGAGGTGAATGTCAATGATTGGTTCGGAGGCGTTGGCGCGGCCGCGTGGGGAGAATGGTGGCAAAACTATGGTCAGGGGCGCGAAATCCGTCCGGATGACCCAAATGAAGGGGTTGCGCACAACACATTGAGTGGGCGTATGCAGTTGTATCTGCTGAGTCCCCAGAACTCGGTGGCGTGGCTGCAGAGAATGCAGGCGATTTCAACAATCGCAGGATCGAAATGAAGCGGCCGATCGAATTCGCTTTCCGAAAAATTCTTAGCTGCCATTTGTTTGGCAGACCTACCAAAACCCCGGTGCCTCCAACCGCCGCCTTCTTGGTGCTGGCGCCGGTGCTTTCGTTGCTTGCGCTTGTCAGTGGAGGAAACCACCCGCTCAAGAACGCAGGATTTGAAGCCGCCACTCCCGCGGAATCCTGGCAGATTGATCTATCCGAGGCCAAACAAGATTTTTCTCTAACCGTGGACAATGCGGACGCTAAAGAGGGCAAGCAGTCGCTTTTGGTCGCGGCGGATCATCCCGTGAATCTCACTCTGCGCCAGGAAGTGTTTCTCCCAGTCGGAACGCTGTGGCGCTTAACCGGATGGGTAAAATCCACGGCCAGCTCGGATTCAGGTGATTCCACTACCGGACCGCGGATTGGGATTGAAGCACAGGCCGGCGATCAAGGTTTCAGCCAGCCCCTGGCCAGGTCTTCGTCGCCAGAATGGCAGCGCGCCGGCGTTTTGTTCCGCGTTCCTTCTCCGGGAAGAATTGAGGTCGCTCTGAACGCCCTCAATGGCCAGACTGGCAAGGTGTGGTTCGATGATATTCGGTTGGACCACGTTCAGGAGTCGCAGGAAACCGAATCGGCCACTATTTCGAGTGCCCGGCTCAGCGAGCGGCCGATTGATCTGAAGCAAGGCGGGCAGTTCATTGAACCGCTGTGCGATTTGATGCCTTCGATGATCGCCCAGCAGGTGCGGTCGTCCAGCTTCGAAGATGAACCGCCATGGAACCAGGCATATAAACAGGAAGTGGATAAACCCTATCGCCCATGGTATCCCGACGGCAGCGTGCACCTGGCTGAATATTCGTTTGATACTCAAAATCCGTTCAATGGTAGGCGCTCACAGAAAATAGAATTGCCGGTGACCAATTCCTGGGCTGGCGTTTCGCAAGACGGCTTCTATCTGGAAGCCCAACACTCCTACCGTTTGAGGCTACACCTTCGAAGTGATGGCGGCGTTCGCGTTCGAGCGTCTTTGCATGGCGATGGTGGCATGATCGCCGGGCCGGTTTCGCTCGGGCGCGGAACGCCAGATTGGCAGCCTGCGGAAGTGCTACTCACCGCGACGCGCAGCGCCCAAAATGCCACGCTGACGATCGAATTTGAGGGCCCCGGCTCGGTTTGGCTGGACCGCGTGTATTTGATTGATACGAGAGCCGTCCTGGGCCTCTGGCGTCCCGATGTCATCGAGGCGATCAAGGCGATGAATCCTGGCGTCGTCCGCATCGGTGGCAGCACGATCGAGTCTTTTGAATGGAAGAAGACGGTCGGAAGCTGGGACACGCGCGCTCCTTTTTCGGATGATCCCTGGGGTGGGCTGCAAGAGAATTTTGTTGGGGTAGAAGAGTTCGTTCAAATGGTTCAGTACATCGGCGCTGAACCTCTAATTTGCGTTCGCTGGACCGGCAAAACTCCGCAGGACGCAGCCGATGAGATCGAGTACTTCAATGGTAATGCGGATACCACTTGGGGACGGATACGTGCGGAGAATGGCCATCCGGCACCCTACCACGTAAAGTACTGGCAAATTGGAAATGAAATCGCCGCACCCGAGTACGACGGGTCACTGAAGGCGTTCGGCGAAGCTATGCGGCGGGCCGATCCCTCGATCAAAATCCTGTCTTCGTACCCCACGCCAAACACGCTGCGAATGGCCGAGGGTGAGCTGGATTTTCTGAGTCCCCATCACTACTCCGTAGCGGATTTAACCGGGGCTGAAGACGATTTCAAGCGGCTGCGCGACGAAATTGCTCACGATGGAAAAGGAAAGGATATCCGCGTAGCCGTGACCGAGTGGAACGCAACTGGCGGAGAGTTTGGATTGAAGCGCGGGATGTTATTGACCCTGGGCAATGCTTTGACCCTATCGCGCTACCAGAACATGATGCATCGCTACAGCGATCTGGTGGAGATTGCCAATCGCTCAAACCTCTCCGATAGTTTCGGCTCCGGGGCAATTCAGCCCGGGCCCGGATGGCTTTACGTCACGCCTACTTACTATTCGCAAGGTCTGTATCAACGCGCTGCCGATTCTTTTCCACTGAAGATCGACCGCAGTAGTTCACTTTCGTTTTATCTGCAGGAACCGGACCTGGACGTGACCCTCAGTTCGGATGGCGGCACGTTGCGCATTTACGCAGTGAACTCCACCCCGGCGCCTCGCAAGGTCGAGTTTCATTTGAATTTGCCATTGCGGTCCGTGGAGACGGGAGAATCTTTTGTTCTGGGCGACACCAACCCGGACCCCGATTCTGAGTCCATGAATTCACACGACCAACCCAACCGGGTAGCAGTGACCACTGCTAAGGTCAGCTTCAGCGGACGGAAGTTTGAGTACGAGTTCGCCCCTTTTACTGTTACCCTGCTCGAGCTTCAATTGCGCGCAGGACCTGAGTGAACGGATGGACTCGCTTGCTATGCCAAAACCCTCGAGCCTCTACAGAGTAGACCCAGCGCCCGCGCGCCAGCTCCTCAAAGCTATCATCAGGGTTCTTATGGGCGTGTGCGTCCTCGTATGTTTCCAGGCGGGGGGCACCGCTATCAAGGGACAAACGACGCCAGGCGAAGGTAAGGATGCCGCTTCGAAAAAGGACGTGCTCTGGATCATTCCGCACACCCATTGGGAAGGTGCAGTCTTTAAGACCCGCGAGGAATACTTGGAGATGGGCCTCGTCAACATTTCCGCTGCATTGCACCTGTTAACAGAGCATCCCGAATACCGTTTCGTGCTCGACCAGGTCGCCTACGTGCGGCCTTATCTGGAGCGCTACCCCGAAAACGCTGCAATTTTCCGGAAGTTTGTTAAAGAGGGCAGACTGGAATTGGTGGGTGGTACCGACGTGATGCCGGACGTGAACATGCCCAGCGGGGAATCGTTCTTGCGGCAAATCCTTTACGGCAAGGGTTACTACCGAGATCAGTTGGGTGTGGATGTCACCGTCGGCTGGAACCTCGATACGTTTGGGCACAATGCCCAGATGCCGCAAATTCTGAAGCTAACCGGTTACAAATCATATTGGTTTTTCCGTGGAGTTCCCAGTCTGGACACGCCTTCGGAGTTCTTGTGGCAGGGCATCGACGGCACTCAGATTCCAGCGTTTTGGCTCTCGCAAGGCTACGACCTGTTTTATGGCTCGCCGGGAAATCCTGCGGAGTTCGAGAATTTTGCCCACACAGCTTTCGATGCACTCACGCGGTTTTCCCGCGGGCACGATCGGGTCGCGCTGGCTGGCGCCGATGTTTCCGAACCTGAGGCGCAGTTACCCAGCATGGTTACCGAATTCGACCAAAAATCAAACCAGCTGTTCTCACTTCGCTTTGGGGTCCCGACCGATTTTGAGGCCGCGGTTGCTGCGCGTCCGGACCGGCAAGTGTTAGCGGGAGAGTTGAATCCCATTTTTCAAGGGATATATAGCAGCCGCATCGAACTCAAACAGTGGATGCGGAAAATGGAGAGTTTGCTTTCCTCCGCGGAGAGGCTGGGAGCGCTGGCTGGGACGTTGGGCGGAACGATTGAGCCGGACGAACTGACCCGTGGTTGGGAGCCGGTGCTCTTCAATCAGACTCACGATTTGGCCTCTGGCGTCATGGTCGATAAGGTTTATGAAGACGTCCTGCGTGGATATAACAACTCCAAGCAAGTGACCGATAAAATCGTGCAGAGGTCGGTGGATCAAATCACCTCCCAGATCGACACGCGCGGGGAGGGCTTCCCTGTGGTTGTCTTCAACACTCTCGGGTGGCCGCGGACCGACGCAGCGGAATCCGATGTGGATTTTACGGAAGGAGGATTTGTTGACCTCGCGCTCGTCGATTCCTCGGGCCATCCTGTTCCGCTGCAGTTCACTGATGTAAGCCGATATGCCGATGGAGGTATCAAACACGCCCACTTTGCCTTCGTGGCTCGGGACATTCCGACCCTCGGTTTCGCCACTTACCACGCGATCCCGAAAACCAAGATTCCCAGTCCGGCACCGCCTCTCTCCGGAAACGCTTCGGCGGCGCAGCAAGACCAGGGCTCAATTGAAAATGAGTTTTACCGCGCCACATTTAATATCTGGACCGGCGAGATGACTAGCCTGGTGGACAAAGCCAGTGGCTGGGAGGCCCTGCGCGGATCGGGCAATGTGGTTGCTCAGGAACAGGATGGCGGAGACCTTTGGCAGCTCTACGGAACGTTGAACGGTGGACGGAGCATCGCGATGGCTCGCAAGGTCGTGCTGCCCGACCCAGCGCGCTCTAAGTTCAGCAGCGAGTGGGTGGGTGGCAGCGGGCAGACCGCCGCCGGCATGGTCTTTTCCGAATACAGCGTTTCGCATCCTTTCGGCAAAGGGAATTTTTCGACGCGCGTGCGGCTTTATTCTGGCGTACGCCGCGTGGATATCGAAACTCAAATCCTGAACAACGATTCGTACGTGCGGTACCGAGTTCTATTTCCCACCACCATCCAAAACGGCAAGCGCACCGACGAAATTCCCTTCGGGGCCATTGAACGTCCCCAAGGCCAAGAATTCCCAGCGCAGAATTGGATCGAGTATGGTGACGGCGCGCACGGGCTGACACTCTTGAATTGCGCGATGCCTGGTAACAACGTGGTCGATCAGACTTTGGCTCTTTCGCTCTTTCGTTCCGCAGCGATCACCGCTTACGGATACGGTGGGGGCTATGAGCCGGGCGTCTCGTCCGATACTGGGCTTGAGCTCGGGCGAACCTTGACGTTGGACTATGCGCTCATGCCCCACGCCGGCGACTGGCGGCAGGCCAACGTCTACCGTGCAGGATGGGAAATCAACAATCCGGTCTTGGTGCGTAAGGTCAACGCCCATGCGGGAAGCTTGCCCCCGCGTTGGGGATGGCTGGACGTCTCTCAGTCCAATGTGATTGTTTCGGCGTTGAAACCGGGGCCCGGCGGAAGCGTGATCTTACGAGTGTACGAAGCCAGTGGCCGGCCGAGCTCCGGGGTTCGAATAAAACTGCACGCGGACCTTTCCTCGGCGCAGGAATCCGATCCAATGGAGGATGTGGGTCGCGAACTCAAGATAGACCAGAACTCTTTTCAATTCGACCTGCATCCTTTTGAAATCAAAACGTTCAGGTTGCATTTGCAGCGATCTGAAAAACAATGAATTTCCGCTCCGCCGACCAACAACGATTCTCCAGCAATAGTACTCGTGCAATAGCTGCTCTTCCCAACACGGAGGACGCCGAAGAGAATCCACAGGTGACATGATGGATCGACGTAGCTTTCTCAACACCCTGAGTGCATCCGCACTTATGGCCGCGGTTCCTGCGATTCCCTCCACGCCGGGCCAGGTCGTTCCAGCCTCACGTTCACGGATTTCGTTGAATGGAGAGTGGGAACATCTGGTCGATGGCAAGCTCTACGATACTGCCACCGTGCCTTCCTCTCGCCGCCCCAGCGGTTTCTACAGTCTGCATCGACGTTTGGAGTTGCCTCGCTTGGGCCAGGGCGACCGCGCCTTCATTCACTTTGAAGCCGTGACGTATTGGGCGCGAGTTTCTGTGAATGGCCGGACGCTTGGCACGATGGGTCCTTACGTTCCTTACGAGTTTGAGTTTACAGCGCCCGCGAAGGAGGGCACGAACGAGATTCAGGTGGAAATCGCGGACTTAGTGCCGTTCGCAGACGGCACCGCGAAATCTGAGATTGCGTTGGGAGTTCATCCCGGATTTGAATCGTACGGGGGAATTATTCGTGATGTCTGGGTGGAATTGCGGCCGGCATCGTTTATTGAAAATGTGCGCTTGGCTTACGAGCTGAGCGACAACTACTCCGTTTGCAGTGTCCGTCCCAGGGTGATGGTGTCTAGTGCCGAAGCGAGGAGCGCCTGCGTGGAGATGGTGTTCCGTTACAACGAAGCCGAAGTGGCGCGAACCAGCGAGATGGTGCAACTGAAAGCAGGTTCGAACGACGTCGAGCTGGCCTTCCAGATCAAAGAAGTATCAACGTGGTCCCCGGAGACGCCCAATCTATACGAGCTAACCGCCTACCTGAAAATCGACGCAGCGGAGGACTCCTGGAAGTGCCGTACCGGCTTTCGTGAGATTCGGGCCGTGGGGCGAGAGTTCCGGTTGAACGGGAAACGACTTGTGTTGAGCGGAATATGTCGGCACGACATGTGGAAGGAGCAGGGACTCACCCTTTCGAGGCAGCAGCAAGATCAAGACATGCGCATGATCAAGTCGCTCGGCAGCAATTTTGTTCGCCTGGTGCACTACCCGCACGACCGGCGCATCATCGAGCTGGCCGATGAACTCGGATTGTTGGTGAGCGAGGAACCGGGATATTGGCAGATGGATTTTCAGACCATGGAGCGCAGCAGAATCGAACTGGGGTACAACATCATGGAAGCAGTCATCCGTCGCGACTGGAACTCTCCGTCGGTTATGGTCTGGTTCCTCTGCAATGAGTGCAATTTGACCCTGGATTATCTCAGTGAAGGCAAGCGGCGCTGCAACCGTCTGGATCCCATTCAGCGGCTGGTCTCTGCGGCGAACGATCGGGACGCGTACAAGGTGAAATCTCTCTTTGTTGGCGCCGATTTAGATTTCTTCGACCAGCATGAATACGATTTCACGCTGAACGAGATGGATGAGGAGGCCCGGTACGATGGACCCAGCAAACCGTTGACCTTCTCCGAATGGGGCGGAAAACAAATCGGGCAGGACGAGCCGATCATGGGGCAAACCGTCGATCGCCTGATCGATTTAGTCGAGTCAGGCGCGTTGTCTGGCCACGCTTTCTGGAGCTGGCAGGATCTTCGGCAATATTCGCGTATTGACGGCGAGGTACGCGACGGAATCCTGGAATCAGGTGTAGTCACTGAGGCACGCGAACCGAGGCCGGGCGTGTGGGCAGAATTGGCGCGCCTGTTTGCAGGACACCCGCATCCTCGACGCGAGGAAACTCCCGAATCAAGCCGCCTTACCGCATTGCCGCTTCGGCGCATTCCCTTTGGCTCGGGAAATACCTTTCGCACAGTGGACCTGCAGAGATTGGTGGATTCGGATAGTGGACGCCAATCCTGGCAAGCGCTGGAGGTGAGCCTTGAGAAGTATTGGGCCGGCACCAGCTGGAACGATCAGTGGAGGCGAACCGGGTCGCAATTTGGCCTGTGGCAGACACCGGAAACCAAGATCGCTGGAGTCTCTTTTCTCGCACCCACAGTGAATGGCCGGATTCGGGCCGTGGTGCTGACCGCGGAGGTCCCAGAGGCGGTGATTCCGATCCATCAGGTGTGTGCCCAACTGCATATTCTGGGGCAGGTGACTTTCCCGGTGGGCTATCCCTTGCTTGGACGACCCGGGGAAACGGTAGCGGTGTATAGGCTGCAGTACGCCAGCGGAAAAATGCAAACCTTGCCGGTTCGCAATGGCATCGAAGTCGCTCAAGCCAATTGCATTGATGCTGCCACGCGCATCGACCCCATAGCGACTGCGGCGCAGCCCGCGCTGAAGTACGTAAAAGACAGCGTTCGCGAGCAATATCAGATTTTGTTGTGGTCGATTCCCACGCTATCCGAAGAGCTGGTTAGCATGCGCTGCCAACTGAATGCGGCGCAACCTTCGCTGGCGATTTTTGCGATCACTGGCGACCAATTGCAAGGGTAGTTCACGGGCCGAAACGGAAAACGCCGCGCGCCGTTGAGAGCGGAAGAAGGAGGACTGGAAACAGCTCTATCTCTACCGCGAGCCTTGCTAACTTGCTTGCGATTTCGGATCCCGCCGGGCGTTGCCAGGCGCCGCGGTCGACTGTCGCACCACCAATTGGGTGGGAAGAAGCGCGTGCTCATTGCGGCCAAGATTGGGATCTCGAATGCGCTTCAGCAGGACCTTCGCCGCTGCCGCACCGAGGTCCGCCGCCGGTTGGCGTACCATCGTGAGCGGAGGTTCCACCAAAGCCGCGGAATCAAAATCGTCGAATCCGATCAGCGATACTTCCTGGGGGCACGCCAGGTGCAAATCGCGCAGGGCCATCAGCGCTCCGAGCGTCATCCGGTTATTGCAAACCAGCAGCGCCGTCGGGCGGGGAATCAATTTGAAGAGTTCCAGGGCGCCCCAGTATCCGGAATCCTCTTTGTTGTCGCCGGGCCGGATAAGTTCTGGATCCGCCGGTACCCGGTGAGCCCGCAACGCTCTTTTGTAGCCGCGCAACCGGTCCACCGCATTAAGAAGATTTAATGGTTCCGTAATAATAGCTATACGGCGATGCCCTAACCTCAAGAGATGCTCAGTAGCATCCAGCGCCGCACCGGCGTTGTCGACCAGCACCGAATCCAGATGCACCTTCAGAGGGCTTCGATCCACATAAACGAGCGGAGTGCCTCTCATCAGAGTGGGAATGGAAGCGATCTGTTCGTCCGTCGCAAAACTGGGAACCAGAATCACCCCGTCGGTCGTCTTACTCGAAAACAGTCCCAAATACTCGTTCTGCCGTTCCCAGTGCTCGCGGGAGTCAGCGACGATTAATCGATAGCCCGCGGAGGAAAGGTAGTCTTCGGCGCCGCGCATGAGGTTGGAGTAAAAAATATTCCCCAGGTCCGGGACGATCATCCCGATCGTGCGGGTCTCCCGCCGCCGCAGGCTACGGGCCACGTGGTCGGGGTGATAGTCCGCTTCCCGCAGCGCCTTCTCGATGCGCGCGCGCATGGAAGCGCTGACGTATTCCCTCTTGTTTATGACCGCCGAGACCGTGGAAATGCTGACTTTAAGTTGGCGGGCAATTTGAGTGATGGTAGCCATAAGCGCAGCGCGCCGAAGCAGAATCAAGGGCGATTCGTCAGAATAGCAGAATCCAGAAACGATTCGCTATATCTCTGGCAAGTCCATAGTGCCAAGGGTTTTCGCCGGGCGACGGCCCGGCTGCACTCCCGGACGGATGTCCGTGTGACGGAATCGCCTATCAATTGCCAATCTAATCACGTGGATGGAGGGCTAGGAGCAAAAGAAGGGCTTGACAGGATGCGGCCTGAGGCCTTAGAACTGTCGAATCGTTTCGACATTTACGTTCGACCCATTCTGTCTTCGTCCGTCTAAACGCTTAGCGCGGCACATAACGAGACCTTCTTCAGGGGGTGTTCACATGAAAACAAAGTCCTTGCAGTCCGGCGCCAGCACCCGGCTTTTCCCCGTGTGCCTGCGCGTCGCCATCGTCTTTATGGCCGCTATCTTATGCCTCGCCTCCATACCTCTGGCTTGGGCCAGCGTTACCGGGAGCATCTCCGGTGTGGTTCGCGACGCCAGCGGCGCTACTATTCCTGGCGTTCAAGTGGTGGCTAGCGAGAAGGCCACCGGCGTGAAAACCACGGTAACCACCGACAGCGACGGATTCTACAAATTTCAGGAACTGCCCATCGGAACCTACGACGTGGAGATCAGCAAGACTGGGTTCAAGACTTACGTCAAGACCAACTTGCTGCTGGAAGTAAACGACGCCCTGACTGTCGACACTGCCCTGCAGGTGGGCAGCACCGGGGAGACCGTTAACGTTGAGGCCAACGCAGTCCATGTGGAAACCACCAGTACACAAATGGGAGAAGTAATCACCGGGAACGCGATGACCGCGGTGCCGCTGGTGACCCGGAGCTATACAGACTTGTTGGCGCTGCAGCCGGGAGTTGCCGCGCAATCGTCAGGATTGGCGGGGGGCCAGGGCGGCGAGTTCAGCGCGACCGGCTTTCAATTCACATCGATTTCAGGCGACCTGAATGCAGGAAACCTCTCCGTGAATGGCCAGCGGGAATCGGCCAATGCGTTTCTACTGAACGGGACGACGGTGCAGGAGTTCGCGTTCTCCGGCACCGCGATCATTCCAAACCTGGACTCGATCGCGGAGTTCCGCATCATTACCAACAATTTCGACGCGGAGTATGGAGATTACGCCGGCGGACAGATCAACGTAATCACCAAATCCGGCACCAATCGCATCCACGGCAGCGGGTTCGATTTCCTGCGCAACACCGACCTCGACGCACGCAGCTTCGGAGGGGCGTTGAGGGACGTGTACCAGAAGAACGAATTCGGAGGGACGATTGGCGGTCCGATCAAGAAAGACAAGTTGTTCTTCTTTGCCGACTACCAGGGAAATCGAGTGCTCCAAGGAGTAAGCGCGTTGGGAGCGTCCCAGGTTGTGGTGCCCAGCGCCGCGGAGCGTGCTGGCGATTTTTCCGCGCAAGCGGCCGCCGGTCAATTCTCACACGTCGTAAATAATCAGACGGTTCCTTATGAGGTTCAAGGCCCTGCGTGGGCCCAGACGCTCTCTAACGAACTGGGATATCCGGTGACCCAATTCGAACCCTACTACACAGCTGGTTGTACCAGTGCGACGTGCGTTTTCCCCGGCGCACAGATCCCCGCCAGCGCCGTCACTGTGCCATCGACGAACCTCCTGCCTTTCATACCCCCAGTCACCGGCGTCGACGCCAGCGGAAACCCGGTTTACACTCCGAGCAGCGCGGCGTCGCATCTAGGCGATAACAAGACCAGCGGCCGGCTGGACGACAACAGTGGTCTGGGCTTGTTGAGCGCGTACTATTTCTACGACGAGTACAGGCAGGAAACGCCGAATATTTTCCTTCCGGGCTTCGGCAGTAACTTCTACGGCCGGTCGCAGATGGTAAACCTAGGCGATTCCAAGTCGATAGGTAGCGGTTCGGTGAACGAAATCCGCGCCGGATTTACCCGCCTGCGATTTGTTTTGCACACTCCCACCGGAGGCGCTGGCGTCACTCCGGGAACGCTAGGCTTTGCTTACGGTCCCGATACGTTGGGCATTTCCCCCTCCGTACCGGCTAACGCGCATGTGCCGAATATTGGGTTTAACACATTCTCCTTCGGTGCATCCGGTTCGGCTCTGGGAGTGACGGAAAACACCTACCAGGTTCTCGATAATTACAGCAAGGTGATCGGAACGCACACCCTGACTTTGGGCGGGCAATTTCGTTATAACCAGTTGGTTGAGTACAACCTGGGTTCGAATGGAAGCTTCAACTTTAACGGCTCAGAAACGGGAGTCGATTTCGCCGATTTCCTGATCGGTGCGCCGGCGGGTTATTCGCAAGGGCAGGGCTTTCCGTCGTACGGCCGGTCGCGATATTTCGGGGCCTTCGTTCAGGATAGCTGGCGCATTCGACCAAAGTTGACGGTCAACTACGGTTTGCGCTGGGATGTGAGCCGGCCCTGGTCGGAGGAGCACAACGAAATCGAAACGCTTATTCCGGGAGAG
>Ga0182018_10003221_pt1 | contig 14970 bp, 19 predicted proteins | sample 812P2MmetaG_FD_120490 | JGI IMG/M metagenome (GOLD analysis project Ga0182018, IMG submission 120490) | Permafrost microbial communities from Stordalen Mire, Sweden - 812P2M metaG | ecosystem: Environmental > Terrestrial > Soil > Wetlands > Permafrost | place: Sweden: Stordalen | collected...
CCGGAGAGCCGTGTGCGGGAGATCCGCCAGCACGGTTCGGAGGGCGGGGAGGGCAACCTTCCCGACCCCTATTGGGCCAGCACGGTGCCGCGGCAGGTGGCCCGGACAAGCCGGGCCATGACGTGGGAGAGGGCAATAATCTCCTCCTGCCGTCCCACTTTCCTGATGCCTATGGGGCCGAGCCCAGCCGTGACGGGAAAAGGCGGCAGTCGCCAACACGATGTTTAACCGGACAGAAGTGGACCAGGCCCGGCCATGACGAGAGGGGCGGGCTGAGCCAATTATGGCTTCGGGTCCGCCTCGGGATGAAACAGCCGCTCCCCGGCGATCGTGTAGTGCCCGATGGCGTCCTGACCCTCGGGGGATTCCAGCCAGGTCGCGAGCTGATTAGCCGGCGCCTGCTTCGCCTCCGGATGTTTCCGCGGATCGAGCAGGATCACGTCGTAGCGGTTCAGCAGCCTCCGATCGCCTTCCAGTTCGATTTTCATCCCGGCCTTATTGCCAAAGCTCAGCCAGGTGCCTCGATCGGACAGTGTGTAGGCCCGCATCGCCGCGGCCGCATTCAGCGCCGCGCCCATGCCGCCGCCGATATCCCGAAACCATCCGCCGCCGATCGACGCCGGGGCCAGTTCGGCGGCCTTCCACAGCCGCTTTTCCAGCGCGTCGGTGCCGCTTTTGTCGCCGCGGGAGACGAACGGCGCCCGCGCCTCGGCGATCATCCGCAGCGCCGCCACCGCGTCATGCGTGCCCGCGATGTGCGCCGGATCGGCGTCCGGACCGACGATGATGAAGTCGTTCCAGGCGATCTCGGTCCGGGTTAATCCGTGGCCGGCCGCCATGAACGCGGCCTCCGCCTCGGGGTCGTGCACCAGCACCAAATCGGCGTCGCCGTGCGCGGCCGTCGCCAGCGCCTGGCCGGTGCCCTGGGAGATTACGTGCACTTCGATCCCGGTTTCCTTGGTGAACAACGGCAGAATGTGCACCAGAAGCCCGCTGTCCTGCACCGACGTCGTCGAGGCGAGCACGATGGTCTCGGCCTCGGCGGTCCGCGCGGCGACCGGACAGGCGGCGAGCAAGCCCAGGATGGTGAGAGTCGATGGGTGTGAGAGCAGAAACGATTTCATGGGATCTCCAGGAAGCGGGAGCGCCGCGGCCCGGCGGCGAAGGCGAAAGCGCAGGCGCTGACCAACACGCTGATCGTGATCAGCACAAAGCCCAGAGCCAGCGCGAAAGCGAGGTTGCCCTTGCTGGTCTCCAGCACGATCGTCGTTGTCATGGTGCGGGTGTAGCCCGCGATGTTGCCGCCCACGATCAGGATCGCGCCCACCTCGGAGATCGATCGCCCGAATCCGGCGAGACTCGCGGTCAGGGCGCCTCTGCGGCCGATCGACAGCACGTGCGGGATGGCCGAGCCGCGGCTGGCGCCGGAGACCAGCAGATCGTCGCCGAAGTCTCGCCAGACGCCTTCCATCGCGCGATGGCTGAGCGCGGCGACGATCGGCAGCGCCAGCAGGAATTGCGCCACGACCATGGCGGTTGGCGTGAACAGAATCCCCAGAAAGCCGAGCGGACCACTGCGTGACAGAAGCAGATAAAGCGCCAGACCGACCACCACCGGTGGCAAGCCGAGCAGCGCATTCGCCAGCAGGATCAGCAGCGACCGGCCGCGAAACCGAAAGATCGCCAGGGCGGCGCCAAGCGGCAGCCCGAGCGCCGCGGCCACGGCCGTCGCGGAGAGGCTGATCACCAGGGAGAGCGCGATGACGTGCAACAGATCGGCGTCCAGGCCGACTACCAGATTGATCGCGTCAGCCGCGGGACGGAACAGGTTTGGCACAAGTCCTCACCCAGTTATTTGATCGTCGAAGGCCGGTATTTGGACGGATCTGTTGTTCAGCCGCCACATGGTGCCGCCATCGCTGAAGAGGTTTCGGATCGGCATGCACCGGTCAACGCGATATCGCTGTCATTGCGAGTTCCGCACCGGCCGGCAGGTCGACCCCCGTCGATCGAAACGTCATGGCCCGGCTCGTCCGGGCCACCTGATCCAAACACCGTACCGCGACAGGTGGCCCGGACGAGCCGGGCCATGACGGGGTTTGGTAACGGCGGCGAAGCGTCAATTTCCTTGTTAGCGAAGCGAAGCAATCTCCCCGATTCCTCGCACCGGGAGATTGCTTCGCTTCGCTCGCAATGACACCGTGGTCAAACAGAAATCGTGTTCCGGCGCGGAGAAGTTTTACTCATTCCGCCGCCGGCTCAAACCCCAGCTCGCGCAAAATCTGTTGCCCGGTCTCGCTTCGCAGCAATTCCACGAATCGCCGCACCGCCGGCCGGTCCGCTCGCGAGGCCGGAATGACGAAGTCGTACTGCTCCGGCTGCAGCGGCAGAAAGCCGAGGCCGTACTGCTTCGCCACAGTATCGATCGCCAGGCCCCAATCGGCGCGGTCCTGCGCCACCGCCACGGCGACCGCGTTGTGCGACTTCGCCTGGTGCATGTAGCCCGCCGGCCTCGCGCCACCCAGAAGGCGGTCGATCAGAATCCGAGTGCCGCTGCCGGCATTGCGATTGACCATCAGGCAGTCCTCGCCGGCGGCGGCGGCCGTCATCGCATCGGCGACGGTATGGCAGTCGTGGAAGCGGGGATTGTCGCGGCGAAACACCACGCCCTGCATGCGGCGATAGCCGGGTACCAGGGTCAAACCCTCGGTCAGATATGGGGTGTTGTAGACGCCGGATTCCGGGTCCATCAGGTGGATGCCAGCCAGATCGCACTCGCCGCGCTTCGCCGCCACCAGGCCGCCGGAACTGCCGACGTTGAGCGATTTCACCCGCACGCCCTCACTCTCCAGCACCCCGATCAGCCGTTCCAGCCCCACGCAATGACTGCCGATCGCGACCAGGTCGGCGGCCTCCAGCCCGGCGCCGATCAGCCGCACCGATACCTCGGTGCCGGCCGCCACCGTCTCCGTATTGGCCGGAACCGCGAAAAACCCATCCGACTGGGCGAACGCCGTCACCGCTCCGGAGCCCTTCGCGGACGGATAAGCCGCCAGGCTGCCATCCGGCATTCGCATCAGCGACGCGAGCACGTATTCGGTGCGTCCCCTCTCGGAGCCAATGCGAATCGGCAGCGTCGCCTGGACGGTCTCCTGACGGGTCGCGGGCTGGCCGGCCATCGCGCGCAGCACCGGCGCCACGAATTCATGGAAGGTAAAGATCGCCGAGGTCGGGAAACCCGGCAGGATCGCCACCGGTTTGCCCGCGCTGACCGCGAGGCAGAGCGGTTTTCCAGGCTTCAGGGCCACGCCGTGCACCACGACTCCGGGATCGCGCAACCGGCCGACGACCTCGGCCGCCAGATCGCCGGCGCCTTTTGAGGTCCCGCCGGACAACAACACGGCGTCACCCTCGGCCAGGGCGCGGCGCAGTGTTGCTTCCAGTTGTTCCGCGTCGTCGGGCACGATCCCCAGCGGCACGGGGGTGCACCCTAGTTCCTGGACGGCGGCGGCGAGGGCGGCGGCGTTGCTGTCGTAGACCTGACCGGGATGGATCGGGCCGCCAGGCGGAACAATTTCGTCGCCGGTGGAAAAGATCGCCATACGTGGCCGCCGCCACACCGGAATCTCGCCCAGACCAACGGCGGCGAGCATGCCGATTTCGCGGGAGGTAAGAGCGCGGCCGCGGCGGAGCACGGTTTCGCCAAGCGCGATGTCGGAACCGGAGGCGGCGACGAATTGACCGGGCGTGGTGGCGCGGCTGATCTCGACGATGATGCCATCGGCTTCGGCGCCGGTTTCCCTGATATCGGTGTGCTCGACCATGACCACGGCGTCGGCGCCTCGGGGCACCATGCCGCCGGTCGCGATCAGGGTGGCGGTTCCGGCTCGTATCGGATGCTTCGGCTGGGTTCCTGGCGTCAGCATCTCCGGGTTCAGGCGCAGCCGCTGGGGGTCCTGTTCGGTGGCGCCAACGGTATCCTCCGCGCGGACCGCGAAGCCGTCGACGCTGGAGCGATCGAAGCCGGGCACATCCACCGGCGCCAACACGTCGCGCGCCAGCACCCGGCCGAGCGCCTGGGCCAGGGGCACGATGTCCTCGCCCAGGGGTTCCAGGCGGAGATGGGCGCGGAAGCGGCGTTCGGCCTCGTCGCGGCTGACGACGTCAAGGAATTGTTCCTGCCGCGCGGCTCGCCGTAAAGCCGTGATTCCCGTGTCGCTGTTCATGACGTCATGTCCGGCGATCCTCCGGCCCGGCGCGTGTCGTAACAATGAACGCATACGCGGGCGGCTTCCTTGTAGCCCTCGCTGGTTTCCGGGACCACCACGAAGCCGTCCGCTCGCACGGCGGCGGGGAAACCCGCATCGGCGCCGATCGGCGAGGCAAGGCCATCCGTAAGCCGCACCGGCACGACATCGACGATGCTGATCCCGGAGACGATTTTGCGGCTGAGTTCGAACTCGGCGACGGGATAGGGCAGCGCCGTGCCGATGCCCGCCAGCCGCCGCACGAGGCGCGCCGCCAGCATGTCGTACGCCGCGAGGCATGCGACCGGTTCACCCGGCAGCAACAGGACAGGAACCGGGAGGCCGGTTCTGGTCAACGTCCCCAGACCGCTCACGCCCCCCGGGCGGAGCGCGAGGCCGTGCATTGCCAGATCGCCGCCCGCCGCTCGCAGCGCGCCTGCCGCGGTGTCGTCCGGCCCGAGACCGGCGCGGCCGGCGATCAGCACCAGCGCGGCGTCCTCGATGCTTGTCAAAGCCGCCGTCAGTGAATGCTCATCCGCGCCAGCGACGGGAACCGGGATGACCGAGGCCTCATCGCGGGAAAGCAGAGCGCACAACATTGAGGTCAGCGCGTCGGGACCGGATTTCGCGCCAGGCACCAGAAGGGCGACGCGCGGCCGGACGCACACCGGCACCTGCCCGACCGCCATCGCGGCGAGGCCGGCGAGGTCGAGCGGTCCGAGCCGCCGTCCTGGCTCCAGCGTGGTCCCGGCGGGCTGGGTTCGCTCGATCCCGGTACCGGGCGCGACGGGGGCCAGAACTTCCAGCATCCGAGCGGAGGATTGTTGTGCCGCCTCCAGCGGTAAAACCGCGTCCGCGCCGGAGGGGAGAGGCAGGCCGCTCGCGATCGGGCAGGCGGAACCTGGTGGGAGTGACCTGGCGCCGGCCGGTGACAGAAGCAGCGGCAAGGGATTGTAGTCGCTGGCGCCGTCGCAGTCGGCTGCTCGCACGGCATAGCCATTCTCGGCGGCTCGGGGTTGGTCTGGCGGTTTGGGGTTCATGGTGAGGGGCTCGGCCAGAACGCGGCCAGCGGCCTCGGCCAGGGGCACAAGGTCCGGACTGGATGGGTGCGGCCATGCGTCGAGCCAGGCCCAGGCGGCGGAGAGGGGCGCTCGGTCGGAGAACGTTGACGGAGAGGCATCCGGCGCGACGTCCGAACCCGGCATGGCTTCATTGATCCCGCTGTTCTTCGCGGCCCGGCGGCTGCATGGTAGCAACCTCGGGCCGGGACCATCCAGCGAGGCACCCCATTCGATGTCAAGCCGGAGCGAAGTTTTGCCATGCGTGTGATCGGGCTCGCCGGTTGGAGCGGTGCCGGCAAGACGACGTTGCTGGAGCGCCTGATCCCGGCGTTGATCGCTCGGGGCCTTGTTGTCTCGACCCTGAAGCACGCGCATCACGCCTTCGACATCGACCGCCCGGGAACGGATACGTGGCGGCACCGCGAGGCGGGCGCGAACGAGGTGCTCGCCACGTTCAGCGACGGGTGGGCGCTGATGCACGAGTTGCATGATGAGAACGAGCCCAGCCTGGCGGAGCTGCTGGCGAAGATGGATCCGGTGGACGTGGTGCTGATCGAGGGGTTCAAACGCGAGAACCATCCGAAGATCGAGATCTTTCGCGGCGCCAACGGCAAGCTTCCATTGTATCCGGGCGATCCGACGATCGTCGCCATCGCGGCGGATGTGGATTTCGATGGGCTGGCCATTCCTCGGCTGCATCTTGATGACATCGCGGGCATCGCCGACATTGTTCAGGCGTACGCCGCGCCGGCCGACAGCATCGACTGGGATCGCGGCGATCAGGGGACATAGGTGGCCCAACTTTCCGACGATTGCTTCGCGTTTGGCGGCGAACTTCTGACGGTCGATGCCGCGCTGCGCATCATCGCGACCGGCGTCAGTTGCGTCGATGGCGTCGAGCGGGTTGGGCTGCATGCCGCTGATGGCCGGATTCTGGCCGAGGACCTCGTCGCCCCGATCGATCTGCCGCCGTTCGACAATGCCGCGGTGGATGGCTACGCGGTCCGGCTGTCCGATCTGGAAGGTGTGACGGAATTGCCGGTGGATGGGCGGCTGGCGGCGGGTGCTCCGGCGACGCGGGCGCTGCTTCCCATGACCACACGGCGAATTTTCACCGGCGCGGCGATGCCTTCGGGCGCCGATACGATCTTCATGCAGGAGGACGTGCGGCGCGACGATGACGGGCACGTGCATTTTCCGTCCGGGCTGCGGCGGGGCGCGAACACAAGGCCTCGCGGCGAGGATATCGCCCGTGGCGTTCCGGCGCTGTGGCGCGGGCAGCGGTTGCGTCCGCAGGATCTGTCTCTTGCGGCGGCATTGGGCTTGCGGGACGTCGTGGTGCGGCGGCCAATCCGGGTCGGCCTGTTCTCCACCGGTAATGAACTCGTCGAGCCTGGGCAACCGGCGGGACCGGCGCAACGTTACGACTCCAACCGGGTTTTGCTGGCGGCGCTGGCGGCTCGGACGGGAGCGGCGGTGTCCGATCTGGGCATTCTGCCGGACCGGCGGGACGCGATCGCGGCTGCTTTGGCCGAGGCGGCGGAGGGATGCGACCTGATCCTGACGTCGGGCGGCGTGTCGGCCGGCGATGAAGACCACGTCAAGGCGGCGGTCGAGGCGGCGGGCCGGATCGTGTTCTGGCGCATGGCGATCAAGCCGGGCCGGCCGGTGGCGATGGGCAGCGTGGGCGATGTGCCGTTTGTGGGACTGCCGGGCAATCCGGCGGCGGCGTTCATCACGTTTGTCCATGTCGCCCGGCCGTTGATCGCGGCGCTGGCCGGCGCGTCGGTGGAAGCTCCGGCGATGTTCCGGGCGCGGGCGGCGTTCAGTTATCGGAAAAAAGCGGGCAGGCGGGAATATGTGCGGGTGCGGATCGAGGCAGGCCCGGATGGGGAGCCGGTGGCGCATAAGCACGGGGTCGAGGGGGCGGGGATTCTGACGTCTCTGACGCGGACGCACGGGCTGGCGGAGCTTGGCGAGGCGGTGACCGCGGTGGCGCCCGGGGACGCGGTGAATTATTTGCCATACGAAATGTTGTTCTGACTAAGGCCGCCAGCCGAAGGCGCCCATGGCATTGTGCCGCTGTTTCACTTCGTCTTCGCTCGCGCGCAGTGTCTCCGCCAACGAGGCCACGCCCACGGCGGCCGATCGCATGCCGGCCACGAACGGCTTCATCAGCACGTCGGTTTTGAGGATATGGTCAACCAACCACTGGTACAGGAAATCGTTCACGCGCCGGCGGAATGCCATCAATTGGGCCGGGTCCATTTCCCGGTCGCATTCAGCGCAAATTCCGTCGAGGTCGCGCAACAGACTCGCGTGCCGGAGACCGTGTGCCTTCGCGTAGAGGAAGCGCGCGCTGACCTGGAGCCGCTCCTCGCGCTGAAAATGGATCCGCGCGTAGGCTCTCAGGCGGGCCAGGATGACTGAAATGTCGTCTTGCATTGTTGGCCCAGGTCGCACGTCATCGATGGTGTTGACGAGGCCAATCAACCATTTGTGGTCCTCGTCGATCAGACCTTGGTCGATGGACATTTCCTCGCGCCAGATGATGCCCATTCTGAAAGTCTCCGGCTTCAGTCCCGTTGAAATTCGCCGCGGGCAGGACGACTGACTCCAACTGGGTGGACCCGCTGGCCCGCGGCATCGCTGTGCCCCGTCGTTTCGGGCGGTGACGATGCAAGGCAACCTGGCATCCGAATCTTTCTGAAAGATTAAAGAAAGTGGCTCAGGGTCGCCGGCGGGCGGTTTTACCATCGCGGCGCCGGCGTATGCTCCTCACGCCTGAATCCAATGGGGGACACGTCATGAAGATCACCGAAGTCATCGCTCATCCGCTGTCGGCCGCGCTGGCGCAAGGTCGATGGACCGCGCACGAGATGATGGATCGCGCGCAAATGGTGCTTGTGGAGGTGCGCACGGATCAGGGGATCGTGGGGTTCGGCGAAATCTCGGGTGGGCCGCAGAAGGTCATTTGCGATTTGGTTGGGAAGTTTTCGGGTGTGGTGCGGGGGATGGACCCGCTGGGGCATACCGGGGTCTGGGAGAAGCTGTTTTCGCTGACGTCGCCTCGGCCTGGCGGGCTTGGGGGATGGGACGGGATGCCGGCGCCACTGCCCAGGGGGCAGAGGCCGCAGATCATGGCGGCGATCGGCGGGATCGATATCGCGTTGTGGGACATCAAGGGGAAGGCGGCGGGGTTGCCGGTGTTTCGGCTGCTCGGCGGGACGCGGACCGAGGTTTTTACGTATGCGACCGGGGGGTATTATCTGGAGGGGGAGTCGCTTGGGGCAGCGGCTGAGGAGCTGGCGGGGTTCGTTGCCGATGGGTATCGGGCGGTGAAGCTGAAGTGCGGGGCTTTGTCGTTGGCGGATGAAGTGACTCGGATCCGCGCGGTGCGGGAGGCGATCGGGCCGGATGTGTTGTTCATGCTGGACATGAACGCTCCATACGATGTCGAGGGGTGCATTCGGTTCGCGGAGGCGGTGGCGCCGTTTGATATTTTCTGGTTGGAGGAGCCGTTGCATTGGTACTTGCAGCCGGCGGATTTTGTCCGGTTGGCGGCGGCGGTGACGATCCCTCTGGCGCATGGGGAGAGGGAGTGGCACCGGTTCACGGTGCGGGATTTCATTGATTCGGGCGCGTTACGGTACGTGCAGTTCGATTCGACGCGGCATGCGGGGTTCACGGAGTCTCTGCGGATCGCGCATTACGCGGAAATGAAGGGTGTCCTGGTGGCGCCGCATTCGGTGGGACATTTGCACGGGCATCTGGTGTCGGCGTTCGGGGACGCGGCGTTCGCGGCGGAGTCGCACGGGGATCATGGGCGGCATCCGTTGCATCATGCGATCTATCGCGGCGGGGTGGAGGTGCGGAACGGGATGGTGTGCTTGAGCGAGGCGCCGGGGTTTGGGTTGGAGGTGGATTGGGGGGCGGTGGAAAGGTTTCGGGGGTGAGCGTCGGCTCTGGGCATCCCTCCAGGCCAGGTCCTAACAATCGGGTCCGAGCAGATAAGGACGGCGCACCCGAGGGGGCCTGGGCAGCGTGATCGTGACGTAACCGCCAGGCTCGGTTTGGTCGATCGCGGTGTTGAGCAGGGACAGGTTGTCCCGAATGGTCGGCCAATGCGTGGTCGTCAGTACGAAAAAGGCGAGAGGTTGACCCCTCAGACGCTGTTGATGCCGGATGTTCTGGTCACAGGTTACGATCGCGGTGAAACCGGACCGCTTCGCCGCTCTGATCAGGTCGCCATTGCTGATCGCGGCCCACCCGAGGGTTGAAGCGTGGACAACCTCATGCGGATGCAACAGCGGGATGATGCGAATCGGAACGTTGTTATCCAGCAGGATGCGGATGTTCGGCATGCTGCCTCGCATACTCGAGGATCCGCCGTGTCCGCTCGACACCCAGGCCGGGGAACATGTCGCTTATCTCTTCGGGGGAGCTGTCCGCGTTCTCGGTCACGCAAGCCGCCAGGATTCGGGTGCCAACGACGATCCATTGACCGGAGACCTTGCCGGGGATCCGTTCAATGTCCTCGCATTTCGACCAGTCGATGTCTTCCATTGCGGCCTCGGGGAGATGCCGGGCGTTTGTAGCATGATGTCAGGCGTGTTTGTAGCATTCAAAATTTTCCTGTGGAAATTCCGGACGTAGCCACCGGTGTCGACATTCGCCGCGCGAAGACTTGATGGAGGAAAGGTTTGGGGGGTGATGCTGGCGTATATAATGACGATGGCATTACGCTCTGCTATTCTGCGGCGGAAAGTGAGGCGTTATGCGCAAGGCACGAACACCAGCCCGCGATACCCTGAACCTGCGCATCGGGGCCGAGGAACGCAGCCTGATTGACCGGGCCGCAAGCATCACCGGCAAGACGCGGCCCGATTTCGTGCTTGAAGCGGCGCGGCGGGCGGCCGAAGAGGCGCTGCTCGAGCGAACGGTGTTCAATGTGAGCCCGGAAGCCTATGCGGCGTTTCTTGAGCGCCTGGATGCGGAGCCCAGACCGAATAAGCGGCTGTGCCGCACGATGCGGGCGGTGCCGCCCTGGAAATAGACCGCGCCGCTTTCGAACCCGGAACCACTGTCAGAAGCGCATGGGGTGGCGGAGTCTTCTTCGGGCGTCGCTCGCCGCATGACTGACTTAAACGTTGCGCCTGGACCAACGAGGTCAGCGGTAGCCTCAAGTGAGGGGCAGGGATTTGTAGTTCTGATATGGTTGAGGTCGCGGAGAATGGTCTTATATCAGAACAAATTGATGTACTCGCCGTCGCCGTCGAAGGATGATGATGTTGGTCGGCCGGCGGTGTTTGCTAGTTGCTCGATGAATGGCCTGAGCATCTTTCCGCATTCTTGATTGCTGTTGGGGACACTTTCCAAAATGACTTCCGCGAAATGGTATTGATCTTCGGAAAGCACGCTGATTTCGTCGTCTTCGAACCAGGTTTCCTTCCGGCCCACAGTCATTTGGGCGCCCTTCACTCCGATCAAGCTCATCATGACCGCGTATGGCGGCTCAACGCCAAGAGCCTGAAGCCCTTTGAGGGAACGGACGAGTGCCGGAAGCACCATACTCTCAATCCAGATCGACGAGAGGCGTCGCGCCGCACCCCTCCAAATCGAAGATGCGACCGTCTCAAGGCGGCCGGTGCGGTAGACTTGCATGTAAGCGCGCTGTGTTGGAGCGGTCCGATCAGCGTTGGACGTTATGAGTACTCCGTCAAAGTTCACTAACGGATTCTGGCTACCGACCGACCCCATGGGCACAAACGGATTCGTATGTTTACTGACCTCCGCGACTGGCAGAGATGCGCTGGGGTCGAAGGACGAGAACGGCACGGCGTGCATTATCAGACACGCCTCGTCCAAAAGTCGCACCGGCGCAGCGCGCGCCGCGATTTTCGCCAGACGTTCGACGCGGAAATCGCGAATGCGCTCGGTAAGTTGGGGTGCGAGGGTAAAGAGCGTACGCAACTCGTCAACGTTGGGTTCGTACTTACCGGCGGACGACCGCGCCCAAAATCGATTCTGTCCCTTTCCATTCGAGGCGCAAGATTTCGTGGTCCAGGTCGATCGTCAGCGGCGAAATCGTCGTTGGGACACCTGCGATCGCTTTAATCCCGATGATGAGGTCTCCGCCGGCAGTATTGGCGAATGAGGACGCATCGGCGAGCCACTCGGCGTGATCAGCATCGCCGCCGCCATAGGTGTCGCGTTTGTACTCTATGTCACGTGCTTCAGCGACCTTGGCAGCGATAAGGCGCTGCAACGTAGACTCATCGACTTGCGTCAAGGGGATGTGGATAAGCGCCATCACCCAACCGTCACATGCAGTTCGATCCCAGCCTGCCGTTGCAAATACCCAATAATCCCAAACAAATTCCGCGCCTGCGGATTGCCGCGCGGGCCGAGCATTCGGATCAGGCTTTTCGGAGGCGTGCCCGTCGCCTCGCCCAGTTTCTCGAAACCGACCGTTGCCTTGATGTAATCGCGCAGGATCGCCTTGCCGGTCTCGACATCGCCCGACAGCATGGTGTCGATTCCCTCACGCAACAGGGCATCGCGAAACGCCGGGTCGCGAGCGATCCGCTTTTGCACCAGTTCCTTAAAACTTCGCGTCAGTGGCATTCGCTGCCTCCTTTCATACCGCCGGCTTCCGTCGCCGCCGTCTGTAGTCCGCCCAGAATTCCTTCGCCCGAGCGATGTCACGCGCCTGGCGCTGTTTTGTGTCACCCGTCAGCAGGATCACCAGCGTTTCGCCGTCCCGCCCGAAGTAAACCCGGTAACCTGGCCCCCAATCGATGCGATATTCGAGCACGCCCTCCCCAATCCCTTTGGCATTCGAGGCGTGGCCCACGCCGAGACGCGCGATCGCGACGGACACCTTCGCGGCGGCCATCTGATCGAGGCCGGAGTAACAGTCTTCGAACGGGCTGTCCCCCTTGCCCGTGAGGTAATATCGCAACTCAGGCACCACTCGAAGTAACACAAAGGTTACTCTGAGGCAAGCGTTGAACGCTGGCATGACGAGGCGGGCGGCCATCGAATTCGCCAGGGTCTGGCCGGCCAACCAACACTCGCACCCCCAACTGTGCTATGGATGACTCACGGTCCTGCCCCAGAGGTTCAGATGGAAGACATCGATTGGTCGAAATGCGACGAAGTTGAGCGGATTCCCGGTAAGGTTTCTGGGTCCTGGCTCGTGAAAAACACGCGCCTGCCGGTTTGGGCCATTCTCGAAAACGCCGACGATCACACTCCCGAGGAAATCGCGAACGAGATCTTCGAGGGTGTGACGCCCGAGACCGTCCGCCGGATCGTTGCCTTCGCCAGATCGCATGCGTCGCATCCTGCCTGATGCGAACATGCCGCTCGGCCTGCGAGGCTTGCTGCCCGCTTACGACGTCCAGACCGCCCGTAGGATGGGGTGGGACTGGCTGACAAACGGGGATTTACTGGTGGCCGCGGAGAGCGCCGGGTTCGAGGCGATGATCACTGCTGACCGAAACATTCTCCACCAGCAAAACCTCGCTGGCCGCAAGATCGCTCTCATAGAACTGACGACACCCCATTGGGAGACGATCCGCGACAACTTCCCGGACGTGCTGGCCGCCGTCGAGGACGCCAAGGCCGGCGGTTACTCGGTTGTTGTCCTGCCCAGGCCGGCCAGGGTGCGAAGGCCGTACCCGCCCTGACCCGGTTGCCAGCCTGACAGCGCCATCAGCCGGTCCTACTTGAATCGCACATATCGTGCGTTATTGGCTTCAACGTTAGCGAAAATTGACTTCACGCGCATCAGGGCTCACGTTCTCTTTTTAAACAGGGAAGGCCACGAAATGAATTCCGAGCGAAATCGTCTGGGCGTCCTATATTCCATCCGAGGCATTTTACTCTCGGCGGCATTGCTACTGTCCTGCGCGGCCCATGCCAAAAGTTTGGCTGAACCCGCCAAAGGTGTGCCTGATCTCGAGTACCAGGAAATTCTCATCAAAACCACGCTGCTGACCTTCAACGACGCGAATATCACGGCGAATTACGCGGTCCTGCATGACAAACTCTGCAAGCCTTTCCGGGATAAGTTCACTCCCGAGCAACTCGCGGACGCCTTCAAGGGATTCCGGGACAAACATATCCAAATAGACGACATCGCCGGCGCGAAGCCGGTGGCGGCCCAGGACGCGGCGATTAACGACGACGGCGTGCTGAGGTTGCAGGGGGCGTTCGCGACCACGACCGGAAGAGCGATTAGTTACGACCTCAAATTCATTAAGTCAGACGACGAGTGGAAAGCTTTGGGCATCAACGTCGATGTCAAGGGTCACAAAGACTGAAGATGACAACGTGCCGGGCGTGATGTGGAAAACACACGCCCGCCCGTCCGACCCACCTCGAAAACGCCGGCGATCACACGCCCGAGAAGATCGAGACCGAACCGCCCCCCTCAGGCCGCCGCTCTCTCCCGCTCCACCTTCGCACCGACCCGCTCAATCATCGCCGCCGCGTTGCCGCTCAGGATCGCCCGCCGCGCCTCGTCGCCAATCCGGGCCTCCGTCAGCGCCTTGCGTGTCCAGTCCACCCCGAACGCGGTCCCATCGGTTCCGCACACGATCCGATCGGCGCCGTATAACTCAATCGCCGCCTCGATCGCCCGCGGCCCGAAGGAGTTGCAGTCGACATACACCCCCGCCCGGCGGAACCGGGCCGACGGCAACTCCTCATCCGGCGTGTCGAGCATCGAGCGGTGATCCATCCGTTCGACCTCGTAAGGAATGTTGCCGCCCAGGTTGTGCACGACGACCGTTACGTTCGGGTAAGCCTTCAGCAGGTCGGTCAGGCACAGAGTCACCATCACCGAGGACAGGCTCGCCTGCATGTCCAGCGTGCCGTTGCGCCGCCGCGCGTTATCCGTGCCGCCGCCGACTTTGGGAAACGCGTCGCCCGGCCGCGGCCCGTGGTGGATGAACAGCACCGCGCGATGCCGGTTGGCGGCCTCCAGCAGAGGACGCGCCGCCTCGGCGTCATCGCTCGTCAGGAAGAAGTTGCCGGGGATCTGAGCACCGATCATGCCCGGCAGCGCCATCGCCCGCTCCAGTTCGGCGGCGGCGGCGTTCAGGTCGGTCAGAGGCAGTGCCGCGAAGGCGGTGAAGCGGCCGGGATGTTCCTGGCAGATCGCCGAGAACCGGTCGTTGACACTCCGGCACAACGGCAAGGACACATCCAGCGGCTGGGATTCGATCCAGCAGAACGAGCCTACGACCGACAGGACACTCACCTCGACCCCCTGGCGGTCCATGCGGGCAAGATGGAAATCGACGTCATCGAAGGCCTTGGCGACCGGCTCCTCGCCCATGCGAGGCAGTTTCAGCACCTCGACCCCGTCGTCATTGCGCACGATGCGCGGCTCCCTTGTGCGGGCGCGCAGAGCGTCGGCGGTTTCGGCGGGTTTCCAATGGGCGTGCATGTCGATCATGATTGGTTCCTCCACGGGCGGTTCGCCAGCTTAACCGCGCGGCGGCACACCGCAAGCCGCCGCAAGTCGTCTGTTGGGAGCGCGTGAGTTGTCCGCGGTTTGAAGCGCATGAGTTGTCCGAATTGTTCGCAGTCTGTTCTGGAGGCTGCGGGTGGTTCGGTTCCGGGTATTGTGGGAGGCGCACGTGAGGCGC
>Ga0182018_10003222_pt1 | contig 14957 bp, 11 predicted proteins | sample 812P2MmetaG_FD_120490 | JGI IMG/M metagenome (GOLD analysis project Ga0182018, IMG submission 120490) | Permafrost microbial communities from Stordalen Mire, Sweden - 812P2M metaG | ecosystem: Environmental > Terrestrial > Soil > Wetlands > Permafrost | place: Sweden: Stordalen | collected...
ACCATTGGCGATGGTTGCGCCGTCGCAGCCGCCTGCTGCTTCTGCAAGTAATCACGGTGAAAGAGCGCGTGGGCACGGACGTTCGCGTAGCCCAGCGGCGCTTCAATCTTGGCCACCTGCCCCGCATCCGACGAAAACCACCGCATGCAAATTTCCAGCTCCACCGCGTGATTGTCCGCAAACTCATCCGGCATTATGCTGGGCAAGATGATTTCTGCGTCCACCCCGCTCGCCACAGCTTCCTTAAACGCCGGATTCACCGCTCCAGTCACGTCCTGCCGCTTCACCAACGGAAGCTCGGCGACGAGCTGCGCGATTTCGCGATACTGCTTCGTGCGCGACTCTTCGTCCGGGATCACAAATTCTTCCAGTCCAATCAACCGCTTGACCAGCGCCATATTTTCCGGATGCGCCAGCACCGCTTGAATCTGCGGGTCGGGATTCCCGATCAATTGCAGCAAGACCGCGCGTTGCTGCGACCACAGCGTCGGATACTGCTCGTCCGTTTCAGGGTAACTGAAGAGATTTCCCTTTAGGTCGGCGAGACGAATCCATTGCGATTCAAACGCCGCGCCCGCTCCAAGCAGCGTAACCTCCACATCATTCGGCCGGTTGCGCCGAAAACAATCCACAGCCAGCAGCATAATATCCGCATGAAAGAATTTCATCCGCCGCCAAACGAGCCCGATGCGCCCCATGGCCTGGTCCCGCGCCATAGCGTAGCCGGAAGCCGTGTCATTGTTCGACATCGCCCCGCCGAAAAGCGCAGGGAACGCGCCGGTAAGAAATTGCGCGATCGGCCCCATCAAATTCGCAGCGTGTTCGGCAAGATCCCCGGGAACTTCCGCCGGCTCAGGCTGAAAAAATCCCGCCGCGAGTGACTGCCCCGGTTTCGCGCGCGCCGGATAATGCGAACCCGGCTCGGCCGTCTGGTTTTGCAACGAATCGAAATCCAACACTTCGCTGTCCGCGTAAATCGGCGGGATTCCGTACTCGTAAGTCTCCATCTGCAAATTCGAAAGCGTGTTGAATCGCTCCTGCACACTGATCAATGCGTCGCCCAGCGCAGGACGTCCGCTCGACCCATCTCCAGGTAGCGCATGGAGAACGCGCCAGTGATCGTCCATATTTTCGTTGCGCGATTCGCAGTACGCATCCCCGGCAAACGCCACATACGCGCCGTCAGGAAACATTTGCAACAATTCGTCGCGCATAGATTTATCGTCCAGCGCGAAAAACGCCCAAGGCCGCAGCCATGTCCTCTGAAACGTAATCAGATTAATGTTAAAGTCGCCGCCTTCGGTCAGCGGCCCGCCTTGCGATTGCGAAAGCCGCGCCAGCCGCTCGTACTGCTGCGCTCCCGGCGCAACTGGCGAACCAATTTTGTCCGCCGCATGCGGATACGCCGCGCGCAGCCGTGCCTGATGCACCTCAAGATTCCACTGCAAGTACGGATACTCGTGCATCTCGTTGGCCCACGGCGGCGTTTTCAGTTCCAGCCCGCCAACAATCGTGATCACTTCCTGCCCATTTGGCACCCGCAACCGCGTCTGCCCCGAGGGTACCGTGACCGTCTCCGCCGCCACAAAATCTTCTTCTGTCAGCAGCGCCCCGCAGAAATTGCATTGCAGCACCGCGCTGTCGTTCGTAGCGCCGGCGTCTCGCCCGCTGTTTATATCCGCGTCAGGCTGGGACGTTGCGCTGCTGGCACCACTGTTGCCGCTAATCGCGATTCCTGCCTTTCTTCTGTCATTCCGAGCTGAGCTAGGGATCTCCTTTTGATTTTCGCCCTCGGGTGCATCCACGCCGCCCCCCGCCGCCGTCTCCGCGCTGCACTCCGGGCAAACGTAAACATCCCCGCCGATCCTTACTTCCCGCGCGCCAATTTCCGTTTCCGGATGAAACCCAAACCGCTGCCCATCCACAACAAACCGCACGTACGCCCCAACTTTCCCATCCGTCCAAAGCTGAAACGCCTCGTCCACAATCAGATTCCCAACGCGATTGTTGCGCTCAACCAGCCCCGCCACTTCCGTAGCTGCCTTCGCTGCCGCCACATCTTCTTCCGCTTGCGCCGACGAAGGGAAAAACCGCACGCGCGGCACATCCTGCGAAAGCACGGACACCAGCGACAATCCAAACGCCTGATAAATGTTCGTTACGAACTCGTAGCGCGGCAAATCCTCGATGGACGATCCGTCCGTCATTTTCTGCTCGAACGGCAAGTGCCAGTTCTGGTCCTGCTCGCTCCACCACAAGTATTGCAGCCCGCGCCAGAATTGGTGCGCCTGCTTGATTCGCCGCACTTCCTGCCGCCGCGTCGATTCCGACTCCGTCGAGAATTGAAACACCAGCCGCCGCAGCGCTTCCTGCAACTTCTCCGGCAACTGCTCGTTGTTCGCCCCAAACGGATTCGCCGCAGGTGTGAAGGGAATCCCGGCGCGCTCCGCCATTTCTCGCGACGAATTCGCAGCGCTCGCAAATCCAGTTCCTGCACTAGCTGCTTGCGTCGGCCCTTCGACCGGCACAATCGCCGGATCGGCTTGCACGATTTGCTTCTGTGTGGACATGTATGTCTCGCTTTTCAGCTAGTCAGGGTTTGGAGCGAGCTCCCGCACTCCGCGTCCGCTCGTCATTATTGCTTTTAGGGGGTCGGAGCTTTAGCTCCGACATTCCGAGTCCGGGAAAAATATGGGCTTTAGCCACTGAGAAAAAACAGCATGAACGAACGCCCTGGTCCCTTTTGGAGTGCGGCGGCTTGCCGCCGCTTTTGGATTGCGCTGTAGCAAAAAAACAAACAGCCGCAAGCGCAGAAATTTAATGTCTTACTTGGCGCAATCTTTCGCGAATTCATCGCGTAGAAAACTTATCAGGTCGCGATGCCCGGCGAACACGTGTGTCTGAGGGCGCGACGCGCACCCACTCGATCGATATTCGCCGGGCAGTCGCGGCGAGCTGGATGCAACGCCATTGCGCATCCCGGGCGCACCACCGCCTTCGCGATGCACATGCGCTACAAACCCGCGTTGCGCGCGGCCCGAGTGCGACGGCACCAGCTCCGCCGCTTCGATTTCCACGCGATGGATGGGGCCCGCATCTCCCTGCGAAGCGCCACCGCCAAACTCATCATCATCTTCCCCGCTCGCGTCGCCCTGCGAGTCCGCAGAGTCGGCTAGCGCGCCGTGTGCCTCTTCCTCCAGCTCAGAAAGTGCCGCTTCGGCCGCACGCGCCGCTTCCAGCGCCTTCCCCGCAATCGGATTGATGTGGTAACGCCCTCGAATGAACGGCATATTCCCTCCCGTTTTTTAAATCGAAATATTGCGACAAATGAAGCTGGTTTGTGTGCAAGAAGCTGGCGCGAACGCAGCTACCGTGGTGCGCAGCATGTCGAAGATCAGCAGCGGCTGACTGTCTCCGCCGGAGCGTTAGCTGGTTCTCCGCGACGAGACGTTTATGTAGCGGCCGCCTTTAGGCGGACGAATTTGTTTTGTCGGGCAAACCGCCGGTCCGCAGGTCACCGCTACAAATGCGACGGCGGCATCGTTATTTCCTCTTGCGGTTTCTTCCTCGCCGAATCAATCTCAAGCATGCGATAGATTTGGTGCCATGAGCGTTTGCGCATCGGCGTGACCATGTTTGCGCCTTGCGTCTTCCCGTTCGTCGCATTCATTTTCGCGGAAGGAAGCCTGGGTTGCGTGGCGCCAGCGACCACACTTCCGCGGCCGCTTTCGAGGTGCAGAGACCGCGCATCCTGTGACCCTATGGACACCGAATCAGGCAGCACCGTGATCGGAGGAACGCCCGCAATCCCCAGAATCGAATTCAGCAGCGCCCGATTCTCCGCGCGCAACCGCGCCACGTCCGCCTCGAGCGCCTGCGTATAGCGCGTCGCCGTAATCCGCCGCCAAATTGTCTGAATGTTCATAGGTTATGTAGCTGCCGCCTTACGCGAGCGGTCTCGCTCTTTGTTGAATAGCTGACCTAGGAGATAGGCACTTATTGAGCAGTGGTAATCCAGATGGTAATATCTCCAGAGAGTAAGAATTGGGAGGCAGCCGATGCAGCCGCTAGAGGATGTCCTCACGGAATCGAACGGCCCGCGCGTCGCGGAGTCAGATTACTTCAGCCGGCCACCGCAGCGATCGTATCAATTTATCGCAGCAACGATCTCTATGCTTGTGGCCATTGCTATCGGTTCTAGTATTCTCGTGCGCCATTGGAATGAATTGCAAACGATGGCCATTATGTTTATGGGCGCTGCTGCCGCGTCCACTATGATTCTGTGGCTTCGCGCGTATCAGATTTTCCAAAGGCTTCACGAACTGTATTCTCAAGCGAAACTCGACCCTTCTTTTATTCGTTCTCCGACGGACAAGGTATTTCGAAGCGCCGGGGACTTAATGGCAGCCGTCCTGTTTGGTGCGTTCGTGGCAGCGGCATATTTCTTTTTCGCGCTCGCTGCCGCCCTAAGTCATCACAGCGCGTTCTAGCATCCAACCTCGCTTATCTGCGGCGGTGATGATGCAAAAATGAAACCGGCTGCACCCGACGCTTCTCTTCCTCCTGAAACTTGCGCATTTGCATCGCCCGGCCCGTTGGATCCGTTGACGTGACGCGCTCCGCAACCCGCTGTTCGATTGGCGGTCGTGTTTCCCGCGAGCGACCCGCGCCATAACGCGACTTCAACCCGTACCGCGCGGCGTCGGCCGGATCGTCGCCATCCATTTTTTCGATGTCTTCCACCCGCACCGGATCGCGCACCAGGTTCGGAATCGTGCGAATCAGCTCGACGCAATTTTCCGTGAGCAACCACTCCCCCCCGTCCAGCATTTGGTACATCAACATCCACCCGCCCACGCGATCGTTATCCGCAGGAATAGGACGCGGAAACCCCGCCGCGACAAAAACATCGCCCATCTGATCCGCAATGGAAGCTTCGTCCGTCCGCCGCGCAAACGCGTCCGGCGAAAGATAAATCGCATCAATCTTCTCTCGCGCGCAGTTGTCTTTCGTGGCGCCGGGCTTCAGCCCGGCATCTTGCTTTTGGTCTTCTTGCTGCCCTGAGGAATATGCCGCCCTAAAGGGCGGCGCTACAAAGTCCCCGCTCAGCACGCTCCGCGCGACGATCTCCTTCGCCAAATCCCGCGGCGAAGTCCGATGCGTCACAAATTCCCGATACGTAACAATCCTTCGACCATCCTCATTTGAAAGCGTTTCATTAGCCCCGCCGGACGCAGTTGTCGAAACTCCCGTAGGGGCGCAGCATGCCGCGCCCGCTGACACCACGCCACCCAACGCACCCGCAGCGGAAGCCGCTCGACTAGGCCGTGCTGCCCCTGCGGGCATTTGCCCATGCCAGTAAACCGCGGCCGGATGCTCGAATCCCCAGTCAATCGAAATCCACCGCGCCCACCAAGGCTTCCAATCAATCTGCTCCGCGCGCACCACGTGCCGCGAACAATCGAACCTGTCAAAATATTGCCCCGCGAAAACGTCCCAATCGCCGTCAAGAAATGCCCTCTTCAAATGCGACGGCAAACTGCGCAGCGTCTTCAAATAATTCTCGTCGCCCGCGTAAATCGGATTGTCCGACACGCGCGCGGGAATGAAATCGTAATCCGATGCGTCGAATTCTTCGGGATGCTCCATGCCGGACGCGGGTTGTTTATCGATCCACAGCGACTTCACCCACGCATGCCCGATGTTACCGGGGTTGGTAGCACCAGCCATGCAGGGAAACGCGCCCGGCACGGGACACCTGTTACGTGACGTGAGGAATTGCCACTGGCGGAGGGTAAAGAGGGTAAGCTCGTCGATTCCGATAAAAAGAAATTCGGCGCCTTGATACTGGTAAACGTCCGCTTCGCTCTGGCAATACCCGAAGCGCGTGGTGGAACCGTTCCACCAGGTCACTAGGTGCTTTGACTCGTTGTAGTTTTTATAAAGCTCGCGCGGAATGTCGCGCCGAAAATAAAGCAGCAGCGATTGTTCCAGCTCCGAAAACGTCCGCCGCAACAAGAGCGTGTTCACGTCTGGATGCTCGTGCGCCTGAAGCACCGCTTCCATCAGCAGCGCCTTCGATTTCCCCGGCCCCGCCGCCCCGCCGAATAGCCGGTATTTCGCAGGCGAACCATGAAATTCCTTCTGCTTAGGAAACGGCTCGTAGCCCAGGTCAACTTCGTCGCTAGCAAAACGCTCGAGACCGGATGTAACCGTCAACATCGAAAAGTCTCCTAGCTCTATCGCGCGGGCCGCGGAACGTTATGCCTCATGATTATGGTGACAGGACCGTCGCCCGCGCCGCGGCGGTCTGGGGCCCGAGTGGCTTCCAGCGTGCGCGAGTTCTCCTTCAGGACGTCCACGAAAAGCTTGATGTCACCCTTGTCTGTGCTGTCGCCGAGTGTGTTATGCGTCTTCGCGTAACCTCGCGCGATCTTTCTCTCGTCAATTCCCTCTTCGCGCAGTGCCTCTGCAAGCCCAACCTTCTTTAGGCGCGTGTCAGTGTCGTCGTCTGAACGATCATAGGTTTTTTGAGCCGCGACATTCGGAGTCTTCCGCTTCTTACCGGCCTGCTGCTTCGCGTCGACGCCCTTTTCCGGGTTTGCCGGCCGCGTCGTCCTATCAGCAGCCATCGTCTTTTCCTGACTTTCGTAGCCCCGCCAGCATTTTCCGATTTTTCTTCGAATGGGTAGCGGGACACGCCCTCCGCCAAGCCGGTTCGAGTCCCGCAGGCGTCGATTTTTCCGCTGGCGCGGACGTGTCCCACATAGGTGAAAAGCAAAAACGCCGGCCTGAATGCCCGGCGTCGTAAAGGCAGGCGTGCGAAGCGATTTTATTTTTGCGAAGATGAACTGCCTGGTGCCTGTGTGGGTGCTGCCGGAGTGTCAGGCAGCACTTGCGCGAAGACCATGCATTGATACGGATTCGACTCGCCACCCGGTGGAGGCATTTTCGCCGATACTCCAAACCGGTGTGGCCCCGTGAATAACGCGCGTTTCTTTGTGGCGGTCCCGGTGATTCCCTTCACCAATCCCTTTGCGTCTGGCGAAACTGGAATACTAAAAAGAAAAATGGGCTTAGGGGCGGAAACTTCCCACACATTAAATTGCTGAATGCACTTTTTGGTCACTTTGGCGGAGCACGGCGGAAAAATCGAGAAATCGTAATCGAACGTCACAGTGACCGTGCGCTGAACCACTTGCGGCGGCGCTTCAGGCGTCTGCGCTGCTGAGGCCGGTTGCGTAGGAACTTGGACGGTAGATTGACTCGGCGCCGGTGGTGTCAATTTGCCGGACGACTGGGCAGCCGAGTGCGCAGGCATCAACACGATGAACGTGGCACGAATCGCGAAGAATTCCGGAAATATTTTCTTGACAAGACCTGACTGTTTGATCGAGAGCACGCCTGCCGCCGAATGGAGATATCTTCTTCGGGCAGTTAAATATTCCGTAGCCCGACTAGACCATCACGGTAACACCCGACGCACCCACGTTGGGAGACCGTTTCACCGCAGCGTGTCGAAGGCTCACCTCTGTGCCCTACGAAACGGACATCTTCTCGCGAGCCGTTTGAGTCACCCCAGGATTTGCACGGTCACGCCGGAGCCGCCCGTAATCGAAATAACTTTCGCGCGCACAAAATTTGCGCGAACCCCCGTGGCCACCAGATTGTCGCCCGTGGTGAGCGTGGAACCCATATTGGCGGCGCCGGTAGGGACGGCGTATTGCACATCCACATCGTTCATCGCCGTCTGTAATTGGATGCTGACCGCCGTGGGCGCCGTCCCGAAGCTGATCTGCCAGCGTATCGTACGGCCATTCTCGGGAAATCCCGCGTAACTGGGCAAGGCGAATTGCTGGCTGGCCTGCCCGGCAGCGGGCGATTCGTTGCTGAAGGCGAGCGCCACATCGCCCGGAAAAATTGAATATGGCGGAACTTGCGCGTTGTAATTCGGCATGTCTTCTCCGGAAATTAATTTAGATGCGCCGCAAAATGCGGGCAAAGCTTCAGGAATGCTGGTGTTGTAGCGCCGACCCGCTGACCTCAATGCCTTATCGAAGGCCGTTGCCGACGTTGTAACTTCGGCGTCGGCGAATGCCCGGAACCCGTAGGGCCATTAGTACTTGGCAACGCTTATGCCCGGCGATTTTCTGTTTGCGTTTCGGAAGTAGCGAACTGCGGTCTGCTCTGCGCGGATTTCGACAGTAACAAGAAAAGTTCTACGCGAATTCAAAAAATAATGCAAGTCCTTGTGTGTGTGAGCATAACTCGTCCAAGGCGCAACTAAATGTCTTCCAATAAGTTACACGCAATTTTCGCGCTAAAAATAATTTTGCGAAGCATGCCTCGCTCGCAGTGAATCAGGTCGAATTGATCAGCGTCGCCCCTCTCTCTATACAAACAGGCTACTTAGCCGCGACCATCGTGATTAGACCCCGCTGTTTGAAGTACAATCTTCCTGTCTTCGTTGCTCGCGGCGCCCTAGATCTCCCGCGCTGAAAAGGGATTTTCACCGACCATGCCTCAAGATGCCGCCGTTCAAAAACTCAACGTGCGTTGCTGCATCACCGGCGGCGGCCCGGCGGGAATGGTGCTGGCTTATCTGTTGGCGCGAGCTGGCGTCGAAGTGCTGGTTCTCGAAAAACACGCGGATTTTCTGCGCGATTTTCGCGGTGACACGATCCATCCCTCCACGCTCGAAGCGTTGCATGACCTTGGACTTCTCGACGAGTTCCTGAAGCTTCCTCACGACGAGCTTCGTGATATTGGCGTGCAAATTGGCGACGTGCAATCGACAATCGCTGATTTCACTCATCTCCCCACGCACTGCAAATTTATCGCCCTGATGCCGCAGTGGGATTTCCTGAATTTCATGGCCGACCACGCCAAACGCTATCCCGAATTTAATTTGCGCATGCAGGCTGAAGTCACTGATCTGATTGTCGACGGCGACCGCGTCGCCGGAGTACGCGCGAAAACTCAATTCGGCCCGCTCGAAGTGCGTGCTCAACTCGTGATTGGCGCGGACGGCCGCCGTTCTGTCGTTCGCGAACAAGCCGGCCTGCAAGTAGAAAATCTCGGCTCGCCCATCGATGTGCTGTGGATGCGCATTTCGCGCAAGCCGAGCGATCCCGTGCAAACTCTGGGACACGTTGATTCCGGCCGCATTCTCGTACAGATCCAGCGTGGAGATTACTGGCAGTGCGCTTTCGTGATTCCAAAAGGCGGGTTCGACGCCATGTGCGAGCGCGGCTTACCCGCCTTCCGCGAAGAAATCGCCAGACTCTCGCCTTACTTGCGCGAACGTGTCGGTGAATTAAAAACCTGGGGCGATATCAAACTGCTGACCGTGACGGTGGACCGCTTGAAGCAATGGTATCGCCAGGGACTGCTCTGCATCGGAGACGCCGCGCACGCCATGTCGCCGATCGGCGGCGTCGGCATCAATCTCGCGATACAAGACGCCGTAGCCGCGGCGAATATTCTTGCGCCCGCTTTTCGGCGCGGCTCGATACCGGGCGCTGTTCTCTTGATGGATGCCCTAAATTCCGAGATGTCCCCAGGAGACAGCGCTCTTCCCGAAGCACTCGCTATGGGTCTCGCGCCCGCGTCCGCCGGTGCACCGGGCGCCGCTCATATCGATTCGTCTTTTTGGCGCGGCGGCTTGGAGAATGAAGGCGTTTCTTCCGGCGGGAAAGTGGGCAGCAACGCCGCAGCGGCAGACAATCGGTCCACGCCTGCGCCAGAAGTGCCGGACAGCACTGTCACCGAGGACGATCTCGCCGCCGTTCAACGTCGGCGCGAATTCGCTACTCGCATGACGCAGCTAATGCAGGTGCTCATTCAGAATCGCGTCATCGGCCGCGTCCTCGCGAGCCAAAAACAGCTCTCAGTTCCCTGGGTCATAAAGCTCCTGAACCACTTCCCCATCCTGCGCAGAATTCCAGCTTACGTAGTCGGCATCGGTTTTCGCCCAGAGCGTGTCCATACAGATGAGTCCACCACCACGCCGCCTGCACAAAAGAATTAGGCATTCGGGTGGCAATTTCACACGAGATTTTGTAGCTTGAGCGCGCGATATCTTTGCCGGGTGTCCCCTAACGCGGCAAAGTGTTGAAAAACTCAGCTTCTGTTGACTCACTCAATATTTCCCGTGATTTTTGTATTCACCCGCGACGCGTTCCGAAGCCTATTTGAAAGACTGCAAAGGAGATGGCGAAAGCCGAATTCACACGGGGCATTGGCACGGTATATGCACATAATCCGGCGTCGGCCCAGCAGGCAAAAGAGAAAACTGGAGGGTCAAAGAAAATGGCTAAGAAACTCAAGAAATCCAAGAAGCTCGAAGCTACCAAGCCGTTGACGGTTGCGCGTTTGCAGTTCGGAGTGGGTAGACCATAAAAGATGTAGCCGGAACAAAAAGGGAGAGCTCAAGGCTCCCCTTTTTCTTTGCGCCAACACTTGTGTGGTCCTGTACCCGTTCCAGTGTGCAAACTCGACTCCTATGCGGAACGGGAAAAGTCGAATCTGCTGGCCCGGCCGGCGCGTGATGTGCATATAATCGGGCGTCTGCGCAGGCGGGGCAAACCAAAAAATACGGAGGGACCACCAACATGGCAACCAAAAAACTGAAGCAACCCAAAAAGCTCGAGCCCACGAAGCCTCTCCGCCGCAAGTAAACGAAGTTTCTGCGGGGATAAAGACACGATCAAAGTTTCCGCTGCGTCGCCGCCAAGTAGGCGGATTCCCGGCAATCGGGCATGAGAGCCGACCTTCGTAAACAAAAAAGGGAAGGAGCGAAAGCCCCTTCCCTTTTTTGTTTTCAAGCTTCTCGCTTGCTAATTTTCTCAGCGCGAAGGAAAAGCGCGGAACGAAGTCTGGAATACCGTGAGCCTACGATTCCAGTACGAAGAAAGGCTCCTTCCGCCACACGCTGTCCACTGCCCGCAGTAAGTTCTGCGCCGATTCGCCTTTTGTGACGAAGCCACTTACGCCCGCGTTCTTGGCCGCCTGAGTCAAAGCCTCCATTTTGTGCATCGAAAACATCAGTATCGGCATATCGGGAAATGCTTGCAGAATTCTCTTGGATGCTTCCAGCCCGTCCATCACAGGCATGGAAAAATCCATGATCACGATGTCCGGCTTCAATTCCTTCGCCTTGCGCACGGCTTCCTCGCCGTTGGCCGCTTCAGCGCACACTTCGATGTCTTCGCGCGACGACAGAATCGCACAGACGCCTTTGCGGACCGTATCGAAATCGTCCGCGACCAATATCCTCACTTTCCCCATAGCACTTTAAGATTACCACGATGCATGTACGTGAATCGACATCATCGGTGACGTTAACAAACTGCAGAGTTAACAGAGCTCGCCGGCATTTTCAGCTAGCCGCGCGATTGAGGTCAAACAGATTCCAGGGCTGCCAGTGCCTCGGCACCCTTTTTCTTTGCAGAGTGAAACTACTGCGGATTTTGCGTGGGCGCTTGGCTGTCGTTGGATGGCGCCGGTTGCAAATTCTGCGGAGCGCCGTTAGGAGAACCGGTCGCGGGCGCCGGGCGCAGCGTAAAAGTAATTCCATGCGACGCGTTTTCGTTCACCGTGCGTTGCAAGTCAAGCTGATTCGCGTCCACGGAATTCTCACCGCCGTAGGACGTCACGTAGTGCAGCTTCCCTCCCGCTAGCCAGTAATCGCTCACCGCGTAGCTCGAGCCGTCGCGCAAGAAAACCACCACGTACGGCTGTGCGTTCGTAACGTTACTCTGCGAACTGTCGTCAGGCGCATTCTGCCAGTCCCCTGCACTCCCTACAGGAGAAGACATATCCTCGCCCGCAGCACCAGAATCGGCGCCATTGAGATCGAAATTCATGTCCGACCCGCCGCCGTATCCCATGCCCGTCGCGCCGCCGTAATAACCAAAGTTGCCGCCGTATCCGAAGCCTCCGCCATAACCAAAACCGTAGCCCAGAGGACAGTTGAAATCCCAGACCGGATCGCATCCAAAGCCGAAGCCAAATCCAAATGGCGAACCAAATCCAAAACCGAAGGGATTGAACGGGAAAAAAATTACCGGACGTCGTCGCAAACTATTCTGCGAGATACCCGCCGACCCAAATGCTCCATTGTTCGTCATTCGGTGCAGTGTCCGGCTATCGGAAATCGCCGCGCTGCGATTCGAATTCGCATAAAAATGAGACTGGGTATTTGTGTGCGTGTTCACCGGCGGTTCTTGCCAAGTGTTATTCCCTGCCGCGTAGCGCGTAGTCGCGCTCGCGCTTGCAGCGTTCGCTCCCGCGCCCGAGCCGCCGGCCTTCCCTGCCGTTCCGCCGTTCGTGCCGCTGCCATGGAACGGATTCCACCAGTGCCCGGACGAACTCCCCGAAGAAGTCGCATTGGAAGTAGCGTGCGATCCGCTGCCGCTGCTTGGGTGACCGCCGCCGCTGCTTCCGTGCGACCCACCACCGCCTCCGCCGCCATGCGATCCGCCGCCCCCGCCTCCGCCACCGTGTTGTGCAAACGCAGGAGCCGGCGCCAATGCCAGCACCGCCGCAAATGATAGTCCGAGTAAGCTCTTTAAGAGGATCGACCTGATTGCTGTAGACTGCCCGATCACTGTGGACTGCTGGGCTGACTGCGTCATTTTGACACCCTCCGCCGCGCTAAATACCATGACGGACCATTACCAATACTATGATTCTATAACATTAGACGCCCCCGCGCACCAGTTGGTTTCAACCCTCGCCACCGGTTACTGTTAGTGAACTCCGCAATCTCTGTAGGTCGCAATCTTTGTGGGTCGCCCCTTTAGGGGCGACATAACCGAAGCCGAGGAGCAGGGGCTTCAGCCCCTGAAGCTCCCCGATCGCCTGCCGAAACCCCCACCCGTAGGGGCGCAGCACGCTGCGCCCGCTGTAGCTCAGTCACAAATCGCGGCTCGCAGCCTCGCATCTTTTGGAGTGCGGGAGCTTGCTCCCGCTTTCGTCAACGGAGTAACGAATCGCACTCACCTGAATTCCGTCACCGATCCGCAAAACCCCGACGTCACAAAACCGTCCCGACGGGGGTTGCCATTCCCACCGCAAAATAATCCCCATGACTTGCGCCGACCCGCCGCGCTACCATACACAGCGCTCCAAAACGATTCGTCTTGCGCCATACGCTCCCCTAAGGCCTAGCCCATGATCACCACCCAACGCGCCAAGATTCACAGTATCCGCCGCGAAGATTCAACCCTGATTGGCCCAAGCATCCAATCCCGCATGAGCGCAGGAAAGGTTCTGCGCAAAAAAGTTCCTCGCAGCTCCCACGCCAAGTGGACTCCTCCCGCAGGCCGTCCTGATCCCATCGAAGTCCTGCGCCACTCCGACCGCGGACGCCTCCCCGAGCTTTTGCCTATCCGCTACGGCCGCATGCGCCAATCCCCTTTCGCGTTCTTCCGCGGTTCGGCCGCTGTGATGGCCTGGGATCTCTCCAAAACTCCCTCCACAGGAATTCGCGTGCAGGCCTGTGGTGATTGCCACGCATCGAATTTCGGCGGTTTTGCCAGTCCCGAGCGGCAGCTCCTATTCGACATCAACGATTTCGACGAAACTCTTCAGGCCCCCTGGGAATGGGACGTCAAGCGCCTCGCCGCGAGTATTGTTCTGGCGTCGCGTGAACTCGCCATGGGCAGCGGCCGCTGCGAAGATGCCGTGCTTACCATGGCGCATTCCTATCGCGAACACATCCGCGAGTACGCGGAAATGCGCAACCTGGAAGTATGGTATTCGCGCATGGATGCCGAGGTGTTCATCGAAGACGCCAAGACCGCCACGGCGAAAAAACGCTGGAAGCAAGTAGAAGACAAAGCGCGCCTGCAAACTGCCGAGCACATTTTCCCGAGAATTGCTGATGTGATAAATGGCCGCACGCGAATCGTCGATCATCCCCCGCTCGTGTACCACACGCGTGAAGGCGACCTCATGCAAAAGCACGTGACCCAGATGTTCCACGCCTACCGCGAGACTCTTCCCGCGGAACGCCGCGTAATTCTCGACCGCTATCACATTATCGATGTTGCCCGAAAAGTGGTCGGAGTCGGCAGCGTGGGAACGCGCTGCGCCGTGGCCTTGTTGATGGCCGGCGAGCACGACCCCATGCTGCTGCAGTTCAAAGAAGCGCTTCCCTCCGTCCTCGAGCCCTATGCGGGCAAGAGCCGCTACATCAATCACGGCGAGCGAGTGGTCACCGGCCAGCGCATGCTGCAATCGGCGAGCGACGTGTTCCTCGGATGGACTCGCGACGAAGAAGGCCGTAGCTATTATTTCCGCCAGCTCCGCGACATGAAAATGAAAATCGATCTGGAGAACATGACCAGGGGCGACTGGCTTGAATACGTCGAGATCTGCGGCTGGACTCTGGCGCGCGCTCACGCCCGCACTGGCGACGCAGCGCAAATCGGCGGCTATCTCGGCAAAAGCGAAAAATTCGACGCAGCCCTCGCGGAATTTGCTGCTTCCTACGCCGACCAGACCGACCGCGACCACGCCGCCCTGGTCAAAGCCATTCGCGCCGGCCGCCTGAAAGCCCAAACCACCGCCGCCGCGTAATCACGAATCGCGCTCGCTCGAATTTGTATGGAGTGCGGCGGCTCGCCGCCGCTTTCGCAGGCGCAGCCAAGCACGCTCTGTGCGTCTCGCGCCGGCTCACGCCTGCTTTTCGTAGCGCTTTCGTTTCTCTCGTTCGCGACTCGGAGCTCGTCTATCGCTGACGCCGCGCGCAGTTGAATTTCCGTAGGGGCACAGCATGCTGTGCCCGCTGTCACATGCCCAGTCGCCACCCGTAAGCGGGATTGCCCCCACCTCGCCAATCAAATAATTTTCTGCTTCTCCAATGTTTCGACGATCAGCTTTGCCACAGCATCAATAGCCTTTGATGGTGATTGTGGATTTACCGTATCGCTCGTTCCCGTCCAGATAAG
>Ga0182018_10003223_pt1 | contig 14956 bp, 16 predicted proteins | sample 812P2MmetaG_FD_120490 | JGI IMG/M metagenome (GOLD analysis project Ga0182018, IMG submission 120490) | Permafrost microbial communities from Stordalen Mire, Sweden - 812P2M metaG | ecosystem: Environmental > Terrestrial > Soil > Wetlands > Permafrost | place: Sweden: Stordalen | collected...
CGTCACCCGGGCCCGCGTGACTCAGATCATGAATCTGTTGCTCCTAGCTCCCGACATACAGGAGGCCCTATTGCTCCTCCCAGGAACAACCACGGGGCGAGACCCCATTTCGGAGCGCCGCCTTCGAACGGTGACGGCAATCGCCCATTGGGGACGACAGAGGAATGCTTGGCGCGGTCGGAAACCGGTGGCTTAAGGTGCTTAAGGTAGACCGCCGCCATGTTGTCATTCTCCGTCACGCCCTGTCGGCGTTCAACGCTTGGGTAGTGCCTGGAGGGTGCGTTGATTGCAAATTGCAATATGAGGCCAAGATTTCCCTCTAGGGGGCCGGCTCGCTCCGCAGTAGCGCGGGTATTTCGAGAGACAGGGGCTTCATCTGCGACTGCAAACCCGGCTTGTCGCAGGTCCAAATTGTATTTTCCTTCGTTCGGGCTGCACCTACGATTAGGACGCTCGTTACCCATTCGCTGAGCTTTCCCGTTTGAGAAGCATTCCACCATGCCACACGGTCGGTTTTATGTTCCATTCCTGCTTCGATGCCGGCATCGTCTCCGCTCCGTGCATTATTGGTGATTTTGTCATCCCACAAGAATCGATTCATCGCGTCAAAGACCAAATTGTGGACCTCCCATACGGTGACCGCTGCACGCGCCTTCAGGGACCATCTGAGAACGTAGGTCAACTTCGCACAGTTCCAACCCGTAGAATTGGCGAGTTGTTCTGCGGGCGTGCAAGGCTCGGACGATAGAAGTTCGTCCGACGTGTGGAATCCAAAATTACTGATCTCTATCGGGCTCGTGGAATCGTTCAGAATAATGAGCGCGCGATGCAGGGATGTCCCGGCGACTGGTTTTGTCAACCCTTTAATGCCAGGAGCGTATTTCGTTAGCGGACCCCCATCAATTCTGGTCATGGAAAATTTGGGCGGTTCCGGCTGGGGTTCTGGCTTCTTTGGTGCAGGAGGCTGAGAACGCGAACACCCACCGAGAGCCAAAACGACTGCGACCAAGCAGCAGCCAATCGTGAAGTCGAATACCGTGTTGGACATCCTGCCAAATACTAGCGCTCTTCATAGCGTAATGGAAGCCATCGGCTCGAATCCCTTTACCCATTGGAACCCTTCTCTTGGCGTTATCGTAGCGACGTGGACGTGCCCCCCAATGCTCATACACAACGGTTCAATCTTGATGGCCTCCGGGTCAGAGCATGCGCGGACATAGTTCTCACAGATAGCGGCTTGCTGCAGGACAGACGGAATGCGACCCCTATATGTGCGGTATGTGCGGTATGCGGAAAATAGAGGATCGTCCGTGTTGAGTACCAAATTGAAAATTTGCGGGGCTCCGGTGAGCAAGCGAGTTCCCACGTTTACCAACAGTCGTGAGACTTCCGGGGTTCGCAATATTTGATTTCTGTGCCAGAGCCTTATAGCAATTACTTCCGGCGTGTCGTTGAAAAATCCGGCCAGGAAGATCATAACGATATCCTTCCCTTCCAGAGTGAGGCTGGAAGGAGATCCCTCTAGATCTGAAATTCCACCACGCTCTTTGGCCTTATCGATCTGCTTACTTATGATTCTTGACAATCGAGTGGCATAGCCATAGAGATTCTTGTATTTTTTCCCTATGTGCTCTCTAGAGGCTGCGATGATCTCCTTATTGAAGTCAAATAGTATTTCACCTTGTTCATCGGTGTACTCGGCCACCCCAGCCAATGCGAAGGCTATGTGATTGGTCCCGTTCCCGATGCCGAAGATCTTCTGCGCTGAGTCGGTTCCCTTGGATGGATTGCTACGATCCATCTTCCTACCATCAGCTCCCATAACAAGCCTACCGGGTGTATATAGCAGGAGTATTGCAGTAGGCATTTTAATTTCAACTACCGATCCACATATAAGCAGGCTGGCATCTCCGCGATAGCTCATTTCGCACTTTCCGGGATTGTGATACACTAATCCCTAGCGAAAGAGCAAACGCTAGCGCGCCGCCAAGCTTGACAGCGTTTCCCTCCGAACCTTTGAGTTTATCACGCCAGGAGTTCGGCTAACTCCCATACGCGATTCGTCAACCCTGCTTCCATCGCAGGCGCGCCACACGAAGCGTTTTGTGACTAATACACCTAGCGCTAGCTGTTTCAAAGGTTCGTCAACGCAGATTTCAGACACTACCAATGCTTGAGCCATCCTCTAATGCTTGCGACGGGTTTGCCCATTGCGAGGGCGATGTCTTGCGGCCTACTACCCCCTTTGGCCATCTCTTTCGCTTGGCTGATCTGGGCACGAAGATTGCGCTTTTGCTGTCGGTAGCGGCACTGTTCTGAGCAGTACCGCGCCTGGTACGCATCGGAAACAAACGGGGCGTGGCAAGCGCCACATTGGAGTCGATACTTTCCAGCGAGCGCGTCCTGAAATGCCATTTCCATGAAAGCGGAGATAAGCGATGGAAAGCGCCAACGCTGTTCAAGGCTGCCGTCTGCCCCGCGGCTCGCGATCTGAGCGGCAGGAGCGAGAAGCGTGTCGAAGTGTAAGCGCGCTTCTTGCTGTTCCAACTCATCCTTGAACTTCACCGTGGGCGTCAGAAACTGAACTGCCTGATCCAACAACGCAGCATACCGCAGAAAAGTATCGATCGGCTCCGCATAGAGACGCCAAAACTCATCGGTCAGGGGACACGGGTAATCGTAGTTATCCCATTCGCGCGGCCGTACAGAAGGAAAGTACCTGCCCCAACTGGTGCTCAAACTCTCATGGACCCAATTCCCACCGGTTGGGCGGTCCTGAAAACCGTCAGCGCCAGGCATTGGGCAGCCAAGCGGGACTCTGGCCTGAGGTACGACACTTCCGATCAACTCTCGCGGAACGCTGTCCGCACCAGGGTAAGTTGGGTCCACAGCGTGACCGCATTTAAGAACCTTCCATTCTCCACCAATGCGGCTAAACTGCTTTACTACTGCTGAGACCGGAGACTTCCTCCCCAACTCTCCCCATCGTGCGGCGAGAGTGACTGAATGGAATTCATGGGGCAACACTCCCAGCAGCCCGTGGTGGGCACACCACTCAATCAGAAGCGTCTGGTGTGCTGGTGGGATCTGAATCCATCGATTGCTTCCTGGCCTCAATCCGACTACTCCTGATCCCAGGCGGATCTGAAACATCTCGCCTAACTGTGAATTCAACCTTAAGAGATCGAGGTATGGCGGATCCACTCCGCGGTCCACCTTGCTTTTCTCGTAAAGTTCCCACGGATTGTAGTGCGACAACGTCGCGCCCGCCGCCGGTCGGATGTATCCGTCTTGAAGCTCGTACCTGTCGAACCTTGACCATCTAATGTCAGCAAGCTGAAGCCTCTTAGGTTTGTTTTCCGCCTGTCCGCGCAATGTCTGCTTGTGTATGGACACTCTGCTAGCCTACTCTAAAACCGCACCCGATGGTTAACGACAATTTTCAAGCACATCCGCGATTGAACGATTCGATGCCGCGATGCGGAATGGAGCATCACCTTGCTGCAGAGCGCCAGGCAGCGCACATGGGACGCCCACCCCGGTTGTCGGACCTGCCTCAGGCGACCAAGCTTCTCATTTCGATCATGCGTGACGTTCAGTATGGCCGATTCGAAGACCTGCCCCTGGTTAATGGAGAGCCGGCATTCGATCCGCCTCCCCGGCTGGTCAGGGTGAAGAGAATTGGATCGTCGGAAGAAGCCGCGGTTTCGGCAACGGAAGACTGGATTCTCAAGGCCCCGATCATCGACCTCCTAAGGGAGTTCGCCGCGCTTAGAAACGGCACCGTTGAACGGCTGGAGTTTCGGCGCGGTCTGCCGTGTCTGCTCGAGTTCGCGATACCCGCAAAGCCTGAATCCGACCAAGGTGGGAAAAGGAGTGGCGAATGAGCCCAGCGCCAACGCTTTCACCGGTCGACCCAGCTTTAATGGGTTTAGTTTGGAGCACTGCCGCCAGAGTCTCTAGGACCTACGGGATTGACCGGGACGACGTTCACCAGGAACTCCTGCTCGCTTGCTTGCCCCGGCTCCAGAAATTCGACGCAACCAAATCGAGTAGCAGCACTTTCATACACCGAATTGTGAATAACGGAGCTGCCAATTTGATCAAGGCTCGGACGGCTGCATGCCGCGACCATCGGCTGTGCCAAAATTCTCTAAGTGATCCGATTGAATTTGGTGCCCGGGGCTCTGCTGAGTTCCGTGACAACGTGTCCGCCGACGACTACGAGGCCCGGGTCGGCCGGAGTGCGCTGTCGGCGCGCGAACGCACGGAACTGCGGTTCGATATCGGCAAAGTGATCGCGACCCTGCCCACCGAACTTGCAGCGATCGCGATCTTGCTCAAGTCGGAGAGCGTCGTCGACACCGGCCGCCGGCTGGGCCTCTCTCGGGCAACGGTTTACCGGCGGGTGTCGAATATCCGTCAGGTCTTCGCAAGTGCTGGACTGAATCAATATCTTGGCCGTTCGGTATCATCGCCGGAACGGCGCGTTGGCGCTCGGATCATTAGGGTCTGCGGGCAGGCTCTGGGATGAGCAGCGATCGAGCCCTTCGAGAAGGAAAGGATGGCAAGGAAAACTTAACTTCAGTTCCGAGGTTCAGTTTCATCAGCAACACGGAGATGGCCGAAACCACCTTTGACCCCGAACGAGATGAAGCGCTGTCGTACGCTCTATACACAGCGGAGGGAACGGTGACCACGGAAGACTGTCTCGTCCGGGGCACTAAGAAATTCACCCCGCCCGGTGACCACAACGACTTGATAGCGAAGGGCCTCGTACTATTTCCGTCAGCGGCGGTAGACTATGGGACCCAAGAGGATTTAGGGGCGGACCTGCGCGCGTTCATACGACGCTATTCCGATGTTCCGCCATTTTGGGAGGAACTGATGGCCGAGTTCGCGAAGCTAACTTGGGTCTATGACAGGTTCAACGCAATTCCTTATCTCAGGTTTTTAGGGGACTTTCAATCCGGGAAGACGAGGATGGCTCAGACGGTCGCGCACCTGTGCTACAGAACGATCATCGGAGGCGGTGCAACCACCTCGGCCCCCTTTTTCCGCCTGTTGGAACATTTTCGCGGGACTTTCTTTCTGGACGAATCTGACTATCGCAGTAGCGATCTGTGGAGCGACATCATCAAGATTTTGAACGGCGGCTACAAGAAAGGACTGCCAGTATGGCGGTGTGACAAAGACAATAGACCAGAGGCTTTCGACTGTTATTGTCCGAAGATCCTGACAACCCGGAAACGGTTCGAGGACCTCGCCCTGGAAAGTCGCTGCCTTACGCTCGAAACCCACGAAGGCGAAATCCGCGAGGACATAACGCGGCAGTTGCCAGACGCGTTTTACCAGGAAGCAGAGCGTTTGAGAAATAGATTATTGATGTGGCGATTTAGGACCTACAGACAAATAGCCCTCGATCAATCGAAGCTGCTCAGTCTTGATCCCAGGATGACCGAGATCATCGTGCCTCTGGTCGCTGTCTCTAGTAATCCGGGCTTTCGCTCTCGCCTCGTCGAGTTCTGTGGCGCTTGTGCCGCAGAACAAAGGGCCGAGAGACCGCAAGCTCTAATTTTTGAGGCGATCCGCCAGTTGGCCGGAAGTACTAACGGTAAGGTGCTTTTCGTGAAGGACGTCGCCCAGAAAGCCAGCGACTTGAGACAGGACCAGGAGCCGGAAGCTGCCAAGCAGGCTAGAACTGCTGACGGTGATGAGCCACAATTTTTTACCGCCAAGCGGGCAGGAAGCCTTGTTCGCTCCCTAGGATTCGAAACTCGGCGGACTGCAAATGGCTACCAGTTCGAAGTGGAAAAAGCCAAGATGGCTGCACTCGAAAAACGGTATCAATGATGCGGCCAGAGAGTCGCCTCCCACGCGGGGTGAACTTCATGAACTTCGTGAACGTCGGTTGCACCACTCCGTGAACGTGTCTAGCCGATCCTCACCTCTTACGTACTTATAGAAAATAATAATAGAATCAACGAGTTCAGCCCTTAGGAAGGTTGCATGGGTATCTCGCTCTCGTTCTGCCGAAGTTCATGATGTTCACGACGTTCATGAATCCCGGTGTCTTCGTCGTTGGCCGGCTGATGGCAAGGCTGTTAGTTACCACCCGGCACCTCGCTTAGGACCTACGTGCCATCGGAAGAATTGCAGTTGAGATGAGAGGTTCACCGAAAACCCTGCTGCGGGCACGACGTTGGCATCGTTTGCGAGCACGGTGCCCAGTGTTGCGCAGGTTGGCTGCCAGTTGGCTCATTGTCCCACCCGGGCCTCGGGGCGCGCCGCGCGCCCGCTCAGGCGCTTTCGCCGATTCCGGCCCGGCATCCGGGCCTAGGTCCTAAGGTGCCAGAGCAGCTATGCTTCCGCGGGGCCCCTGTTCCGATCCAGGTGGGATGCGCGCCCTGTCGGCTGTTTCGGGGTGATCTAGCCGGTAACCGGTCGCATGCTGGCCGTGTTGTTAAATGGCGGCTGCACACGGCCGGCCCCTTTTGTGCCCATGTGCTCGGTCTGGCGCCCTCCGGCTCCTCATTGGCTCGTTGGGCCACCGGCGAACCTCGGGGACCAGGCTAGGTGGCGTGTCAGCGTGCCTTTTTCGCGGCCCGCTTCTTTTCCAGCTGGTGCTTACCGCGCCTCTTCCTTCACGAAGGCTTCTTTCGGCACGGTGATGATCTTGCGGAATGCGTTGTCGAACCGTTCCCATTCCGTGTTGCCCGGGACTTCGGGCGCTGGTAGTGGTTTCATCTTGGCTCCCTCCTAGCGCCGATTTTCCTAAAGGTGTACCCTTGCACAACCGCATCTTGGCAATGATCGTTAAAACACGGTCCCTGCTTTTTTCGCTTTCGCCTCAGCATATTCGCTCCATCCGTCAAATTGATAGGTGAGCCTGAGGTAACCTTTCTCCACGGACGCTGCAGCAGCACTAAGCATAATAAGCGAGAGGCCTTTCGGAAGTGCGTGGCCCCACCCACAGGCTAGCCCTCTCTCTCCCTTATACAATCCCATCATCCAGTCTTCAGGCTCCGTCCAGATGCTTCCGGCTCTGACGGAATCTATGATGTTATCAGGCTGACCGTAGGTTTGTGCAATAGCATTCCGAATCTCCACGAAGGAATCATGGATAACCTCTCCGAAGCCATTGGTCCTGATATCCGGGCCCATTGCAAGGATCTTCAGCAGGCCATCCTTAGGTGAAAAGACTAACACGTATGATTCAAATGCTGGATGGGGCCTTGGGACAGTCGAGAATACAAGGGTGTCATCCTTGATCTCTACCACGGCTTTCTTTCCGACGACTTGAATTATCTGTTCTTGGGTTATTCCCCGGTGCAATCCAAACGGGCCAGTGACTCCCTGAGCCAAAAGGCTAGACGAAGCGAACGCGGTAATGGCCACAGCGAGCCCCACGAATTGCGGGCCTTTACTCATGTAAGATTCTCGTGCCTGATTATAGGCTTCATGTTGTTGAGAATTCAAGCCCGCTCTGTTGCTAGACGATCACGAGATCGGCTTCGGCGGTTCAACGGACACACGCAAATCCCTTGTTTTCAATATTAATACTTTGTGGTATTGCTGTACCGCCCAATTAAAATTCTTGTTTTTCACACGCAATTCTCCATTATAATTGAAGAGATTCTTTGGAAGAAATGCGGGCGCTGCTGGCGTCCAGTGAAGACGGGAACCTCGCATAGCTTTTGAACTTCATGGTGTGACACACCGTAAGGTCCGTTCGGCTATGGATACCAGGAGTGTACCATGACCGTAGCAGCCGACGCCACCATAATCAGCGAACCCGTCACTAGCCATGAAATACCCGCCTGCCTCTGGCGAGAGAATTCCAACAGGCTGGTGAGTTTGTGGGACATGCTTAAACGGTATTCGTTTAGTTTCTATGAGGTGGTTTGCCGCCTCGAAAGCCTGCGCGCAAGCGCTCGGATTTACGAATCAAATTTGTATCCGAAAAAGCTATACGACTATACACGTGAAGAGGTAGTGGCATGTCTTTCCGAGATGCGTATAGAGTGTGTGGCTTTAACTTTGGGCAGCACATCCGGCTTGGTTTCACATATTGAGGCGGAAGTGGCTCGAAAGGGGGAGGAGTACACATTTAACGATCTACTGAATCACCTGAACGCCTTGGACGCTTCCTTTGGCACCGAACTTCGGAAACAGTTCTTCTTCAGCATCGAGGACGAGAAGAAGAAGTACTTCCAGCAGGACGAATTGTTCGGGGTAAAGGTCAACACGGCATTCCCCTCATGTGTGCCCGAAATTCGGGACGCCGGCAACTGCTATGCGCTGGAGCAATACGAGGCGACAGCCTTTCATTCAATGCGAGTCTTAGAGCGCGGCCTAAACGCCTTGGCGACAAAGTTCGGGGTTGATTTCAGCCATACCAATTGGCACAACGTTATCGAAGAAGTCGAGAAAAAAGTCAGAAAGATGGATTCTACATTTGGGGCTGACTGGAAGGAACAGCAGAAATTTTACTCGCAAGCGGCTTCCCAGTTCATGTATTTGAAAGAAGCATGGCGAAACCACGTCATGCACGTACGAGACGCACCCTACGACGCGGGTAGAACGCTCAGTGTGTTCGGACATGTTAGAGATCTTATGCAAGCGCTAGCGGAGGGGGGAATGATGGAGTAAGAAGCTTCTAATGCTTTCCGCGTCCGTCCCGCTTCTGTTCTTTCTTAGTTAAGACACGTCGCAGCGTCCGGCAGTTTTCCGGTGAGTTGATTCCAAGTAATCCGCTTGCCGATGATCTGCCGCACAAGGATATCGAACCGTTCGCTGTCATTCATCTTGCGGTTGTTGTAACGGAACGCTTGCTCATCGAGATAGCGGAACAAATGGAACGGCTCGACACTGACGTAGGTTCCGTTCAGGCCGCGCTTCACGAGACTCCAGAAGTTCTCTAGCCCGTTGGTATGGACTTCGCCGCGTACATACTTTACAGCATGGTCAACCACTTCATGCTGGAACTCGCTGAAACCTTCGTAGGACTAAGCGAATCGGTGAACAACGCAGAACCGGCAAGCACATGCTCCCGAATTTCGGATTGCAGGTTTTCTTTTGTCTGTCTACGACCTTGACGCGAACCTTGCTACCGGTAGTCTTCGGCCCACGCTCCAATATACCCATGACGGCGGTCTTGTCCTTGCTGCCAGTCCCCGGTTATTTTTGCGGCCCGCTTCTCGGCGTGCATGTTGCGCGCCTTGCCCGCCTATAAAAGTCTCGTCTGCTTCCATTTGTCCAGAGAGCTTGTTTCCTGGGCGTCATCCCCAGAGCGAACCGAATCCGATGGTCCATGAACCAAGCCGACTTCTGGGTAATTCCAATAGCGCGGTGAACTTCGTAGGAACTGACGCCGTTCTTGCGATTGACAATCTGCCACATGGCCATCAACCACTTTCCCAGGGCGATTGGGGAGTCTTCCATCACGGTTCCGACCTTCACGCTGAACTGCGGGCGGTCGTGCTTGCCGTAGCACTTCCAACGGCGCTGTGCGGCGAGGGAAAACGACTTTGCTGGAAACCGCAGTGGGGCAAGGTGGTGCCGAGATACTCCAGGTAGCGACCAAGCCGATCTGGAACTTCCGCCTCAGGAATGTGCGAACCCATCTGACTATTCTTGCTCGGATGGCGGGGCGACCCGGCCCAACATTTTCGGCGTCCATTCGACCACCTATATACAATCCACCGGCGCTGGCGTATAAAGTAATCAAGGGCCCGGTTCGACAGGCCAGCGCACAAGCGCACCCTCCGAAAGATCCCTCTAAACAACCTGACTCACGAGGTGTGGCAATGCGATCTGCCATCCCTGCACGGCGTTTTGCGACCCACTCTGACGGGTGATTATGCGGTTATCGGATAGCTCTAACCCATTGATTAAAAAGGTACTAGGTCTTGCTATTAGGCGGGCGGGTTAACCCATAGCGTGCTAGCGCTAGCGCCACTACGCCTCAAGAGGTCGTCATCAGGTCGTCGGGGGTCGTCGCGCCAGTAAGTCGGTCGGCGCGGTAGTCGGTAGTCAGCTTGGCAACGAACCACCAAGGGAGGACGAGATGTCTTCAACATCCATGGCAAAGCGAATCGAGATCTGGAAAAGCGAGCAGCTGACACCGTTCACCAGGAACGCGCGAACGCATTCCGAGGCCCAGATCGCCCAAATTGCGGCGAGCATTCTGGAGTTTGGTTTTAACGCGCCGATCTTGGTCGACTCCGACTCGGGAGTGATAGCCGGCCACGGGCGCCTGCTGGCGGCCCGCAAACTGGGCATGGCGGAAGTGCCGGTCATAGTTCTGGACCACCTCAGCGAGATCCAGAAGCGGGCCTACATCATCGCCGACAACAAATTGGCTCTGAACGCCGGTTGGGATGAGGCGTTGCTCGCCGCCGAGCTCGCGGATCTGGAGCAGGAAGGACTGGATCTGGCCCTGGTCGGGTTCTCCGAGGATGAGCTTCGTGACCTTTTGCAGGAAGAGACCGGTGGTTCTGCAACCGGCCCTGACGAGAACATCCCACCTGTCCCGGTCAACCCCATCACTCGGCCAGGAGATCTGTGGGCGATCGGTCCCCACCGGATCTTGTGCGGAGACTGCCGGAACCCGGCGGTGGTTGCCCGGTTGTTCGCCGGCTCCCGCGCCAACCTGGTCGTTACCTCACCACCCTACGCCAAGCAACGCCAGTACGATGCGTCCAGCGGATTCGAGCCGGTATTGCCGTGGCGTTACGTCGCATGGTTCGCCCCGGTGGCGGCCAACATCGCTTCAGTCCTGGCATCCGACGGCTCGTACTTCCTCAACATCAAGGAGCATTCCGAGGAGGGCGAACGGAACTTGTACGTGAAGGATCTGGTCACCACCCACAAGCGCCAGTGGGGGTGGCGCTTCGTCGATGAGTTCTGTTGGCGAAATACGGCGAACGGGGTGCCCGGTAAGTGGCCCAACCGTCTGAAGAACGCGTGGGAGCCGGTGTTCCACTTCTGCAGAGAGAAGGAGATCAAGTTTCGACCTTTGGCGGCTGGCCACGTCTCCGACCAAGTCGTGCTGTACTCTCCCGACAACCCGTCAGCGTCGAGCGGGTCCGGGCTTCTCGGGCACGGCGCCTCCACAACAACCGGAGTTGCGTGGCCGAGCAACGTGATTGAAGCCAGGGCAGAAGGCGAGCAGGGTTCGCATTCCGCGCCTTTTCCACGAGCACTCCCGGAGTTCTTCCTGAAGGCGTTCTCGGACGCTGGCGACATTGTTTTCGATCCGTTTGCGGGGAGTGGGACCACCATCGCTGCGGCCCAGGTCCTCGACCGAATCGGTTACGGCGTCGAGATCAGCCCCGGTTATTGTGACGTCGTCCTGCGCCGTATCGCCGGGTTGGTCGGTGTAGAGCCGGTGCTCGCGGAGACGAACCAACCGCTGCGCGCTGTGGCATCTGTCCGAGGAGTCGATCCGGCCTCTCCGTCGCCGTCGCCAAGCAGCAGCGCCACCGGTTTCGGAAAGGTCTCCGTTGGAGGTGCCAGATGAACATCACCGGGTTGCAGATCGAATTCTGGCCGATCGATCAGCTTATCCCTTACGTGCGCAATGCCCGGACTCACAGCCCCGAACAAATCGCCCAGGTCGCTGCGTCCATGATCGAATTCGGTTGGACGAATCCGATATTGGTCGGCTCAGACCGCGTGGTGATCGCCGGACACGCCAGACTGCTCGCCGCCAGGAAGCTGGGCATGAACGAGGTGCCGGTGATTGTCCTCGGACACTTGACGGAAGCTCAGCGGCGCGCGCTGGTGCTCACCGACAACAAACTCGCCCTCAACGCCGGCTGGGACATGGAGATGCTGCGGGTGGAGTTGGACTCGCTGGAGGAGGGAGGATTCGGGCTCGACGTGATCGGGTTCTCGGACAAGGAGTTGGAGGAGATCCTTCGCGATCCGGAAGAAGCCCGGCCAGGACACACGGATGAGGACGCGGCGCCGGAGGCACCGGCGCGGCCGGTGAGTCGGGCGGGCGACCTCTGGGTGCTCGGCGAACATCGGGTGATGTGCGGGGACGCGACCGATACCGCGGCGGTCCGGCGGCTGATGGGCGATGAGAAGGCTGACCTGGTCTTCACCGACCCGCCCTACAACGTGGCCTACATTGGCTATACCGACGAAAAGCTGAAGATTGAGGGTGACCGGATGAAGCCGGAAGAGTACTTCGTATTCCTGCACGAGACATTCGCCGCCTACCGGACAGTGGTCAAGCCAGGGGTCTCGTTTTACGTCTGCCACCCTTCTTCCGCCCAGCGGGAGTTCCAGGACGCGTTGGAAGGATCCGGCTTCGAAGTGCGGTGCCAAATCATCTGGGCGAAGAACACGTTCGCATGGGGCTTTGGCCGGTACAAGTTCCAGCACGAGCCGATCTTCTATTGCCACGTCGCCGGGCAGAGCGACGCCTGGTATGGCGACAAGTCCCAATCCACGCTCTGGCAGGAGAAGAAGCCGGCGGCGAATCGGCTCCACCCCACCATGAAGCCGGTCGAGCTGATCGACCGGGCGCTACTCAACAGCAGTAAGGGCGGGGACTGCGTGCTGGATCTGTTCGGCGGGTCCGGGTCGACGCTGATCGCTTGCGAACGGCGGAATCGAAATGCCCGGCTGATGGAGTTGGATCCGAAGTACGCGGACGTGATAGTGAAGCGCTGGCAGGAATACACCGGGCACCAGGCCGTGCTGGAGAGTGACGACCGCTCCTTTGACGAGGTCGCTGCCGAGCGGGTGGAGTGAGCATGGAGCCGATGAGCCTCCGCGCGTACGCCCGGCACCGGGGTGTTTGTTTGCGTGCGGTGCAGAAGGCCCTGAAGTCCGGCAGGATCGCCGCGCGGGAAGATGGCCGCCTCGACCCTGATGTGGCTGATGCGAACTGGGCGAGCAACACCGCTCCGCGCCCGCAACCAGCGTCAACGCCGACGACGGGGGCCGTTGCGCCCGTGAAGTCGGCCGCGTCGCCGCAGACCATCCATCATCACTCCGCCTCTCCCATCCCCACCTCGGCGCGCGAACCCAGCGAACAGCCAAGACTCGAATCCGGGCTGGAGTACTCCAAAGCCAGAGCGGTGCGGGAGACGTACCTGGCACGTCTGGCGAAGATCGACTTCGAGGAACGCACCGACAAATTGGTGAGCGCCGACGAGGTCAAGGTAGCCTCGTTCAATCGGTTCCGCCAGTTCCGTGACGGCATGCTGAACATCCCCGACCGGCTGGCGGCGGTGTTGGCCGCTGAGACCAATCCACGGCAGGTTCACGAGTTGCTCTCAGCCGAGATTCGCAAGGCGCTGACGGAGTTTGCCGATGCCAACCGCTGAAGAGATTTATTCGGTAGCGGCGGCGGAAGGGGCTCTCCCCGATCCGCTGCTCACGGTGTCGGAGTGGGCGGACCAGTATCGGACCCTATCGCAGCGGGCGTCGGCCGAACCCGGACCCTGGCGCACCGACCGCACGCCTTACCTGCGCGAGATCATGGACTGCCTGTCTCCATCATTGCCGGTGGAGACCGTCGTCCTTATTAAAGGAGCGCAGCTGGGTGGAACCGAATGTGGCAACAACTGGATCGGGTACGTCGTTCATCAGGCGCCCGGTCCGATGCTATCCGTCATGCCGACCCACGACCTGGCAAAGCGCAACTCGAAGCAGCGGATCGACCCGCTGATCGAGGAGTCAGAAGTCCTGCGCGAGCTGGTTAGCGATCCGCGGTCCCGCGATTCTGGTAACACCATGCTGGCGAAAGAATTCCCCGGCGGCATTCTCGTCATGACCGGCGCCAATTCCGCCGTGGGTTTGCGCTCGATGGCGGCCCGTTACCTGTTCCTCGACGAGGTGGACGCCTACCCCGGCGACGTCGACGGCGAGGGAGATCCCGTCAACCTGGCGCTGGCCAGAACCCGCACGTTCGCGCGGCGGAAGGTGTTTATGATCTCGACGCCAAAGATCACCGGGCGGAGCAGAATTGAAGCGTGCTTCGAGGACAGCGACCAGCGCTACTACTGGGTGCCGTGTCCGCATTGTCAGGGATACCAGACGCTGAAGTTCGCCCAGGTGCGGTGGCCTGCAGGAGAGCCACAGCTCGCGGTGTACATATGTGAGCACTGCGGCGGCACAATCGACAATCACCAGAAGCACTGGATGCTGGCGCGAGGACAGTGGCGGCCGGCAGCACCGGGGCAAGGAAAGGCGGCGGGCTTCCATCTGTCCAGCCTCTACTCCCCGGTCGGTTGGTTCAGCTGGGCGGACGCGGCGCAGATGTTTGCCGATGCGCAGAAGAACCCGGCGTTACTCCAGGTGTTCGTCAACACCGTCCTCGGCGAAACGTGGGCGCTGCAGGGTGAGGCCCCGGAATGGCAGCGTCTGTACGATCGGCGGGAGGACTACAAGATTGGTGTAGTCCCTAAGGGAGGGTTGTTCCTTACCGCCGGCGTGGACATCCAGAAGGACCGGATAGAGCTTGAGGTTGTGGCGTGGGGACGAGGGAAGGAGTCATGGTCGGTCGACTACCAGGTGCTCGAAGGTCAGACGGCTGAGGCACCGGTGTGGCAGAAGCTCACGGCGGCGCTGAACTACTTCTACCCGACCGAGTCTGGGGCGACGCTGCCGATCGTGAAGTTCGCAATCGACTCTGGGTACGCGACGCCGGAGGTTTACGCGTGGACCCGGAAGTACGGCGGAGCGCGCGCGGTGGTGATTAAGGGCGACTCAAGGGCCGCGGCGCTGGTCAGCCAGCCCTCGCCGGTTGATGTTGGGCCGCGCGGGAAGCACGTGAAGTTTGGGGTTAGTGTGTGGCCGGTGAACAGCTCGATGCTAAAAGAGGAGCTGTATCGGTGGCTGCACCTGGATCGGCCGACTGAGGAAAGCGGCGATCCTGCCGGACTTCAGGGCCTTCTGCACCGCACGCAAACAAACACCCCGGTGCCGGGCGTAC